>Ga0194119_10002752_pt1 | contig 29258 bp, 23 predicted proteins | sample TA2MahC100mmetaG_FD_148620 | JGI IMG/M metagenome (GOLD analysis project Ga0194119, IMG submission 148620) | Freshwater microbial communities from Lake Tanganyika, Tanzania - TA2015018 Mahale Deep Cast 100m | ecosystem: Environmental > Aquatic > Freshwater > Lake | place: Tanzania: Lake...
CGCATCTGGCCCGAGGTGGCCTCGGGGTTGCGCGGACTCGGACTGTCCAACATGCGCATCTGGATCAGCGGCACGAGACTCTTCATGACCTACGACGCGGCTGACGGATTCGACCCGGCTCGCGACTACCAGAGGTACGCAGAGGAGCCCCGTGTGAAGGAGTGGGAGTCACTGATGCGCACCTTCCAGCGCCGCGCACCGGCGGCACGCGGCGGGGAGTGGTGGTCAGTCATGGAGTGCGTCTTCGAGATGGATGCACCGCCCTGATCGGACCGATCTGCCGCGGGCTGACTGGGCAGCGACGACTCTCCGAGCAGCATGAGCCGCCGGCGCTCACCTTCAGGCACGTCCACGCATCAGCAGCCAGCCGAATGTGCTCACGACGCCAAAGAGCACGAATCCCACAAGCGCTCCCAGCGCCACGGCTGCAAAGACGAGGTCGGTCCGCGCTTCGCGAAGCGACGAGAGGACCACGACGCCCAGCGGCGCATCGGCACCTGCGTAGCCGCTGACGAACTCGCCCACGATCGCACCGATGACGGCCAGGCCGCTGGCGATGCGCAGGCCGGTCACGATGTTCGGGACGGCCCACGGGAGTGCGAGCTTCCACCAAGTGATGGAGCGGCTGGCGCCGTAGAGCCTGAAGAGTTCACGCAGGTTGGGATCGGTGGAACGGAGTCCATCGACCGTGTTGGCGATGACTGGGAAGACGCTGACGATGGCGGCACTGGCCAAGGCACTCCTGACGCCGTAGCCGAACCAGATCACGAGCAGCGGTGCGATGGCGACCAGCGGCACCATCTGCAGCAGCGTGGCGATTGGGTACGCGCCGCGGTAGAGCAGGCGGCTGCTGGCCACGATGCTGCCGACGACCGTGCCGACGATCGCGGCAACCGCCAGCCCACCCACCGCCGCCAGCGCGGTGAGGCCCAGGGAGCGCGAGAGCGAGTCCGCGTTCTCGATGAGCGCGCGCAGCACGGCCGAGGGTGCGGGCAGGAGGAACGAACGGACCTGCAGGACGAGGACCAGGAGTTCCCAGACGAGCAGCAGTGCTGCCACCATGGCCAGCGGCGGCCAGATCGAATGGACCAGTCGCTTCATGGCTCGCCCCCGGCGTGCTTGGCGAGGCTGCCCGGTGCGATGCCGCCAGGCGGCCGAGGCAGCGTCATGTCGTGGTAGATCGACTGCAGTGCCTGGGCGAACTCGACGGTGGTGCGTACCTCGGGGTTGCGGCTGGGCAGGTGGATGCCGTGCACGCTGACCACGCGCCCGGGGCGACCCGTCATGACCACGACCTGCCGACCGAGGTAGACGGCCTCGGCGAGCGAGTGCGTGACGAGCAACACGGTCATGCCGAGCTCCTTCCAGAGGTCGGCAAGCAGTTCGTTGATCGTCTCGCGGGTGATCTCGTCGAGCGCGCTGCAGGGTTCATCCAGGAGCAGGGCGGGCGGACGCTCGACCAGCGCGCGCGCGAGGCCAAGGCGCATGCGCATGCCCCCCGAGAGCTGCGATGGCATGCGGTTCCAGGCATCGCCCATGCCCACCATGCGGAGCATCTCGATGCCTCGGTCCTGGCATTCATCCGGGCTGACGCCTGCGAGCTCGAGCGGCAGCGTGACGTTGTCCATGGCATTGCGCCATGGCAGGAGCCGAGGATCCTGGAAGCACATGCCCGGGCGCGCGCCGCCGAGGTCGATGGAGCCCTCGCTCGGCACCACCAGCCCGGCAGCGATGCGCAGCAGCGTGGTCTTGCCGCAGCCAGAGGTGCCGACGATGCTCACGAACGAGCCGGCCTTGACATCGATCGAGACCGGTTCGAACGCGCGGACCCCTGCAAAGGTCATGCTGACTCCATCGAAGGAGATGCCAGCGGCAGGAAGGCGCCCGGTGTCGGCCATGCGCGTGATCCTATACCGTTGATCCAACGCCATGCTTGCGAATCGGCTCGAGAAGCGCTTCCGTCACCTGCGCAAATGGGCGCGGCGTTTCGACGTGGAATGCTTCAGGATCTACGAGCGCGACATCCCGGAGTTTCCGCTGATCGTGGACTGGTACGACGGCGATGTGGTCGCGTGGTTCTACGATCGCACCAAGGACGACACGCATGAGAAGCGCGGTGCGTTCGAGGCGCTTGCCACGCAGGAGATCCTTCAGGGTCTGGCGATCACGCCCGAGCGGTTGCACAGCAAGTTCAGGCGGCGGCAGAAGGGGCTCGACCAGTACGAGCGCTTCGATGAGGCAGCCACGGTACGCACGGTGCGCGAGCAGGGGCTGCAGTTCGAGGTGAACCTGAGCGACTACCTCGATGTCGGGCTGTTCCTGGACCACCGGCAGACGCGCCAGTACATCCGCGAGCGATCGCAGGGAAAGTCTCTGCTGAACCTATTTGCCTACACGGGGTCGTTCAGCTGCTACGCGGCTTCCGGCGGTGCGCGACGAACGCTCACGGTCGACATGAGCCGCACCTACCAAGAGTGGACGGCCCGCAACCTTCGGCTGAACGGGTTTGAAGTGGGCGCGGCGCACGGCCTGGCGCACGAAGATTGCCTGCAGTTCCTGGCCCGGCCCACCGGCGAGCGATTCGACCTGGTGGTGTGCGATCCGCCGACCTTCAGCAACAGCAAGCGCATGCAGGTGGATTCCTTCAGCATCGACCGCGACTGGCCCGAGCTCTTCCGGCTGATCGAGCCGTGGCTTGCACCCGAGGGCGAACTCTGGTTCAGCACGAATTCCAAGCGCTTCGAGCTTGACCCTGCGCAGGTCCCCGCCGGGCTTCAGGTGCTCGAGGTGACCGCGCGCACGACGAGCGAAGACTTCAAGGATAAGTGGAGCCACCGCTGCTGGATCGTTTCGCAGGTACCCCCGCGGATGCCGAAGGTGCGACAGTGAGCGGGGGCTGAACGGCGCTTGGGCGCGGGCAGGCGCTCCGGATCGATCACGGGTCGAAGGATGCGTCGACTGACGCCGACGGGCGATCCCTCGAGCAAGATTGGGGCGATCAGCGCTGCCGCGCGATCATGGCGCTGGCATCGACGCGGCAGGTGCCGCTGGTTCGAGGTTGCGGAACGCCGAGCTCACATCCTGCGGCTTGGAGAGCTGCTTCGTCTCGATCAGGGCGTCGAGCACTGCTTGCCAGCGGGTGGCGTCCATGCGGCCGAGCGAAGCGTTGCCGCCGGGCGCGATGAGCGGGCGCTCGAGCTCGGCAGCGGTGTTCATCGCCTCGAGGCTCATGCTTGGGTTCAGGGCGGCGATGGCTGGGTTGTACTTGGCTGGCTCGGCCAGATAGCGGGACCAGCCTTCCTTGAGCGCACCGACGAAGGCGCGCAGGTCGGCCTCGCGCGAGGCGAGCGTCGATTCCGTCGTGGCGTAGACCGCGACATACGGGTTGTAGATCTCGCGAAGGCTGAAGCTCTTGCAGGCGACGCCCTTGAGCTTCATCGTGACCGGCTCGGCGGTCGCGAAGCACTGCGTGGCCGCCATCGGATCGGACTCGAAGAGCGAGAGCGACCCGTTGTAGGTGACGAACTTGGCCTTGTCCTGGCCGTACTTCGCCTGCAGGAGCCGCACATAGGGAAGCCCCGGCTCGACGGCGATCGTGCCGCCGCCGGTCCAGAGCTGCTCCAGGCTTTGCGCTGGGTTGGCGTCGTGCGCCATCAACGCGTAGGGCGTGTCGATGAAGGTGGCGTAGAAGCCCACGAGCGCACCATCGCGTGCGCGCAGCTGCAGCAGCTGGTCGGCACTCATCAGGCCGATGTCGCAGACGCCATCCGCGGTGAGCTGCGGCGTGGGTGTGCCCGCGCCGCCCTTGATGATCTCGACCGTGAGCCCCGCGGCGGCGAAGAGGCCATCCTGCTGCGCCGCGTAGAGGCCACCGAACTCAGGTTCGGGGACCCAGTCAAGCTGGACTCGCAGCAGCTTGGAGCCCGGTGTGCCTTGGGGAGCATCGCCGCAGGCAGTGCACAGCAGGAGAGTGATGACGGCGAGCAAACGGGGCATCATGGTGGCACGGTACTCCCGCGGGAGTTTCGTCGACCGCATGCCTTGGGATTCGTCGATCTGCTTGCAGCGATCTGGGAACGGAGGCAGGAGCCTGACCTGAACCAAGGCACCCGGCCTGTGCCGAGCGCCGTGGTTCATGGTCAGCCCCTCGCGGCTCTGGGCCCGGGCGTGGGCCTCAGGCGTCCCGCCGTCGCGAGCGCCGGCCGCCCAGGCCGAGCAGCCCAGTCAGCGCCACCGCACCGGGTGCAGGGATGGAATTGCTGACCCACTCGATTGCGGCGTCGTGATCCTCCTCGGACATGCCGAGGTTCCAGACGATGTAGAAGACCTCGCTCGACTGCAGCCCGGCAGAATCGAAGACGAACGACGAGAGGTAGATGCCGTTGGCCGGATCGGCGCCACCTGAGCCAAAGAGCGTGAAGCCGGCATGCAGGTCGAGTCCCTGCGTCACCGAGAAGTCGAAGGCCCCACCGAGGAGCGAGTTAAAGCTGGTGCCGCCGTACTCGACGGTCAAGCCCTGGCTTGAGGTGCTGAAGCCGTTTCCATTCCATGCGCCAAGTCCCGAGAGCATGCGGAAGCTGATGGTGGACCCGATGAGATCTGACCCGATGCCCGGCTCGTCGATGCTGAAGGGGAAGTCGGGGTCTTCGCCCATATCTGCCTTGAAGACGCGCAGGAACGGCGAGGTGATCTCGCCAGTGTCATGGTCCCATCCGCCGGTGTAGAGCATGCCGTTGGATGAACTGACCCAGATGTCCTCGTGCTCTTCTTCGGCCAGCACGGGCATGGCAAATGTCGCCGAAGCGACGGTGGTGATCAACAGTGAACGAAACATGATGACTCCTTGAAAAGAATTGGGAAGAAAGGGAAGACCCCTAGAGGGGACGGGATGGCACTGGAGATGCCAATGATCGTTGGTGCAGGGTGAGCGGCTCACGGACAGACCCCCCACGCGCTGAGCAGCGTGCCGAGGTCAGCGCCGTCGACGATGCCACTGAGGTCGAGATCGGCGGGCCCGCTCGAACCCCAACTGCTGAGAAGAGCTCCGAGATCGGCGCCATCGACGGCGCCACTCGCATCGATGTCGCCGATGCACGGCGGATCCATGGCATCCATGGCCGCGCTGAGCGCTGCAGCGAACGAGGCCGCATCGCTGCCGCCGTTCAGGACGAGCCAGAATTCCTCCGAGGCCTCAATGAGTAGAGATGTTGAATAGAGCTGAAGTGGCACCACGTAGGTTCCTGCTTCCGGAGTCGCCGACCCCGGTGCGGCAAGGAGCGTCATGTTGAGGTGTCGGTGCCAGCCACCGTCGGACTGCACAGCCAGGTCGAAGCCAGGGGAGGGACCCGCGCCGCTGGTGGCGTTCGCCGTCAGGAACGAGAGCCGGAGTCGCTCGCCTGCCAACGCGCCTGAGGGCGAGGTGAGCTCGAAGGAGTCCCCGTCCCAGACTCGGATCGGACCCATGAAGCGGACGCCGAGCCGAGTGTTGAGGGGAAACTCACCCGAAGGCGCGTCGTAGCCTGGATTGGCGGTGAACCATGGCACGCCAGTGTCCGCGAAGGCACCGGGGAAGACTCTCACTTGGTCCCCGAGCCCTGAGGTGGTGATGGCCCGGGTCGTGATGCGACCTGCATCGATGGTCAAACCGACATCGCCGACATGCTGCGCTGCGGCGGATCCGGTGCTGACGCCGACCAACAGCGCTGCGGGGAGCCGCATGCGGACGGCCGAGATGGTGGTGGAGGATTGAATGGTTGCGCGAATGGTCATGGTCTGGGTCACTGGAGGCCCGACTGCATCGCCGACGAGATGGCGGGATCGAATCTGTTGGATGTGGATGTCTCGAAGAGGCGCCCGAATTCGAGGGATTGCACCCGGCCATCGACAAACGACCAGGTGCTGCGGCTTGATTCGCTCGGCTTGCCTCGGTCGATCGAGTTCACCTGCACCTGGGATGAGGCGACCGATGGGCTGTCGGCACTCGAGGAGGTGTCGGGATCCCACTCCTCGACATGGGGGTGGTCACTGCTCGCATAGATCCCTCGATCGACCATGCGAAGGAAGCACACGGTCGAGTCCGGGCTGCGCACGCGGCTCAGTGCATCGGCTCCCGCGCCCGCTCCCTCAAGCGCGGCCAGCGGCGAGAAGGTGCGCGAGAGGTAGTTGTTCATGCCGTAGCTCGTCAGCCGGTACAGCGGCGTCGGTCCGGTGTTGATGGGTTCGCCTTCGCCTCCGAGCTCCGCCGGCCAGTGCGGGCTCGTGTCGAGCGGGCTCCTGAACATCAGCGGTTCGTCGCTGTATGGCTTGAGCGTGTTCACGAATGAACGCGCGGGGGCACCGAGCGAGCCATGCGGCAGCCCGACATCCGCAAAGTGCTCCTTGTGCACTGCCATGTAGGACAGGTGCGCGATGGAGATCTGGCGGAGGTTGGACAGGCAGGACGAGGCGAGCGACTCACGGCGGACCGAGGCGAGTCCCGGCAGGAGGATGCCGAGCAGGATCACGATGACGCCGATGACGACGAGCACCTCGACCAGCGTGAAGGCTCGGGGGCCGACACGGGGTCGTTGCATGGAATGAACCGTGCTGACTGAGAAAAGACGGCGCCGGGGTCCTGCACGGACCGGGCACCACGCGGGTTCAGGCGGCGTGGTGCGGGGGCGGGCGGGCCCCAAGTGCAGCGTGGGCCGGGGCGAGCGTCGGCTCTTGCGCGGGCGACGGCGCATCCCGGTCAGAGGTCAGATCGATCACCGCGATGATCGAGAGGCCGGGCAAGTCGGCATGCAGCAGTGCCAAGGCAGCGCAGAGTTCGCACTCAGAGCCGCTGTCGTAGTCATGCTGATCCGTGCCTGATGGTGTGGCTGCATCATCTCCGTGGTCATGCTCGCAGCAAGCGTTCGCGACCTGTGTTTGCGCACAGCCGTCATGCAAGCCCCATGCGTGGGCTGCCCAGTGCGCCGGCTGGAGGGTGGCCAGCAGGACTGCAGTGCAGAGAGCGAGGATGGGGCGAAGGCGCCTCACGGACCTTCAGTCTAGGACGCAGACGCGGCAAGTCAAAGCCGAGATTGGCCTTCCGGCTAGCCTGCAACCATGCGCCGTCCTCCGCTTCGGGTCATGACGACCACGCTCTGGGAGTATCCCAGCCAGCACTACGACGCCCGCGACGGCTCGCGGATGCAGGGCGATAAGGATTATTTGGGCGCTACGCCCTCGTGGGTGATCTGGCAGGTCCTGACGCGCTACACGCGCGCGGGCGACTCGGTGCTTGATCCCATGTGCGGTTCGGGGACCACGCTCGATGTCTGCCGCGACCTTGGCCGGCAGGGGATCGGGTTCGACCTGGCGCCATCGCGGCCCGACATCCGCCAAGGCGATGCGCGCACGATCGGCCTGCCTGATGCGAGCGTCGACTTCATCTTCATCGATCCGCCGTACTCCACGCATGTGGACTACAGCGATGACCCGCGCTGCATCGGCAAGCTCGGTGCTGCCGGCGATGACGGTGGGCGGGCGTACTACAGCGCGATGGAGCGCGTACTCGGCGAGTGCTGCCGGGTGCTGCGCAACCGTCGATACCTGGCGCTCTATGTCAGCGACTCATGGAAGAAGCGCAAGGGCGGGCCCAAGGGCAGCGGCGCGGGGACCTTCATGCCCATCGGCTTCGAGCTCTTCTCGATCATGCGGCGCCAGCTCGAGGCGGTCGACATCGTGACCGTGGTCCGGCAGAACGCCAAGCTCGGCAAGGGCAACTGGCACAAGGTCGCGGAGGAAGAGAACTTCTTCCTGCGAGGCTTCAACTACCTCTTCATCATGAAGAAGGTCACCGACCGCCCGGGTGAGCCGCGCGCTGCAGCCACTCCAGCAGCGCAGCGCGATCAGGCCGGGAAGGATCGAGCGCCGCATCGCGCACCGCGCGGTCGGTCGTGACGGTGCGCGCCCACACGGCGCCGAAGAGCTCGGGATCGCGCCGAAGGATCGCAGGCCAGTCGCCCTCGGGGTCGGCCAGCGGCATGCCCGGAAGCCAGGGTGTACGACCCGACTGGGCATCGACGCGCTGGAGTTCGCGCTCGACGGCAGCGTCGAGCCGCTCGGCATCGAAGGTCGCCGGCAGCATGGCGCGCACGCTCATGATCGCGTGTTGATCCGCTGGATCGCTGCCGCGTGCGGCGAAGAACTCGGGCCATGCCAATGCACGGAGTGCATCGCGCATGGGCATTTCGAGGCCGGGTGCCGCGTTTGCGCAAGTACGGGCGAGCTCCACCTGCGCAGCCACGACACGGTTGGACATGTCGGCGCTCGATGCGAGGGCTGCACGCGGCTGCGTGGGGTTGAGTGCGAGCGGATCGCGCTGCACGATGACGAGGGCTTCGAAGACCGACTTCCACGCGGCAAGCCGCGACCGGTCGAGTTCGCGCGCGATGGCGATCCTGTCCGCTGCCGACTCGGCCATGGTGCGCAGGACGGCGTCACGCTGCGGTGCCGTGGCCACGGTGAGCGCAGCGAGCTCGACGAGCGCACGGTCGCGCCTGCAGGCGCCCATGCCGAAGGCACGGGCCAGACTGGTTCCCGGCGCATCGCTCGGTCGGGGCGGTGCGGCACGCATGGCGCGCCACCAGGCGAGGACCTCGGGCGAACCGCCGTCGCCGAGCGCGGCGAACAGTTGGTCGTCGGCGGTGGACTCGGCGTGTTGCACATTGCGGATCGCTGACTCGAGTGCACCGTGGATGCGTTGCGCAAGCTCGCGCGGCGAACCGCCCGCAGGATCCTCCGCGGAAGCCTGCGCCCGGTCGATCTCGAACTTGGCAAGTTCGGCGATGGGCTGGACCGCCGCGGTCCATGATGATTCCCACGCCGTGCGCATCGGCGAGATCGCACCGTGCTCGATCGACGCAGCATTGGCGAGCGCAGTCCACTCCGCATCGGTCGGCGGAGGCGGGAGGAACATCGCCACGGCACCGGCATCATCGGGATAGCGGGCACCGCCCGGCGGCTCGGGAGGGGGCGGCGTGACAACGCCCTTGAGGCGCTGCGTCATCGACTCGCGCCATGCTGCATCCACCGATGCTTCGAGCGCGCGTGCGGTGCACTCGGTGCCAAGCGTGCGCAGGCGCTCCTTGATGGACTCGTCGATCGGGTCCTTGCCCGGCGAGCCATCAGGATTGGGAGCAGGTGCAGGCGCCAGCCGGCGGTCGAGTGGTCGCACGAGCAGGGCATCGTTGAGCGAGGCGAGCCTGGGTACGAGCCAGGCACGGTGCTCATCGGCCCACGCACCGATGCGGGCGGCCTCCCAGCCCGGCGGCGGCAGCGCGGTCATCGAGGCGATGGCATCCGGCAGCGAGCCGAATCCGGCCTGACCGAGGAGGTCGAACTCACGATCGACGCGGCGTCGGAGGCTCCAGCGTTCGGCAAGGTCCGCACCGATGACGCCGGCGGCAGCGAGGTCACCGAAGAGCGAGGCGTCAGCAGCATCGAGCGCGACTCGGGTGGCGCGAGCCTCGGCGATCCAGCGGCGCAGCGCTTCGGGATCGACCGAGCGGGCATCAATGTCCTGGACGGCGATGGCCAGGGCGGCGAGCCGCTGTGTGCGCGCGGCGAGCACGGCCTGGCCGTAGCGGTCGTGGTCGAGATCGAGCGCGGTGAGCGCCTTGGGCGTGAGCCCCGCGGACTCAGGCTGCGCAGCGATCCATGCCGGGCGCACGGGTGCCGGCACGCGGTCGAGGACATGCGCTGGTGGACCGCAGCCGGTGGCACCGAGGATCACCAGCAGGGCAGCGATTGCGAGGCGACCGATCATGCGTGCGCGCCTGCGGTGATGGTCTCGGGGAACTCCGCCCGCGCGGCATCGAGTTCATCGAGCAGCCCGGTGGCGAGCTCGATGAGTTCCGGATCGAAATGCTCGCCCGCCTGCTGTCGGAGGTAGTCGGCCACCTCATCGCGGCTCCACGCGCGCTTGTAGCGACGCGTGCTCAGCAGGGCGTCGTACACATCGGCAATGGCCACGATGCGGGCCGTGAGCGGAATCTGCTCGCCACGAAGCGGTGCGAGCGTGCCGTCGGGCTGAGCGACCTGCGGGTAGCCGCGCCCGTTCCAGCGCTGGTGATGGTGCAGCGCGATGTCATGTGCGATGCGATCGAACGGCGTTCGGTGCCCGCTGAAGAGTGCGGCTCCCTCGATGGTGTGCCCCATCATCGTCGCGTATTCATCCGGCGTCAGCGCAGCCGGCTTCTTCAGGATGCCATCGGGGATGGCGACCTTGCCGACATCGTGGAGCATGGCTCCAGTACGCAGCAGGTCGCCTTCCCGCTGGCGGCGCTCTGCCGCGACCGCGTGCCGGTCGCACCAAGCGTTGAAGAGGACAAGTGACATGCCAGCAACCCGGTTGGTGTGCGAGAAGGTCTCGCTGGGGTCGCGCATGCTCGCCATGCGGATCATTCGCTCGATGTTGGTGCGCGTGAGCACGGTGCGCTGCAGGGCGCCCTCCAGGATCGCGGCAAGGCTCGCCACGGCATTCTCGTCCTCGCGGGCGAAGGGGCTCGCGCGGCCACGCATGAGGAGGATGACCGCCTGCACCTCGCCGTCGGAATCGACCATCGGGGCGCCCAGTGCGGGAACCGCCGTGCCAGTGCCGAAGGGTTTGCACGTTTCCGTGAGGACGGAATGACCATGCGCGATGCGCGCGAGGATCGTCGGACCGTCGACGGGAAGTTCCTCGGGCATCTGCGCGGCATCGGGCACCGCGTACTGACGGCGCAGCACCGCGCCATCGACGCGGTAGAGCGCAGCGCTGGTCGCCTGCAGGGCGACCATGCCACCGAGCAGGAGGTCGTGCATCACCACATCCTGGTCGATGCCCTTGGACGCGCGGTCGCCAAGCACCGCCATGCTGTGGAGCCGCTGGCGTGCCGTGTCGCGCGAGCGGCGGTCCATGTCGGCCTCGCGCTCGAGATCACCGAACATCTGCGCGAGCTCGCGATTGGCGACTTCGAGCCGCGTGCGCGCGACCTCGAGCCGCGAAGCCAGCGTGCGGTTGCGATCGGCGATCCCCTTGGCGCGAAGCTGCGATTCGACCCGCGCGAGCACGACAGGGAAATCAAGCGGCTTGGCGACGAAGTCGTTTGCACCGGCCTCCATCGCCTCGACCAGGAAACTCGTCTCATGCAGCGCTGTGGCGACCACGATGGGCAGTTCCGTGGGATCGACGGTGCGACGGATCTCGCGCAGCACATCCAGGCCCGACATGCCGGGCATGAGGAGGTCGAGCAGCACCAGGTCGGGACGCTGGGACTGGATCTGGGCAATCGCATCGGCGCCGTCGCTCGCGGTCGCCACCTCGTAACCGGCCTTGCCGAGCCTGCGGCTGAGCATGTCGCGATTGAGCGGCTCGTCATCCACGAGCAGGATCGATCGCGGGCGGTCGAGGTTGGGATCGCCCAGTGGCGTGGACACGCCGGAAGTGTATGGCAGGAGGTTGCGCTACCATCCCCGTCCTCCCGCACGCGTAGCTCAACGGATAGAGCATCGGTCTTCGGAACCGAGGGTTGGGGGTTCGAATCCCTCCGCGTGCGCTTCACCCCTAGCCAAGGAGCCATCCCGATGGGATTCATGCAGGGCAAGCGCGGCCTCGTCACCGGCATCGCCAACGACCACTCGTACGCCTGGTACATCGCGCAAAGCCTGGTGCGCGAAGGCGCACAGTGCCTGTTCACCCACCTGCCGGGCGAGAAGATGGAGCGTCGATGCCGCATGGCCGTCCAGGAGCTGGGCGTGAAGGATCCATGGCTTGCGCCGATGGATGCCGCGAGTGATGCCGATCTTGATGCAGTCTTCAACCGCATCAAGGGCGAGTTCGGCACGATCGACTTCCTCGTGCACTCGATCGCCTACGCCGACAAGAGCTGGCTGCGCATGGACCAGGGAGTGTTCACCGCCACGCCGCGCCAGGTCTTCACCCAGGCGATGGACATCAGCGCGTTCACCTACATGGCCATGGCCAATCGTTGCGTCGACCTGATGCCAAACGGCGGCAGCATGATTGCGCTCTCTTACTACGGCGCCGAGAAGGCCGTGCCCGGCTACAACGTGATGGGGGTGGCGAAGGCTGCACTCGAGGCGACCACGCGCTACCTGGCGATGGACCTCGGGCCCCGCAACGTGCGCGTGAACTGCATCAGCGGTGGACCGCTGCGCACGCTGAGCGCGATGGCGGTCGGCGGCTTCACCGACATCCTGGATCACATGGAGCGCAAGGCGCCCTTGCGCCGCAACATCACCGGCGGACAGGTCGGCGATTGCGCGGCGTTCCTCCTGGGCGAGCTGGGCGCCGGCATGACCGGCCAGGTCGTGTACGTGGATGCGGGCTACTCGACGATCGGGCTCTGATCGCCGTCGAAGGCCCAGGCGCGGGGGTCGGCAAGGTCCTCGTCGCTGACCAGCGCCTTGCGGATCACCAGTGCAAGTTCATGCAGGCCAGTCGACTGTCTTGCGCTGCACGCGACGCTGGCGTGGGCACGCTCCGAGCACGAGTCGGCATCGTGGCGATCGGCTTGCAGGAGAGCGTGGATGAACGTGGCGCCGGCAATCGGCGCGAGCTCGGGCCAGCCGCGCCCGGGAGCGGTGGCGACGACGATCACCTGCGCGTTGGCAGCGAGGCGCGCTGCGATCGAGGCCGCCGAGGCATCGATGCCGCTCGGTGCATCGAGCAGGCCAGGAAGGTCGATCCAATCGACGCTCACGCCGTCGAGGTCCAGGCGCACCGGCACAGGATCGCGTGTGGTCCCGGCTGAGTCATCGGTGACCGAGACCGTACGGCGGGCGAGCGCGTTGGTGAGCGTGCTCTTGCCCACATTGGATGGGCCGGCAATGACGACGGTGGGCGGATCGATGAGGGCGCGCAAGCGTTGCGCGCGCGCGAGGTCTGCCGCGGTCGCCGGCCCGGATCGTTCGACACGAGCGGCGTGATCGCGCAGGAGCTCCAAGGCGCGCCGACTGGCACAGCGACCGGCCATGCGCGCCGCTGCTGCTGCGTGCGGACTGGCACACTCCGGGAAGAGCGCCAGATCGGGGAGTGTGGCCTCGATCGCGCCGTGCGAGCAGAGCCACGCCCTGAGGCGCTGCGCGATGCGGACGCCGCCATGCGGCATCAGCATGGCCGAGGTCGACGAGGCACGCACGGCCACGCCATCGTCGATCGTGCCGAGCGCGTCGGCGAAGTGGCATCGGGCGGTGCCGCCCTCGGTGGGGAGGCGACGGCAACAGGCAGCGAGCAGTGCCTCGAGCGCAATGGGCTCGCCGTGCAGCGTGACCAGCGCGATCGCGCCCGGCTGCATCGGCGTGGACCACGCCCACTGGACCGGCGTCATGCGTGCTCGTCGCGCTTGGTGTGGCCGCCGTAGCCATCACCGCAGCCACCCGGCTGAACATCGGCTCCAGCGGCGGCGCGTTGCACGGCTGGACGGCTCGGCTCCGATTCTGCTTCATAGGCCGCGCGCCAGGACTCATGGACCCCATGGAGCGTGAGGTCGGGGACGATGGCGTTGACGAGTTCGTCCTTGGCGAAGAGCGTGGCTGCATCGCCGCCGGTGGCGAGGACGACGGGGAATGCGCCGTACTTCATGGCGTACTGCTCGACGAGCTTCCACACCAGTCCCTGCAGGCCGATGTGCACGCCCTGCAGCATGGCCTGCTCGGTGTTCTTGCCGAAGCTGCCTGCATCGGGCTCACGGTAGGTGACTGACGGCAGCGCGGCGGTGTGCTCATGCATCGCGCGCAGCGCCATCTGCGCACCGGGTGCGATGGCACCGCCCTGGAACGTGCCCACGCCATCGATGAAGTCCACGGTGATCGCGGTGCCGGCATCGACGACGACGCAGGCCTGCTTCACGCATGACCAGGCCGCCGCGGCGTTGAGCAGCCGGTCTTGGCCGGTCTTGGCGTGTGCATCGAGGTGGGTGCCGATGGCCGGTGCAACATCCGGGCCCACGCGCAGGACCTCGGCGCCGGTCCGGGCCTCGACCTCGTCGGCGACTCGATCGGCGAACGGGTCGTTCGTCGAGGCGATCACGATCGGTGCGCCGGCGCTGTCGAGCATCTTCCATGCGCCCTCTGCGGCCGTGGCGACGGCGATGGCATCAGTGTTGTCCAGGCGTGTGACCGCAGTGAGTTCGCTTGCGGTGAACGAGCCGATGGCGGTGCGGGTATTGCCGACGCTGAGGGCGAGGAGAGTGGGCACGCAACGAGTCTAGCCGGGCGGCAGTCCGCACTCGCTGCGGATGCGTGCGGCCAGGAGCGAGAACGCGCGCTGCGTGACCGGTCCGATCGCGCCGTCGCCGACCGGATGCCCGTCGATCGCAAGGATCGGCGTGACGAGCCGGCGGCTGGCGGCGATGAAGACCTCACTTGCGGCGGCAAGTTCATCCAGGCTGATCGGCCGGACGGCGGTGGGCACGCCGGCGCGAGCGGCTTCCTCGAGGAGCTGCCAGCGCGTGACGCCGTGGAGGATCGGCGGGTCGTCATCGACTGGGGTGGTCACGAGCGTGCCGCCGAGCAGCGCGAAGACATTGCTGTAGGCACCCTCGCCCACGAGTCCATGGCGCGTGAGCAGGACCTCGTCCGCTCGCTCGTCCTGTGCATCGAGCAAGGAGAGAATGTTGCCGAGCAGGCTCGTCGTCTTGATCTCGCAGCGTGACCATCGCGGATCGGGTCGCGTGATCGCGGTGCCGGCATGCAGCGTGGCGAGTTCATCGATCGATCCGCACGCACTGGCGTAGGCGAATACCGTGGGCGAAAGGCCCGGGGTGGGCATGTGGGCGCGCGGCAGCTGGACGCCGCGGGTGACCTGCAGGTAGATCGCCGCATCACGAAGGCCGTTCGCTGCCAGCAGGTCATGGCAGAGCGCAGGAAACGAGCACGCGTCGAAGCCGCTGATGCGCGTGAGCCCCAGGCTGCGCTCAAGCCGTGCGACATGGGCATCGATCCCCACGCCGACACCGTTGAAGAAGCGCACGAGTTCGTACACGCCGTCGCCGAAGAGGAAGCCCCGGTCGAAGGGGTTCAGCGTGGCCTCGTGGGCAGGGAGGATGCGTCCGTTCAGCCAGACCTGCATGGGTGTCCGATCCTAGGCGCTCCTCAGCGGATCGCGTTGCGTGCGGCGACGATCGCGCGCATGCGGTCGGGGCAGAGCTCGTTCGACCACAGCCCATCCTGCTTGATCGAACTCCCGACGATGACCGCGTGGGCGTGGGTGAAGAGCGCCGGCAGCGCAGCGGGCGTGGCGCCGCTGCCGACGAGCACCGGTAGCGGCGAGGCTGACCGGGCGGCGGCGAGTTCCGCCGCATCGACTGGCTTGCCGGTGGCGGTCCCGGTCACGATGACCCCGTCGGCTCCGAAGAAGTGTGCGGCCTCGACCCAGTCGGCCATCGAAAGGTCGGCGGTGATCGCGTGGCTCGAGTGCTTCTTGCGAAGGTCGGCGTAGATGCTCACCCCGTTTGCCCCGAGGCGCGCACGGTCCCGCAGCAGCTGGCCGGCACAGGCATCCTTGATGAGTCCCTCGTCGCTGACGCTGGCGAAGACGAAGCCCTCGACGCGGATGAAGCGGGCGCCCGCGGCGTGCGCCACGGCGAGCGCCGCCGATGCCGCATGGGAGAGGATCTGCACGCCAACCGGGATGCGCACGGCCCGCACGACCTCGGCGGTCAAGAGGGCCATGGCCGCCACCACTTCGGGCACGGAGGCATCGCGCAGGTAGGGCGCGTCGTGCATGTTCTCGACGATCACGGCATTGAAGCCCGCCGCTTCGAGGGCGCGGGCCTCCCGCACGGCAATCTCGGCGATCCGCGCAACGGGGAGCTGGGCCCGCGGCGAACCGGGCAGGGCACGCGCATGGACCATGCCCACCAGGGCCCGGGGATGCTCGAACGCGGTCATGCCGGAAGCGTACCGCCGCAGAGCCGGCGTCCCGATGGGTGCTATCCTTCTCGCCCCGTTGGCGCGCCCGGAGCGGCGCGTCAAGCGGGGATCCAAGGAGCACCCATGGCCATTCGCCTCGGCATCAACGGTTTCGGTCGTATCGGTCGCCTCGTCTGCCGCATCGCCACCGCACGCGGGATGGAGGTCGGGGGCATCAACGATCTGGTCCCAGCCGACAACCTCGCGTACCTCTTGCGGTACGACACGATGCACGGCCGCTTCGGCGCCAAGGTCGAGGCCGATGAGACATCGATCACCATCAACGGCAAGCGAACCGCCTGCAGCGCGCTGAAGGATCCTGCGGCGCTGCCCTGGAAGCAGCTGGGTTGTGACTACGTGCTCGAATCGACCGGGCTCTTCACCACGCTCGAGGACGCGAGCAAGCACCTGACGGCAGGCGCGCGCCGCGTACTGATCAGTGCCCCGACCAAGAGCGAGAAGGAAGTGCCCACCTTCGTCTACGGCGTGAACTGCAGCGCGTACGACCCGTCGAAGCACATGGTCCTGAGCAATGCGAGCTGCACCACCAACTGCCTCGTGCCCATGGTGAAGGTGCTCTTGGAGACCTGTGGGCTCGAGGAAGGCCTGATGACGACCGTTCATGCCGCGACGGCCACGCAGCCCACGCAGGACGGGCCGAGCAAGAAGGACTGGCGCGGCGGGCGTAATGCGTACATGAACATCATTCCGGCCTCGACTGGCGCCGCCAAGGCGGCCGCGCTCGTGCTGCCGGAGGTGAAGGGCAAGCTGACCGGCATGAGCTTCCGCGTGCCGACGGCAGACGTGAGCTGCGTGGACCTGACCTTCCGCACGACGAAGCCAACCTCGCTCGAGGCGATCAACGCCGCCATGAAGGCCGCTGCGACGGGCCCAATGAAGGGCGTGCTCGGCTACACCGACGAGGAAGTCGTGAGCAGCGACTTCGTGAGCGATCCGCACAGCTCGATCTTCGACGCCAAGGCGGGCATCCAGCTCAATGAACGCTTCTTCAAGATCGTCGCCTGGTACGACAACGAGTTCGGCTACGCGAGCCGCTGCGTCGACATGCTGGCGATGATGGCGAAGCAGGACGGCGTGGCCTGAGCGACGGCGAACCCGCGGCGGAACGTGCATCCGCACTGAAGCGAACGCACGCAAGGCCGTATCCTCCGGCCGATGTCGGTGCCGCTCTACCCTCGGATCTCGGTCAGGCCGGCCTCGGCGGGCAGCGGCATCTGGTGCGATGAGCCGGTGGCGGTGGGACGCATCGTGCTCGAGTTCGACGGCGCCGTTCGGCCGACCCCTGCGCGCTACAGCGTGCAAGTCGGTGCCCATGAGCACATCCATCCCGACGACGGTGCGGTGAGGACGCAGGATCCCACGCGGTTTCGGTGGCGCTTCCTGAATCATTCGTGCGTGCTGACCTGCCGTGTCGAGGGTCGGCTGCTGGTGGCGCTGCGCGACCTCGCAGCGGGCGAGGAACTGACCTTCGATTACAACGCGACGGAGTGGTCGATGGCGGAGCCGTTCCTGTGCACATGCGGTGCATGCGGTGGCTCGGTGGTGCAGGGGTTCGCGCACCTCGATGCTGCCGCGCGCGCGCAACGATCGGGCTGGATCGCGGAGCACCTCGTCGAGCGCATGGCCCATGGCGACGCTTGACGCGATCTTCGCTGCATCGGTCGCTCAGCACCGAGACCGCGTGGCGATCGATGCCCCCGCAGGCGCGGGTCGCCCAGCCGCATGCGTGACCTACGCGGAACTCGACGCGCGTGCGGAAGGGGTGCGAGCGGCCATCGATCGTGCCATGGGCGCCGGTGCAATGAAACCCCTTGCGGATCGGCAGATCGTGGTCGTCGTGCTGCCGCGAGAGGGCGTCGAGGTGTACGCCGCGCAACTCGGCATCGTTCGTGGTGGGCGTGCGTGGTGCTGCTTGGATCCGGTCCATCCCGATGGGTATCTCGCCTCGGTGATCGCCAGTGTTGCACCGGTGCTGGTCATCACCGATCATCGACATGCCGATCGCTTGCGTGGCATGGTTGGGTCGATCCCCGTGCTCGACGCGCAGACGATCGAGGCGAAAGTCGATGGAGAGCCGCCGTGCGCGTCACCTGATGGTTTGGCCTACATCATTTCGACGAGCGGCACGACGGGTGCGCCCAAGGGCGTGATGGTGCGGCATGCATCGATCACGGCGCTCGTCGAGGCCGATCGTGCTCGATTCGGCCTTGGTCCAGGTGACCGAGTGGCGCAGTGCTCGAGCAACGCCTACGACAGTTCGATCGAGGAGACATGGATGGCGCTCGCCGTGGGCGCCACGCTCGTCCCGGTCGATGATGAGGTGGTGCGATCCGGGCCTGACCTGCCGTCGTGGCTTCGGGCGCAGCGGATCACGGCGTTCTGCCCACCGCCCACGCTGCTGCGGGCGATGGGTGTCGAGGATCCTGCAGGAGCACTGCCCGCGTTGCGCTTGGTCTACGTCGGTGGCGAGCCGTTGCCGCAGGAGGTCAGCGATCTGTGGAGCGCAGCGCTCTGGCTCGAGAACGGCTACGGCCCGACCGAATGCACCGTGACCTGCACGCGTGGCCGGATGCAGCCGGGGGTGCCTGTGCATCTTGGGGATGCCGTTCCGGGAAGCCGCGCGATCATCGTGAGAGAAGACGGTGCCGAGACCAGCGACGGCGAGGAAGGCGAACTCTGGATGGCGGGGCAGTGCCTTGCCGACGGGTACCTGCGGCAGCCGGCGCTGACGGACGAGCGTTTCGTCGTCGATCCCCGCCATGGCCGCGTGTACCGGACTGGTGATCTGGTGCGTCGATCGCAGGGCGCGATCGAGTACCTCGGTCGGGTCGATGCGCAGGTGAAGGTGCGCGGCCACCGCGTCGAGCTCGGTGCGGTCGAGGCGTGCCTGGCTCGTGCGCCCGGCGTGCGCGAGGCCGCGTGCGCGCTGGTGGGCGAGGGCAGCGGCGCGCGGCTCGCTGGCGTTGTCGTCGGCGAGGCGGTCGATCTGGACGAGGTTCTGGAGTGCGCACGACGAGCGCTTCCGCCAGCGATGGTGCCGGCGTTCCTGCGCGTGGCTTCGTCGCTGCCAAGGATGGTGAGCGGCAAGATCGATCGGCGTGCCGTTGCGAGCCTGCTCGCGGACGAAGGGGTCGACACCCAGCGGTGGGATGACCAGGCCCGTGATCCAGCTCGACCGATGGTCGAGCGTGTCGCGGCGTGCGCAGCTGCGGCGGTCAGCGCCGGCGACCTGCCGACTGCCGGCGCGCACTTCTTCGCCGACCTTGGTGGCGACTCGCTGCGCGCCGTGGACCTAGTGCTTCGCATCCGTCGATCGATCGGCCTCGAGGCGACAGTGCGCATGGTCTACGACGAGCCGACGATCGGGGGACTGGCGAAGCGCGTGCTGAGTGCCGTGGCGGCCGAGCGCGCTGTGTCGCACGCCGTGGTCAGGGTGCCCATGCGCCGCAAGCTGACGGCGTGGTCCGTGCAGGGAGCCTCGCTTGGACTTGGTGCCGTGCTGGCCGGGACCGTGGGCGCATGGCTTGCATTCCGGGGCGTGCCGGTGGCGGTTGAGTCGGTTGGCCTGATCGGCGCGGCCATGATGGCACCGGTGGCGTGGGGTATGGCGCGTCTCGCGTGGTTCCCTGCATCGATCATGTGCACGCTGATCGCGAAGCGAGTGCTCATCGGGCGCTATGAGCCCGGATGGGTTCCCGCGTGGAGCAGCCGCCATGTGCGCGAGTGGATCGTCGAGCAGGTCGGCGGCACGATTCCATGGTCGATCGCCGAGGGTACCGCATTGACCGCGTGGGGACTGCGTCGACTCGGCGCGCGCGTGGGGCGAGATGTGCACGTGCATCGCGGCGTGAATGTGCTGCGCAGCGGATGGGATCTTCTTGAGATTGGTGATGGCGTCACGCTCTGCCAGGACGCGGCGGTCTTGGTGTCGAGGATCGATTGCGGGGGCGTCGAGCATGGCCGCGTGGCCATCGGTGATGGGGCAACGATCGGCGTGCGAGCGACGGTTGAGCCGGGCGTGATGATTGGTGACGGAGCCGAGCTTGCGCCGCTCACGACGGTGCGGGCTGGTGCGAGCGTGCCGGCCGGTGTGCGATGGGATGGCGTACCGGGCGGCGTGGCCGGTCCTGCCGCAGGGGGCGTGGCCGTGGTGCGCGACGACCTGGGACCGACCGGCCACGCGGCGGCCTTGCTCACCGCTCGGGCGATGAGTCAGCTGGCCACCGGCGTCATCGCTGCAGGCTCGTGCATCGTGGTGGAGTTCGCACTGGGCGGTGCCCTGTCGGCGTGGCTTCGATCGCCGACAGGATCGTGGTCGCTGCTTGCCGCGGCCTGCGGTGCAGCCGCGCTTGCCGTGCCGCTCTGGCTGCTCGCGGCGGCGATGGCACTGCGCTGCACTGGTGCGATCAAGCCCGGCGTGCACGCCATGCATGGCATGACGGCGCTGCGGATCTGGTGGCGCACCGGCGTGGTCGAGTCCGCTGGGCGTTGGATCAGTGGCACGCTCTTCTGGCCGATGTGGCTCCGGCTGGCCGGCATGCGGATCGGCCGAGACACCGAGGTGAGCTCGATCATCGATTGCCTGCCCGAGAGCGTGTCGATCGGGCAGGGGTGCTTCTTCGCCGATGGGATCTACTTCGCGAGCCCTGAGTGGTCGCGCGGAACGGTGACGGTCGCCACGACGAGCCTGGGCGACGAGACCTTCGTGGGCAATCACGCTGTGGTGCCTGCGGGCGTTGCCTATCCCCACCGGATGTTCGTCGGCGTTTCGACGGTCGCTCCGTCGGGCTCGAAGGATGGCGATGGATGGTTCGGCGTGCCGCCGATGCGCTTGTCGCGTCGCGACGTCGTGATAGTCGATCGAAGCCTGACGCACGACCCGGGCGTGCTGCAGCGGATCAATCGATGGTCGTGGGAATCCGCGCGCTGCCTGGCTGTGGTGCCTGCGGTCGTCGGCGGCGCGGTCTGGCTCGAGGTCGCAGCGCGAGGTTCGGGCGACCTGTCCGCGATGGCCCTGTGGGGCACGATTGCTTCTCTCGCCGCGTGGACGTGGCTCGTCGTCTTCGGTCTTGCCGCCAAGTGGATCCTGCTCGGCCGCGTGCAACCCGGACAGCACGGGCTGTGGAGCTGCTGGTGCAGCCGGTGGGATTACCTCTATGTGTTGTGGTGGTTCAGTGCGCGCGTGGCGCTCGCCCGCGTCAACGGCACACCGATCCTGGCGTGGTGCCTTCGTGCTGCGGGTACGCGCATCGGTCGTGATGTGATGCTCGGGCCCGGTGCGACGCAGATCGTCGACCCCGACATGCTCTCGTACGGTGATCGATCGGCCATCGCCTGCTATCCGCAAGCGCACACCTTCGAGGATCGCGTACTCAAGATCGATCGCGTGCGCGTCGACGACGATGCGAGTGCCGGCGAGAACGCCGTGACCTTCTACGGATCGGTGATCGAGGCCGGAGCGCGGCTTGAGCCGGGCAGCGTGCTCATGAAGAGCGGCGTGGTTGCGGCTGGGACGGTTGCGTGCGGTGCACCGGTGGGATGATGTTTCGTGAGCGGGGTTGTGGTGGAGGTGGAATGAACAAGGCCCCCGCACGAGGCGGGGGCCATGGGGTGATGCAAGCGATCGAGCCTGTTACGGGCAGTTGCCCCACGCACCGAGCATGATGCCGAGGTCGCTGCCGTCGACGAGTCCGTCGCCATCCAGGTCGGCGCTGGCACTGCCCCACGCACCGAGCAGCACGCCGAGGTCGGCGCCGCCGACGACGCCGTCGCCATCGAGGTCGGCGGGGCACTGCGGCGCTTCGACGCAGGAGTAGACCAGCTGGCCCGTGCCACTGGCCGCGATCGGCGAACCGACGCGGATGTAGTACACCGAACCGGCATTGGCCTGCCAGGTCACCTGCGAACCGTTGCCTGCGCAACCGGTCGTGTTGTCATCGCAGCCAACCGGGATCGACGACGCGCTCGGGCACGTGAAGCCTTGGTAGACCGCCACGCGCGTGTCGAAGGATGCGCCGCAGGTCGACACCGTCGCCGTGCCGGAGCACTGCGCGAAGATGCGGTACCAGATGTCGCGCTGCATGCTCGTGCCTGCGCCGTCGTTGCAGCTGGCCGGGATCGTGCCAGTCGTGCTGTTGGTGGCGCCGACGGTCGAGAAGGCGACCGATCCGGTGATGTCGATGGCCGCCGCGCACTCGTCGTTGGTCGGGGTCGGTGGAGCCGAACTCGAGACCGTGAGCGAGTATTCGTTGCGGGTGTCGCTGCCCAGGAACACGCGCAGGAACAGCGTGTCGCTGCCGCTCGTGTTGGTGTAGTTGATCGACGCGTTGTTGACGTTGCCCACGTCGCTGGCGATCGCGGTGCCCGCGCAGTTGGAGAAGAGCTGCAGGTCGATGTCACCGTTGGCATGGACGTAGGTCGCGCTGATGGAGATGACGGTGCCTTGCGCGCTCGACAGCTGGAACCAGTCTTCATCGAGTTTCTTGACCACGAGGCCGCTGTACGTACCGTTGGCCAGGACGCGCGGCGCGGCGCAGGAGTCGTTGGGTTCCTGCACATCGTCGGTGCCCGCCGCGAGCGGTGTGGCGAAGCCGCCGCTGCTGATCGCCACATCGATGCGTCCGTAGCCGTCGTCGGGGCTGGTGCTGCTGCACGAGCTGCCGCCGCAGGTCAGGACGCCGTACATGCGTCGGTCCGAATTGCGGTAGATCGCGCTACCCGACGAGCCACCTTCGGTCACGCCGGTCGAGGTCACTCCGTACTGGGAGGCAGGATTCCACGACAGTCTCGACCAGTTCGTCTGCGGGCTGCCGCAGGGGAACGAGGCGGCGTTCTTCGTGCCGAATGAGATGCGCTGGTAGCTGCCGTCCGGGTGATGCAGGCAGGTCGAGGCCGTGTTGGTCGGGACGTTGTTGTTGGTCCAGCCGACCCAGTAGACGTTGGCGGGCAGGGTCGGGCGGATCATGAGCAGTGTGCAGTCACTCGCAGCCTGCGTGACGATCAGGTCGCCACCCGTGATGTTGCTGCCGGCCGAGGCCGTTGCCGATGCGGCGCAGGTGTTGCGTCGGTAGAAGAAGTTGAACTGGCAGCTGTTGGCAACCGACTGCGTCGAGATGCAGTGATTCGCCGTCATGACGTAGGGCGTCTCGTCGACTGCGGTGGTGGCCGTGAGCTGGCCCGAGCAGAGCGACCCGGTGAAGATCAGGCGCACGGTGCCGTTCGACTCACCAACCCACGTCGGGAAGCAAATTGGGTCGAGGTGGCAGGTGCCGACCGCGAGACCGCCGTCGCTGCCTTCTTCCTCGAGCTTCCAGATCTGGCGGTAGCCGTGGTAGTAGTCGGCTTCGGCGAACGGAAGCTGCTTGGCAGCCGATCCGTGCGGCACGAACCACTCCAAGAGCACTTCGTTGGTGGGCAGCGAGAGGCTCCAGGCCTCGCCGGTGCCGAACTCGCCGACGCCTTCGATCGGCCCGATGACGGAGTCAGCCCAGCCCGGCGCCGACATGCGCAGCTGCTGGCCGGCCGGCAGGTCGATGCCCTTCAGGTGAAGGCGCGCCGTCGTCGCGTTCGGCGACGCGATGCGGGTCCGCCACAGGCGGCCGCCTTCGACATCGATCCAATCGCCGCTGCCGAGCTCGAGGGCCGCCGGGGTGGGCACGGCGAAGCGGTAGGGATTCTGTCCGGTGCCGTTTCCGAGGATCACATCCTCGGTCAGGAAGAATTCGTTGTCCTGCGGCGGCAGCACATGCAGTGGAACCGGCACGAACTCCATGCCGAAGATCTGGCTCAGGTTTGGCGTCGACTCCTGCGCAGGCTGCTGCACTCCGATGGCCGAGTGTCCATCGACACCATCGCTTGCAGTGACAGGCGTGGGGGCGCCGAGCACGCAGGCCGCCAACGAGAGGGCGAGAGGCACAGTGATTCGGGACATGAGCATCAGTCTCCGTGGGGCGGGTTCAGGTGGTTGGGCCACTTTGGTCGGGTGGCCTGTTGGAGTCCAGTCGAAGTCTAGCCCCATATTGGTCACTTCCAAGGATGAACTTCGGACTGCCCGGAGCCGGTACCGTGGCCACGAGGCCGTTGATGCGCTGTGTCGGCCAGATGCCCGTCCCCAAACAGGAGCACCGCATGGAAGCCGTCATGGAAGTCCCGATCGAAAGCCTGGAGGGCGCCCTGCGTTCCTTGCCGTTCGCCGACCGGCTTGAGGTCTGCGATGACCTTTCCACCGAAGGTTGGACACCGCTGCCGGAGCTTGTGCGCGGCGTGCGGGCTGCGATGGATCAGGATGGCCGGATGGGAGCGCGTGTCGTGGCCATGATCCGGCCTCGGATCGCCGGAGCCGTCATCGCGCCAGTGCTTGAGGCCTTCATCGCCACGCCGACGGTCGTCGAGGCGTGCATGCGGGAGATCGAGTCCATGGCGAAGGCAGGCGCGCACGATGTGGCAATCGGGTTGTTGCGCAAGGACGCCTCGGTTGATGTCGAGGCCATGCAGCGGCTTGCCGGAGCAGCCCGTGCGGCGGGCATGGGCGTGGCTTTCCTGCGTACCCTCGACTTGGTTCGGAACAGGGATCAGGCGATGCGTGATCTCGTGGATCTGGGCATGGAGCGTGTGGTGACGGCAGGGGTGCTGGGCTGGGATGCCTCGGTCGCAACGATCGATGTGCGGGTCGAGCGCCTGATGCGCGATGCGCAGATCGCGAATGAATACGCCGCCTCACGAGGCCTGAATGCGGTGACGATCGTGCCCGGAGGCGGCGTTCGCGCCAGCAATGCTCGCGAGTTCATGCGCGTGTCGAGCGATCTTCACTCGAGTTGCCGCGTGGGCGGCGTGCTCGATGCTGAGGAAGGTTGCGCGCTGCGCGCCGTCCTCGATGCTCGGTTCAGGTGAAGCAGGATCGGAATCGCGCCGCGATCGAGCGCGAACTGCTGCCCGCTGCGGGTGGTGTTCGTGAAGGGCGCCGAGGCGAAGGCGAAGCTGCTGTCGTGCGTGGCGCCCGGCAACGTCGAGAAGACCAGGTCGGCTCCCGTGACGGCGATCCTGGCCATGGACGCGGAGTTCCATGAGCAGCTCCCCAAGCTCTTTCCCCATGCGGATGCCCGAAGCTGGTTCGCGGGCAACCAGCCCCTGATCGACGAGTCGGCCTTCCGCAACAGCTCGCTGCAGTGCGCGTACTTCATGATGGCTGCGCGTGCGCTGGGGCTCGACTGCGGCCCGATGTCCGGGTTCGACAAGGCGGCTGTCGATCGCGAGTTCCTGGCCGGGACGACGTGGCGCTCGAACATGCTCTGCAACCTCGGTCACGGTGATGCAGCGGCGCTCTACCCGCGATCGCCGCGCTTCGAGTTCGCCCAGGCGTGCCGCATCGCGTGATTCGGATTGGGGCGCGGCTCAGCGCCGCCGCGCGACCAGTTCGAGCAGGGTCGGGCACATGAGCACGCTTGATGGATCACGCTCTGCCGCGATGAGCTCGGCGAGCGTGGCCTCGAGCCATGCCTGGTCGGCGAAGCCGAGCTCGACGAGGCGCGGCGCGTAGGTGCGCACGAAGCCGGCAGGCCACTGCCAGAGCGAGTCGCACGGGCGCGCAACGCGCGCGATCGGTCGCACGTGCACGAGCTCGAACCCGTGCATGTCGAGCAACGCGGGAAGGCGCTTGGCGACGTTGGCTTCGCCGCCGCCCTTGCCGAAGCTCGCCATGGCGTACTGCACGAACTCGGCAAGGCGCGGACCGCCATCGAGCAGGCCGTAGGTCGGGTAGTTCACGTATTCGTGGATGGCGATCAGGCCGCCCGGATGGAGCGCCTCGTGCGCGAGCGAGAGCACGCGGCCGGGATCGGGCAAGAACATGAGCAGCCAGCGGATCCATGCAGCATCGAAGCGGCGGTGCAGATCGCTCGGCAGGTGGGCCGCCATGAGATCGAGTTCCTCGATCGACGCTGCGCTGCCGAAGCGTGCGCAGCGAGCGCGAGCCTGGGCTGCAAACGCGGGTGAGAGTTCGATGCCGACCGCGCGACCCGTGGGTCCGACGCGTTCGGCAAGCGCTTCGGTCACGAGGCCCGGTCCGCAGCCAAGGTCGATCACGCGCGCTCCGGCAGCCACGCCGATCGAATCCCAGGCGCGCGAGGCCTCGTCGATCCAGAGTTCATGCTGCACGCGCAAGCGATCGGCCTCGGGATCGTGCGTGCCAAGGACGTAGTCGGTGGGACTGCTCACGGGGGAACGGTAGTGGGGAATCCGTACGTGGGGACGCTGCGGAGGTTGGTCTGATTCGACGTTCCGTTTGGTTCAGCACGGCGGCTCGGCCATGGGGAGCGCGATGACCTGATCGCGTTCCTGCGCTCGCTCTGAACCAAGGGTGCGTGCGGCGGCGTATAGTCCGCGCACGATGGCCTGGACGATCACCCGCGCTGAATGGATGGGCCAGCGGATCGCGCTGGGCAAGCAGTTCGGCGGCATGATGTTCGGGTTGCTCATGAGCGTGCTCGCGGGCGGTTTCCTGTTCGCCTGGGGGAGTTCACCGCTGCGGTGGATGGGCGGGGTCGCCTACCTGTGCATCATCGTGTCGCTGATTCCGGCGCTGCGGCAGAACCGGCGACGCTCGCGCGCGTTGGAGAGCATCTGGGATGACGAGGGCTGCGTGTGTCCGGTGTGCCTGGCTTCGGTGCGGGATCGCCCCTGCAAGCATGGAGTGCACGCGGGCCAGCAGCCGTTGCTGATTCGGTACTGGGAAGCGATCGCGACGCAGCAGGTGGTCGAAGCCATGTCGCTCGGGCGGCAACTCTTCGCGCATCGGCGCTGGGTGCGACGGCTCGATCCGGTCTGGCGCATGACGTCCAGCCTCATCGATCCTGCGGTTCCGATGCGTCGCCGATGGCTCGTGGCCGCGTGTTGTTCGATCGTGCTGATGCTGCCCGCGCTGCTGGCCGTTCGGTTCGTGACGGGGGTGTACCTGCCGGGCTTCGTCATGCTGATTGTTCTCGCTGCACCCTGCTGGGTGGTGATGATGCCGACCCTCGCCGGCCGGCGCGGACGCGCGCGCTGCACCGCGTGCACGCAGGAGCTCGCCGATGTGCCGCCATCGCGCTGCCCGGAATGCAACGCCGACCTCGCCGTAGCCGGCGCGGTGACGAGCGTGCAGCGTGGCCAGCGAAGCGTGACGAAGATCGTTGGCGTGCTGGCGGTGGTCGTGGTCACGGCCGCCGTGCCGTTCGCGGCCATGATGATGACCTTGCCGCCGTGGCTGGCCTTGCAGGTGGCGCGTGTGACGGGTCCATCGCCGGTGCTCTTCTACGAGCTGTCGCAGCAGCAGCTCACGCCGAGCGAGACGCGGCAGGCCGCGGAACTCTTGCTGGAAGCCATCGAGCGACCGGGCCGGCGGCGTGTGTTCGCGAACGGCCTGCTGGCGGGCGCGTTGGCGAGCGGCGTGCTGGACGAGTCGTGGGCAAAGCGCATGGCGATGGCGGGGGTCTCGGTGCGCGCGGAACCGCGCATCGAGGATGGCCTGCTCAAGGTGGGGCTCGTGCCGACGATCGGCGAAAACCTGTTCACGGTGCCCGGCGGAGCAGGGGTCGAGCCACGTGTGGTGCTGCTCGAGGCAGCGCTCGATGGTGTCGCGATGGAGCTCGGGGACACACGCGCGCTCACGGATGACCAGGTGAATGCCGACCTGCGTGCGGCGAAGCTGGCCATCCTGCCGCAACAGACCGCAAGGGGCCAGGAGCTACTGGCGCGAGAGTTGGCGGAGCCCGATCGCTTCACGGTGACGGCGCCGATCGAGGTGCTCAAGGATGGCGAGCATGTGCTCAAGGTCCGGTTCGCCGTGGTCGTGACCGGACCCGCCGGCGGCCCATATGAACCCGAGTTCCGCGTCGATGGATCGCTCATCACGCCCGAAGATGCCATCGTGAATGGCCAGGAACGCGTCTACCCATTCGATCTCGAGGTCACGATCACGCTGCCATTGCGTTGAGCGGGGGGCCGCGCTATGCTGCGTGCCTTCAGCCGGTGAACCAGCGCGAGCGATCAACGCTTGCGAACCTCTGGGACTGCGCCGGCAACGCCACGAATCGCAACGGAAGCGGTGGGTGGCGTCGCTCCTGGCCTTTCCCGTTTCCGCGCCCGCCGGCCGTTGCCGGAGCGCCCTCGGAATCGCGAACAAGCCTCATCCCGATTGCAGCATCCGTTCTCAGGCTGCAATCAGACTTGGTTATCTCTTTTGACTGAATCGACCCATTCGACCGTGCCCGCGACCGCAGGCTTCTCCCAGCTCGGACTCCACCCCATGATCCTGAAGGCCGTCGAGGCCGAGGGGTACACCACGCCCACGCCGATCCAGGCGCAGACGATCCCCATCGGGATGACGGGCCGCGACCTGCTCGGCATCGCCCAGACCGGCACCGGCAAGACGGCTGCGTTCGCGCTGCCCATCCTGCACCGCATGAAGTCGGGCGAGCAGGGCGACCTCCGCACCGGCCGTCGCCCGCGCGCGCTCATCCTGGCGCCCACGCGCGAACTGGCTGCGCAGATCGGCGAGAGCTTCGCCACCTATGGCAAGCACTTGGCGCTTCGCCATGCCGTGATCTTCGGCGGCGTCGGCCAGAATCCGCAGGTCAACGCGCTCAAGGCGGGCATCGATGTCCTGGTGGCCACGCCGGGCCGCCTCATCGACCTGATGGACCAGGGCTTCGTGCACCTGGATCGCGTGAGCATCTTCGTGCTCGACGAGGCCGACCGCATGCTCGACATGGGTTTTATCAAGCCGATCCAGCGGATCGCCGCGAAGGTGCCGAAGGATCGCCAGACGATGCTCTTCAGCGCGACGATGCCCAGCGAGATCCAGCACCTGGCCAACCAGTTGCTGCGCGATCCCGCCAAGGTCGCCGTCACCCCGGTGGCCACCACCGTCGAGAAGATCACCCAGTCGCTCATTCATGTGCCCAAGGCGCACAAGGTCGCGCTGCTCGTGCACCTGCTCAAGGATCCGGGCATGGAGCGCGTGGTCGCCTTCACGAAGATGAAGCACGGTGCCGATCGCGTCATGAAGCGCCTGCGCGCGCACGGCATCAAGAGCGAGGCGATCCACGGCAACAAGGGCCAGAACCAGCGCATCCGTGCGCTCGAGGCGTTCCGCGAGGGCCGCGTGCGCGTGCTCGTGGCGACGGACATCGCGGCGCGCGGGCTCGACATCGATGGCATCACGCATGTCGTGAACGTGGACCTGCCCATGGAAGCCGAGGCGTATGTGCACCGCATCGGCCGCACGGCGCGCGCCGGTGCGAGCGGCGCGGCGATCAGCT
>Ga0194119_10002765_pt1 | contig 29177 bp, 23 predicted proteins | sample TA2MahC100mmetaG_FD_148620 | JGI IMG/M metagenome (GOLD analysis project Ga0194119, IMG submission 148620) | Freshwater microbial communities from Lake Tanganyika, Tanzania - TA2015018 Mahale Deep Cast 100m | ecosystem: Environmental > Aquatic > Freshwater > Lake | place: Tanzania: Lake...
CGAGGGCAACGTTTCCACGCCTGATGTCCTAGACCGCTACGATGCCATCTTCGCGATGTCGACGTGGTTCAAGGCCGAAAGCGTTCGGGGCTGCCGGCGGCTCGCTATAGTCGCCCGTTGGGGCGTCGGCTACGACCGGGTCGATACGGAGGCCTTGACCGAAAACGGCATCGCCCTCGCCATCACGCCCAACGCCGTCCGGACACCAGTTGCCGAAGCGATCCTCACGCTCATGCTTGCGCTGGCGAAGAATCTCTTCGTGCAAAGCGAGATCACGCGCGCCGGCAAATGGCGCGGCGATCTGCCGGCGCTCGGCCGCAATTTGCGCGGTCAGGTGCTGGGCTCCATCGGCTGCGGCAACATTGGGAAGGAGATGTTCCGCCTTGCGCGTCCGTTCGGCTTTGCCCGCATGCTGGCTTGCGATCCGTTTCTGACACAAGGGCAAGTCGACGAGCTGGGTGTCGAACTGGTCGACATGGACACCGTGATGCGGGAAAGCGATTTCGTCACGGTGAACGCCCTCTTGAATGAGCGGACCCAGGGACTGGTGGATGAACGGTCTCTGCGTCTGATGAAGCCAACGGCCTATTTCATCAACACCGCCCGTGGCCCCATCGTCGATCAGGAAGCGCTCATCCGCCTGCTGCGGGATCGCGCGATCGCCGGCGCGGGCCTGGATGTCTTCGAAGTCGAACCGCCACCAAAGGACTTGCCCCTGCTGCACATGGACAACGTGATTGTCACGCCGCACGGTTTGCCCTGGACCGAGGAGATCGCCCGCGATAACGGATTGGAAGCTTGCGACAATATCCTCGCCGTCGCCTCGGGCAACATTCCGCCGGGCCTTGTGAATCGCGCCGTCGCCGATTCCCCCTTGTTCAAATCGAAACTGAATTCCTGGAAGGCGTAAAGCATGAAACCGAACAAGATGAAACAGGCTTTGGCCGCGAAGGGCTCGGCCGTCGGTCATATGATTAGCGAGTTTGGCACGCGAGGCATCGCCCGGATCGTCGCTTCGGCCGAACCCGATTTCGTCATGATCGATATGGAGCACACCGGCTACGATACCGAGCGGATCGCCGATCTCTGTTCCTGGTTTCGCGGAGTGGATGTCGTACCCATGGTGCGCGTGCCGCAAGGACTTTATCATTTCTGCGCCCGCACGCTGGATGTTGGAGCGCTCGGTATCATGGTGGCGAATGTCGAGACGCCCGCGCAGGCCAAGGAGATTGTCGACGCCTGCAAGTACGCGCCGCTTGGCCGCCGCGGCGTCGCGCTCGGCGGCGCCCACAACGACTATGTGATGCCGGACGTGGTCGGCTACTTCCGGTACGCCAACGAGAACACCACCGTCGTTTGCATGATCGAATCTCCCACCGGAGTCGCCAACGTCGACGCCATCGCCGCCACGCCCGGTGTGGACGTCGTGTGGGTTGGGCACTTCGATCTCACCCAGGCCATGGGGATCCCCGCGCAATTTCAACACCCCGATTTCCTGGCCGCCATGCACGCCGTGACGGCCGCGGCCAAAAAGCACGGCAAGGCCGCCGGCATACAGCCGGGTGACGCCGAGTCGGCCCGTCAATGGCAGGCCATCGGATTCAACGTTTTGAGCTGGGGTATCGACTACGCCGTCTACCGCGCCGCGCTTGCCGACGGTGTGAAAGGATTGCGCGGTATCCTGGCGGAGTGACGACGATCCGCTCCGCCGTTGAGGCCGATATCCCGCAAATTCTCGCTTTTGTCCGGGGGTTAGCCGAATACGAGAAACTGAGCGATGCTTGCGTTGCCACAGAGACATCGCTGCGCGCAACTCTTTTCGGCCCCCGCCCGTTCGCCGAAGTTCTGATCGCCGATTTCCAGGGCCTGCCAGCCGGTTTCGCGCTCTTCTTTCACAACTACTCCACGTTCCTGGCCAAGCCCGGCATCTATCTGGAGGATCTATTCGTCGATCCCGCCCACCGGGGCCGGGGCATTGGCAAGGCGCTGCTTGTGGAACTGGCGCGCGTCGCGCGGGCTCGCGGTTGCGGCCGTCTGGAATGGTCGGTTCTTGATTGGAACGAACCGGCTATCGGTTTCTACAAATCTCTGGGTGCCGTAGCCCAAGACGAATGGACGATCTTTCGCGTCGCCGGCGACGATCTCGCCCTGCTTGCAGGGCAACCAGTCTAGTCCGCACAGGCTTACCTCACGACGTGGAAGTCGGTCCATTGCGTCTGCCTCACCGGCTTTCGATGTCCCAGGTCGGTCACCGTCAATTGCAGCGCGTAGTCGCCGGCCTTCATGTTCGGGCCCAGGTGCACACGCCCCGAAGCCGTAAACGTCGTATCGGCCAGCCGCGGGGGTTTGGGTGCCAGCGGCGCCGCTTTCCCTTCATACACCTGCTTTCCGTTCTCGAAAATGCGCAGTTGCGTAGTCAGGTTCCCGCTGCCCGTCTCCAGGATCTTTGGGTTGAAAATCTGTATGCTGTAGGCCAAATCCGAACCCGGCGCAAACTGGCGCGTCGCCAGGGTCATGCGGTCTGTGGCTTCCTTGCCATCCTTGGGCATCTCGCCTAGCACCAGGCTCGACAGGGCTAGCCGTTTCCCAGCCGTTGTGTCCGGTGCGGCCAGGAATTGGGATGCGGTTCCTGCCTCGGACGACGCTTCGTCTCGAACGGCCGCGCGAAGTTGATACGCACCCGCCCGCTGTACCGGATAACGAACCGTCAGCATCATCCCTTTCTTGCGCGCTTCGTTGAGCTTCGCGTTCTCGATCTTCAGTTGGAACGTGTCATAGGTGTGATTTGTTGTCGCCCCTTCAGCGTCGAAGCCGGCCACCAGAACGTTCAGGGAGGCGTGCTGGAATCCGTCCTCCGCCGGTTTGAACTGCACCGTTTCCAGACCCACATGCAGAAGTGTGTGCAGGCCTGGATTCTTTTTCTCGTCCACAATAAACAAACCGGTCAGCTTCACCGGAATCGAGGAGGCATGGAAAGGGCTCTTCAGCGCCTGCACCAACTGCTGTTCCTTGGTTAACACGCGCGGGGCCGCCACCGGCCTATCCTCGATCCCGAAGAATCCGCTCCGGCTCCGCACCTGCAGGCCCTTGCGCTTCACCCGCACCGCGATCTTGTGGAACTTGCGGTTGAAAGTCGAATCGCCGGGGTCGTAACCGAGCAGGTAAAAGCCGCTCTGGTCGTCCAGAACCTTCCGGTAGCTGTCGCCAAGGTCGTTCGAGTTCAGAAACGCGCGGCCGCCCGTCGCTTCTGCAATAAGGCGCAGCGAAGCCTGGGAATCGAAGAAATTCTGTCTTCGTTCGTCCAACTGCCGGGCCATCCGCGCCGGCTTGAGCTTGTCGGCCGCGGTTGGTTCCAAAGTCTCCAAGCCCCGTGGATCCACTGTGTAGATCACAACACCGGCTCGCGTCGCTGCTTCGGTCAGCCGCTGCAACGGGCTCATCAGGTCGGCACCCGCGTTCGAGGCGCTCTGCTGGGCAGCCGGTTGGACTTGAAAGCCCTCGGACAGGAGCAGGATCGACTTCCGGCCCGGCATCTCCCGTAATCCGCTCATCACCCATGTCAGGGTTCCGAACGTGCCCAGTCCGGCCGCGCCGTTTAGGAACTGCCGCTCCTGCTCGTCCCACTTCTCCTCTTGCGTGGCCTCCTCGCCTTCCTCCAGCGAACTGTCGTTAATCGCCGGAATCGAATGCAGTCCGGTCCGCGATCGCGGATTCCAACGCATCGCCTCCGCTTGGAGAATCAGCTGTTGACGGTCCGTCGTAAAGCTCTGCAGCGCGCCGCTTCCAGCGCCGGACCGGATAATCGAGACCAGGTCCCCGGGCTGCAAACTATTCGCCAATTGCTTGATGGACTCCCGCACGTAGTACATGCTCGCGTAACTCAACGCCAGGTCGTCGACTACTACGACGATTGTCCGCCGCACCTGCTCCGGACTTACGCTCACGGGCAGCACAGGCGTGGCCGGCGAATTGCTCTTCGGAGGCCTCGGCGCGTTCCGCACCAGCCCGCTCTGCGTTGAAATATAGGAAAAGCGTGTGATCTTTTGCGTTTTTCCGTCCTGCAAAACTTCAAAGTCTTCCGCCGTCAGGTCGGTGACGATGCGGCCAGCGCGATCGGTGACGACCGCGTCCACCTGTACCAGGTTGACCGTCACCCGGATGAGCGGTCCCTCCGGAGGAGACTCCGGAGCCTGCGCCAGCAGCGCCAGCGACGTTGCCGCACTCAGAAGTCTGCGCTTCCGCATTACGGCAGCCGGATCTCGATTCCGCGCTCGGCGTTGAATTTCACCGTCGAGGCCGAATCGAGCTCGGTCATTTTCAGGCTCGTCTGTTTGTGGTCCGGTTGGACCAAATGCAGCGTGTCGTCCTCCCGCCAGAACGCTACCGCCTGGCGCAGTGTGCCATCTTTCAACGCAATCAGAAATACCTTTGGCGCGCCCGGTTGGAAATGCTCATACGGCTTGGACGTGTTCGAGTATTCGGTCATCACGGGTCTAGGGTTCTCGGGGCGATACTCCGGATTCACCATGACGAACGCCGGTGGCGGCGGCGCCTGCTGATTCACGATTACGACCGGCGCCGGCGGCGGCGCATAGACCGGTTGCATCCACGGTTGGGCCGCGAAGCCGAAACCGAATCCGATCGGAATAGACGGCGTGTCTGGCCGCGAAAGCATCGGCCGGCCGGATATACTGCGGCTCAGGTTTGTGATGTGGTTGTCGAGAACCGGAGCGGGCCAGCCGGTGCCGTGGTGGGGAAATATCGGCATGGCCGGCGGCTGCGCCAGCAGCGGTACGAACAGCGAGACGAAGTAGACGGGGCGCATCCCGGAAATGGTCCTCTTGAACTGAGACTACACGCCTACCAGTTTGGTTGCAACGGATTCTTATAATGAACTATGACTGAAACGCGGCATTCGGTTTGCGCTTTGGATTGCCCGGACGCCTGTAGCATCGTTGTCCAGGTGGAAGATGGCCATGGCACCAAACTGCGCGGCAATCCGGAGCACCCGGTTACGCGTGGGTTTCTTTGCGCGAAAGTGACGAAGTACCTGGACCGTGAATATTCGCCGGCCCGGCTACTCCATCCCATGCGGCGAACCGGTCCGAAAGGGTCGGGTGAGTTCACCCAGATTACCTGGGACGAGGCGCTGGACACCATCGCCGCCCGCTTGCAAGCTGCGGCGCGCGAGTGGGGCCCGGAGTCTGTGCTTCCGTACAGCTACGGCGGCTCGATGGGACTGCTCAACGCCAACGGAATGGACCGCCGGTTCTTTCACCGCATCGGTGCGTCGCGGCTGGATCGTACCATTTGCGCCACGGCCGGTTCGGCCGGACTGGTCGCCACCCAAGGTCACCGGTATGGCGTCGATACCGTCGATTTCTCGCACTCCCGGCTGATCATCGCTTGGGGAGCTAACATTCTCACTACAAACGTCCACCTCTGGCCGTTCATCGTGGAAGCGCGCCGCGCCGGCGCCAGATTCATCGTCATAGATCCGCATCGGAACAAGACGGCCGAACTCGCCGACCGGCACTATTTCATCCAACCCGGCAGCGACAAGGCGCTCGCACTCGGCCTGCTCCACGTAATCTTTCGCGATGGCCTGCAGGACGCCGATTATCTGGCCCGCTACGCCGAGGGCGCCGAAGACCTGGAGGCGTTGGTCCGGGAGTACACACCCGGGAGGGTGGCCGAATGGACCGGCATCGCGGCCGCCGATATCGAGGAACTGGCTCGCGAGTATGCCAATACCCGGCCTTCGGTCATCCGGCTGAACTACGGTGTGCAGCGGAATCCCAACGGCGGAACGGCCGTTCAGGCCATCGCCATGCTTCCCATCGTCACCGGCGCCTGGAGAGAACTGGGCGGCGGCATGCAGTTGTCCACCTCGCAGGCGTTCGCGCTCAACCGCGCGGCGCTGGAACTGCCGGATCTGCAACTCCGTTCGCCGCTTGGCCGGCCGGCCCGGATCGTAAACATGAGTCAGCTCGGCACGGCGCTGAACGAGCTAACCGATCCGCCGGTGAAAGCGATGGTCGTCTATTGTTCAAACCCGGCCGCGGTGGCTCCGGATTCGAATCGTGTCCGGAAAGGGCTCGCCCGCGAGGACCTCTTTACCGTCGTTATGGAGCAGTTCCAGACCGATACCGCCGACTGGGCCGATATCGTTTTGCCCGTTACAACGTTCCTGGAGCACACGGACCTCTACCTCTCCTACGGGCACCACTATCTCCAATTAGCCCGCCCAGCCCTGCCCCCGCCAGGTGAGTGCAGGAGTAACGTCGAAATCTTCCGGCTCCTGGCCGCGCGGATGGGAATTCACGATCCCGAACTGCACGCCAGCGACGACGATATGATCCGCGCGCTTTTGGATACCGATCATCCCCACCTGCGCGGCATCACGCTGGAGCGGCTGGATCGCGAACACTTCGTCCGCCTGAACCTTCCGTCGCCCTTCCTTCCCTTCGCCGAGGGCGGCTTCGCCGGCGGAAAGGCCCGCCTCGGTACGGAAGGACTGCGCTACGAGCCGGTTCCGGAACAGCACGCGGGCGAGCGCGAGCGGTATCCGCTCCAGATGATCTCGCCCAAGGCGCACGACGCCATGAATTCGACTTTCAGCTATCGCGACGAATTGGACCGGGAGACCGGAATTGTCTGGTTGCACAGCGAAGATGCCCGGAAACGCGGCATCGCCTCCGGAGACGCCGTCCGGGTTTTTAACGCCCGGGGCGCCGTCACGCTGCACGCGGAGGTGGACGGCAAGACCCGTCCCGGCGTTGTGGCCATTCCGTCGCTGCGCTGGCCAAAGCGAAGTCCAAACGGCAGCGGATTGAACTCCTTAATCTCCGAACGCTTGACGGATCTCGGCGGGGGTGCGACATTTTATAGCTGTCTGGTGGAAGTTCAAAAATGTCACGACGAACAATAGCGCTGCTCGCCGCTCTCCTGATTCCGGCCACGGCTTGCAAGAGAGATAAAAAGAAAGTGGAGTACATCGAGGAGGGCTCATCGCAGCTCTCCACGGCCATCAATGTGGCCGATCCCCGGTCTTCCATCCAGATGCTGCGCGGGTTCCATGACCTGGAGAGCAACGCCTGGCGGTGGACCGCCTCGAAGTTTGCCGTGGCGCTGCGGCCGCCCAAGGACGCCAAAACCGGTGGCAGGCTCTATCTGGATTTCGTCATGGCCGAGGCCGTAAGCTCCAAGGTCGGCATGCCCTCGGTTTCCGTTACCATAGACGGAAAAGCCCTGCCTCCTCAACAGATTACGAAGAACGGCCCGCAAAAGTTGGAGTGGGACCTTCCTCCGGATTCACTCCTGGGGGAGGTTTTGAACGTCGAGTTTTCCGTCGATAAGTTTCTGGCTGCCGGAACGGTGGAACTGCGCGAACTGGCTCTCATTGTGAACTCGATGGGCATTCAGAGCGTCAAGGCGGCGCCAACGGGCGCGAAGTGAGGTGGGAACTGGCGGCCTACGCCTTCGTGGCCGCGGCCTGCCTGGGGCTGTATTGGCCGGGGTTGATGGTATGGTTTTCGGCCGACGATTTCGCATGGCTCGGTCTGCGGCTGTCGATAGATTCCGCCGCTAAGTTCTGGTCCGCGCTGTTCGAGCCCCGGGCCCAGGGAACGGTTCGTCCGCTGTCGGAGCGTATCTATTTTCTAACCCTCGAGAGGCTTTTCGGGCTGGACGCGCTTCCGTTCCGCATCGTCGCATTCGCCACCCACCTTGGCAACCTTTGGATGGTGATGCGGCTGTCCCAACGGGTGACGGGCTCGTTGGCCGCCGGCGCCATCGCCGCTCTAGCCTGGACGGCTAATAGCGCTTTGGGCCAGGCGATGTCCTGGTCGTCCGCCTACAACCAGATACTTTGGCCGGCCTTCGTGCTGGGGGGGCTGCACTGCCGCTGGACCTGGCTTTCCAACGGCTCCGCGCGTGCCCGGCGCTGGGAGTGGGTCTTCTTCCTGCTGGGTTTCGGAGCTCTGGAGATGCAGGTCACCTACCCGTTGCTGGCGGGCCTGTTGACGCTTCTCTACCGCAGGGAGCGTTGGGCAAGTGTCGTACCAATGGCCGCCGTCGCGGCGGCCTACGCGGCGATTCACCGGCTGACGGCCAAGCCGCAGACCAACCCGCTCTACGTGCTCCATTGGGATGTGGGCATCTTTTCGACTCTTAGCAAGTATGCCCGGATGGTCTTTGGAGTCTGGCGGCCGGGCCAGGAAGCGAACGTCGAAGCGTGGCAGTTCCAGGCGGAAGCTGTCGTAATCTCGGCCAGTGTGGGCGCCCTGGCCTGGGCCGCCTGGAAGCGCGACAAATGGGTGTTGTTCGGGGCCGGCTGGTTCTTGGCGACGCTGCTGCCTGTATTGCCACTGCGCGACAAGGTGAGCGACTACTACTTATCGGTGCCGTCCCTTGGGCTTGCCTTTGCCGCCGGGGCCCTGGCGGCGCGCTATCCGTGGGCCGCGGCGGCACCCGTTGCACTTTACATCGTCTCGTCCGCTGTTCTAGCGCGCCGGACCGTGGACTACAATTTTGAGCGGGCGGAGACGGGGCGCCGGCTTGTGCAAGGCGTCGAAGCGGCTGTCGAGCGAAACCCGGGCAAGATCATTCTTCTAACCGGTGTTGGGTCCGACGCTTATTGGACCGCCGTGAACGACGATTTTTTTCGCCTGATTCCCAATGCTGGTATCTACTTGGCGCCGGGCGCCGATGAGAACATCCAACGCAGCGCGGACCTTGGCGACCCCTCCCGCTTTGTCGCCGCCCCTGGTCTCGCATTGACGGCTCTCGCCGAAAATCGGGCCGTGGTGTACTCCGCGGCGGGTGAGAAGTTGGTGAACGTGACCGAGCTCTGGAAAACGGTGAGCGCGAAACGGTGGAGAAATGTTTTGTCGCCAGTCGTTGACCTCTCGAAGGTGGAGCTTGAGTCTCAACTCGGTGACGGCTGGCACCGGTTGGAGGGTTATTTCCGCTGGTCTAGCGAGCGGGCCGCGCTCCGGCTGGGCCCGGTTTCCAGCCGTGCGGAGTTCTTTGTCAGGGCGTATAGGCCTCCGGAGGGCGACAGCCGGCCGGAGGTGAAGCTTCGCGCCTCTCTGAATGGCGTCTTTGCCGGAGAGTGGCGCCTGACAACGGCCGGCGAAGAGATCAACACCGCGGTTCCGGTGCCGGCGGCGGTCGATCCCTCCAAGCCGATTGACGTCGAACTGGCGGTCGATCCGCCGATCGCTGAGATCGGCGGCGGGCGCAGGCTCGGCCTTGTCTTCGGCACCGTCGGAATTCGCTACCTTCCACATTAAATTGCGTTACGAACGAGCTGCGTCTGGCGTCTTGTTCGTATCCTGAACAGCCCTTTGCCTCAAAACGGCACACGGGCTGCGTCAAGACGCACGGATTCGGACCGGCGAAAAATTTTTTGCGCCCTAACGTTCCGGTTGGATTCAGACGATAAGATCTCACGGTGCACGAAAAGTCAACAACTTACGGTCCGGGATGCCCAGCGCAAGCGATAATTCTTCGCCTCTGGGACAATTCTGGCATCAGAATTGCTTGACACGTGTGGTAGCATATATGCGGATCGAAACAACAGTTTCAAACCTTAGCCCTGTAGATGGGCAAAGGCGCTCCGGCGTCGCCGGGATGCTGCTTCTGGTCGCTGACAGCGGGAATCGTTGGCAGCAGGAGAAATTCTTTGACCAGGATTCTTCGCGGATTACGCGATGGAAAATTGAACCTTTTCCCTCGACCATGCGTCCAAGTGGTCTGAAGGCAAAAATACAAAAGAGGAAACGGCGCGACTCGCAAAGTTTCCAGGTGTTATGTACCGGAGTTGCGGCTACCCAGCGGTAACTCACAACGGCGGGCTCGGGACGCAAACAGCGTTTTCGACGCCGGGCCGCCGGCAACGAATCAAACAGAAAGCAAGGAGGAACACAAGTCATGACAAACGCTGAATTGAAGTCCTACAAAAAGGTTTTGCTCGCGAAGGAAGCAGAGCTCGTCGGAGCGCTGCGGAACCGCGAGGGAATCGAAATCGAGAAGAGCCCCGATGCGCTCGACGAAGTGCAGCGCGCCGCCGAGCGCGAACTCGCGATCCGTACCCTGGACCGCGAATCCAGCCATCTGCGCAGCGTACGCGCCGCTCTCCTTCGGATTGAAGATGGGTCGTTTGGAGTGTGCCTCCATTGTGAGGAAGATATTTCGCCGAAGCGTCTGAATGCGGTGCCGTGGGCCCCGTTCTGCATCTCCTGCCAGGAGCAGTACGACGCGCACAAGATCGAGGGCGACGAGATGTTTGACGACATGCTCGTCAACGCCGCCTAATCCACCCTCCTCCTGTAAGGCTTTCGGAAATTTACAATCACGGGCGTGCCCTAAAACGGCACGCCCGATCTGTTTCAGGGCGCTATACTCAACCCGATCGGGTTCAACATGCTCCGGACTCTCTTTACACTTGTGCTGACCGCCGCCGCCGTTCGCGCCGAAGACGTGGTTGTGCATGGCAACGTACTTTTTCCTATCCAAACCGCCCGGGCCGGTGTTACCGCGGCCGCCCGCGCGGCAGACGTCTCACGTGCCATCGAACGCGCCGCCCAGGATAGCCGTGTAAATTCTTCGGAATTGACGATTGCCGAAACGGCCGAAGAGTCTGCTGTTCTGGCCAACCGGGCCTTCCTATTTGCCGTCACCAACGACGACGCTCGGGCCGCCGGCCTGCCCAGGGACGAACTAGCCCGCCGCTACCGGGATCGGGCCGCTCTGGCGATTTCCGAGTATCGGAACGCCTGGACGCTCTCGGAACTCGGTCCCAAGCTAGGATTTCTGCTGCTGGACCTGTTCCTTCTCGGGCTCTTTGTCTGGTTCACGCAATGGGCGGCCCGGCGGCTCAGCAATTGGCTGGGGAACCGCTGCCGCGACTGGTTTGCCCGGTTTCGTCCTCTGTCCCGGTCCATTCTGTTGCCGGCGTTTCTCGTACTCCGGACCTTCGTCGCCATCCTGATCTTGGCCGCTGTGGTCGCGGCCGCCGCATACGGGTTGAGCCTATTTTCTTCCACCCGCCCGCTGGCGAACTCGCTGCTCGATCTGCTCCGCGGAACGTCGTCGCAGGTGGCCGGGGCCATTCTCGGCTACCTGCCAGATCTTGCCACGGTCTTTGCCATCGTGTTCCTCGGCTGGCAGGCCATCCGCCTGCTGCGCGGCCTGGCCGACGCCGTCGCCGAGGGCACCATCCGCTGGCAGGGCTTCGCTCCGGAGTGGGCGGAACCCACCTTCGACCTCGCCGCGTTCTTGCTTGTCGTGCTGGCGATTGTGATGGCGTTTCCGTATCTGCCCGGCGGCGACTCCCCCGCGCTGCGGGGCGCGTCCATCTTCATTGGCGTCCTTGTCTCGCTCGGCTCCGGATCGACTGTAGGCAGCGCTATTTCCGGAGTGATTATCACCTACATGCGACCGTTCCAAGTCGGCGACCGCGTCAAGATTGGCGACTCCGAAGGCGACGTCATCGAAAAGAGCATCCTCGTTACCCGCATCCGGACGGTCAAGAACGTGGAGGTTATCGTCCCGAATTCGACCGTGCTTGGCACGCAGATCCTGAACTATTCGAGCCTGGCCCGGCGCGACGGGTTGATCCTGCATACCACCATCACCATCGGTTATGGCACGCCGTGGCCCAAGGTTCATGCGCTGATGATCGCGGCGGCGCGTGCCACGCCCGGCATCGTCGAAGCTCCCGCGCCGTTCGTGCTCCAAACGGCCCTCAACGACTTCCATATCAGCTACCAGATCAACGCCTACACGCGCGAGCCGAACCGGATGCAAGACATTCAAGGCGCGTTGCACGAGAACATTCAGACTCAATTCGCGGCGAGCGGCGTTGAGATTCTTTCGCCCGCGTATTTGGCCATGCGCGACGGCAATCCTTCGACGATTCCCGTATCCTAGTTGGATATGAAGAAGCCCGTCGTGCCGGCGGTTGGCCCCAAACCCGTCGGTCCTTACACGCCAGGAATTCAAGCCGGTGATTTTCTCTATGTCAGCGGGCAGGGCGCGCGCAATCCGGCAGGCGAGATGCCCGCCGATTTCGTTTCGCAGACACGCAACTGCTTGGCCAACGTGAAATCGATTATCGAAGCGGGCGGCTACACCATGAACGATATGGTGTACGGGCAGCTGTACCTCTCCGACATGAAGAACTTCCCGGCCGTCGCGGCCCTGTGGAAAGAGGCGTTTCCAAAGGGCGGCCCGGCCTTCGCCGTGCTCGGCGTGGCCCGGATGCCAACGGAGACCCCGGTGGAGCTCAGCGCGGTGGTGGCGCGCGGCGCACAATCGCCGCATGCCGATGTCCGCGAAGTGGGCGGACGTCTCTACTTTTCCGGCGTGGGCGGCGCCACTCCGGCCGCCGCCATGGAGAATCTCGTGAAGCGGGCCAAGCAGGCCGGCATCGATCCCGGCCACTTCGCCTTTCTCAACGCCTACTGCGCGAACGGCGTCACGCTCGCGCAATTGAACGAGGTGTATGCGCCGTTTTTTGATCCGGGTAACGCCCCGGCCCGCGCGTCGATGCTGGTCGATTCGCTGCCGCCTGGAATGAGTGTCGAACTTACCGGTGTGGCCGTTCGCGATCTGGCCACGCGCCGCGTCGTGCGGCCCCGCAACATGGCGCCTAGCCGCACCGCCAGCCCCGGCGTGTGGGCCGGCGACACGTTCTTTCTTTCGGCGAAGTCCGGGTTCATTCCGGGCCCGCACGCGGGGATCTACGCCACCACCGTCGAGCACCAGGTGCGCCAGACGATGCGCAATCTTCTGGATGGCCTGGAGGAGACCGGTATCGATTTTTCGCATTGCGTAGCCGCGAACGTTTATGTCGACGACCTCACCGAGTTCGCGAAGATGAATGGTGTGTACGGCTCCTACTTCGGCGCCATCCCGCCGACGCGGACCACAGTGCAGCCGATGAAACCGGTGGCACGCCAGGCTAATGCGAACGGGACGTTTCCAATGCTGGAGCAGGTCTCGCTGGTGGCCTGGCGCGGCTAGGCCGCGGGCGCAGTTCTCGGCCTGTGACGCCCGTCAAGTTTGCGGTCTTGATCGTCGCCGGACCGGCCCGAGCGGCGTAACCCGCTTGCCAAGGACGCCTGATAGAACGACTAGAAACAACACCGTTCAGGCACTCGACTTTCATCGGTTTCCTGAGTAAGATCGAGTGGTCTCAGTGTTTCACGAAGCGCTCACAGCCGTTTTGAAATCGGACAGGCACGAACACGGTGCAGCCTTCAGTACAAGCGCCGAGTTCTTTTCTCGAGGGCCGGCGGCTATCGGCTTTCAAGAGTCGCTGGGCTGGTGTTTTGAGGTGCCCGCAACGTGATGAATATCAGGTTAGCCGGCGTAGTTCTCGCAGTCGTGCAGTTGTGCGGTAAAGAGGTGCTGTATGACCGCCGTGCCGGCAATTTTCGAAGAGTGATCGTTCAAATTGACGAGGTCAGCCTTGATGCTGTTCAAAGGGCCGGGGCCCAGATGTTCCCGCAGGATCCGGAGCCCAGCGGCATCACAATGGTGAGTTTTGTCAAATCCCGTGAGCAATGGGCGGAGAACTGCAAGTGTGCGACAGAGACGGGATACGAGTATTGGTTCGAGAGTGTGAAAGAACTTCTCCGGAAGCGCAGGCCCGCCGGTGAGTTGTTAATTGTGGGGGCCCAAAGGCATGTTCGCACGTATTCCGAGAACGGCGTCATCGAAAGGCAAGGGGGCGTTGATCTCGATGCAGCGGGCAGTTGTAGGGGCGAAATAGCCGGACTTTCAATTCCGGCCGGACCGAGTGATCGGCAAGCGGACGTTTTCGTTATTGGGAGTTCCGCCACACGCCAGTGCTCGAAGAGGCTTTCGACCGCGCTATCGTCCATTGTCCAAGTTGGCCGGTTTCGAGTCGCCGTCAGGTCGGATCCGTACTTTCAGGACGAGACAGACTTTCCGTTTGTCTATCGATTCGGCGACTATTCGCGGCTTTTTCGCTCGGAGAGTTCCCGGCCCACAGCTCGTCAGGTAGCCTGTCACGTCAGACGTGACACGAGTATGGTCAGCGTTAGCTGTAGTTCCGGACGCGATCGGGCAAGATGAGCAATATCCGAATGGCGCGGCGCATCGAATGTCCAGTTGGTCTTGAAGGAGGCCTTTTCGAAGGGCACGAATCCGCTGCCGGAAAGAGCCCGGCTCTTCCCGGCTGGGCGATTCCGGCTTCGTTCGAGACCAGTGACAAGCCGAGCGAGTTGCCTTCACCGCGCACTGCCAGTCCGCCCCCGGAACGCTCAAAAGCTGAGCGCGCGCGAAATGGTCAGAAGGGTTACCGTGAACAACTGAGGCGGGCGAATTCTCACACACCGGCCCGCGCCGGACTTTCCGCGCGTATGGTAAAGTTGAATCTCTTTGGGGCCTTCGCGAGATATCGATAATTTGACGTCAGTTAGGAAGTTTCGCGTCGAGAATTCGGATATGTACTTCGCGACGCGATTTCCTCTCGCTCGCTTCGCCAAGAAATTTCCAACGATCGCGGACTGTCCGGGGCGCTCTTGCGAATTCGAACGGCCGTAGTTGTCACCGTCGCGGTCTGGGCTTTCTTATTTTTCGCGACGTGGGGAACCTGGGGCAGCGTCACGATCGACTGTTTTCGTGACCCGTACGTCGCCGAAGAGTTGGTCAAGGGAAAAACCCTCTATCTGGACCTGTGGTATCCCTACGGCCCCGGCGCGCCGTATTTCATCGCACTCTTGTTCCGGCTCTTCGGCGCCAGCCTGGCGGTCCTCTATTGGGTGGGGGCGCTGGCCGGATTGGCCTCGGCCCTGCTTCTGATGGGAACCGGTGCGCGGCTTGGGCACACGGGCGCAGGGCTGATGGCCGGCCTTGCGCAACTCGTTTGGGGGTTCAAGCCGGGAGTCTTCTCTTTCCCATTGCCCTACAGCTTTGCCGCCGCGTTCGGCTGTGTGTTGGCCTGTCTGTGCTGTTGGATTTTGCCGTCCGCGATCGAGCGCCGGCGATGGCTCGCCGTTCTCAGCGCCGTCGCTGGAGCGGGTGCCGCGTTAAAACTGGAGTTCGGCGCCGCGCTTTTCGCGGGTGTGGGATTGGCGCTGTTTGCTCGGATCGTCTCACGGCGAAGCGCCCGGGACCTGGGCGCCGACCTCGGGGCGATTCTTCCCGGAGTCTTGTTCGCGGCCGCGGTTCTTTGGTGGGTCCTCAGTCTCGCCGGTTTCGATTTCATTGTGGAGGAAAACTGGCAGAGTTGGCCAACCTCCTACTTCATGCGGCAATACGGCGAATACTGGCTTCGATCGAACGGCGCGAAAGTCGATATCGAGTCCTTCATGCGGCAGGGCGGCCGTGTTATCGCGTTCGCCGCGTTCTGGGGTCTGCTGGCCTGGTACTGGCGGCGCCTCGACGCCGAAGGCCGCCTTTCACTGGGCCGGATGATCGTGCCGATTGCCGTCCTGACTGCACTCTACGTGCCGTTTCGTGGAGACGGCCTAAACGCTGGGAACCGGTCTATACGCGTGCTCCTGTTGCCGACCGGAACCGTGCTGATGACCGCCGCCGCCGGAGTGTTCAGCGGCTGGCATTGGTGGCGGCATCGAACGGGAACGCTCGGGGCGGCGAAGGCCGCCGGGTGCCTGGTGTGCGGCTTGACGGGCCTGCGCATCTTGATGGGACTCACTGCGGAGGGGTACGCGGTCTTCTATGCCGGTCCAGCGATCCTGTTTCTTTCGATTTGGGTTGGGGAGAGAATTCGGGTTCGCCACGCGGCCAGCGTGGTCGCGGCATCCTTTCTCTCGATCCTCTGCTTGTCCGTGCAGCCGGCGTATCGTGCTGCCCCAGCCGAAGCGCTCGCGAGCGACCGCGGAACCATCAAGATTCACGCGGGAAGCGCAACCGCTTATCGCGAGGCGATCGCCTTCATAAAGGCCCGGAGCGCACAGGGAGGCGTAGTGGCGTCGCTGCCCGAAGACATGGCCTTGTACTTTCTTACCGGGACTCGCGCCCCGTCGCGCAACTACGTCTTGACTCCAGGAGTGCTCACGCCGGGACCGATAACAGATCGCTATGTCGAAGACCTGCGCCGGGCCGGGGTGACGGACATCGTTTGGTCGAACCGGTCCTTCGAGGAGTACGGCGTGCCTGAGTTTGGCGTCGACTTCGATCCTGCTGTGGGCGAGTATTTGCGGGCGGGCTATCAACGATCCCGCGCGCTGGCTCGCGGTGGCACAGGTGCCTGGACAGCGGACGTTTGGACGAAGAAACCGTGAGAGTCGACCGTCCGGACGCTCCGAAGGAGGCGAAATTCCGCGCCGGACGCATCGCGTTCTGGGACTCGGTCTCTGGGCGGCTGCCCAGGCGCTGGACCGGTTTGCGGTCTTACTACCATGAGCTCGTTGTCCGGCAGTTCCGCCAGATCATCCCCCCTGGGAAGCGCGTGTTGGAACTCGGATGCGGGCAAGGCGATCTGCTCGCGGCGCTTGAGCCGTCCTACGGCGCCGGCGTGGATATGTCGCCAAGGGCGTTGGAAATCGCACGAGCCCGGTATCCCGCGCTGCGCTTCATCGAGGGTGACGCACACGGAATCGCGCTGAACGAGACCTTCGACTATGTCGTGCTCTCCGACCTGGTCAACGACCTTTGGGACGTGCAGCGCGCGCTTGAGAACGCCCGCGAATTCTGCACGCCGGAAACCCGGATCGTCGTGAGTTCCTACACTCGCCTTTGGAGCATTCCACGCGGCATCGCGCAGTGGGCCGGATTCGCGATTCCCCTTCCTTTGCAGAATTGGTTGACGGGCGCCGATGTCCAGAACCTGCTGTATCTATCTGGCTTCGAGACGTTCGCCGTATCCACCCACATCCTGCTCCCTCTTCGTATTCCAATTCTTGCCGGTCTGTGCAATCGCTATTTCGCTCGTATGTACCCGTTTCGCGAATTCGCGCTCACCAACTTTCACGTTGCGCGGCTGCAGCCGTCCCCGTCCGCCGGGCCGGAGCCGGTCGTGTCGGTCATCGTCGCGGCGCGGAACGAGGCAGGGAACATTCCGGCGATTTTCGACCGCATTCCGCAAATGGGCTCGGGGACGGAATTGATCTTCGTCGAAGGTGGATCGAAAGACGGGACCTGGGATGCGATCGGGCGCGAGATCGAGGCCCGGCCGCATTTGAACGTCCGGAGATACAGGCAGCCGGGCAAGGGCAAGGGCGACGCGGTCCGGGAAGGATTCCGCCGCGCCACTGGCGGCATGCTCATGATTCTGGACGCGGACCTGACCGTCGCGCCGGAAGACCTCCCGAGATTCTATGAGGCGATCCGCAGTGGCCGCGCCGAATTCGCCAACGGTGTCCGCCTGGTGTATCCGATGGAAGACGAAGCGATGCGTTTCTTCAATTGGGTTGCCAATCGCTTTTTCAGCGCGGCGTTTTCCTGGCTGCTCAGCCAACCGGTCAAGGATACGTTGTGTGGCACCAAAGTGCTTTCCCGCCGCAACTACGAGGCCCTTGCGGCGAACCGCGCCTATTTCGGCGACTTCGATCCGTTCGGCGATTTTGATCTTCTGTTTGGCGCGGCGAAGTTGAACCTTCGGATCGTCGATATCCCGGTCCGGTATCGCGAGCGGACTTACGGCGAGACCAATATTCAACGATGGAGCGGGGGCATGGTGCTGTTGCGCATGGTTCTGTTCGCCATGCGGCGCATCAAGTTCGTTTAGTCAAGCGCGGCCAGCATCTCCGCCGCCGTTTTGCCCGTTACCGGATGCTGGAGGCCGGGGGCGATCTCGCACAGCGGCTCCAGCACAAAACGGCGCTCGTGCAGCAGCGGGTGAGGAATTGTGAGCCCCGGGGTATCCACAATCGCTCCGCCGTGGAAGAGGATGTCGATATCAATGGTCCTGGGACCCTTGTTCACAATTTTCCGGCGGCCCAGGGCTGTCTCTATCCTCTGGAGCGTCTGCAAAAGCGCCGCGGGCTCCAAGGTGGTCCGCGCCTCCACCACCATGTTCAGGAATCGCGGCTGCTCCAACACATACTGCGGCTCCGTTTCGATCACCGGACTGCGGCGGGCGATCCGCACGCCCGCGATTTCCAACCGTTCCAACGCCGCTTCGAGCATGGCGGCACGGTCGCCGGTATTCGATCCCAGGCCGAGATAAACCGTCGTCAAAACAACCCAGGCTGGTTCGGCAGCACCGCGGGAGGCGCGACCCGGAAATAGTCGAACGCCCGGCGCGTGGCGATGCGTCCGCGCGGCGTCCGGTCGAGAAAACCCATCTGCATCAGGTAGGGCTCGTAGACATCCTCAATCGTGGCTTCTTCCTCGTCGATCGACGCCGCGATCGTCTTGATGCCCACCGGCCCGCCCGAGTACTTCTCGAGAATCGTCATCATAATCTTCTGATCGATTTCGTCCAGGCCGTAACGATCGACTTCCAGCATGTCGAGCGCCGTGACCGCCACATCCTGCGTGACATGGCCGCTGGCCCGCACCTGCGCGTAGTCCCGCACGCGCCGCAGCAACCGGTTGGCGATGCGCGGCGTACCGCGGGCGCGGCGCGCGATCTCCGCCGCGCCAGGCTCATCCACTTTCACCTGGAGCAGGGAAGCGCTGCGCAGCACGATCGACGTCAGATCGTTGATGTCGTACGGATTCAGCCGCAGGACCAGGCCGAACCGCCCGCGCAGCGGCGCGGAAATCAGCCCCTGCCGCGTCGTCGCGCCGATCGCCGTGAACCGCTGAATCGGCATAGTGTGCGTCCGGGCGCCGGCGCCGGTGCCGATCATAATGTCGACGCGGAAATCCTCCAGCGCGGAATAGAGAATCTCCTCCACATCGGGTAGCAGCCGGTGAATCTCATCGATGAAGAACACCTGCTTGTCGCGCAGATTTGTCAACACGCCGGTGAGGTCCAATTTCTTTTGCAGGATGGGCGCCGCCGTCTGATCGAAGGCCACATCCAGTTCGCCGGCGATGATATTGGCCAGCGTCGTCTTTCCCAGCCCCGGCGGGCCGTAAAGCAATACGTGATCCAGCGCTTCGCCCCGTTGCCGCGCCGCTTCAATCGCGATCGACAGGTTCTCTTTCAATCGCGTCTGTCCGGTGAACTCCCGCAGCCGCGAAGGGCGCAGGGCCGCTTCGAACTGCCGCTCGCTCTCCATCGGCGCGCCGGAAACCAAGCTCCGGTCCTTCATCAGCGCACCAGCTCCATGGACTTGCGGAACAGCGCTTCAAAATCGCCGTTCGGATTCGCGGCCTTCGCTTTGCGCACTGCCGTCTCCGCATTTGGCCGCTGCGATCCCAAATTAACCAGAGCGCTGATCAAGTCCAATTCCAGCTCAGAAAGGGATTCCCCCTTCACGAAGGCCACAGCCGCCTGGCCGGCGAACGCGATGTCTAGTTTGTCCCGCAGTTCCACCACCATCCGCTCCGCCGTCTTCTTTCCAATGCCGGGGACGCGTGTAAGCGTCACCAGGTCGCCGCCTTTGATCGCCTGCACCAGTTCGGCCGGCGCAATGCCGCTCAGAGCGGTGACTGCGACTCTCGGTCCAATGCCGGAGACCGTAATGAGTTTTTCGAAGAGCAGCTTTTCCTCGGCGGTTCCGAAACCGTAGAGCAGGAAGGCGTCCTCGCGAACGTGGGTATGCACGCGCAGTTTCGCTTCCTTGCCGGCTTCTGGCAACTGCGAAAACGTCGACACCGGGATGGTCAGCTCATAGCCCACGCCCCCCGCTTCCAGAATCACCGAATTGGGGTGCTTCTCAAGCACCGTGCCGCGCAGATGGGCAATCATCGTAAACTCACATTCTACATGGCACGCCGAATGTTCTTCGTTCCGGAGGTCCGCCGGAACCACGCGGCATTGGAGGGAGACGCCGCCGCGCATCTGGTTCGCGTCCTCCGCGTCGAGCCGGATCAGCAGTTCGAGATCTCCGACAACCAGCATCGCTACCTGGCTACCGTGGTCACCGCCCGCAAGAGCGAAGTCGTCTTTGAAGTCGACGAGCAACTCCCGGATCTGGCGCCGGTCCCGGACGTGACGCTCTATGCCAGCCTGTTCAAGTTCGACCATTTCGAATGGCTTTTGGAAAAGGCCACCGAGTGCAATGTGGCCCGCATAGTGCCCGTCGTCGCCGAACGGACCGAAAGAGGGTTGGATCAGGCCGCGCCGAAGCGAATGGAGCGGTGGGAACGGATTCTCCTGGAAGCCAGCCAGCAGTGCCGGCGCATGCAGCTTCCAGCCCTCGACCCGCCGGTCAAATTCGCGGACCTGAACTCGGAGGCCCCCGATAAAATTCTGCTTGACGAACAGCGCCAGGGCCCGCCGCTAATTTCCTTGCAACCGGCCGGCGCCGTAGCTCTGCTGTTGGGGCCCGAGGGCGGCTGGGCGGACCGGGAACGGGAGTCGGCCCTGCGGGACGGCTGGCGGCCCATGAGCCTGGGTCCCAATGTTCTTCGTGCGGAGACCGCCGGCGTCGCCGCCCTCGCGACCCTCAGCCAAATCGTCCGGTAGGGGGAGGGCGGCGACAGACCGTCCGCTGCCACGCCACCGCTGCCACGCCAGGTTGTACCCCTGTGAATTTACTGATAGCCTATTTGTTACCAAAGCTTTAGAGAGGAGTTGTACCATGCAGCGCATCTTGCTTGCCTTTGTCCTTACGGGGTTCGCCAGCGTCTCGCAGACCACGTCCACCGAAATCCTCGGCAATGTGACCGACCCTTCGGGCGCGGTCGTTCCAAACGCCAAGGCTAAACTCCGCCGCCTCGCCACCGGCCAGGTCCGCGAAGTACAGACCAATAGTGAAGGCAACTACTCCTTCCCTTTAATCGAGATTGGTGAGTACACGCTCACGATCGAGGCCACCGGCTTCAAGACGCAGGAGCGCAAGGGTATCACCGTCGAATTGCAACAGAAGGCGCGCATCGATGTGCGTCTTGATGTCGGCTCGGCCACCGAGATCGTCGAGGTTACCGCGCAGGCGCTTGCGATGAAGACCGAAGACGCCGCCGTCGGTGGCGTTATCGACAACAAGCGTGTTGTCGAGCTGCCCTTGAACGGCCGCAATGTGGCCACGCTCGCCGTTCTCGTGCCCGGCGTGCAGTTCGGCGCGCGCATGGGCTTCGACGGTTCCGGCGGTTTTCCGATTCCCGGCAATGGCGTTGCAATCTCCGCCAACGGACAACGCGAGGTCAACCAGCAGGTGACGCTCGATGGCGTCATTGCCACCGAGCCGCGCGTCAATACCGCCGCGTTTTCGCCGTCCATCGATGCGCTTGAAGAGTTCAAAGTCCAGACCAGCTCCTACTCCGCCGAATACGGACAGAACTCCGGCGCGATCGTTCAGATGGTCGTCAAAGGCGGAACGAATCGTTTCCATGGGACGATTTATGAGTTTCTGCGCAACGACAAGTTCGCGGCCAAAGACTACTTCCTGAACTTCCAAACGCCGGCAACTGCGCGTCAGCAGCCGAAGAACGTTTTGCAGCGCAACCAATTTGGCGCGTTCCTTTCCGGACCGGTTCTTTTCCCGAAGCTCTATAACGGCAAGGACAAGACGTTCTGGAGCTTCAACTTCGAAGGCCGCCGCGAGAAACGGGAAGTGCAGCAGGAAGCGTTCTGGTTCCCTTCGGATTTCCGGAACGGCAATTTCTCGGCTTTGCTAACACCGCCAATCGTCAACGGTCGGCCGCTTCGCGCGCCGATTCAGATTTTTGACCCCGTGACCGGCGACCCATTCCAAGGCAATATCATCCCTCCCAGCCGCATCAACCGGCCGGCGCAGGAGTACGTGAACCGTTTTCTTCCCCTGCCGCAGTTCGCCAACGCCGACCCCCTCGATATCAACGTACGGGGCTCCGTGCCCAACATCATCAACGCCAACCAATACATGTTCCGCATTGACCACAACTTCTCTTCGAACGACAAGGTGTTCGTGCGGTACATTACCGACCGCGGCAACTGGGACAACGGCGACCTGAACCCCAATTTTTTCTACTTTGTTAAATCCGTCAACTACAACATAGCCGCGCAGCACGTTAAGATCATCAGCTCCGCCATGGTCAACGAACTTCGCTACGGACTGAACAAGTCCGACAACAACACACTCAATCCGCGTTCCAATACCGATTTCGACCTCGACTCGCTTGGCATTGGCCAGATCCGCACCACGTCCGGCCGCAAACTGACTTCGCGCGAAGTCGGTCTGCCCGCCATCGGCGGCCTGATGGGAGGCGACCGCGACGGCGGCAACGGTTTCGACTTCAATACCGTTCACCAGATCACCGACAACTTCTCCTACACGCGCGGTAAACATACCTTTAAGACCGGCTTCGAATACCGCCGGAATATTCTGGACCGGGCGGCCGCCAACGTGCCTCGCGGCTCCATCGCCTGCTGCCCAGGCGGATACGCGCTCGCGGGCTGGCTGCAGGGCATCGTCGGCAACACCGAAACAGGCGAGGGCTTCCCCTACACCGAGCCCCGCCAGAACCGCTGGTCGGCGTATTTCCTCGACGATTGGAAGATCAGCCGCAAATTGACGATGAACATCGGCATGCGCTGGGACTTCTTCCAGGTGCCGCTCGACAACTTCGGCGCATGGCGCACGCTCCGGCTGGACATTCTGAGCGACTCGACACAGGGCCGGGTCCCCACCGTGATTCCGAACGTTAATACCAAGAATTTCCCGATCTACAACAAGGACAACCGTTACTTCATGCCCCGCCTTGGCCTGGCGTATCGCGTTACCGATAAGTGGACCATTCGTTCCGGTTTCGGCTGGTTCGCGAACGCCCAACAGTTGAACAACTTCACAATTCTGAACCTGGTTCCGCCGATTTCCGGCACCGTGCTCTACCAGGTGGTCGACACCGTGGCCCAGACCCTGCCGGTCAGCTATGGCGGTCAGAACTACAACCTCCAGACTCGCCGCATCACCTCCGCGGTCAACCGCGTCGGCAATCTCTACGGCGGCGGCGGAAGCACATCCACTGTTCGGAACACCATTCTGGTTCCGCCGGACAACAAGGCCTCCAATCACTATCAGTGGAGCTTCGATTTGCAGAGACAGATGCCTTGGAACACCATGCTCACCGTCGCCTACGTCGGCAGCCAGAGCCGCCATCTGGACAACACCATTACCTTCAACAATCCAGATCCGGCGTTCCTGAATACCAATATTCAGGCCCGGCGTCCCTATCCGTTCCACCGCAGCCAAGGGGAACCTCAGACCTTCGGGACAGGGAACATTCGCTACTTGGATAGTTACGCCAACGGCGGTTACAACGGCCTTCAGGTCAGCTACGACAAGCGGTTCTCAGCCGGTTTGACGTTCGGACTCGCCTACACCTATAGCAAATCCCTCGGCGAAGGCTACGGCCGGAACGAAGGTGCGGGCGGCGTAGTCAACGGCTACCAGAATCCGCGCGACCGCCGTGCCGCAAGAGCCCGCTATGGCTTCGACGTGACTCACAACATGGTCTACAACTTCGTCTACGAAGCGCCCTTCCTGAACCGCTTCAAGGGCGTGGCCGGCGCATTCCTTGCCGGCTGGCAGACCAATGGCGTCATCACCCTGCGCACAGGCTTCCCGTTCACAGTGAACGGCGGCAACCTGAACACGGGCGGATTCACGCTGCCGGATCGCCTCGCCGATGGCCGCCTGCTCGACGGTACCGCCAACCGGCAGCTTTGGTTCAACCCGGCGGCCTTCCGGCGGACGGACTGCAACATTCCGAACCGGCAGGATCTATGCCGCTATGGCAACGCCGCGCAAGATGCGTTGGTCAGCCCCGGCGCGCAAAACGTCGACTTCTCGGCCTACAAAAACTGGCGGTTGCCTTTCCTGGGCGACGCCGGCCGCCTCCAATTCCGCGCCGAGTTCTTCAACCTGTTCAATACGCCCAACTTCGGCCAGCCGAACGGAATCGGTTTCACCTCGCTCGACAGCATCACTCCCGATGCGCCGCGCCAGGGCGAGATTCGAAGCCTTCGGCAGCCGATGCGTGTCATCCAGTTCGGCGCGAAGTTGTACTTCTAGCCTCTACCCCGATGCGATTCCTGCTCCTAGTCGCCGCCGCTCTAGCCGGCGCCGATTGGCCCCGGTTCCGTGGCCCGAATGGGGCGGGAATCGCACCGGCTGAAAACCTGCCCGCCGAGTTTTCCCCGTCCAGGAACGTCCTCTGGAAGGCCGCCGTTCCCTTCGGCCGGTCCTCCCCCATCGTCTTCAATCAGCGGATCTTTCTGACCGCGAGTGAAGGCAACAAGTTGCTCACGCTCGCCTTTGACGCAAGGTCGGGCAAGCCGCTCTGGCGCCGTGAAATCGCCAAGTCGAGCTCGAAGGAGATCTACAAGGCCAACGATCCCGCTTCGCCCACTCCAACCGCCGATGAGAACGGCGTGTATGCCTTCTTTCCCGACTTCGGCGTAATCGCCTTTAGCCACGCGGGCAGGGAGCTGTGGCGTCATCCGCTGCCCGAGTTCCACAACTTCTACGGCATGTCGTCCTCGCCCGTCGCCGCCGCCGGACAGGTGATTCTCCAATGCGACCAGTCGCGCGGCTCCTACCTGCTCTCTCTGGATACCAAGACCGGCAAACAGCGGTGGCGTCGCGACAGGCCCGGTTACCAGGAAGGTTGGAGCACCCCGGTTGTTTACCAGGATCAGTTAGTCGTCTTCGGCACGCACCGGGTAGACGGTCTTCATCTCTCCACCGGTGAGCCGCGCTGGTCGTTTCCGTTGATCTCGAACGGCTCCACCGGTTCGCCCGTGATCCACAACGGCACCGTCATCGTCACGGCCGCCGGAATGGATCAACCCTGGCTGCCCTCCTTCGCCTCAGTCCGCGAGAAAGTCGACTCCGACAAGAACGGACTTCTCACAAAGGCGGAGGCCAAGGACGAGAAGGACTGGTTCGAATTCTTCGGCGGGTTCGACCTGAACACCGACGGCAACGTCGACGAAAAAGAATGGGACATGGCCCGGTCCTTTGGTGTTGGCGATTACGGAGCGGTCGCGATTCCGCTGGATGGCAATGGGGCTCTCGATCGCTCCGCCGCCAAGTGGCGAGTGAAACGCAGTCTGCCCTACGTTCCGGCGCCTTTGCTCTACGAGGGCGTCTTCTACATGACGCGGGATGGCGGCATCATCTCGTCCATCGACCCAGGCACGGGCGAGATCCTCAAACAGGGACGCACCGATAAGGCCAAAGGCCAGTACCTGGCCTCTCCGGTTGCCGCCGATGGAAAGCTATTCATCGCCAGCGAGGAAGGAATTCTCACCGTTCTGAAAGCCGGTGCGCAGTGGGAAATTCTCTCAGTCAACAATCTGGAAGACGAGTGCTTCGCGACCCCGGCTATCAACGGCTCACAGCTCATCGTCCGGACGCGAGGTTCGCTCTACGCCTTCGGAACCAGTCGTTAGCCGGCTTCGGACTCCGTCCGGCCCTGCCCATGAAACGGATTGAAGTCCGTCTTGTCGTCGAACAAATCCACGCCTTCGGCCTTCTTCAGGAAGTTCACCACCAGGTACGTCAACGGTGTGGCCGCAGCTTCGTAGCCCACCTTCACCAGGTAACCGGTCAGGATCAGATCTCGAATCATCGTCCCGTCGATCCGGCCCCAGAACGCAATCGTCATCACAATGATCGTGTCGATCAACTGACCCACCGCGGTGGAGGCGATCGTGCGCATCCACAGGAACCGGCCGCCGGTGAGGATCTTCATTTTGGCGAGCGTGAAGGCGTTGGCGAACTCGCCGCACCAATATGCGATCAGGCTGGCCACAACCAGCCGGGGCAGGAACCCGAAGACCGCCTCGAACGCCGCCTGATTCGTAAATCCCGGCGCCGGAGGCAGGTTTGTAATGAACATGCCCAGCGCCGTAAGCAGCGACATCGATAGAAACCCGAGCCAGATCGCCCGCCGCGAGCCCGCATAGCCGTACACCTCCGTAAAGATGTCGCCGAAAATGTAGGTCACGGGAAACAACAACTGCGCGCCGCTCAGGATCAAATCGAACTCAAGCCCCGCGAACGAAACGTGGCCGAAGTAGCAGAGCTTCGACGCCACGAGGTTCGATATCAACAGCACCACTACGAAAAAGCTGAGACACAGCTCGTAGTACTTGAACTGGTGTAACGGCGAGAGGTGTTTGAGCAGTGTGGTCACTCGTCTAGGCTCGCATATCGCGGCCCGACATCTCGGACGGCGCCGGAATGCCGAGCAGACCCAGAATCGTCGGGGCGATATCCCGCAGCGATCCGTCGCTTCGCAGCGGCTTGGCGTTCTCGCCCACAATCACAAACGGCACCGGGTTGGTCGTGTGATAGGTGTGCGGGCCCTTGGTCACCGCGTCGATCATCGTCTCTGCGTTGCCATGGTCGGCCGTTATAATCCACTGGCCGCCGCCTTGCTTGAGGGCTTGGTGAATGCGGCCGAGCATCGCGTCGCAGGTCTCGCAGGCCTTCACCGCCGCTTCGAAGACACCCGAGTGCCCCACCATGTCCGGATTGGCGAAGTTCACCACGATCACGTCGAAATCCGCCCGCTCGATACCCTTCAATACGACATTGCAGACGCCTTCGGCCGACATCTCCGGCAGCAGATCGTAGGTCGCGACCTTCGGCGACGCGACCATCTCCCGCTCCTCGCCATCGAAGGGCTTCTCGACGCCGCCGTTGAAGAAAAACGTCACGTGCGGATACTTCTCGGTCTCGGCCACGCGCAGTTGTTTGCGCGAATCGCCCGCCAGAACGCCGCCCAATATGTTGGTGTGCGATTCCGGTTTCAGCACCGTATTCACATTGAACGTCTTGTCGTAGACGGTCATGGTCGTATAGTGCAGCCTCTTCGGCGCCAGTGATTTGTAGGGAACGTCGAGCCCGGAATCGGTCAGCGCCATGGTCATTTCGCGGCCGCGGTCGGCACGGAAATTGAAGAAGATCACCGCGTCCTCGTCGCGAATCAGCCCGTTGGAACCCGCCATCACGGCGGGCTCGATGAACTCGTCCGTCACGTCCCGCTCGTAGCTCTCCTGGATGGCGCTGGCCGCATCGGCCGCCGCCACGCCTTCGCCGGTCACCATCGCCCGGAAGGCCTTTTCCACGCGCTCCCAGCGCTTATCGCGGTCCATCGCATAGTAGCGTCCCGACACGCTGGCCACGCGGCCCACGCCGATTTCGGCCATCTTCGCTTCCAACTCGCGCATGTAACCCAGGCCCATGCGCGGCGGCGTGTCCGGCCGTCCATGAAGGCGTGAACCACAACGTCGGTCAAGCCGGCGCGTTTCGCCATTTCGAGCAGCGAGTAGAGATGCGTATTGTGCGAGTGTACCCCGCCGTCGCTCAACAGGCCCAACAGATGCAGGCGCCGCCCTCGCGCGTGTTCGCAGGCGGCCCGCAGAACCGGATCTTTCGCGAATCCGTCGTTGCGAACCATCCAATCCAGCCGTGTAATGTCCATCTGAATAATGCGGCCGGAGCCGATATTCAAGTGGCCGACTTCGCTGTTACCCATCTGGCCATCGGGCAGGCCGACCGCTTCGCCCGAGGTATGAATCAAAGTGTTCGGGTAGTCGCGCAGGAAGCTGTCGAACACCGGGGTGTGCGCCGCGCGCACCGCGTTGCCCTCGACGGCGAGGGAGTGCCCCCATCCGTCGAGAATGGTCAAGATCACAGGCTGCTTCGCCATTACCGCTTGAACGCCTTCCGGCCGGCATAGCGCGCCGACGTGCCCAGCTCTTCTTCAATCCGCAGCAACTGGTTGTACTTGGCGATGCGGTCGGTGCGGGAGGCCGAGCCGGTCTTGATCTGGCCGGTCGAAGCGCCCACCGCCAAGTCGGCGATGAACGAGTCTTCCGTTTCGCCGGAGCGGTGCGAGGAGATCGACGTGTAACCGGCGTTGTGCGCCATTGCGATCGACTCCAGCGTCTCGGTCAACGTGCCAATCTGATTCACCTTGATCAGAATCGAGTTCGCCGTGCCCCGGTCAATGCCCATCTTCAGGCGCTCGGTGTTGGTCACGAACAAGTCGTCGCCGACCAATTGGATCTTGCCGCCCAGGGTATCGGTCAGGAGCTTCCAACCCTCCCAATCGTCCTCCGCCATACCGTCTTCGATCGAAACGATCGGGTACTTCTCGCACAGGCCGGCCCAGAAATTGACCATGCCTTGCCGGTCGAACTCACCGCTCTTAGACTTCTTCATCACGTATTTTTGCGAAGCGCCGTCCCACAGTTCGCTCATCGCCGGATCCAGCGTGATCGAGATCTGCTCGCCGGGCTTGTAGCCGGCCTGGGCGATCGCTTCCATCACCACTTCCAGCGCTTCCTCGTTCGACTTCAGGTTCGGCGCGAATCCGCCTTCGTCGCCAACCGCCGTCGAATAACCCTTCTTCTTCAGCACGTTCTTGAGCGTATGGAACACCTCCGCGCCCCAGCGCAGCGCTTCGGCGAACGTCGCCGCGCCGTGCGGCGCAACCATGAACTCCTGCAGGTCCACGGAGTTGTCGGCGTGCGCGCCGCCGTTGATGATGTTCATCATCGGCACGGGCAGCAGGCAGGCGTTCACGCCGCCCAGGTAGCGGTAGAGCGGGGTCATCTGGCTATTGGCGGCCGCGCGCGCCGTGGCCATGGAGACGGCCAGAATCGCGTTCGCGCCCAGCTTCGCCTTGTTCGCCGTGCCGTCGAGCGCGATCATCTTGCGGTCGACCTCCGCTTGCCGGGTCGCGTCCATGCCCAGCAGAGCCGGCCCGATCAGGCCGTTGACGTTGGCGGCCGCCTTTTGCGTGCCCTTGCCAAGGTAGCGGCCCTTCTCGCCGTCGCGCAGTTCAACGGCTTCGTGTTCGCCGGTCGACGCGCCGCTCGGCACGGCGGCCCGGCCCATCGAGCCGTCGGCCAAATACACATCGGCTTCCACGGTGGGGTTGCCGCGCGAATCCAGGATCTCTCTACCTACAACTTTGACAATGTCAGTCATGCAATGAAAACAGTCACTTTCTCTTGGGTGGGAATCAGAGACCAGTTTCTCACACGCGCCCACCGGGAGCACTGCGGAAAGACCTCATGTCGGGCCCCGCCGCGCTATCCTGAAGACCACGAGGTCCGTTCTATCCTCAAGCTCTGCGTCCTGGCATCGTCGAGTTCCGGCAACTGTACTTTTATCGGTACA
>Ga0194119_10002776_pt1 | contig 29122 bp, 35 predicted proteins | sample TA2MahC100mmetaG_FD_148620 | JGI IMG/M metagenome (GOLD analysis project Ga0194119, IMG submission 148620) | Freshwater microbial communities from Lake Tanganyika, Tanzania - TA2015018 Mahale Deep Cast 100m | ecosystem: Environmental > Aquatic > Freshwater > Lake | place: Tanzania: Lake...
ATTCGGTTCTTATGGTATGAAAGCCGAGACACAAGGTCGTGTCAACTCTCAACAAATTGAGGCGGCACGCCGTGCGCTCAACCGAGCCATTGGTAAAACGGGCAAAGTATGGATTCGTATCTTTCCTGATCGTCCGTATACCGCGAAAGCTGCCGAAGTCGGCATGGGAAAGGGAAAGGGTGATTTGAAAGGATATGTCTTTGAAGTTCGCCCCGGACGCATGCTCTTTGAAGTTGATGGTGTATCCGAAGAAGCCGCACGCAAAGGTATGCATACTGCAGGTGCAAAGCTTCCCGTTAAAACTCGTTTCGTCATCCGCCCCTAATATACGACCCCTTGATTTTTCTCGTTCTGTCCGTATACTGTGGGAACATTATCACGTATGAATACATTTACCCAAAAAACAGCCGAAGACCTCAAGCGCGAACTTCTTGAAAAGCGTGCCTCACTCCGACAATTCCGTTTCGGTGTTTCTGGGAGCAAGACCAAGAATGTGAAAGAGGGTCGTATCCTCCGTACTGACATTGCCCGCATTGAAACTGAGCTTTCCCGTCGTCGCGGAGAAGAAGCGACCGCCTAACGTATTTCACAACATTTTTTATGGAACACACTACACACACGAATACGAAACGCCTTTCAGGTACCGTTGTCTCTGATGCTATGGATAAGACGGTTGTTGTCTTGGTTGATCGTTTTGTCAAACATCCTAAGTACGGCAAGTACTATACGACGTCCAAGAAGTATAAAGCGCACGATGAAGCAAATGCCTATCATATTGGCGATACCGTAACCATCGAGCCATGTCGTCCGATTTCAAAAGACAAATCGTTCCGCGTTGTTACCACCACTGAAGCGAAAGCGAAATAGTGTATCAATACATTTATACTAACCTCCTAACATACTAACTTCCTAACTTACTAACATGATTCAACCCGAAACAAAAGTAAAGATTGCTGACAACTCCGGCGCGAAAATCGGTAAGGTGTTCAAAATACCTGGAGGAAGCAAACGTCGCTACGCGCGTATCGGTGATATTGTCATTCTTTCTGTAAAAGTCGCCGAGCCACGCAAGCCGGTGAAAAAGAAAGATGTTGTGCAAGCTGTTGTGGTACGTCAAGTCCAACCGTTTCGTCGTAAAGATGGTTCGTATATTCGTTTTGATGAAAACGCTGTTGTGATTCTTGAAAAAGGTAAAAAAGAACCGAAAGGAGGTCGTGTCTTCGGTCCTATTCCGCGCGAGTTGGCAGAACTCGGTTATCAGAAAATCATCTCCCTTGCCCCGGAGGTCCTCTAATTGCTACATACCTGTATGAAGATTAAAAAAGGAGACCTTGTCATCGTTATCGCTGGCAAGGACAAAGGAAAAGAAGGAAAGATTGTTGAAGCGTTTCATGCCGATGAGCGTGTGGTTATTGATGGCGTCAATATGATGAAGCGTCACAAGAAATCCCGTACAGGTTCGGGAAAAGGTGAAATCATTTCTTACGCTGCTCCCATGCATGTGTCCAATGTTGCGCTCAAAGACCCAAAGACAGGCAAGCCCACGCGTGTTGGGTACAAGGTTGAAGGAGGTAAGAAGACACGTATCGCCAAAAAAAGTGGCGCGGTACTCTAATTTTTTCATATTATGAATATTGTAGAAACACAACTTAAAAACACCTACACATCACTCAAAGACCGCTTTGGGTATGTCAATGAACGCCAAGCACCTCGTTTGGTCAAAGTGGTTGTCTCTGTCGGTGTTGGTTCGGTAACGGACAAAGAAAAACTCGCACTCATCCCACAACGAATCATGACAATTACGGGACAAAAACCAGCTCCTTGTTCGGCGAAAAAGTCCATTGCGTCATTCAAAGTACGTCAAGGGACAGTTGTTGGCTATGCTGTAACACTTCGTGGTGCGCGCATGATTGCTTTTTTGGAGAAGTTTCTTCAAGTTTCACTTCCTCGTACGCGCGACTTCAAAGGTGTTTCCATGAGTATTGTTGATGATATGGGCAATCTTACTCTCGGTATCAAAGAGCATACTATTTTCCCTGAAACATCTGATGAAGAATTGCGAAACGTATTTGGTCTTGCAATTACCCTTGTTTCCACAGCAAAAAACAAAGAAGAAGCAATCGCATTTTACGACCACATCGGTGTACCGTTTAGAAAGGACTAAGAAAAAAGTTCGTAGTTCGTAGTTCGTAGAGACGGACAAGTTTCAAGAATTACCTCTAAACAAACACCGCGCTCCGCGCGGTGTTTGTTTATTGATATGCAAAAAGGTCGGCGCTTGCGCGCCGACCTGTACGTTTTGGGCAACTCTCACCTCCACGGGGAGAGTTTACCTTTTCCTTTCAGCCCCGCTTCAACGAAGCGAAGAGCATCCCGCTCCTCCCTCGTTTTTTTCGGAGCACCGAAGAGTTTTTCTTTCTTTGGACCAGCAGTTTTCTTTTTCTGCTGGAAAGGAAAAACTCCCTCTCCAAAGTTGCAACTTAACCATGTTTTGCCACGGATGACCAGACCGGTCTCCGTGTCAATTGCAGGGTTGCGGTATACTTCCATACCGCCCCCCATGGTTAGTCCCGGACGTCCGAGAAGGTATTCAAGGGCGTTAAAAAGGTCGCCCTTGACCCCCCGGAAATTAGGGTCAATCTCTCTTTCCCGAGAAAAAATAAACCGGTAGATGTGATACATCTTACCGTTTTTGTCCGGTCTCTGTATATATGAGAAACCGGTGAAAAAATAAAGGCATGTCTCCTTGAGGTGGACAAGGAGTGCCCGTACCGCAGCAACATCATAAGGTTGTGCATTGATGATGTTGTCACCCTTTGCCTTTTTGGGGCGAGCGGCTGCTTCCGCTGCTTGCGCACCCACCTCTTCTGCGTACTTGAAATCCTCCGGCAAGCGGGGGAGTTCAAGCGAGCGAAGGAGTCGGAACTGAAGAACAACTGCGTTGTTCTCGGGTTCGACAAAAATCAGCGGGCGGGCGGTTGAGGTCTTGGCGTTCATAATTCCTCCGAGGAATTTAATTATTGAAGAAAAAAAATGACAATATGCTCTTTTTTTATCTTATCACAATACCACATAAAAGTCAATACCTGTGGAGTTTGACTTTTGTGTGGTATCTGCTAGTATGGAACGACGCTCATATGGGCGTTTGTTTTTAGAGATAGTTACTCTTGATCCGTGTTTCTCCTTGTTTACCTCGCCGAAGGTATGCTTGAGTGGACTGAAGGCGTACAAGCACGCTTCCGCCAAGGCTCCAGTGAGGTAAAAAAGAAAAAACACGAGATATCGGGTAGTTGGTAGCTAGTTGCTAGTTACTAGTATGTTGAGAAGTTTCTTATCATACTAACTTCCTAGTCTCTTACCTAACCTCCTAATCTCCTAACTTCCTAGTTTACTAACTTCCTAACTCCCCATCCATGGCAAAAACCTCTGTTATCGCGCGTTCACAGAAAACACCAAAGTTTTCAACACGCAAGACAAATCGTTGTTTCAAATGTGGCCGTAAACACGGGTATATGCGCGATTTTGGTTTGTGCCGTATTTGTTTCCGGGAGCTTGCCAACGAAGGTCATCTTCCTGGTGTGCGCAAATCTAGTTGGTAATCGTAGGAAGCGCGCGTAGCGCGCGACCTCCTAATCTCCTAACCTCCTAATTTCCTAACTTCCTAACCTTATGGATCCCATCGCAGACATGATCATCCGCATCAAGAACGCCAGTATGGCGGGTCTTCCTATTGCGAATATTCCGTATTCGCGCATGAAGCACGATATTGCTACAGTTCTTGAGCGTGAAGGATATGTTGCTTCAGTGACGAAGCGTGCCAAGAAAGCACGTAAGCATATTGAAATCGGCATCAAGTACGAAGGCACAAAGCCTCGTATCCATGATGTAGACCGTGTATCCAAACCGTCTCGTCGTGTATATGTCGGTGTCAAAGACATGCATCCTGTTCAAAATGGACATGGTTCTCTTATTCTCTCAACCCCAAAGGGCATTATGACTGACAAAGAAGCCCGCAAGCATCACACTGGTGGGGAAGCGCTTTTCATCATCTACTAATATGAGCAGAATTGGCAAACAACAAATTACTCTTCCTGCGAAAACGGAAATCATCCGCGATGGTATTGTGGTAACCGTGAAAGGTCCGCTCGGTGAATTGTCGCGCGAGTTTCCGCACAAGGAAATTGATATTGTCGTTGAGAACGGCGTAGTTTCCTTTGTGCAGAAAAAAGATAATCCATTTACACGCGCGCTCTGGGGTACATACGCCTCTCATGTGAAAAATATGATTGATGGTGTACATAAGCCCTATGAAAAAAAACTCATCGTTGAAGGTGTTGGTTTTAAAGCAGACGTAAAAGGTGAGGAGATCGTTATGGCTCTTGGTTTTTCTCATCCTGTTACGGTAAAGATTCCCAAGGGTATCACCGCTTCTTCCGAAAAAAACACCATTACTCTTTCATCCATTGATAAAGAACTCATTGGACGTTTCGCTGCCAAAGTGCGTGCGCTCAAAAAGCCAGAGCCGTATAAAGGGAAGGGCATTCGCTATGATGGTGAAGTTATCCGCCGTAAGCAGGGCAAGAAGTCCGCGAAATAATTTGTATTGATTTTTCTTTTTATGACTACTGTAACTGACAATCGCACACGTCGCCGCAAGCGCATTCGCGCCAAGGTTTCTGGTACTGCATCACGTCCTCGCTTGTCCGTGTACAAGTCGAACGTGCGTCTGTATGTGCAGCTCATTGATGACGTTACGGGTACGACGCTCGTGTCTGTTTCTGATGACACCATGAAAGGTGCCACCAAGACTGACCGTGCTCGTGAGGCAGGCAAGGCGCTCGCGCAAGCAGCTTCTCAAAAAGGTATCAGCACCGTTGTATTTGACCGCGGAGGATATATGTATATTGGACGCGTACGCGCGATTGCCGAAGGAGCTCGCGAAGGAGGTCTCCTATTCTAATTTTTCTTATCAACTTTTTCATTGTATGGAACACACACAAACATCACAACAGCGACGTCCCGCGACACGGGGTAGCCGTTCACAAGGCGGTTCTGCTCCTGCACGTCGTGGAGGACATTCTCGCGGGGAAGCATCTTCTTCTCGTGGCGGTCGTCCTGAACGTCGTACTGGTGAACGTGAGAAAGTGCGTTCCGAATACGATCAAAAAATCATTGATACACGCCGTGTTACCCGCGTTGTCTCTGGTGGTCGTCGTTTCAGCTTTAGCATCACGATTGTCATTGGTGACAAGAAAGGTTCAGTCGGTGTAGGTATTGGTAAGGCAGGAGACACCGCGCTTGCCATTGAAAAAGCAACTCGTGACGCAAAAAAGAATATGATTAAAGTGAAGCGCACGAAAGAAGATTCTATCCCTCATGCAGTTGAGTCCAAAGTAGGAAGCGCGCGTCTGACGCTCAAGCCTGCTCCGGGTCGTGGTATTGTCGCCGGTTCATCCGTCCGTACCGTTCTTGAAATGGCAGGACTTAAAGACGTTGGTGCCAAGATTTATTCTCGAAGCAAGAACAAACTTGGTATCGCACGCGCCACAGTCAAAGCGCTTGCTGAACTCTAATAGATTGTCCATTATTCGTATTATTTCCCCTTTCCATGCAGTTACATAATCTCAAACGGAATACCGCCAACAAAAAAAGCGCCCGCGTCGGACGTGGGGGGAAGCGTGGCAAAACATCTGGTCGTGGTACCAAAGGTCAAAAGGCGCGTTCCGGACACAAACTCCGTCCTGAAATTCGTGATACCATTAAGAGTATTCACAAACGTCGTGGATATGGTATCAATCGTACCCGTACAGTGAATGCATCTGTTCTCAAACCAGAAACGGTAAATGTTTCTATCCTTGAAACCGTGTGTGAAAACGGCACGACTGTGAACCCTGCATTTCTTTTAGAAAAACGTTTGGTCCGTCGTCAAAAGGGTCGTACGCCTGAAGTAAAGATTCTCGCCAAGGGGGACATTACCAAAAAGATTATTGTTGAAGGATGTCTCATGTCTCTTGGTGCTAAAACAAAGATTGAAGCAGTAGGGGGCAGCGTGGTAGTTGGTAACTAGTAACTGGTATCTGGTTGCCCGTATATTATTTGAGAGCAATATTCTCGTGAGTCGTCCTGAGAACTAAGAACCATAAGTTTTTTCTAGAATAGTAAATATTTCCGCATTAATTCTATGCAAGACATACTTCGCAAATTGAACATGGTACTTCGTGATTCAGCACTTCGCAATCGAGTGCTCTTTGTCGCGGGTGCGCTCGTTGTCTTTCGTATCCTTGCTACGATTCCAGTTCCAGGTATTGATACGAGCAAACTCGAACAATTTTTTGCAAACAATCAGTTTCTCGGACTTCTCAATATCTTTTCTGGTGGTGGTTTGGACAATCTTTCTCTCGTCATGCTTGGCGTTGGCCCATATATTACTGCGACTATCATCATGCAACTCATGACGATTCTTTCTCCGCGTCTCAAGGCGGTATATCACGAAGAAGGTGAAGCAGGTCGTCGTAAGTTTTCTCAATGGTCAAGAATACTTGCTGTTCCTTTCTCATTCATTCAAGGCTTTGGACTTATCACACTTCTTTCTCGCCAGGGGATTATTGCAACAATGTCCGCGGGTGATTTGTGGCTTAATCTCCTCGTGATTACGGGAGGTTCTCTTCTTCTTATGTGGATTGGTGAACTTATTTCCGAATTTGGTATTGGAAATGGTGTTTCTATTATTATCTTTGCGGGTATCGTTGCATCTCTCCCGTCTGCCATCGCGCAACTCGTCTTTACCTTTGATATGGCACAGTTGCCACTCTATCTTGGTTTCGTCGTCGCAGCGCTTGCCATTGTCGCAGGTGTTGTGTATGTGAGCGAAGCGGAGCGTTCAATTCCTGTTACCTATTCCAAACAGATGCGTGGAGGAAAACTCTATGGTGGCGCCACTACATACTTGCCACTCCGCCTCAATCAGGCAGGTGTGATTCCAATTATCTTTGCACTTTCTATATTGCTCCTTCCCCAAATGGTGGCAAATTTCATGGGCGGTATCAATAATACCATTATCCAATCAATGGTTACGGCAGTGAATGGATTTATGAATAATATGTGGGCATACGGTATCGCGTATTTCTTCCTCGTGTTTTTGTTCACGTATTTTTATACTGCGATTACCTTTGAGCCGGACACGATTGCGAACAATCTTCAGAAAAATGGCGCATTTATTCCCGGTATTCGCCCAGGAAAGAATACATCTGAGTATTTGGCGAATATTATTACGCGTATTACATTTGTTGGTGCCCTTTTCCTTGCTATCATTGCAGTACTCCCTATTGCTATGCAAGGTATGACAGGTATTCAAACACTTGCCATTGGAGGTACCGGACTTCTCATTGTCGTTTCTGTTGTCCTTGACCTCATCAAAAAAGTAGATGCACAAGTCGCGGCACGAGAATACTAGACGAGTTTTTAGTTTCAAGTTTTCAGTTGCAAGAACCGTAATAAGAAGAGGCAAAAAACACAGGATTGCGCCTGTGTTTTTTGTATTTCTTATGTTAAAAAGTGTGTTACAATACCAGTATGCTTTCATTTTTTACGCGACATAACAATTCTTCAACGTCGGTTTCTCGTAACTTGCAACTCCCAATTCAACACTCAGAACTCGTTACCCCTCCGCTTGCATTCATCTTTTATGGTCGTTCTGGGTCTGGAAAGGGAACACAAGCGCGACTCTTGAAGGAGTATTTGGAAAGTCATACAGGACGTCAGGTGCTCTATGTGGAAACGGGGAATGGGTTCCGTGATTTGGCAATGAAAGACCGTTTGACGAGTCGTCTCGTAAAACAAGTTATGACTGAGGGAGGACTTATGCCAGAGTTTCTTCCCATCTGGGTATGGGCAAACGCATTGGTGAAGAAGTTTACGGGAGAAGAACATCTTATTCTTGACGGACTCGCGCGTCGTGTGGATGAAGTACCTATTCTTGATTCAGCGCTTCGGTTTTTTGGTTTTGGACAGCCATATATTGTATATTTGAATGTCCCTAGAGAGCGTGCATTTGCCATGCTCAAAGGTCGGGGCCGTCCCGATGACACAGAGGCATCTATCAATGAACGTCTTGATTGGTTTGAGCAAAATGTCCAATTTGCGTTAGAGCGTTTGTCCTCTATGCCCAATTATCGTCTCCTTGATGTTGATGGAACCAAGTCAATTGAAGAGGTGCATAAAGAAATAGTTGGGAGGATTGAGGAGTTGAATAAAAAAGGAGATTAGGAGATTAAACACTAGGAGATTAAATTAAAAATAAAAAAGAAAAGTCTGTATTGTTGGACTTGATTTAGCATCCATGTAGCAGTATCTTTTACTCTGGATTCCAGATCGAGCCGAGAATGGCAGACAGAAGAATATTGACAAATAACGGCAATTTCAATTAATTAACTAACAACTAGACAATGACTATATATACTCAAAAAGAGATAGTTTCACTTCGTGAAGGCGGTAAGCGCTTGGCGCGGATTTTGAGTTTGCTTGTTGAGCGATCGGTCCCGGGTGTTTCTACTGCCGAACTTGATGCGTATGCAGAAGAACTTATTCGTGCGGGTGGCGATATTCCGTCATTTAAGGATTACGCGCCTGTGTGGGGTGGCCCCGCATACCCAGCAGCACTTTGTGCATCAGTAAACAAAGAGGTTGTGCATGGTGTCCCTCGCGCGGATAGGATACTTGAAGAAGGTGATATCATTGGGCTTGATCTTGGGCTCACGCATGATGGACTTGTTTCTGACAGTGCTATTACTGTTGCTGTAGGAAAGATTTCTGCGGAGACACAGCGACTTATGGATGTAACGAAAGAGGCAACATATGCCGGTATCAAGGCAGCTGTTGCTGGCGCGCGTGTAGGTGATATCGGTCATGCGATAGAGCGTGTGGTAAAGGAAGCAGGTTTTCATGTTATGGAAGAACTGGGCGGACATGGCGTGGGGCACCATGTCCATGAAGCACCTGTTATTCCCAACTTCGGCACTCCAGGGAAGGGTCCACTTCTTCATGAGGGGCAAGTACTCGCTATTGAGGTCATGACTGGAGCGGGGACAGGAGATGGAAGGACGTTGAAAGACAAGTTTACTTATGTAACGAAAGACGGATCAATGTCTGCTCACTTTGAACATACGATTGTAGTAACAGATACGGGAGGGGAGATACTGACTAAATAGAGAGATGTGAATTATGAATTATGAGACTGACGGGAATCAAGAATTAAGGGTTACGAAGTACGAACTTATACGAACATACGAAACTGGACGGGATGAAGGGTTAGGAAGTATGAACTTGTACGCTTGTCCTGCACTCTACGTGGACTGCTGTGCATCCTACGTGGTGCACAGTGCCAGGGAGCATACGAATACTACTCAACATGATAGATTCTTCTCAAGAGTCCGTGTTCGTATGTTCGTACTCGTTCGTACTTCGTAACCGATCTTGCAACTTAACACTCGCAACTCACCACTCATTTGGTATACTATATTCATGGAACAAGGCACCATTGAGCAACAACACTTTACCAATCCTGAAGAAGAGATTGCTTTTTTGCGTAGGCAACTTGCCAAACGTGAGTCGTCATTAGAACGCCCTGCGTCTCCTGAAGAACGTGAACAATTTGCTGAAGAAACAGTGCGCGCGTATGAAGCGCTTCCCATTCATGAAGTAATTACCCCCGAGCAACGCATGACCCCTGAAGAGACAGAGGGAATTGTGTTGGAATTGTCTCCCGAAAGTCATGATAAAACAATGGAAGATTTACTCGGTTTTATTATTGAAAAAGGGCTCAAAAATACGTTGGGTATTGTGGAACGCATGAACAATCCGCATATTGCTGATGATTTCCATCGCTTTCTCGTGCAATATGTTCGTCATACACCCGAATTGCCTGATGTGCGTCGCGATGTGCGTCTCAAAAAAGCACTTCATATGTGTTTGTACGAAGTAACGCTTCCTGATATTGGTACGCGTGAAGAAGGCAGTAAAGCATTCAAGGAAATTATTTCATCTATGGAGCAGTTTTATGCGGGGATGATGTCAATTTCCGAAGATAAAGAACCAATTCCTGGGAAAGATTTCTTTTCCATAGAAATAGCACAGTCCGATGCCCGTTCCGATGTTGTTTTTTATGTTTCCGTACCGACAGAAAAAGCTCCCATGTTTGAAAAACACATGGAAGCCGTTTTTCCAAAAGCGCGTATTGAAGAAAACAAAGATGACTATAATATTTTTAGTGAGACAGGTGCAGCAGCGGGCGCATGGGCGCGTCCATCGCGAAGTCCTGTCTTTCCTATTCGTACGTATGACGCATTTGACCATGACCCGCTTGATATCATATTAAATAGTTTTTCTAAACTCAAAAAAGAGGGTGAAGGTGCTGCGATACAACTTGTTGTCTCGCCCGCGGGGAATACCTTTGTGAAGCGATATGGAAAGGCGCTTGATGATATCCGCAAAGGCGTACCAGTTAAACACGCGACTGATGTTCCTCGTGATTTGGGCGGTGATGTTGCCAAAGGTCTCAAGGAAGTGGTGCTCGGTAAGGGACTTCCCAAGAAGCACGAAGATGGCATGAAGACACCTGAAACGGATCAGTCAGCAGTTGAACAGATTTCAAAAAAAGTAGAAAGCACTATTTTTGATACGAATATACGTCTTGTTGCATCTGCAGAAACAGTAGCGCGCTCAGAGGCAATTCTCGCTGATTTACAGTCGTCTTTTCATCAGTTTACAAATGCACAAGGGAACGGTTTTGTGTTTGTGCGTGAACAGGGGCGTGCGCTCAATCGTCTTATCAATGCATATACCTATCGTACATTTGATGCGGGTGAGAGTTTTCCGCTTAATCTGCGTGAAATGACAAGTATCATGCATATGCCAGCACATCAAGAGAATGCACCTCTCCTGAAGCGTGCAAAAGCAGGTACTGCGCCTGCTCCTATGGAACTTGGAAATGAAGGGATTGTGCTCGGAGTCAATCGGTATCGCGGAGATACCAAAGAAATCCGCATGTCGCCCGAAGACCGTTTGCGCCATTTCTATGTCATTGGACAGACTGGTACTGGTAAAACGACTCTGCTCAAAAATATGATTGTACAGGATATTAAGAATGGGGATGGTGTGTGTATGATTGATCCGCATGGTTCGGATATTCAAGATATTCTTGGACAGATTCCTCCTGAGCGCGCCAAAGATGTGATTTATTTTGACCCCGCATATACTGACCGTCCAATGGGGCTCAATATGCTTGAATATGATACGCGTTTTCCTGAGCAAAAAACGTTTGTGGTCAACGAGATGATGTCTATTTTCAACAAGTTGTTTGATATGAAGACGACCGGCGGTCCGATATTTGAACAATACTTCCGCAATGCCACGATGCTCGTTATCGATGATCCGGAGACGGGGAATACTCTGCTCGATGTTTCTCGGGTGATGGCCGACGCCAAATTTCGAGAAATGAAATTAAATCGTTGCAAGAACCCCTTGGTTGTGCAGTTTTGGCGCGAGATTGCCGGCAAGGCCGGTGGCGAGGCGTCGCTCGCAAATATCGTGCCTTACATTACCAGCAAGTTTGATGTATTCCTATCCAATGACATTATGCGTCCGATTGTCGCCCAAGAACATTCCGCGTTTAATTTTCGTGAAGTGATGGATGGGCGTAAAATTCTTCTCGTCAATCTTTCAAAGGGACGACTTGGAGACCTGAATGCGAACCTTATCGGTCTTATTATTGTGGGCAAAATCTTGATGGCTGCACTTTCGCGTGTGGATACGGTGGGACGCGAAACACCCCCGCCGTTTTATTTGTATATTGATGAGTTTCAAAATATCACCACTGATTCTATTTCCACAATTTTGTCTGAGGCACGTAAATACAAATTGTCGCTTACGATTGCGCATCAATTTATTGCACAATTAGAAGACAATATTCGTGATGCGGTGTTTGGGAACGTGGGGTCGCTCGGAGTGTTTCGTGTAGGGACAGAAGACGCAGAGTTTTTGGAAAAACAATTTGAACCTGTCTTTTCGGCGACGGATATTATCAAGATTGATAACAGAAATGCATATATGAAAATGCTTGCCGATGGTCGTCCTGTGAAGCCATTTAACATGGAAACACTTGCTCCCGCGGTACCGCGTGTAGATTTGGCAGACAACATAAAAGAGTTGTCATATTTGCGATATGGACGTGATCGTGCCGAGGTGACAGAAGAGATTATGCGAAAGTATAGAAAAAGCGAAGCATGAATCAAGAAGCACGAAGCAAGAATAAACGATGAAGGGAGGGAATAGAAGTTGGGAACATGGAGAAAGAATGATTTCTCAGACATCCGCACGACACGGATGCGGTTCTCAGAACAAGTAGCGTCTATTTTCTACGAACTAAGAACTGTGTAGGGCGTATGGCAAGCTTCCAACTCATATGCTATGATACGGGCATATTTATCGGTTATTTCACCAGAGTATTTTACATATGTCTCATCCCAAAGAAGAACGCACTCTTATTATTATGAAGCCTGACACATTGCAGCGCAGTCTCGTTGGGCAAATTATTCATCGTTTTGAACGTAAGGGACTTCGTATTATTGGCATGAAAATGATGCGTCTTGAGGACGTCATGCTTGAGGAGCACTATTCACACATTAAAGACAAGCCTTTTTTTGGTGGTATAAAAAATTATATGAAATCTGCTCCTGTTGTTGTCATGGCACTCTCGGGCATCAATGCAGTGTCGGCAACACGTCTTATTGTTGGCCCCACCAAAGCGTATGAAGCAGACGCGGGAAGTATTCGTGGGGATTTTGCTCTCAGTATGCAATCAAACATTGTGCATGCGTCAGACTCTCTTGAAAATGCTGAAGCAGAAGTGAAGCGTTTTTTCTCAGATGAAGAATTGTTTGAATATGAAAAAAATGATTTTGCGTATATTTACGCTGACGAAGCATTTTAGGTAAAGTTATAAGTGTTCAGTTTCGAGTTGCAATGTCGGTTACGAAGTACGAACAAGTACGGACATACGAACACGGACTCCTGAGAATAATCAATCACGTTTAGTAGTATTCGTGTGTTCCCTGTACCACGTGGGGTGGAGGGCAGGCGTATACAAGTTCGTACTTCGTAGCCCGTCTCTAGTACAGCGTGGGGTGCAGGGCAGGGCGTAATTTTTAATTCAGCGTTCATAATTTATACACAGTTTCCTTTTTCTCATATTGTATCGTGTGTTCGTTCTACGAACTACGAACTACAAACTTGTGTTCGTCCATGTTCCACTACACCAACTTTTCTCATGTCTGTCATGCTTGCGCATCTTTCCTTGAGAATTATACTGATAGGGGGTTGCTACGGGTATTTTCTAGGACAAATCGTTTTTTCAGGGAGTCCGATGTTACTGCGCGCTTTGGTGCGTATGTTCAGGACACCCACCTGGCAATACGCTAGGGAATGCCCGGTTTATGCAACCCCTCAAAAGTCGTCCATCGTTCTTTCCAAGAATGCTGGACGTTTTTTGTTTGTTCTTTTCCTTCCTGTGATATACTTGGTGTATGAAACGCCCTCTCCTCGGCATTGTGATGCTTGCTCTCGTGTGGTTCATATTTATCTTGAATACTCTCGCATTTGAGCATTACTGGTATTGGATATATGAATGGTTTGATATGCCGATGCATTTTTTGGGAGGATTTTGGGTTGGAGGAACTATTATATGGATACTCGGCGCATTTCTTAAACGTCGTTTTGCGTCTACACGTGGTGGTTATCTGTTGTCTGTTGTGGGTCTTGCGATGGTCATCGGGCTTCTCTGGGAACTGTTTGAGTTTAGTATTGATACGTTTATCACATTTCATATGAATGATATCGTTGATACGCTTTCTGACCTTTTGATGGACTTTCTGGGGGCTACTGTTGCGTATGTGCTTTTTTCTCGTCAAAAGGATACATCTGCAACTGCTCTTCACGAAGAATCATCTTCTGTTGATACGCCGTTGGGATAACATATTGGTATCATTATTTTCTTATGTCTTCTACACTCACTCTTACATTTGCTGGTGGTGCCGGTTCAGTTACTGGTGCAAATTTTCATCTCACTGATTCTGTATCGGGTATGCAATGTCTTGTTGATTGTGGACTTTTTCAAGGTGCGTCGACGTCACTTCCGAAAAATGTTGAACCGTTTTCATATAATCCTGCTGATATCGCATTTCTTTTTGTTACGCACAGCCACATGGATCATATTGGACGCATCCCGCGTCTCGTAAAAGAAGGGTTTCATGGTGTTATCCGTTCCACTCCCGCGACGAAGGATCTTGCCTATGAGATGCTGAAAGATAGTTTGTCTGTGCTTCGCTCTGAACAAAAAAAGACCGGCATTGAGCCTCCCTATGATGATGAGGATATTGAAGGGGCAATGCGTTTATGGAAAGGAGTTGAATATCATGAAGATGTACCTCTTTCTGGTGGTCTTGTCGCACGACTGTATGATTCTGGTCATATTCTTGGCTCTGCGATGGTATCGTTTACGCGTGAAGGAAGAACGCTCGTCATTACTGGTGATTTAGGTAATTCTCCTGCGCCCATAGTCCGTGATACGGAAGCATTACCAGAGGCGCACTATCTGGTGATGGAAAGTGTGTACGGCGACCGTAATCATGAGGACCGTGATGGTCGTACAGAACTGCTCCGTTCGATCATTTTGGAAACAGTAGAAAAAAAGGGAACGCTTGTTATCCCCGCATTTTCTTTGGAGCGTACGCAAGACGTACTGTTTGAAATCAATAATTTTGTTGAATCGCATGCGATTCCCAATGTCCCCGTATTTATGGACTCACCGCTTGCAATACGGGTTACGTCTATTTATCGCAAATATGAACGCTATTATAATGCGGATGTAAAAAGTGTCATAAAGAGTGGTGATGACATTTTTAAATTCCCTCACTTATCATTTACGGAAACGCGTGAAGAGTCAGAGCGCATCAATAGCATTCCAGGACCGAAAGTGATTATCGCGGGTTCGGGAATGTCCAATGGAGGGCGTGTGCGTCATCATGAACGTCTGTATCTTCCTGATGCAAAAAATACGATTCTTCTTGTGGGGTATCAAGTGCCAGGGTCGTTAGGGCGACAGCTTCTTGAAGGTGCGAAAAAGGTGCGGATATTTGATACAGAGGTACCTGTTCGCGCACGTATTGCTTCAGTACATGGATATTCAGCACACAAAGATATGGACGGACTTATCGCTTTTGCCGCACAAGGAGTAAAAACACTAGAAAAAGTATTTGTCACACTTGGTGAGCCACGGTCATCAATGTTTCTCGCGCAACGACTTCGTGATTATGCTGATCTCAATACGCATGTTCCCGAGGATGGTGAAACAGTAACACTCGCACTATAGGTGTGGTATCATGTAAGGTATGAATGATACGCGTATCACGTCTCATACACAAAAACGTCCCACGATTTTTGTATCGGGACCAGCTTCTTCGTGTGATGCTGACACGGCAGGGAAGGCACGTGCGCTTGGACATGCGATTGTGCGCGCACAAGCAATACTTTTGACAGGAACGGGGAATGGTTTTGCGAGGTATGTTGCAGAAGGTGCAATGTCCGAAGGAGGAACGGTCATAGGACTGTCACCCGCCTCAAATAGTGAAGAACATACATCATTGTATGGTCTTTCTACGTTGTATCACGATACTATTATATACACAGGATTTGGCTATGCGGGACGAGACATGCTTTTGTCGCGTTCAGCAGATGCCATGATTGTGGGGTCAGGTGATGTAGCGCATGCGTATGACATCATGCTTCTTCTCCATGAGAAAAAACCATGTGGCGTGCTCGAGGGACCATGGCTTCTTGATGATACACTCAAAGAATTATTTACACGTTCTGGGCGTACGCGTGAGGGAATGGTGTTTTCGCCCGATTCAGAAACGCTCGTTACGCGCATACTTGAAGAGATACGTATGACGCGTATGCACGTGTGAAAAGTACCTATGAACGATCTTGATCGTATTGCTGACGATATTCGTCTCTGTCACAAATGCCCATTGGCACAGACACGCATGTGTGCTGTCCCAGGAACAGGAAGTGGAAAAAGTGGCATCGTCTTTATTGGTGAAGCCCCTGGCGCGCGTGAAGACCGTGAAGGATTGCCATTTATTGGTGCTGCGGGGAAATTTCTTGATGAAATGCTTGCGGATATCGCAGTCTCTCGTGCTGATGTGTTTATTACGAATGTGGTGAAATGTCGTCCACCGGACAACCGCGACCCACTTCCCGAAGAAGTGCGTGTCTGCACAGAAGCATATCTCTGGAAACAGTTGGAAGTGCTCAAGCCAAAACTTCTCGTGCCACTTGGTCGTCATGCCATGCATCGTTTTCTTCCCGTAACAGAGAAAATAAGCGAGATACATGGAACACCTGTTCGTATCACAAATCCTCTATCGGGAGAGAAATGTGTTGTTCTTCCACTCTATCACCCTGCGGCAGCACTCTATAACGGGAGTATGCGGGAAGTACTTAAACATGATTTCCGCGAGATACCAAAGGTATTAGAGCGTCTCTCTAGTGATGTAGTGTAACAATATTACGCTATACGGGGTCAGTAGGTATGAATACACGATTGTTGCAATTCAAGCTTGGACATGGATTTGCAAATTTGATTTTTTTTATAAAAGGAGTATATTTAAAAAATTATTAGAAGGATAATACTGTTTTTCGAAATTGATTTAACATCATATAAGGAAAGCATCTTTTTATGGAGAGAATTAGTGGAGAAAAAGAAATAAAAGAAGGCGTTGAAGACTTTGAGAAACATCGTGATGAGTATATGTGGGAAAGAGAATGGAAAGTGATAATGGAAAAAGCAAAAAATAGAGGAGAGTATTGTGGTTCTGGAGAAAGTGGACATATTAAAGCACTTGAACGTGCTGCACAAGGAGAAGGAATTCCAGCAGTGCTCAGGCATCATGAGTGGTTTTTGTTGTCACAAGAAGATTTGAATGATTTAGTAGAAGTTATCCCCAATGAATTTAATGAGGGTATTCCATATAAAAGCTATGGTGGTTCTATCCTTTATAATTTTGACTTTAACGAACCAGTTTTTACACTATATTATGGAGGTGTCCTCCGTTATCTACCTAATCCTGAAAAAGAATATGAAAGAAATTTACAAAGATTAAAACAGAGTATAGAGAGTATTGAAAATATGTATAATATTGCAAAAAGAGAAGGGGAAAAAATAGAAGATGGCGGTGGAATGAGTCTGATAGACAATGGTGATGAAGTATATTTATTTGATAAGGATGGAGATTATCTTGTTGTTTCAAAAGATGGTTATGAGAGGGTATATAGTTCTCTTTCAGAACTTGTTGCAAAAGTTGGGGCAGAGAAAGCAGATGAACCAGGAGAAGATGGACAACCGGGTACTATTTATTGGGATGGTGGATGGCAAGGAGGTATGGGAGGAGGTGTTACTATAGTAACAATAAATGGCGTAGAATATTATAGACAAATATAAAAATAAATTATTATAAAAAACACCTGCATATTTACGCAGGTGTTTTTTATTCAGTTCATTATTTAATATTTTTTGTATCGTTGCGTTTTACTTGTGTGACAATACGAGCAAATGTTTCTGGGCTTTCATGTGCCATTTCTGAAAGCATTTTGCGATTGAGTGTACTTCCGTATGCTTTGAGCGCGCCCATAAACGCACTGTAAGACATGCCATGTTCACGAACCGCGGCATTGAGACGTACTTGCCAGAGACGACGGAAGTCGTTTTTCTTATCGCGACGATGCGCGAATGCGTGATTGCCCGCGTGAGCAATTGCTTCACGTGCTTGACGCTCTTTCGTGGAGCGACCAAAGCGATAACCTTTCGTCATGCTCAAGACGTTACGGCGACGCTTCGTTGAAATGGTACCTCGTTTAACTCGGGACATGGTAGTAAATTAAATAGTAAACAATAATATATATAATGTGGTGTTACCTCGTATTGCCTAGTCAAGGTTTGACAAGTAACGGCGCTTGGCACGGGTTGTTAAAGCAAGTGTACGACCCCCTTTCTTTTCAAGTTGAGAGGAGCGTGGTGCTTTGGCATTAAAGTGATTGATGCCAGAACCACGAACAATCACTTTGCCTGTTTTGGTCGTTTTGACCCGTTTTTTGAATGATTTATTGGTTTTCATGATGATATGTAACAATTGTCCGAATACTGTAGCATACTTATTTACCTTTTTCCAGTACTAGAGAAAGTCCTTTCGGGCTTTTCTTTGCAGGGTCGGCAATGCGATAGGGTACGGAAATAAGTACAAGAATACGATCAAGACGTTCTTTGAGGAATTCTTCCTTCATATATTTCGCACGTCCAGCGAGGAAGAGGTCCAATTTAACGCGATGTCCTTCGGATAACCATGCAGAAATACGTTTTGCTTTGAGCGCGAGGTCATGGTCGCCTGTACCGATTTTGACTTGAACCACTTTTGTTTCGGTTGTATGTGCTTTGCTTTTGACGTCGCGCTGTTTTTTGCTCTGTTCGTATTGGTATTTTCCGTAGTCAGTGATGCGTGCAACAGGGGGAACAGCATTTGGTGACACTTCAATAAGGTCAAATCCGAGTTCGTGGGCTTTGCGTACTGCCTCTAGTGTGTCCATGACGCCAAAGTTTTCTCCATCGGGACCGATAACGCGCACCTCAGGAACACGAATCTCTTTATTGAGGCGGGTACGTCCCGCGGGTATTTTTTGTAGAGGGTAATCACTCATCTATTGAAAAAAGCCCACTTTTCGTAAGCTTCCGTCAATCATATAAGAAAGAGAGGGAAGAGTCAATAGCCCCTGCGCCAAGGAGGATGCAGGGCGCGCTTGTTTGGAGTAAGGAAACAAAACAATATGCCGCGCTTCGCGCGGCATCCGTCTATTGCGAGTTGTATTCCTCGTTTTCCTTTAGTGCTTTTTCTCGTAAAGCTCTTTCAGCGTCCTCAGCCGCTTTTTGCTTTTCATACAACTCTTTATCTTTTTTTGAACCGACGAATGCGATATGCGCATCAATCTCTTCCGCCTCGATCAATGCATCGTGTATGGCTTCACCCTGAAAAGGTTGTGTTTCCATGATATGGGGTGTTGATTGATAATACTGTAGATGATACTTCTGTCTATAGTATATATCACGAAACATATCTACGCGCAATATGTTGAATGGTGATACTATATACATATACTATGACAGTACGAGACATGCAGATATATAAGCGGAGTATGCCATATATCCTGATAATCATTGTCGCGTGGGGCGCTTTTTTATGGGGGAGAAATACCACACTTCCTCTTACTCTGCATGGAGATATTGCTTCGCCAATTGATACAGGCACATATGCCCCAACGGAACACAGAGCTTCTGTCGCTCTGCTTAATGATGTATTTATGACAGATAGTCTCGCAGATGAAACGCCTATTCTTGCGAAACATTCTTCTGCTGTATATCCTCATACGCAAACAAATGAAAATGTGTCTCATGAGACATATCGTGTTCTCACCGTTGTTGATGGTGATACACTTACGATAGATATGGATGGCGTATCGCAGACGCTTCGTTTGATAGGGCTTGATACACCCGAGACAGTTGATCCACGCAAACCAGTACAATGTTTTGGCAAAGAAGCGTCCCAGAAAGCAAAAAATGTTTTGACGGGAAAGCGTGTGCATATTGAACGTGATGTAACGCAAGGTGTGTATGACAAATACAATCGACTTCTTGCCTATGTGTTTTTGGAGGACGGGACATTCTTTAATGAAATGATGATTCGTGAAGGGTATGGACATGAATATACCTATGCGACACCATATGCGTATCAAACACTGTTTCAAGAAGCGGAACATGATGCACGTGTAAACGGTAGAGGACTGTGGGCAGTGGACGCATGCGCGGGAGACACAACGTCTCCACCTACACCACACGTGGTAACGGACACTGCGGTGTCGTCTACAACATCAGGATATACCTGTGCTACGAATACCTATAATTGTACAGATTTTAGTACGCAAGCGGAGGCGCAACACGTGTTTGAGGAATGTGGGGGAACAAGCAATGATATCCATCGTCTTGATTCGGATAAAGACGGTCGCGCTTGTGAAAGTTTACCGTGAGATGTAAAACAAAAATGGCCCCGATGGGCCGTGTGGTTTTCACCTGTTTTTATGAAGGAAATAAGAAGAATGTAAATGTATGTTAAAAGAGTAAAAAAAATGATATAAATAGAATATGCAAAAAATGAAGGAGATACCAAAATTTGAGCGTCCAAGAGAAAAGTTTCTTGAAAAAGGTCCTGATGCTCTGACGAATAGCGAACTGCTGGCTATTTTGTTGGGGAGTGGTATTAGAGGAACAAATGTAAAAGCGTTAGCCCAAAAGATATCACATAAATTTGGTGATAATCTTATGAACGCGACTGTCGATGATCTTATAAAAGTTCCTGGTATTGGAAAAGCAAAAGCATTACAAATCGTCTCCATGTTTACACTTGCAAAAAGGGTATATGAAAAACATTACGGAGAAGAGGAAGAAAAAATTATCTCTCCTATTGATGCTGTAAAGCTTGTTCCAGAGTTGAAGACAGCCAAGCGAGAACATCTTATTTCCTTATATCTTAATGCGCGGAACGTATTGATTCACAAAGAAATAGTATCGATTGGCACACTTGATAAAAGTATTGTACATCCGCGAGAGGTGTTTGCTCCCGGAATAGAAAAACACGCTGCGAGTGTAATTGTGATTCACAACCACCCTTCTGGTAACCCATCACCGAGTGAGGAAGATAAACAGGTTGCTACACGTATAGTTGAGGCGGGAAAGATTGTTGGAATTAATGTACTTGACTTTATCATTGTTGCTGAACATGGAATACATAGCATTCTTGCTGAATTTAAAAATATTGAAACTACGGTAACTGATTACGTCGCGGACGGAAATCAGGTCTCGTTATTTGATATATTGGTTCATAAGAGTGAAGTATATTCGAAATATAATGAAGAAAAAATAAAAAAAAATGTTAAAAAAAATGATCAATTTCGTTTTATCGATCTCTTTGCTGGAATAGGGGGTTTTCATTTGGCAGCTGAAGAAGTGGGAGGTGTATGTGTGTTTTCTTCTGAATATAATGATGATGCTAGAGAAATATACGAAAAGAATTTTAAAAAAATCAACGAAGAGGTTTTTAAATCCGGAAACTTTAAAGGAGATATTACAAAAGTAGATGAGAAGAAAATTCCAGATTTTGATTTTCTTTTTGCGGGGTTTCCTTGTCAACCATTCTCAAAAGGTGGTTATCGTAAGGGTTTTGAAGATACTCGCGGGACACTTTTTTTTGATGTTGCACGTATTGTAAAGTATCATCGTCCCCCATTTATTTTGTTGGAAAATGTCCCTAATTTAGTCACGCATGATGACGGGAAAACATTTAGAACAATTATGGACGTATTGAGAGTTTCCGGATATGCAGTTAATGTAGAGCCACTTATTTTGAGTCCACATCTTTTTGGTGCACCTGTAATCCGTCAAAGGATTTATATTCCTGCAATACGAAAAGATCTCATGGAAGGAGAGTTTTTTCGGTTAGATTTTTCTGCTAACTTTAAAAAAGTTGAAGTTGATGCTATTTTCAAAATAATTGAAAACTCGAAAGTAGATGAAAAATATTTTATATCAGAATATGAAGAAAAAGTTCTTGATACATGGAATGAATTTTATAAAGGGATTGATATAAAAATAATTGGTTTTCCGATTTGGGCAGATGATTTTGGAAAGAATTATAACTTGAAGGACTTACCAGAATGGAAAAAGTCTTTCATTCTAAAAAACAGAAATCTTTACTTAAGAAATAAAGATTTTATTGATTCATGGTTAAAAAAGAACAATCAACTTTCTTGGATGGTCCCTACACACAGAAAAATGGAGTGGCAAGCAGGGGTTGATATCTCTGATATATACGAAGGGTTAATACAATTCAGACCATCTGGAGTTCGCGTGAAACGTCCAGATAAATTTTCAACTCTTGTAGCAATGAACCATCCACAAATCGTAGGGAAATATAAAAGGAGATTGACCCCTGATGAAGTAAAAAGACTCCAGTCTTTTCCGCAGGCATTTGAGGTGCATCAAAATGATAATATTGCTTTACGTCAACTAGGGAACGCTGTAAATGTTGATGTTGTAAAAATGGTTATTCAACAGATGTTTAATGTTGCTAATACATAGATTTATGAAAAAAGTTGAACAAATAACTCGCTCTGGAAAAATTATCTCAGAATTTGATACGGTTCTTTCCAAGGAAGAGATAGTATCTTTACTGAGAAGTTTTTTTCCAGACGTCATACATCAGAAAAACCGTTTTATTGTGAGTATAGGAGGAAGAAATATTAACCTTTTTATAAAAAATATAACATATCTCGGGCACCCCCATCTTTCTTTTAAGAAAAGAATTCAAGTACCTTTTGATTGGAGAGATGGTCTTGAGGAAGAGAATTCTTTCCTTGTAGGAGTTTATACACATAGGGACAATACGTTGTTTGTGTTTTTTGATAAAAAAAGACGGGGTAAAAATTCCTCAGCACATGTTTACTCCATTGATTTGCTTAAGGCAGTTGAATCCACAACGGGCGTGTTTGAAAAGATTGATAAAAACGGAAACGCAATTATCGTTTGTCAGAAGGAAATTTTTTCTTCACTCTTAAAAAAACTTATTGAGAATGGGCGCGTTGAATATTCAGAAGAAATATCTTTGTTTGAAAATTTTTTTGCTACAATAGATCCAAAATGGGAAGGAATTTCAGCATATCGTGAAATGATTGATGCTAATTTTAAAAATAGATTTCAGAGTGAATGGCCAGGATGGTATCTTGAATTTAATTTTGAAAATTTTTTAAGATCGCATAAAAAATATAAGAAAATTTGTAGATATGTTCAAAAAAAGAAAGTGGGCGATCTTGATTTTGATTTGGAATTTATAAAAAATAAGTTCATTGGCGATTTAAAGACACATTCAAATTCAAGCGAGGCTATTTTAGGGAACGACAAAAGGTCTGTTACTAAGGCGATGAAGACGTATAAAAAAATATGGTATGTTACATTTGTTTTTTCATATCGCATGGATAAGAATTTTGATTGCGAAGTAAGTAAATTTTGGAATAGTGAACAAAATAGGATATTGGGATACAAGAAAAAAGAAGAGGGAAGTTATTGTGGAAAGATGAAACATGATGGGGAATTGGTTTCTATTTATATTTTAGAAATTAACGAGTTTAACATGAAATATCTTTCAGACTTTAATCAAGGGAAACAACAAAACGGAGGGGCTTCAAGAGAGCCAAAAATAAAAATTAATAAAAAATTAATTGATAATTTTGTTATTTTTCGAAAGTTGAAAGTTTGATAGTTTATAATGTGTAAGTTGATTTTTAAAAAGAGCGCCTGTGGGCGCGCATGATAAGGGGTATCGACCCCGCGGTTATCCAGCTCCACTTTCATAATAAATACATATGCCATGATAGATTTTTTATCCGAGGCATGAATATCGTTTATGGACAAAGTCTTTCATGAACGTAGGGCTGGGTCTGCCGGTTCAATTCCCCACGCAAGGTCAGCGGGTAAGGGGAGCGCATGAATGCGCGTAAAATCTGATGGGGGAATCGTCCCGCAGTCACTAAGTAACATGCTCCATGTGTTCGTATGTTACTAAGTGCTGCTGGACGCGGCTCGCGGTCGTCGCCCGCCCCAAAATCGGGCGACGACATCGCCGAGCCGTTCGATACCCCCACGCGAGCCGAGCAGTCGGCTCGCTCATCTCCACACGGAAAACAACAAACCACCCTTTCGGGCGGGTTGTTTTGGTGTGGAGATGGGGGGTATCGGTCAGGAGTCCGTGAAAATCATAGTCGCTTCGCTCCTTGATTTTCTACGGCTCACGACCCTGGCTCGGCGACAAGCACTCGCACGCAAGCGCGCTCGTCTTGTGTACCGCCTCCGCCTTTCGATACCCCCAGCGAAAAGCTCGCTTTTCGCTTCGCATCTCCAATCCATAAAAAAGAAACACCTCTTTAAGAGGCGCTTCTTTTTTATGGTGGAGATGGGGGGTATCGAACCCCCGTCCAAACGTGGTTTGCGAGTGGGTCTACGCGATGTAGGTTGTTTTTTGGATTTGAACCGATTGTTTTTGAAACAAACAAAACGACAATCAGTCGAGTTTCGTCGATTCTTGAGTATCTGATGAAACGGTCAGATACTCCAGTCCGATGAGTATGACACCCTCTCAGACATATCGGACGTCAGAAGAGAGGACGCCGCTTTGGCGAATCCAAATGTAAGGATTAGGCGAAAGCGGGAGCAAAAGACGGCATTCCAAAATAGGAAGAGGCAATACCTTTTGCTTTAAGAGACAAGTTCGCACTTATCGTTTGTGACGGTTTTACGAGTCATCACAGCTCGATCGCGCGCACGGGCAGAGACACGCCTGTCGAAGCCGATCATCCCCCTAAAACATGTCGCAAGCGACATGTTCGGGCGTCCAGCCCTACTTTTGTATTGAGGCAAAAGTAGGGCTGGATGAGCCCATGTCGGACAATATGCTTTAGGTGAATGACCGCTTTACGGCGGTGTACATTATTCATCTTTCAAAGATCGACGCATTTCGCGTTCCGCTTCACGCTTTTTGATAGTTTCGCGCTTATCAAACTGTTTTTTACCACGTCCGATAGCGACTTCCACCTTGAGAAACCTATGTTTATTATACACCGAAATAGGGATAACTGTCAATCCCTTGGTGGATTCAGCGTCGGAGAGTTGCGCGATTTCTTTTTTGGACAAGAGAAGCCGTCGTGCGCGCGCGGGGTCATAGGACAGAGGAGTATTGATATGTTGATAGGGCGGTATGGTCATACCGACAATATATGCTTCACCTCCACGCATGAGAACGTGGGCACCTTCAAGTGACCCCCTTCCACCACGAAGAGACTTTACTTCAAAACCGTGCAAATCCAAGCCCGCCTCAAATTTCTCAAGGATGTCATAATCAAAATGTGCTTTTTTGTTCCGTATCAGAGACATGCCCGTATCATATCAGAAAATTGTATCTTTGTGCGATTTTCTTTAAAGGCTTTCTTTCTGTTTATATATATGATAAAAAGGAATAAGTGCTTTTTCTTTGCTAATCTTTTAGAACATTATTTCAATGAAAAACAATGGTCTTTCAAAAATCATGAGCGTCATACTCTTTCTTGTTGTTACATTTTTTTCTTCTTTGGCTTATGCCAATGAGGTTGAAAAAGGAGAATCTCCCGCACTTGTGGCTGTTGTGGTTGGAACATATCATGGCAGTTCTTTTAAAACAGAATTACCGTGCAGGGAGAGAGATGTGGATGGGGCGATTGATTTACTCCAACTCAGTCTGTTTTTGGTAACAACCGAGATGGAGGATGATGGTGTTTCGGGAGGGTATATTGAAATCGCTCTTGCGGGTGATTATCGTGGGGAACGTTTTACCATGACTGTTTCTGGTGAACGCGATATCGCGGTCACAAAAATCATCGAGCGTTTGAAAGAAAAAATTACGCTCATTCGTAAAAAAATTATTGTATAGTGAACCGCCCATGAGGGCGGTTTTTTTGCGGGTTTTTCTGACACGTATTTTGTGCTAGTATGTTTATATGCAACATAAATCTTCTCAACCCAAAAAAGGTGGTAAGGCACCATTTTCTCCGCGTCGTCCACACATGCCTCTTTCTCCCAAAGGGCAAGGGGGCGGTAAGTCTCCGCACAAGACTCCCGTGACTGGTTCGCAATTTGCCAACAATATCATTGGCACCGTGCTTATCTTTGCTGTGCTGATGTCTTTGTATTCCTTTTTGTCAGGAACAATGAAAGAAGAAAAGGACATGACTCTCTCAGAGCTTGCTGCGGATGTGCGTGGGGGCACCGTCGTTTCTATTGACGTAGAAGGAGATGTGCTTACGGTGACGCGTGTTGAAGACGAAGCAACGTATATCGCAAAGAAAGAAGCAGAAACATCGCTTTCAGAAAGTCTCGCGCTCTATGGTGTTACCCCTGAACAACTTTCCGCGGTTAAACTGACCATTAAAGACCCGTCGGGATTTACGTTTTGGATGCTTAATCTCTTACCATTCCTCTTGCCTGTCCTCTTTTTGGTATTTCTTGTGTGGTATATGTCGCGACAAGTCAAAGGAGCGGGCATGCAAGCAATGTCCTTTGGACAGTCAAACGCGCGCATTATTGACCCAAATGACAAAAATCAACAAGTGAGATTTAAAGATGTTGCGGGTGTAAAGGAAGCAAAAGAAGAATTGACTGAAATCGTAGACTTTCTTAAAAATCCGAAAAAGTTTTTGGATATTGGCGCGCGTGTGCCGAAGGGAGTTCTCCTCATGGGTGCTCCAGGAACGGGCAAGACGCTTCTTGCGCGTGCGGTAGCGGGGGAAGCCAATGTCCCATTCTTTATTATTTCTGGTTCTGAGTTTGTGGAAATGTTTGTGGGTGTCGGCGCAAGCCGTGTGCGCGATTTATTTAAAATGGCAAAACGTGCGGCACCTGCGATTATCTTTATTGATGAAATTGACGCCGTAGGACGCGCGCGTGGTGCAGGTATGGGTGGAGGGAACGATGAACGTGAACAAACGCTCAATCAGATTCTTGTGGAGATGGATGGTTTTGAGCCACAAGAAAAAGTGATTGTCATGGCGGCAACGAATCGTCCTGATGTCCTTGACCCCGCACTTCTTCGTCCCGGACGTTTTGATCGTCGTGTCGTTCTTGATCTCCCCGACCGTGCTGACAGAGAAGAGATATTGAATATTCATGCTCGCAAGAAGCCACTTGCCGAAGATGTGAATATCAAAGTCATTGCCGAGCGTACACCAGGATTTTCAGGTGCGGATTTATATTCGTTGATGAATGAAGGTGCTATTCTTGCTGCGCGTGAAGCACGTACGCAAGTCGCACAATTTGACCTTATTCGTTCTATTGAAAAGGTGATGCTTGGTCCTGAACGCAAGAGCCGTGTTATTTCTCCGAAAGAAAAAAAGATTACCGCATGTCATGAAGCGGGACACGCTATCGTTGCGTCTGTGCTTCCTGACGCTGACCCCGTACACAAGATTTCTATTATCGCCCGTGGTCATGCGGGCGGATATACACTTAAATTACCAGTAGAGGAACGTAAGTTGCAATCACGCAAAGAATTTTTGGATGACTTAGCAGTGTCGCTTGGCGGATATGCCGCCGAAGAAATGAATTTTGGAGACGTAACGACGGGACCTTCACATGACTTGTCTGTTGCCGCAGCACTCGCGCGTGATATGGTTGCACGATATGGTATGTCAGATACGATTGGACCTGTTGCATTTGAAGGACGGCGAGGTCGGATTGTTTTGGGACAAGATACGAAAGAAAATGACTATTCAGAACAGATTGCCGCAAAGATTGATGGGGAAGTGACAGCAATGATTACCGAGGCACTTCGCCGTGCTAAAGAAACGATTGCGACACACAAAAAAGCGTTTGACGCAATTGTTGCGCGGCTTCTTGATGCCGAAACCATTGAACGTGAAGAATATGAACAAATTCTCATCGCGCATGGTATTCCCCTCAAAAAAGCAGAAGAAGCTGATGTTGTTGCCTAGTCATAGAGCAATAGGTACTGTTGATAGAGGACGTCGTCTATGATACAGCATTTTACTCGTACAAAAGAAGATTTTGTTTGTGAACATTGTGGTACAGAGGTAGCTGGAGATGGATATACCAATCATTGTCCTGTATGTTTGTGGAGCAAACATGTTGATGTCCATCCAGGAGACCGTGCGTCTCTCTGCGGTGGCATGATGCGCCCCCATGAACTTATTGTGTCAGGAGGGCAGCAAACGATTCTTCATGTATGTGAACGATGTGGACACCACAAGCGAAACAAAACATCGGATGATGATGACACCGATGCACTTATTTATCTTTCCGCGCATCCACGCAATGTGATATGAATGAACACTCTCTTTTTATTGTCGCGCTAAAAGAAAACATGTTCGCGGAAGAAACATTCGCGGAACGTCTGGCGATGTATGGTGATGTGTCAAAAGATGCGCATGTACTTGTTTCAGTGCCATATGGTGATGAGACTCATGATGCTTTTCATCTGCATACATATACGAAACGTGCGGATGGAGTATTGGGGCGTTTGGCGCTTCGTCGCTTCATCGCAAAAGCAATACCGTCTCTTTCCTCGCGCGTGAACAGTCAATGGATTGTCATTGCGGATGGTGAAGAAAATGTAGTATATGCCGATGGTTTAGCGCGTGCTTTTCATGTGCCGCTTGATGTTGCATATGATACGGTCGGACAGCATGCCACTGCGCCTGCACTTCTTGGTGCGATGACACGTGCATCTATTATCCGTGTACCATCACAGCGTGTCGTGGATGATTGTTCGTCTCGTTTTCCGCACGCTCCCGTACCCACCATTCTTTCTTTATCCGCGGTATTGGTTCATGATGAAGAGATTATCTCAAGAGAACAGGTTGATATGTCTCACATTGTGGGATACGCGACTGATCAAGTGTCGCTTCTGACACTTCTTTCTGCGTGGAAACATATTGTAAACAGATACCCACACCTTCGTCTCACTGTGTTATGCGAACGTCCCCATGGTCCTTTTCGAGAAACACATGCAATTGCGCACATCAATACAGCACAGGTAAGTGATGGCGTAGAAGTATATGACTATGAGGATAGAGCACGTGCACGAAAGATACTATCTTCCGCTTCTTGTTTCTTGCACGTTGCATCTTCTCTTCCGTATGGACGGCGTCTTGTTGAAGCATATCGAGCAGGGATACCTATCATAACAACTGATGTTGGCGTTGTAGGAGACATGATAACAGGAGACAATGCGCTTATTTGTCCTATTGGAGATGCTTCTTGTGTCGCCAAACAAACACTTTTCATGATTGATAATCCTTCAATATATGCGTCTTTGTTGAGTCAGTATAGAAATATCTCAAAACATGATAGGTCTGCGTTTATTGAGGTTATAAA
>Ga0194119_10002784_pt1 | contig 29074 bp, 30 predicted proteins | sample TA2MahC100mmetaG_FD_148620 | JGI IMG/M metagenome (GOLD analysis project Ga0194119, IMG submission 148620) | Freshwater microbial communities from Lake Tanganyika, Tanzania - TA2015018 Mahale Deep Cast 100m | ecosystem: Environmental > Aquatic > Freshwater > Lake | place: Tanzania: Lake...
GCTGCGCTCCGCCATCAGCGTGAAGACCCGCTGCCAGCTGTCCGCGTCCGTCACGCGCACCATGCCGCGGAAGACGCGTCGGTTCGTATGCGTGCTGAAGATCGTCGGGCTCAGGATGCGATCAAGGTGGTCGTCGGCGCGCGCGTGGTCGAGCAGGATGATCTCGTGCGCGCGACGGCTGTGCCGCGCGCCGAGATGCCACTCGAACCGGCTTTCCCAGTAGGAATGGCCAATCGCGCTCGTGCTCGACGTCACGGCGAGCTGGTGCGGGACGAACCAGTTGTGGGCGACGACGTCGGCGGCGAGGTGCGCGAGGTACCCGTACGCGAAGGACTGCAGCGTCTCGTCGCGCGCGCGGTCGAGGATTTCCAGCCCCACGTACCAGTGGTGACAGTGCCGTCCGAAGCGCGCGTACTTCTTGGCGATGCTCGTGTCGGCGGCGATCGATCCGTAGAGGAAGTCGTACGGGAACGCGAGCAGCAGTTCGGCGATGCGCGGGGGCAGCAGGAACGCCGAACGCAGCAACGCCTCACCGAGCAGGATGTGCGTCCCCGGCGTCCAGGCGTGCGCGACGGCCGGCGTGAGCGCGAGCAGCGCGACCGCTCCAGCGAGGAGGCGCCAGCCCGGCGCCAGGCGCTGACGGGCGCGGCCCGTCCGCTGCCCAGGCGGCACGCCGCTATCCTGCGGCGGAGGCGTCACCGCCGGCGCCCGAGCCGCCGCCGCGACGGCGGCGGTTGCGGCGCCGGCGCGGCCGCGGGCGGGGAGCGTCGGACTCGTCGGCGTACGGCGACTCGTGACCCGCCGCGTCGTCCTCGGCGAGCCGCAGGGGCTCATCGCGCGCCGCTCGCACGGGCGGCGTCTCACGCGCGGCTGGGCGCGGTGCGGCGGCCGGCGCGGCCTCCGGCGCGACGGGCGCGCGCTCTTCCCGCGCGCGTCCACCATCGTGCGGCGCCTCGCGCCCTCCGCGGTAGAGCCGACGCCCCGCCTTGAACGTGCTCACCGCCGCCTCGGCGACGTCGGCCACTGCTTCCGCCTTGTCGGTCACGCGGCCGAGGAGCGCCCCGAAGTCGTCGATGCGATCGGCGATGCCGCTCACGGAGTCGCGCACGCGCTCCGTCGCGTTGGAGAGGGCGTCCGCCGCGGCCACCGCGTTCTCCTTCACCGCCTCGGTGAGGTCGCGCACGTTCTCGGCGGCGGCCGTCGCGCTCGCGAGCATCGGGTCCACCTGCTCACTCAGCCGGCGCAACTGCTCCTGCATTGCCTGCTGCGCCTTCCACATGCGGAAGAAGATCACGGCGAGCAGCACCACGACGACAAGCGTCACGATCTGCGCGAGTCCGGCAGCGACGAAGACCACCTGCTCGAATCCCGTGCGGTCCGGCGGAACCTGCCGGACGAGCAGGGTGTCCACGGCGGTTTGAAGAAGCGGCATCATGCTCGTAGCATCCGCCGCGGCGTCGGGAATTGCAAGGGCGTGGCCAGCGCGTAACTTTGCCGTATGAAATTCCTCGTCGAAGGCGGCCGCCCGCTCAGCGGCACCATTCGTCCCTCGGGCAACAAGAACGCCGCGCTCCCCATCGTCGCCGGTGCGCTGCTCACGGAGCATCCGGTCACGTTGGAAAACGTGCCGCGGATCAGGGACATTGAGATCCTCGTCGACCTCATCGCCACGACAGGCGCCGAGGCGCAGTGGACGGGCCACAACACACTGCGCGTGCACGCCAAGTCAGTGTCCGCGCAGACGCTCGACTTGGAGATGTGCAAGCGCATCCGCGGCTCGATCCTGCTGGCCGCGCCGCTGCTCGCGCGCTGCGGTGAGGTGACGCTTTCGCCGCCCGGCGGGGATGTCATCGGCCGCCGGCGCCTCGACACGCACTTCCTGGCCCTCGAGCAGCTCGGCGCCGACCATGTCCTCTCCGACCAGATCCGCTTCACCACCAAAGGGCTCCGCGGCGCCGACGTCTTCCTCGACGAGCCGAGCGTCACGGGGACCGAGAACGCCGTGATGGCCGCGGTCGCTGCCACTGGCACGACCACGCTGCGCAACGCCGCGAGCGAACCGCACGTGCAGGACCTCTGCGAGTTCCTCGTCGCGCTCGGCGCCCGCATCGAGGGCATTGGGACGAATACGCTGACGATCCACGGCGGCGCCACGCTGGGGAGCGGCACGCACGCCATCGGCCCCGATCACATCGAAGTCGGTTCCTTCATTGGCCTGGCGGCCGTCACCCGGAGTGAACTGCGCGTCGCCGACGCCGGCGTGCGCCACCTGCGCTCCGTGCTGATGGGTTTCGAGCGGCTCGGCATCACCTGCCGCGCGGAAGGGGACGACCTCGTCATCCCGGCCCAGCAGTCGATGGTCATTCAGAACGACCTCGGCGGCCACGTGCCGAAACTCGAAGACCAGCCCTGGCCGGCCTTTCCGGCCGACGTGATGTCCATTGCCATCGTGACCGCCACGCAGTGTCAGGGGCTGATCCTGATGCACGAGAAGATGTTCGAGTCGCGCTTGTTCTTTGTGGACAAGCTCGTCTCGATGGGGGCCCGCATCGTGCTGTGCGATCCGCATCGCGCCCTCGTCGCCGGTCCCTCGCAGCTGCACGCCGGCACCGTGGAAAGCCCCGACATCCGCGCCGGCATGGCGATGCTCCTCGCCGCGCTGTGCGCCAAGGGAACGAGCACGATCAAGAACGTGGGACAGATCGACCGCGGCTATGAGCGCATCGACGAGCGGCTGAACGCGCTCGGCGCGCGCATCACACGGGTGGCTGAGGACCGATGAGCGGCGCGCTCCCGCCGCGGGAGCGGGTTCCCTCGTTCGCGGTGCTGGGCCTCTCGGCCTTCACCACGACGCGCGACGCCGGGTCGTACGGGTTCACCGACGACGCGCCGGTGCAGGCGGTGAATGACCGGTGGTTCGCGCTGCTCCGCGCCACCGGGGGTCGCTTGGCCTCCGCGCATCAGGTTCACGGCGCCAAGGTCGTCACCCACGGCGCCGGCTGGGATGGCTGGCTGCGCGTGGACTCTGCCGACGGGCACGCCACCGCGCACCGAGACACGGCCCTCGTCGTGACGATCGCCGACTGCGTGCCGGTCTTCATCGGCCACCCATCGGGCGCCGCGGCACTCCTGCACGCCGGCTGGCGCGGCGTGGCCGCCGGCATTCTCGACAATGGGATTCGCGCGCTCAAGGCCGCTGGGTGCGCGCCCAAGGACTGCGTGGTGCACCTCGGTCCGGCCATCTGCGGGACGTGCTATGAAGTGGGGCCGGACGTCTACGCGCAGCTGATGCGACGCTCGACGGAGCGCGCCGCCCCCGTGGATCTGCGCGCCCTGCTCGCCGACCAGGCGCGACTCGCGGGAGTGAAGCAGGTGGAGACCAGCCCGCACTGCACGAAGTGCAACAACGATCGGTTCTTCTCGCACCGCGCGGGAAACACCGAGCGTCAAGTCGCCGTCATCGCCCCCGCGACGTAGCGCGCCCCCGCGATGCGACCGCGCATCGCGGAAGCGGTCGTTTCTGTTGTTTCTCTGTTGTTTCTCTGTTGTTTGTCTGTTGTTTCTCTCTTGACGCTGTCCTCCCGAGCATCTATAATACTCAGGCTGGGCGAGGTTCTTACCGCCTTGGTAGTGTGGGGTCGCCCCCCACATTTTTTTGTCTCCTTTTGGGGTTGAAATCAGGTGAAGCAAGTGTTGGAACACCTTGTAGTGTCAGCACTTGACTCGCTGGGGCTGGACCTCGTCGAGTTGCGGATCGGTGGCACCCGCCAGCGCCCGCTGCTCGACGTGCGCGTCGATCGCCGCGACCTGCAGAAGGTCACGGTGTCTGACTGCGCCGTGGCGTCGCGGGCCATCGAGGAGCGACTGGATGCGGATCCATCGCTCTTCGGCGACCGCTACGTGCTCGAGGTGTCGTCGCCGGGAATGGAACGGCCGCTGCGTTCGGCCAGCGACTTCGGTCGCTTCGTCGGGCGCACCGCCAGTGTGAAAAGCGCCGCCCTCGGGGGGCGTGCTGAAGTGGAAATCGTCGGCGTGGCGGAGGAGGCAGGCGAAACGCGCCTGCGCCTGCGCGATGCCAAGGGTACTGAGCACGAGATCGGGCTCGCCGCTGTCGAGGACGCCCGCCTTGTGTTCCACTGGAAACCGTAACGAGGTCCTGGATGTCTGGATCCGCTGAAATCCTCGCTGCCTTCCGCGAGCTGTCGAACGCCAAGCAGATCGACCGCGCGGAACTGCACGCCCTCTTGCAGGACGGCATTCACGCCGCCCTCGCCAAGAAGCACGGCCCGAACGTGCAAGCCGACATCACCATCGACGAGGGGCGTGGTGAGATTCGCATCGTCCTGCTCAAGACCGTCGTCGCGTCCGTCGAGGATCCCAGCCGCGAGATCAGCCTCGAGGAGGCGCGGTTCGAGGACGAGGAGTTCCAGCCCGGCGACATCATGGAGGAGCCCGTCGAGTTCGCCGAGTTCGGCCGCTCGGCGGTGCAGGCGGCCAAGCAGCGCATCATCCAGCGCGTGCGCGAGGGCGAGCGGACGAAGATCCGCGACGAGTTCTCCGGGCGCGTCGGCGACCTGCTCTCCGGCGAGATCCAGCAGGTTGAGCGCGGCAAGATCGTCGTGATGCTGAACAAGTTCCGCGAGGCCGAGGCGATCATCCCGTATCGCGAGCAGAACCACCGCGAGGACTACAAGCAGGGCGAGCCGGTGCGCTGCGTCCTGAAGAAGATCGAGGAGACGCCCAAGGGGCCGCGGCTCGTGCTCTCGCGCGCCGACCCGATGTTCGTGCAGGCGCTGTTCAAGCTCGAGGTGCCGGAGATCCAGTCGGGCATCGTCGAGATCAAGGCGGCCTCGCGCGAATGCGGCAGCCGCACCAAGATCGCGGTCGTCTCCAAGGATGACGCCATCGATCCGGTGGGCGCCTGTGTCGGCCTCAAGGGGGCGCGCGTCCAGGCGGTCGTGCAGGAACTGGGCGGCGAGCGCATTGACATCGTGCCGTGGTCGCCCGATCCGGAGCGCTTTGCCAAGCTGGCGCTTGCGCCGGCGAAGGTGGCCCGCGTCTTCAGCGACCAGGCGACCAAGACGATCCAGGCCGTCGTGGACGAGGACCAGCTCTCGCTGGCCATCGGGCGCAACGGCCAGAACGTGCGCCTCGCGTCGGAGATCACCGGGTGGAAGATCGACCTCTACTCGAGCCGTGAGTGGCTGGAGCGGGGCGGGGACATGCCGCTCTTCCAGCCGCTCCCCGACGACGACGCGGCCGACGTGCCGCTCTCGGCGATCGGCGGACTGCCGCCGGCGACGGTGGCGGTGCTCGAGGCCGGCGGCTACCGCACGCTGAACGACATCATCGATCTCGAGCGCGACGACTTCCTCCGCCTGCCGGGCATCGCGCCCGAAGAGGCGGATCGCATCATCGCGCTGATCAACGAACTGACCACCGACGACGCCAGCAACGAGGCGGGCGGCGCCGGCGAGCCGGAACCGGCCTAAGCGGAGCGTGGTGATGGACGCCGCGCTCCGACGCCGGCTGTTGGGCCTCGCGGGCCTGGGGGTCCGGGCGCGGAACGCGGTGGTGGGGGTGGAGCAGGTGCGGGCCGCGGCACAGGGCGGCTTGCTGCAGGTGGCGCTGGTGGCGGCCGACGCGTCGCGGCATTCGCGCGACAAGGTGGTGCCGCTCCTCGCGGCCAGGCGCATCACGATGGTGGACGGCTTCACCGCCTCGGAATTGGGCGGCGTGGCCGGGCGGGAGGCGACGGCGGTGATCGGCATCGTCGACGCCGCGTTGGCGAAGGGCATTCGCGGGGCGCTCCGCCCCGCGGTCGAGTAGCAGCACGAGGGAGGCGGTTTGACCAAGCTTCGGGTGAGTGACCTGGCGGCCGAGTTCGGCATCTCGAGCGACGAAGTGTTGTCGATGCTTCGCTCGATGGATGTCGTTGTGCGCAGCCACCTGACGCCATTGACGGACGACCAGATTTCGCGCGCCCGCACGCGGTGGGAGCGCGAGAAGCGCGCGCGCGCCCATAAGTCGCCGGACGCCGCGCCGACGGCGGCGAAGAGCCGGCGGCGCGGCACGGCCACCGCCGCGGCCGAGGCCGAGGCGACCGCGGCGACGGAGAAGAAGAAGAAGCCGGCCGCGAAGTCACGGGCCAAGAAGAAGGCGGAGGAACCCGCGCCGCCGCCGCCGGAGCCGGTCGACGCACACAAGGTGCGCCGGCGCCGTGCCGCGCCGCCCCCATCCGCGGCATCAGCGACGCCGCCCGAAGCGCCGGCGCCGGTTGCCGACGAGCCCTCCGAAACGTTCATCACCGCCGTCGACGCGGCGGCGGTGGCGGATGCTGCTCCCGTCGCCCCCAAGCCCGCCGCGCCCAGCCCCTCCGGGTCGACGGCCGCGCCGGAGGCGTCCAGCGCGGCGATCGAGCCTGTCGCGTCGACGCCGCCAAGCGCGCCGGCCGTGCCCGCGGCGCCGCCATCCGCGCCACCGCGGGCCTCGCTCCCGCCGCGCCCGGTCGCGCCGGCGCCCGATCGCCCGCGTCCGCGTCCCGTGGTGCCGGCCGCGCCTCGTGGGCGTCCGGCGCCGGCTGGCGGGCGCATCCCGATGGCGCCACGTCCCATCGCCTCCGCCGCCCCCGGTGGCGGACTGAGCCAGGGGCGCCGCGAAGACCGCGGCCGCGGCCCGATGGGTGGCGGTTCGGCCGCCCCGCAGACCCCGTCGAGCGGTCCGCGCCGCAAGAAGGGGAAGCGCGGGCAGGTGGACCAAGAGGCGGTGTCGTCGAATATCTCGCGCACGATGCGCGAGATGCGCGGCGCGCCGGGCAAGCGCCGCCGCGACGACTCCGGGCGCGAGGAACTCGAGGCCATTCGCGCCGCGGTCGCCGAGCAGGAAAAGAAGACCGTGCACGTCAACGAGTTCATCACGGTCAGCGAGCTGGCCGACATCCTCAAGATTCCCGCGACGCAGATCGTCTCGTTCGCGTTCAAGCATCTGGGCCTGATGGTCACCATCAACCAGCGCATGGACTTCGACCAGATCGAGCTGATCGCCGGCGAGTTCGGTTTCATCGCCGTGAAGGAACAGGAGTACGCCGCGGCCCCCACCGAGGCCAAGGTGGAGGACGCCCCGGAACAGCGCGAGCCGCGTCCGCCCGTCGTCACCATCATGGGACACGTGGACCACGGCAAGACCTCGTTGCTCGATCACATCCGCAAGGCCAACGTGGTCGCCGGCGAGGCCGGCGGCATCACGCAGCACATCGGCGCGTACCACGTGACGCTGCCCAACGGCAAGCGCATCAGCTTCCTCGACACGCCGGGCCACCAGGCATTTACCGCCATGCGCGCCCGCGGCGCGCAGGTCACCGACATCGTGGTGCTCGTCGTGGCCGCCGATGACTCGGTGATGCCGCAGACCATCGAGGCGATCTCGCACGCCCGCAACGCCGGCGTGCCGATCATCGTCGCCATCAACAAGATCGACCTCCCCGCGGCGAACGCGCTGAAGGTCAAGCAGGAACTGCTCAACCACAGCGTCGTGCTCGAGGAGTTCGGCGGCCAGACGCTGCACACCGAGGTGTCCGCCAAGAAGGGGACGGGCATCGCCGAGTTGCTCGACCAGGTGCTCCTGCAGGCGGAAATCCTCGACCTCAAGGCGAACCCCAACCGCAAGGCGACGGGCGCGGTCGTCGAGGCGCAGCTGGACGCGGGGAAGGGCCCCGTGGCCACGGTGCTCGTGCAGAACGGCACCCTGCGCGTGGGCGACGACTTCATCTGCGGCCTGTACTCCGGCCGTGTCCGCGCGCTGCTCGACGAGCGCGGCAAGACGGTCAAAGAAGCCGGCCCGGCCATTCCGGTGCAGGTCCTCGGCCTCACCGGCGTGCCGATGGCTGGCGATCAGTTCATCGCCGTCGCCGACGCGTCGGAGGCGCGCGAGATCGCCCAGCGCCGCGAGCGGCTCGACCGCGAGGCCAAGAGCCGTCGCACCGCGAAGGGCGCGGTGTCGCTCGAGGACTTCATGTCGCAGGCCGGGGCGGGCGAGAAGCGCACGCTCAAGCTCCTCATCAAGGCCGACCAGGGCGGCCCGGCGGAAGCGCTCGCCGACGCCCTGCAGAACCTCTCCAACGAGGAAGTGCAGGTCGAGGTCGTCCAGCGCAGCGTCGGCGCCATCACCGAGAGCGACATCCTCCTCGCCAAGGCGTCGGGGGCGATCATTGTCGGCTTCCACGTGCGCCCCGACAACAAGGCGCGCCAGATGGCCGAGCGCGAGGGCGTGGACATCAAGCTGTACAAGATCATCTACGAGGCGGTCGCCGACGTGAAGCTGGCCCTCGAGGGCCTGCTCCGCCCGGAGGAGAAGGAGACGGTGCTGGGCGAGGCCGAGGTGCGCGAGCTGTTCAAGGTGTCGAAGGTCGGCGTCATCGCCGGCTGCTCGGTGCGCCACGGCATCATCAATCGCCAGGGGCGCCTCCGCGTGGTCCGCGACGGCGTGGAGATCTACAGCGGCAACATCGGCTCGCTGCGCCGCTTCAAGGATGACGTGAAGGAAGTGAAGGAAGGCTTCGAGTGCGGCATCGGTGTCGAGGGGTTCAACGACCTCAAGATCGGCGACGTGCTCGAGTGCTACCGCATGGAGAGCGTGGCGCGCACGCTGCAGCCGGCCACGGCCGGCTGAGCGCGCCAAGGGGGTAGCTGATGCCGCCGCGGGACACGCGCCGCCCTGACCGGGTGGCCGAAGGGATCCGGATGGAGGTCGCGACGTTCCTTGCGGGGGGCGTCAAGGATCCGCGCGTGCAGGGGGCGCTGGTGACCGTCACGGCGGTCGAGGTCACGCGCGACCTCGGCCACGCCACGGTCTTCGTGTCCATCCTCGGGAGCGAGTCCAATCGCGACGCGGTGCTGGAGGGGCTGGCGAGCACGGCGTCGCACCTGCGCGCTCGGGTCGGGCGCGCGCTGCGCCTGCGCGTCGCCCCCGAGATCTCGTTCCGCTACGACCAGAGCGTCGCTCGCGCCGCGCGCATCGAGACGTTGCTCGCGTCCGTGCGCGCCGCGGAGCCGTCCGTGGATGGTGCCGCGTCCGGCGAGGGCGCGCCCTCCGGCGATGATTCCCCATCCGGCGACTGACGGCCTCCTGCTGGTGGACAAGCCAGCCGGCGTGACGTCGCACGACGTCGTCAATGCGGCGCGCCGCGCGCTGGGCGAGAAGCGCATCGGGCACGGCGGCACCCTCGATCCCTTCGCCACCGGACTGCTCGTGCTCCTCGTCGGCCGCGCCACGCGCCTCCTGCGCTGGGTGCACGACGAACCCAAGCACTACGAGGCGACGGTGCGGTTCGGCGCCGAGACGGACACCGAGGATCTGGGCGGGACGGTGACCCGCGAGGCGCCGCTGCCGGCGCGCGCTGCCCTCGAGTCCGCGGCGGCGACGCTGATTGGGGAGATCGACCAGGTGCCGCCGGCGTACTCCGCCAAGCGCGTGGGGGGACGCCGCGCGTATGACCTCGCGCGCGAGGGAAGGGAGGTGGCGCTCGCACCGGTGCGCGTGCGCATCGACGCCCTGCGCCTCTCGGCGTTCGCGGGAACCGACGACGCCGTCTCCGCTTGCCGAATGGATGTCACGTGCGGCGGCGGAACGTATGTGCGGTCGCTCGCCCGCGACCTCGCCCGCGCGTCGGGCTCCGCGGCGCATCTCACCGCCCTGCGACGGACACGCGCCGGCATCTTCGATCTCGCGCGCGCCATCCCGTTCGAGCGGCTGCGCGAGGGGCACGCCCCGCTGGCGCCGGCCATTGATGCGCTGCAGGGCTTCCCGGTGCAAGCGCTGACCGCCGACGAACACGCGCTCATCGTGCGCGGCATTGATGTCGCGTCGCGCGTCGAGGGACCCTTTGCCGCGCTCGTCGATCCCGTGGCCGGCGCCTCGAGCCCCGCACTCGTCGCCTTCGCGGAACGGCGGCCGTCTGAGCGCGGCGATCGGTGGCAGCCACGCGTGGTGATGCGCGATGTCTGAGCGTCTCGACTGGCACGACGAGTCAGGGCTCCCGCCCGACGTCGCGGGGACGGTGCTCACCGTCGGCACGTTCGACGGCGTGCACCTGGGGCATCGCCTCGTGCTCGATCGACTCGCCGCTCGGGCCGAGGCGACGGGACTGCGCAGCGTCCTCGTCACGTTTGAGCCGCACCCGCTCGAGGTGGTGAACCCGGCCAACGCGCCGCACCTGCTGACCGTCGGCGACGAGAAGCTCGAGGTGCTCGCGGAGAGCCAACTCGACTATCTCGCGGTGCTCCCCTTCACGCCCGCGCTGGCCCAGTACGACGCTCCCACCTTCGTGGATGCTGTCCTGCGCGAGCGGTTCGGCATGCGGGAACTGCTGATCGGGCACGATCACGGCTTCGGGCGCGGGCGCTCCGGCGACGCGGCCGTCCTGCAGGAACTGGGGAAGGCGCGGGGGTTCGGGGTGGAGGTGGTGCCCCCGGTGCTCGCGCCGGACGGGCGGCCTGTCTCGTCCACGTCGATTCGCCGCGCCGTGGCGGGCGGCGACCTGGAGCGGGCGGAGGGCGGCCTGGGCCGCCACTACGGTGTCTCCGGCGTGGTGACCGAGGGCCTGCGTCGGGGCCGGACGCTCGGGTTCCGCACCATCAACCTCTCCTTCCCACCGCCGCGCAAGCTGCTCCCGCCGGATGGAGTGTACGCCGTGCGCGTCTGCACGCCGCTCGGCAGCTTCGGTGGGATGATGAACCTGGGGGGGCGCCCGACGTTCGACGATGCGACGCGCACCCTCGAAGCACACCTCTTCGATGCCACCCCCGATCTGTATGGACGGCGCGTCCGGGTGGATCTGGTGCGCCGTCTCCGCGAGACCCGTCGGTTCGACAGCGCGGAGGCGCTGCGCGGGCAGCTTGGGCGCGACGAGCAGGCGGCGCGTGCGGCCCTCGCCGAGGCCTGAGGCAACTCGTTGCCAGTACGAAAGATGATTGACTAGGGCCCGTCCCAAGACTACTCTTCAAGGTTTCGCATAAACCCTTTGCCAGTCCGGGCAATGACCAACCTGAAGTACCGGCTGCTGACCATCGCGCTGCTGATCGTCGCCTCGGTGTGGGCGCTCTTCCCGCGCACCGTCGTCGAGCGCGTCAAGCGCGACGGCGCCTTCGTCTTCGACACCGTCCAGCGCGTGCCGCTCAAGCTCGGCCTCGACCTGCAGGGCGGAATGCACTTGGCGCTGGAGATCGACGAGTCCAAGGGCGCCGTCGCCAATAAGAGCGAGGCGCTCGACCGGGCGCTGAAGGTCGTCCGCACCCGCATCGACGAGTTCGGCGTCGCCGAACCGCTGGTGCAGAAGGTGGGCGACGACCGCATCATCGTCGAGCTGCCGGGAATTGACGACCGCGCGCGCGCGACCGAGGTGGTGCAGAAGTCGGCGTTCCTGCAGTTCCAGATCTCGGACAAGTCGCAGGCGTTTGAGAAGAGCGTCGCCCGCCTGGACGGGATCCTGAAGGCGAAGGGAGTGGCGGTGGCCCCCAAGGCCGGGTCAGCGGCGCCGACGGCGCCGGGATCGACCGTCCCCTCGCTCTTCGCGACCGGCGACACGGCGTCCAAGGCGTCCGGGGACAGCGCGCAGGCCGCCGCACCGTCCACCGGCCCGTTCTCGACGAAGGTCGTGAAGGCGCCGGGCGGCGATCCGGGGATGTTTATGGTCGCCGAGACGGATCGCGCGGAGATCGACGCCTATCTGCAGCTGCCGGAGATCAAGGCGGCGCTCCCCCCCGGCAAGCAGGTCAAGTGGGGGGCGGACACGATCATGTCTGGCGCGGTCGCGTATCGCGGCCTGTGGGTGCTGGACGCCCGCCCGATCATCACCGGCGAGTACCTCACCGACGCCAAGCCCAACACGGTGCCGGTCGAGGGAACCATCGTCGAGTTCCAGCTCAACAACGAGGGCGGCCGCCGCTTCAAGAGCGAGACCGGCAAGCACGTGCGCGACTACATGGCCATCGTCCTGGACGATCGCGTGATGTCGGCGCCGGTGATCCAGAGCGCCATCGGAACGCGCGGCCAGATCACGCTGGGCGGCGCCGGCCTGCAGGAGGCGCAGGATCTCGCCCTCGTGCTGCGCGCTGGCGCGCTCCCGGTGCCGCTCATCGTTGCGGAGGCGCGCTCGATTGGCGCGAGCCTCGGCGAGGACTCCATTCGGCAGGGGATGTTCTCCGGCGCCCTCGGCCTCGCGCTCGTCGTGCTGATCATGGTGGGCTACTACCGCTTCTCCGGATTCCTCGCCGTCTGCGGGCTCGCGTTCTACGTGTTGTCGACGCTGGCCATCCTGTCGTTCTTTGATGCGACGCTCACGCTCCCCGGGCTCGCGGGTTTTGTGCTGTCCATCGGCATGGCGGTCGACGCGAACTTCCTGATCTTCGAGCGCATCCGCGAGGAGCTGGATACCGGGCATACGATCCGCCGCGCGATCGACGAGGGCTTCGACCATGCCTGGAGCGCCATCGTGGACACGCACATGACCACCGCCCTGACGGCGGCGATCCTGTTCCAGTTCGGCACCGGCCCCGTGAAGGGCTTCGCCGTCGCGCTGCTGGCCGGCCTCGCGGCCTCCCTGGTCTCCGCGATCTTCGTGGTCCGGTCCCTCTTCTACCTGTGGTTGTCGCGCACGACGACGCCGCAAAGCCTGAGCATCTGATGCTGCGCATCCTCCACAACACGTCGTGGGACTTCGTCAAGCAGTGGCGGGTGGCCGCCATTGCCCTGGCCATCTTCGTGGTGCCGGCGCTCCTGATGATGCCGTTCACCAAGACGGCGTATAGCATCGAGTTCACCGGTGGCACGCTGATCGAGCTGCGCTTCACGCAGGCGCCGCCCATCGCCGAGATCCGGGCTGCGCTCGCCACCAGCGGTCACGACGACGCCGAGATCGCGACGTTTGGCTCCCCGAACGAAATCGTGGTGCGCGCGCAGGAGAAGGAGCAGGTGCAGCAGTTGGCCGCCTCCGGCGCGGAGTCGGTCGGCAAGCAGATCGAGGGGGCGCTCCGGGCGCGGTTCGGCGAGACGTCCTTCGAGGTGATGCGCACGGCGGCCGTGGGGCCCCGCGTGGGCGGTGAACTCCGGCGCCAGGCCACCATCGCGATGCTCATCGCCTTCGGCCTGACCCTGGTCTACCTCGCCTGGCGCTTCGAGTGGCGGTTCGCCGTCGCCGCCGTGCTGGCCACCGTGCACGACATCGTCGCGACCTTCGCGTTCATCAAGTACATGAACATCGAGGTCTCCGTCTTCGTCGTCGGCGCCGTGCTCACGGTCATCGGCTACTCGATGAACGACAAGGTCGTCGTCTTCGACCGTGTGCGCGAGAACTTGCACCTCAACCGGAAGCAGGCGCTCTACGACCTGCTGAACCGTTCGGTCAACGAGACCCTGCCGCGCACCGTGATGACCGGCTCGACCACCCTGGCGTGCCTGCTCGCGCTGCTCATCTTCGGCGGCGCGGTCATCCGCCCCTTCGCCTGGATCCTGATCTTCGGCATCATCATCGGCACGTTCAGCTCCATCTACGTCGCCTCGCCGCTGCTGCTCTGGATCGAGCGCAAGTACCCACGCCCGAACGAGGCGCGCAGCCGCGCGTCAGCGGTCGCCGCGCGGCCGTAGGCTCGGCGGCTTGAGAGCATGAAGGGCGCTCCGCATCGGGGCGCCCTTCGTTTTCGCGGTCATGCTGATGCCGTGCGCGGGTCCGTTCGATGGGGCGGCCACTATAACTGCGTTGACGCAGATAACGCGGATGGGCGCAGATGACGCTGATCTTACTTGGGGGGACCCACAAGCCCGATCCCTGTCCATCTGCGGGTATCAGCGCAATCAGCGGCAAGGCAGTTGCGGTTGATGGTCAGACCGCCGCCGCGGTGTAGGCCAGCCCCTGACGCTCTGTAAAGGGCTCATCCGTGGGCGGCGACCGCTCCGCCCGGTAGATTCCCCCCGATGCCGCGCTTCGTTGATTCCCATTGTCATCTTGCCGATCCGGCGTTCGATGCGGATCGCGAGGAGGCGATCGCCAGAGCGCGCGATGCCGGCGCCGCGGCGCTGGTCTGCATTGGGGAGTCGCCGGCGATGGCGCGGCGCGCGCGCGACATCACCGCGCGGCATCCGGGATTCGTGTTCCACACGGCAGGCGTGCATCCGCACGACGCCGCGTCCTTCGACCCTCGCGCGGACGTCGACGCGATCCGCGAGGAGATCGCCCACGGTGCTGTGGCGCTCGGCGAGTGCGGGCTCGACTACCACTACGACCATTCGCCGCGCGACCAGCAGCGCCGGGCGTTCTCGGCGCAGCTCGCATTGGCCAAGGAACTGAAGCTGCCGGTCGTGGTGCACACGCGCGAGGCGGTGGATGACACCGCGGCGATGGTGCGCGAGGCCGGCAGCGCGGGCGTCACCGGCATCATGCACTGCTTCTCCGGACCGCCGGCGCTCGCCGAGGTGGCCGTCGCCGCCGGGTGGTACATCTCCTTCTCGGGCATCATCACGTTCAAGAAGTGGGAGGACGACGCGCTGCTGCGCCTCCCGCCCGCCGACCGCCTGCTGGTCGAATCTGACGCGCCCTATCTCGCTCCCGTTCCGTACCGCGGCAAGCGCAACGAGCCGTCGTACGTGGCCCACACTGTTGCCAAGCTCGCCGAAGCGCGCGGCCTCAGCGCCGACCGCCTGGGCGACGTAGTAACGGAGAATGCGCGGCGGTGCTTCGCGCTCGCTCCAACGCACGCTGTTCCCTGATCCCTGCTCCGTCGTGGCAGTCCCTGTTCCCTGATCCCTGCACTCGGTGGTGATCCACCGTCCACCGTCAACCGTCTACCGTCTGGTCCTCACATGTCAGCTCATCCAAACATCGTCGTCCCCACCGACATCGAGATCGCCCAGCGCGCGAAGCTGCGCCCCATCCGTGACGTCGCCGCCGACCTCGGCCTCGGCGAAGACGATCTCGACTTGTACGGCAAGTACAAGGCGAAGGTCTCGCTCGAAGTGACGCGGCGCCCCGCGAAGGGTCGCCTCGTTCTCGTCACGGCCATCAATCCCACCGCGGCCGGCGAGGGCAAGACCACCACGGCGGTGGGGCTCGCGCAGGCGATGCGGCGCATCGGCACCAACGCGGTGCTCGCCATCCGCGAACCGTCGCTCGGCCCGGTCTTCGGTGTGAAGGGCGGCGCTGCCGGCGGCGGCTATTCGCAGGTTCTCCCGATGGACGACATCAACCTGCACTTCACGGGCGATTTCCACGCGATCAGCAGCGCGCACGGCCTGCTCAGCGCGATGCTCGACAATCATCTCCAGCAGGGGAACTCGCTGGGCATCGACGCGCGCCGCATCACCTGGCCGCGCACGATCGACATGAATGACCGCGCCCTGCGGAAGTGCATCATCGGGCTCGGGGGCCCGATGGACGGCGTGCCGCGCGAAGAGCGGTTCGTGATCATCCCGGCCAGCGAGATCATGGCCATCGTGGCGCTCTCCACGAGCCCCGAGGACCTCGAGCGCCGGCTGGGCGACATCGTAGTCGGCAGCACCGGCGGCGCGTCGCGTCACCCCATTCACGCGCGCGAACTCAAGGCGGCGGGCGCGATGGCGCTGCTGCTCAAGGACGCGATTCGCCCGAACCTGGTGCAGACGCTCGAGGGCGGCCCCGCCTTCGTGCATGCTGGCCCGTTCGCCAACATCGCCCACGGCTGCAACTCCATCCTGGCCACGCGCGCCGCGCTGGCGCTGGGTGACGTGGTCGTGACGGAAGCCGGCTTCGGCTCGGACCTCGGCGCCGAGAAGTTCCTGAACATCAAGTGCCGCTTCGGCGGGCTGAATCCTGAGGTGGCCGTGGTCGTGGCTACCATCCGCGCCCTCAAGATGAACGGCGGCGCGAACAAGAAGGATCTCGCCAAGGAAGACCTCAAGGCGCTCGAGAAGGGGATGCCGAATCTCGAGCATCACATCGCGAACATGCAGCAGTTCGGCCTGCCGGTGGTGGTGGCGATGAACCGCTTTGCCACCGACAGCGACGCCGAGTTGGCGATGGTCTTCGAGTGCGCCAAGAAGGCCGGTGTGCGCGTCTCGATGAACGAGGTCTTCGCCCGCGGCGGCGCCGGCGGCGAGGAGCTGGCCCACGTGGTGCTGGAGGTGCTCGCCGAGGGCAAGTCGAAGTTTGCCCCCATCTACGACGCCGACAAGCCGATCAAGCAGAAGATCAACGAAATCGTCACCAAGGTGTACGGCGCTGACGGCGCCGACTACGCGCCGAAGGCCGACAAGGCGATCGAGTACCTCGAGAACAATGGCCTTGGCCGCACGCCGGTTTGCATGGCCAAGACGCAGTACTCGCTCACTGACGACGCCAGCAAGCTCGGACGGCCGAAGGGCTTCCGCATGACCGTGAACGAGGTGTATCCGGCGGCCGGCGCCGGCTTCGTGGTCGCGCAGTGCGGCGACATCATGACGATGCCGGGGTTGCCGAAGGAGCCGGCCGCGGAGCGGATGAGTGTCGCGGCGGACGGGACCATCGCGGGGCTCTTCTAGACGGTGGACGGTTGACGGTGGACGGTGGATGAAGGGCGCGGCGGGCGATAGGTTCAGGAACTATCGCCCGCACGTGCGTGAGCGCCACAATCCAAATCGCAATCAAGAATCGCAATCCTAGATCGCAATCCTCAGTCCAAATCCAAAATCGTCCCATGACCAAGGTTTATCACTCAGACGACGCCCCCGCCGCCATCGGCCCGTATTCCCAGGCGGTGGCCGCCGGCGGGTTCCTGTTCTGCGCCGGGCAGACGCCGCTCGACCCCAAGACGATGGCGCTCGTTGAAGGCGACGTGGGCGTGCAGACCGCGCAGGTGCTCAAGAACCTGCACGCCGTGCTGCAGAGCGCCGGCTGCTCGTGGGCGGACGTCGTGAAGACGACGATCTTCCTGCGCACCATGAACGACTTCGCCAAGGTGAACGAAGTGTACGCCGCCACCCTCGGCGCGTGCCGTCCGGCGCGCTCCACCGTGGCGGTCGCCGGCCTGCCCAAGGACGCGCAGGTCGAAATTGAGATGATCGCGAAGCTGCCGTAATCGCGAATCGCGGTCCGAAGTCGTGATCCTCAGTCGCAATCCTCGGTCCATGTCATGAATCAACGCGAAACGATCTTCCGCCTGACCCAGTTCGCCCGCTGCGCCGGTTGAGCGTCCAAGATGGGTCCGGAGGACCTGTCCGAGGCGCTCGCGCCGCTCGCGCGACACACTGATCCACGGCTAATCGTCGGCCCTGACACGTTCGACGACGCCGCGGTCTTTGCCGTGCGCGATGATCTCGCGCTGGTGCAGACCGTGGATTTCTTCGCGCCGATCGTGGACGACGCGTACGATTTCGGGCGGATCGCGGCGGCCAACGCGCTCTCGGACGTGTATGCGATGGGCGGCACGCCGCTGACGGCGCTGGCGCTGGCCGCGTTCCCTGAGGGGAAGCTCCCGATCAAGGTGCTGACGGAGATCCTGCGGGGCGGGGAGGACGTGGTGCGCGGCGCCGGGGCGCTGGTCGTCGGCGGTCACACCGTGACCGACGACGAGGTGAAGTACGGGTTGGCGGTGACCGGCACGGTGCATCCCGACCGCGTGATGTCGAACGCCGGGGCGAAGCCGGGCGACGTGCTCATCCTGACCAAGCCGCTCGGCACCGGCGTGCTGGCCACGGAGATGAAGGCCGGCGCGCTGACGGTGGAGCGCGCGCACGCGCTCATCGCCTCTATGTCGCAGCTCAACGACGTCGCGTCGCGCGCGGCGGTGCAGGTGGGCGTCAAGTGCGCCACGGACATCTCCGGGTTCGGGCTGCTCGGGCACGCGTCGCACATGGCGCGCGCTAGCGGGGTGACGCTGCGCTTCGACGCGGCGAGCATCCCCGCGCTTCCTGGCGCGAAGGACGCGCTGACCTTGGGCATCACCACCGGCGGCGCGAAGCGCAATGAGCGGTACGTCGCCAGCCAAGTCTGGTGCGCGCCCGGCGTCCTGCCCGTCGTGTCGGGGCTGGTGGTCGACCCGCAGACGTCGGGTGGGCTGCTGGTGGCCGTGCCGCCAGATCGCGTGGACGAGTATCTTGCGCTGGTGCGCGGGGCAGTGCGCGTGGGCGAGGTGGTGCCGCGCGGCGATCACGCCCTCGTGCTCGAGTAGCGCCGCGCGGCGCGTGCCGCGCGAGCCCCTGGGATTCGAGGGGGCGTATGGGGCCTGGTGGTCCTCCTGGTCTTCAAAACCAGTGCGGCCTGACTTCGTCGGGCTGGGTAGGTTCGACTCCTACACGCTCCCGCCACGGGGACTCGCGGAACTCTGTGCGACCTCACATCGTTCTTGCAACAACCACCCACAGCCGACGCCGCCATGTCCGCCTCCACCCCGGCCGCCCCTCGCTCGGTGATGGACCGCTTCCTCCGCGCCGTCGAGCGCGGCGGTAACGCGCTCCCGCATCCAGCGACGCTCTTCGCGCTCCTCGCGCTCGCCGTCATCGTCCTCTCGTGGATCACGGCGCAGCTGCAGCTCAGCGTCACGCACCCGGCGACCGGGGCGACCGTCAGTCCGGTCAATCTGCTGAGCGTTGAGGGGCTGCACCGCATCCTCACCGGTCTCGTCACCAACTTCACGAGCTTCGCGCCGCTCGGCACGGTGCTGGTCGCCCTCATCGGCATCGGCGTCGCCGAGCACAGCGGCCTCATCGGCGCCGCCCTGCGCCTGCTCGTGCTCAGCTCGCCGCGGTTTCTGCTCACGCCCGTGCTCGTCTTCGCCGGCGTGATGTCGAACATGGCGAGCGAGATTGGCTACGTGCTGCTCGTCCCCCTGGCCGCGCTGATCTTCCAGTCGGCCGGACGGCACCCGATTCTCGGCATGGCCGCCGCCTTCGCCGGCGTCTCCGGCGGCTACTCGGCGAACTTGCTCATCGGCACCATCGATCCGCTGCTCTCCGGGCTTTCGCAGGAGGCGGCGCACATCGTGGACGCCGGATACTCGGTGAGTCCGCTCGCCAACTGGTACTTCATGGTGGTGTCCACGCCCGTGCTCACCGCGCTGGGCTGGTTCGTGACCGAGAAGATCGTTGCCCCGCGCTTCCCGGACACGCCGACCGCGTCCACTGACGAGAGCGATCCGAACGCCCAGCGGCTGACGCCCGCGGAACGGCGCGGAATGTGGTTCGCCGTGATCGCGACGCTCGTATTTACGCTCCTGCTGGTCTGGGCGACGCTGCCACCCGGCTCGGTGCCCGGCGCCGGCTTCCTGCGCGGTCCCGATGGCGACTTGCTGAAGTCGCCGTTCCTGAGCGGCGTCGTGGCCATCATCTTCGCCTACGGCGTGCTCGCCGGAATAGCGTATGGCGTCGGCGCGGGGACGATCAAGTCCGACGCCGATGTCGTGAAAGGGATGAGCGCGAGCATGGGGACGCTCGCCGGCTACCTCGTGCTCGTCTTCTTCGCGGCCCAGTTCGTCGCCTTCTTCAACTGGACGCAGCTCGGCCTGGTCTTCGCCGTCGAGGGAGCGGAGGCGCTCAAGTCGCTCGGCCTGCCCACCGTGCCGATGTTCCTCCTCTTCATCCTGCTCACCGCGTCGGTCAACCTGTTGATGGGCTCGGCGTCGGCCAAGTGGGCGCTGATGGCGCCCGTCTTCGTGCCGATGTTCATGCTGCTCGGCTACTCCCCGGAGATCACGCAGACGGCGTACCGCGTGGGGGACAGCGTCACCAACATCATCTCGCCGATGATGAGCTACTTCGCGCTGATCATCGCCTTCTTCCAGCGCTACGAGCCGAAGGCCGGCATCGGCACGCTGGTGGCGACGATGCTCCCGTACTCGATCGTCTTCTTCATCGGGTGGAGCATCATGTTCGGCCTGTGGGTCTGGGCGGAGATCCCGGTCGGACCGGGCTCGCCATTGCACTACGTGCCCTCGGTCCCAAGGTAATCCGGCATGGCGCACGGCCGAGGATAGCGGCCGGTCGCTGGGCGTGACAGTGTTGGGGAGCGTCCGGGAGGATCGATGACGACACCCGTCGGTGAATCTTCGCTCACGCTCGCGGCGTTCCTCCACGCTCGCGCGTTGGCGAGCACGCGCGACCGCCTCGCCGTGGATATCCTCTGCGGCGCGGCCGTCGCTTCCGTTGCGCTCTGGGCGCGCCCGCAGGGTTGGGTGGCGCTGGCCAGCGCGGGCGTCGCGTTTGCGATGTACGGCGCTTGGGCCGTCGCGGAGCGCCAACTGCAGCCCAGCGCTGAGCCGCGGCGGCAGTCTGTCGAGTTTCTCTGGTTCGCGGTCCGCGCGCTCGCCGGCACCTGGGGACTGCTCGCCTTCGCGCTCTGTCTCTTCGCCTTGCTCGGCATGGCGCTCGGCACCTGGATCAGCTGACGTCCGCGTTCCTCCGCGGGCGCAGCGACAGGAACAGGCCGAGGAGCATCAGCGCGAAGAGCACGCGATTCACCACGAGACCGCCCGCCGTCCCCGTGCGCGCGATCGGCACGAAGTACAGCGCGATCGACCGCGCGATGTATTCCAGAGCGAAGAGCGCCAGCATCAGGGGCACGGCGCTGCGGTAGCGGGCGAGCGCGAGCGCGCAGAGTGCGTAGAAGGGAAGGCGCGCAATGCCCAGCAGCGCGAACAGGGCTACCACGGCCTGCGCGGCCGCCGGTGTGTACGTGCTCAGTGGAATCCCGTCGGCCCCCGAAGCGACCGTCGCGCCCATGAAGATGGACACGAGACTTTGCAGCGTCTTCATCACCAGCACCGCGCCGAGCAGCCACAGGGCGAGCGTCGAACCTTGGTACGAGTTGTCGAGGCGGGCGGGGAAGAGTTGGCGAAGCATCGCGGTATCTCCTGATCAGGGGAGGGCGGCGCGGTACTGGGGCCACTTACGAAGCGGCGCCGGGCCGGGTTTCTTCCAAGCGTCGGTCCGCTCTACCTCGGAGGTTCGCATGCGCCTCTACGTTCAGGTCACCGGCGCCGTCTTCGCCTTCGGCGCCGTCGCCCAGCTGACGCGCGCGGTGTTGGCGCTCCCGTTGAATATCGCCGGCTTCGCCGTTCCAGTCTGGAGTTCCGTGGTCGCCTTCGTCGCGGGCGCGGCGATGGCCGCGTGGGCGTATCGCCTCACGAAGGCGAGCCGGGCGTGACGGTCGTCTTCCTGCGCGGCGTGAACGTCGGCGGGCACCGCACGTTCCGCCCAACGGAGGTCGTGAAGCGCCTCGCCCATCTCGACGTCGTGAACATCGGCGCGGCGGGCACGTTCGTGGTGCGCGCCCGCATCGCGCAGGCGCGCGTGCGTGCCGAGTTCGCGCGCGTCCTGCCATTTGCCACTGACATCGCGCTCGTGCGGGACCGTGATCTGCTCGCCCTGCTGGACGGCGCGCACGCCGCAGGCCACTCCTCGCCGCGCGATGTCGTGCGCTTCGTCACCGTGCTGTGCCGACAACCCACGCGCACGCCGTCGTTGCCCGCGCGGTTTCCGGCCCGAGGCCAGTGGCTGATGCAGCTCATCGCCCGCGACAAACGTTTCGTGATCGGCGTGTACCGCCGCCAGATGCGGGCGGTCTCGCTGCTGGGGGAGATTGACGACCTCTTCGGCGTGCCGGGCACGACGCGCAACTGGAACACGATGGAGAAGATCGGCGCGGTCCTGCCCGCTCCCACACGCTGACGCGCGCCAGAAGCTGCGGCCACGGCTAGCCCGCTTCCGCTCCCCCGTGACAGATTGACGGGGCCTCGGCGCGCCCGCCGCGCGCGCCTCCGCCGCCCGAATCGCCACCGCATCCCCAGCCCACGAGTCCCGTGACCACGCTCAAGTTCGACATGATCCAGACCGTCGCGCTCGCCGCGGTGGTGCTCTTCCTCGGCTATGCCATTCGCCGTCGGATCTCGGTCCTCGACCGCTTCAACATCCCGGCTCCGGTGGTGGGCGGCTTCATCTTCGCCGCCGTGGCGCTCGCGCTGCGGCAGTCGGGCGTGCTCGCGCTGGAGTTCGACACCACGCTCCAGTCGCCGTTTATGATCGCGTTCTTCACGACCATCGGCCTCGGCGCGAGCCTCAGCCTGCTCAAGAAGGGCGGCCCGCAGGTGGTGCTCTTCTGGCTGCTCGCGAGCTTCCTCGCGGTGCTGCAGAACGGCGTGGGCGCCTCGATCGCCAGCGCGATGGGGGTGGACCCGCTCATCGGCCTCATCTCGGGCTCGATTACGATGACCGGCGGGCACGGCACCGGCGCGGCGTTCGGCAAGATGATGGAGGAGCAGTACCAGATCACCGGCGCGGTGACCGTCGCGATGGCCGCCGCCACGTTTGGCCTCGTCTCCGGCGGACTCATCGGCGGCCCCGTGGGGACGCGGCTCATCACGAAGTTCGGGCTGCGCCGGGCGACCCCGGACGTCCACGCGGGCGAGGCGGCGAAGGCCGCCGCCGTGGCGCCCATCGACGCGGAGATTGACACCGAACCGGACGGCGAGGCGCCCACGGCCTTCCTGCTGCTGCAGATGATCACCGTCGTGCTCGTCTGCATGGCGCTCGGCGGCCTGCTCTCCAAGTGGCTCGGGCAGTTCGTCACGCTGCCGGGTTACATCGGCGCGATGCTCGTCGCCGCCATCGTCCGCAACCTCGCCGACTCCACGCGCGTGTTGAAGATCTCGGTGCGCACCGTGGACGACCTGGGAACGATCGCGCTCTCCCTCTTCCTCACGATGGCGCTGATGTCGCTGCGCCTGTGGGAGCTGCTCGACCTCGCCGGGCCGATGATCGTCATCCTCGTCGTCCAGGTCTCGATGATGGCGGCGTTCGCGTATTTCGTGACGTTCCGGGTGATGGGACGCGACTACGACGCGGCGGTGATGGCCGGCGGGCACTGCGGCTTTGGCCTGGGCGCCACGCCCAACGCCGTGGCCAACATGACGTCGCTGGCCGAGCGCTTTGGCGCCGCGCCGCGCGCGTTCCTGGTGCTCCCGATGGTGGGCGCGTTCTTCATCGACTTCAGCAACGCGATCATCATCACCGCCTACATAGATTTCCTGCGGTAGCGCGGCACTTGCCGCGCCCTCGCGTGTATCTCGAGCCATCGTGATGCTTCGTTCGCTGACGTGCGGTTCGCTGCTGGCCCTCGCCGTTGCTTCGGCGGGGGCGGGCGCGTCGGCGCACGCGCAGGCGACGAGCCAGCCCGGCGCCCCGGGCGCCCCGCGCGCGGAACGGCCCGCTGGCGCCGCGGGCGCGACGCGTCCGACGGTGCGTCCCGTCACCGACACGACGGACACTGCGGGCGTCCGCCCTCCCGTCACGCCGCGCCGCGCCTTCCTGTACTCGCTCGCCGTCCCCGGGGCTGGGCAGGCGGCGCTGAAGCGCCACTTCTGGGGCGGCGCGTTCTTCCTCGCGGAAGGCCTCTCGCTGGCCCTGGTCTACCGCAGCGCCGAGGACCTTCGGCTCGCCCGCCAGTTCCGCGCCGACTCCGTGCCGGAGACGTATCAAGTGGACGCGACTGGCCAACCGGTGTTCGGTGGAGACGGACGCCCGGTGGTGGCCACGTGGACGGTGAGTCGCTACTCCGCGGCGCGCGTTCGCGCGCGGCGCACCCACTACGAGGACTGGATCGCGGTCGTCGTGTTCAACCACCTCATCGCCGGCGCCGACGCGTACGTGGCGGCGCAGCTGTGGGATCTCCCCGCACGGGTTGGCGTGCGCGCCACGCCCGACGGGCGTCCGGCGCTGGTGGCGTCGCTGAAGTTCCGGTAGCACGTGCGCGGTGGACGGCACCCCTGCGCGGTGAAGCGGCGCGGACCTTAGCGGGTCATCCGATCGAGCGTCACCTGCGGCAGTTCGTCGCGGCCGTTCCACCGGCAGAGCGACACCGACTCGGGCGTGAACTTCAGGAACGTCGGCTCGTTCATCCACGCGCCGGGGTTGGCGTAGATCCCCGTCTCGCGCGACTTGCGCTCGAGCATGGCGATGTGCGTGTGCCCGTAGACCACCGCCTCGAGCGACGAATCGGCGGCCAGCGCCTGATGCGCGACCGCGCGCAGTCCCTCGCCACCGTCGCGCGGGCGCACATTGCGGCTCGTGTGCGACGTCGCGCGCGCGAGCGCCGCCCCCCAGTCGGGATGCAGCCAGCGGAAGGCGCGCACCGACCACGGGTGCCGGATCACCGTGCGGAGGGCGCGGTAGCCCCTGTCCAGTTCGGGGCGCAGGCCGTCCCCGTGGTCCACGAGCGTCCGCCACCCGGCGAGGGAGCCCGTCCACGGGCCGTCGAGGTAGGCCGCGCCGCTCTGCGAGCGCAGGACGTCGCCGCCCCAGCAGTCGTGGTTCCCCTTGATCCACAGTACCGGTCGGCCGCGCTCAGCCAGGGTGGCGCACGCCGCCAGCAGGCGCACGCCCACGTGCGGGGTGACGTGCCCCCACTCGAACCAGAACTCGAACATGTCGCCATTCATCACGACCGTGCCCTGTCTCCCCGCCACGTGGTCCAGGAAGCTCCACAGCAAGGCCTCCTGCTCCGGCGGCGCCACGCCCAGATGGGCGTCGGCCACCACGTAGACGGGCACGTCGAGCGCGGCAGGAGCGCTGCCGGCCGGCGACGGGGCGGGTGAGACGTTAGCGGCCATCGCCTTATGCTATCGCACCGACGCGGGCTTTACAAACGTACGGCGCCCCCGGAGACTTCCCGTGGACACGCATTCTGCGCGCGGAGCGAAACGGATGGGGCAGGAGACGGTCTCGGACATACGGGTACGCTATGGGGAAACCGACCAGATGGGCGTGGTGTATCACGCCAACTACCTGGTCTGGTGTGAGGTCGGTCGAACCGACTTCATCCGTCGCTGTGGGATGTCGTACGCCGAAATGGAGGCCCGCGGTGTGAAGCTCGCCGTCGTGGAAGCGACCCTGCGCCTGCACGCCTCGGCGCGCTACGACGAGGTGGTGCAGGTCACCACCCGGTTGGCTGGCCTCCGATCGCGGGCCGTCGAGTTCGCCTACGAGATCACCCGCGAGGGCGACGGGGCGCGGATTGCGACGGCGGCCACGACGCTGGTCTCGCTGAACGGCGACGGGCGTCCGGTCGCGCTGACCGCCGACCTCCGGGCGTTGCTCGAACGCGGCCCACTCGTCGATTAACAAATGTCCTCGTTCCTGCCATGGCGCCGGCTGACGGTCGCTCTCGCGGTGGCCGCCTCGGCGTGCGCCTACGGGTTCAGCGGTGGCGGCCTGCCAAACCACGTCAAGACCGTGGCGGTCATTCCGCTCGGCAACGAGACCGCCTCGCCGGAGATCACGCGTGAGGTGACCGAGGCGCTGCGCGAAGGACTGGCCAAGCGGCTTGGCCTGCGTGATGCCAGCGAGGAGCGGGCCAGCGCCATCGCCCGCGGGACGATTGTGCGGTATGAGCTGGACGTGCCCGTGGCGTACAGCGCCGATCCACAGCAAGCGTCGGCGACGCGGCGCAAGCTGCAGATCGTGGTGGACATCGAGCTCTACGATCAGGTGGCCGGACGGACCATCTGGCAGAAGAAAGGGATCATCGGCGAAGGCGAGTACGCCGAGCGGGGCGAAGCCGACGGACGCAAGCAGGCCATCAGCAAGATCGTCAACGAGATCGTTGAGGGGGCACAGTCGCAATGGTGATGCGCGCGCGCAGGGGTTCAGGACGGGCGGGCTGCCTGGTGACGATGCTGGTGATCGCGGCGGTCGGCTACTTCGGACTGGGCATCGGCTCGGTCTACTGGAACTACTTCCAGTACCGCGACCGGATGATGCAGGAGGCGCGGTTCGCCGCCAGTCGCACCGACGGCGTCATCAAGCGCCGCATCGCCGTCTTCGCGGATTCGCTCGGGCTGCCGGAAGGGGCTCGCCAGGTGCGCATACGGCGCGCCCAGAAACGCATCCACATCTGGGCCGAGTACTACGAGCTCATCGAGCTGCCGTTTATTGCGAAGGAGCTCCTCCTGTCGCCGCGCGTCGAGTGGACGTACTGACGCCGCGGCCGCCGGACACGAAGATCCGCACGTGGGAGGGCGCCGCCGCTTGGCGGCGCTCGCTGACGGGGCCGCTGGTCTTCACCAACGGTGTGTTTGACCTCCTGCATCCCGGGCACGTGGACGTGCTCACCGGGGCGCGGGCGCACGGCGCGCACCTAGTCGTCGGCCTGAACAGTGATGACTCAGTGCGGCGCCTGAAGGGGCCCGAGCGCCCGGTGCGCACCGAGGCCGAGCGGGCCCTCGTGCTGGCCGCGCTTGAGTGCGTGGATTGCGTCGTCGTCTTCGGCGAGGACACCCCGCGCGAGCTGGTGCGGCACCTGCAGCCCGACGTGATCGTGAAGGGCGGCGACTACTCGCCCGACACGGTCGTCGGCGCCAGCGACGTGCTCGCGCGCGGAGGACGCGTGGTCATCATTCCGCTCACGCCGGGGCAGAGCACGTCAGGCATCATCGAGAAACTGCGAGGGACGGGTGGCTGAGATGCGAGCGGATGGGCGCGCGCCGGCGACGCTTCGGCCGGTGACGCTGCAGCGCGACGCGGTGGCGTACGCCGAGGGAAGTTGCCTGAGCGTGTTCGGCAACACGCGCGTCTTGTGTGCGGCGTCGGTGGAGCAGGGGGTGCCGGCGTGGAAGAAGGGGCGGGGCGAAGGGTGGATCACGGCCGAGTACGCCATGCTTCCGCGCGCCACGCACACCCGCACGTCGCGCGAGCGCGGCCAGGTGGGCGGCCGCACGCAGGAGATTCAACGTCTCATCGGACGCTCCGTGCGGGCGATGCTGGACGGGTTCGCGTGGGGCGAATGGACGATCAAGGTGGACTGCGACGTCGTGCAGGCCGATGGCGGCACGCGCACGGCGGCGATCACCGGCGCGTGCGTGGCGGTGTGCGACGCCTTCGACTGGATGGTGCGCCAGGGGCATCTCGGCGCGACGCCGGTGCAGCGGCGCGTCGCGGCGGTGAGCGTGGGCGTGGTGGACGGGGTGCCGTGCGCCGACCTCTGCTACGCGGAGGACGTGCGCGCCGCGGTGGACATGAACGTGGTGATGGCGAGCAACGGGCAGTTCGTGGAAGTGCAGGGCACGGGGGAGCACGGCACGTTCGACCGCGCGCAGCTCGAAGCGCTGCTCGCGCTCGCGACCGGAGCCATTCTCGAACTCGACGCGCATCAGCGGCGCGCGCTCGGCGTGGCATGAGCCGCGTGCTGTTGGCAACGCGCAGCGCGGGAAAGCTGCGCGAGCTGGGGCCTATGCTGCGCGCGCACGGGTGGGCGCCGTTGGACTTGACCGCGGCGGGGATCGCCGAGGATGCGGCGGTGGAGGACGCGCTCGAGCAGGCCGACACGTTTGAGGCGAATGCCCTGGCGAAGGCGCGGTACTTCCATCAGCGGAGCGGGTTGCCGACAATCGCCGACGACAGCGGCTTGTCGTGTGACGCGCTCGACGGCGCGCCCGGGGTGCGAAGCAAGCGATGGAGCGAGCGCGCAGATCTCACCGGGCTCGCGCTCGACGACGCGAACAACGCGCTGCTGCAGCAGGCGCTGGCCGCGGCGGCACGCGCGGGACGCACCTCGCGCGCGGCGCGTTACGTGTGTGCGGCGGCGTACGTGGACGAGGCCCGCGAGCTCGTGATGCGCGGCGAGACGGCAGGGCGCATCCTCGAAGTGGCGGATGGTGCGGAGGGGTTCGGATACGATCCGTACTTCTTCAGCGATGACCTGCAGCGGCCGTTCGGGCGCGTGATGCGAGAGGAGAAGGGGCGGGTGAGTCATCGCGGTCGCGCGGTGACGGCATTGCTTGAGCAGTTGGAGCGGGGGAGTTGATTTGGCGAGCTGGTGCCGGTATTTTCCGAGTCTTCGCGGGGCGTAGCGTAGCCCGGTATCGCGCCTGCTTTGGGAGCAGGAGGTCGCCGGTTCGAATCCGGCCGCCCCGATCGTGTGCTCTTGAGGCAAAGCGGGACGGCGAGGGACTCAGGCCGGATGCGGTGAAGCGCCAGTAGCTCAGGTGGATAGAGCAACAGCCTTCTAAGCTGTGGGTCGGGGGTTCGATTCCCTCCTGGCGCGTCGCGAGCGAGACGTTGGATGGCCTGTCGTACTCTGTCTCACTCTGTAGTTTTCTGTCGTATTCTGCATTTTCGCACCCATAGCTCAACTGGCAGAGCAACAGACTCTTAATCTGCAGGTTCTAGGTTCGACTCCTAGTGGGTGCATGGCAGCCGTCGCGTGAGAACGCGGCGGCTGTTTGCTTTGATGTTGACGGGGAGCGCTGCGTGGGCCGGTGATGGGGCCGGTGACGGGGGTTTTGGCTTGCAATCGCGAGTCCCGATCTTGGTCGTGGTCGCGGTCTTGATCCGGAGTCAGGATCCTGGTCGTCGTGCTCTTGCGTAACTCACTCGGGTTTATTACTATACCCTTCCTCCCTTGGAAAACGACCAGTGGGAGGGTGGTGCCAGACGGGCCCGCGAGGGCCCGTTCGTGTCGGCGGTCACTCGGTTGAGAAATACTTTCAGCGAGGCCATTGACAATGAGGGCATCACGCAGTATAGTTAGAGGCTGTCGCGGAAAGCGCGACTTTGAGCTGATTGATAATCGAGATGAGATCATTGAAGGGTGTGCGAGGCGATCTCGATGATCCGGGCCCGTTCGGGGACTCGGGGAGAGATCAGACCCGAACCTTATCAAGTGATTCCGAACACGCTGTCACGCGACAGCGTGGCAGCGTATCGGAAAAGAGCTGACAAACACTCATTGGAGAGTTTGATCCTGGCTCAGGACGAACGCTGGCGGCGTGCCTAACACATGCAAGTCACGGGGGCCCGCAAGGGTAACCGGCGAACGGGTGCGTAACACGTGAGCAATTTGCCGATTTCTGGGGGATAGCCGGTCCAACGACCGGGTAATACCGCATACGCTCATCGGGGGGCATCCCCTGGTGAGGAAAGCTCCGGCGGAAATCGAGAAGCTCGCGGCCTATCAGCTAGTTGGCGAGGTCACGGCTCACCAAGGCGACGACGGGTAGCTGGTCTGAGAGGATGGCCAGCCACATTGGGACTGCGACACGGCCCAGACTCCTACGGGAGGCAGCAGTGGGGAATATTGCGCAATGGA
>Ga0194119_10002788_pt1 | contig 29052 bp, 35 predicted proteins | sample TA2MahC100mmetaG_FD_148620 | JGI IMG/M metagenome (GOLD analysis project Ga0194119, IMG submission 148620) | Freshwater microbial communities from Lake Tanganyika, Tanzania - TA2015018 Mahale Deep Cast 100m | ecosystem: Environmental > Aquatic > Freshwater > Lake | place: Tanzania: Lake...
CAGCGGTTTTCGATCCGGGAAGGCGGACGGACCGTGGGTTCTGGTGTTGTCACCACGATCATCAAGTAACAATCATCTGAAAAACAGAAGGCGCGCCGGGCGGGAAGATGTTGGTCTGCCCGTCCTCCGCAAAAACACTAGGCCAGTAGCTCAATTGGCAGAGCGGCGGTCTCCAAAACCGCAGGTTGGGGGTTCGATTCCCTCCTGGCCTGCCAAGTACGGGTGGCGTAGTGATATCGCGTAGCGAAGTGGACGATCAGACGGATGGCCTCCGGCAGGAGGCGGGTTGCCCCGACGGCAGTAGTTGTCTGGACGGCGAGCTTGTGATTCCCGAAACGGGGCCACTCAAGAAAGGTTGATGTTCGAGTGAGTACTGGTACTGAAGCTGGATCCGGGCACGCGCTCGATTGGGCGAAGTGGCTTGGCCTTGCGTTGCTGGTTGCTGGAGGAGTCTTCGGCAACTGGTACTTTCAGGACCAATCCGTTCTGCTGCGAGTGATCGGATTGGTGGTGATTGCGGCGGCAGCGGTCTATGTCGGAGCGATGACCGAGAAGGGCGAAGCCGTCTGGGATTTGCTGCGGGAAGCCCGTGGTGAAATACGTAGGGTGGTGTGGCCAACCAACCAGGAAACAACACAGACAACCCTCGTTGTCCTTGTGCTGATTGCGTTGTTTTCGTTGTTGTTGTGGTTGCTCGACTGGATGTTGGGCTCGCTTGTTGCGGCGGTTATCGGATGATCCATGCAGCCAATACCAGGGCGCTGAACCAGGATTCCCGCGGCCGGAACAGGAAATACAGACATGTCTAAACGATGGTACGTGGTACACGCCTACTCGGGCTTTGAGAAGAGTGTTGCGCGTGCGCTGAAGGAGAGGGTTGGTCTGTCCTCTCTGGGCGAGTTCTTTGGAGAGATTCTCGTACCGTCGGAAGAAGTAGTTGAAATGCGTGCGGGACAGAAGCGCCGCAGCGAACGCAAGTTCTTCCCGGGTTACGTATTGGTCGAGATGGAACTGAACGATGAGACGTGGCATCTCGTTAAGGAAACGCCGCGGGTCATGGGGTTTATTGGTGGCAAGGCCGACCGGCCCGCGCCTCTTTCAGAACGTGAAGCACAGGCGATCCTCGACCGGATCCGGGTGGGCAGTGAGAAGGCGACCCCCAAAACTGTGTTTGAACCCGGTGAAGTCGTTCGTGTGGTCGATGGCCCGTTCAACGACTTCAATGGCATCGTCGAAGAAGTGAACTATGAGAAAAACCGGCTGAACGTCGCAGTCACCATCTTTGGACGTTCAACCCCGGTCGAGCTGGACTTCAGCCAGGTCGAAAAAGCCTGACCAGCGAATAGCAGACACGTAGTCCGCACAACACAGCGGACTGAAGAGAGCGGGTCGAGGCAAAAGAAAAGAAGCGAAAGAAAAAGAAGAGAAGAGCCCGTCACGGCGACCTTGTCGAAGTGACAGGAAAAAAAACAAGGGGAGTGTGTGCCTTCGTGGCCACACGTATGCACCCGAACAGGAGCAAACATGGCGAGCAAGATCACTGCCTACGTCAAGTTGCAGGTGAAGGCCGGACAGGCAAACCCCAGTCCGCCCGTCGGCCCTGCGCTTGGTCAGCATGGCGTTAACATCATGGACTTTTGCAAGTCCTTCAACGCGCAGACACAAGGCATTGAACCCGGGTTGCCGATACCGGTGATCATCACGGTCTACTCTGACCGTTCCTATACCTTCATTATGAAAACACCGCCAGCATCGGTGTTGCTGCGTAAGGCGCTCGGTATTCCGAAAGGAAGTTCCAAACCCAATTCGGTGAAAGTCGGAAAGGTAACACGTGCTCAGCTGGAAGATATCGCGAAGCTGAAGATGCCGGACCTGACTGCAGCAAGCCTTGACGCTGCTGTACGAACGATTGCTGGCAGCGCTCGCAGCTCCGGTATTGATGTGGAGGGCGTCTGACATGCCAAAACCATCCAAGCGGATGCGAGCCATCGAGGAAAAGATCGACCGCTCACGACAGTACCCGATTGATGAAGCGGTAAACCTTCTCGGTGAGATTTCAAAAGCGAAGTTCACGGAGTCCATTGACGTCGCAATCAACCTCGGCGTCGACCCGCGAAAGTCTGACCAGGTTGTCCGCGGCGCGACGACATTGCCGCACGGATCAGGCAAGACTGTGCGCGTTGCGGTGTTTGCCCAGGGTGCCGGTGCGGAGGCTGCCAAAGCGGCCGGTGCTGACATCATTGGCATGGAAGACCTTGCCGACCGCGTGAAGAGCGGCAATCTCGATTTCGACGTGGTAATCGCATCGCCAGACACGATGCGAATCGTTGGCCAGCTGGGAAAGATCCTTGGTCCACGTGGTCTGATGCCGAACCCCAAAACCGGTACCGTGACCGCAGACGTTGGCGGCGCCGTGCGTAATGCGAAAGCCGGCCAGGTCCAGTTCCGGACCGATAAGGCTGGCATCATTCACGGCAGTCTTGGCAAGGTCGGCTTTGGTACGGTTCAGGTGAAAGAAAACCTCGAGGCGTTGCTCAACGACCTCAAGCGGGCCAAGCCCGCTTCGGCGAAGGGGATTTATCTCAAGAAGATCACACTGTCGACGACGATGGGCCCAGGGCTCGTTGTCGATCAGACATCTCTGGAAGTCTGACGGAGAATTCCAGAAAGATTTGAAGGCGCGCTCCCGGCTTAAGTTTTGGAAGGGGGCGCGATCCGTCAAAAACCGTATGGCGGCTGAAAGTAGGTACTCGTGCGAACGCGTTCGCAGTGATGCCCACCCGAAAGCCTTAATGCAATGCCTACGCAGACGGCAGAACTCGAAACCCGAAACCGCCTGGGTTCCGGACTGGAGTCGCCGTAATGGGGGTTGTGCGGTGCAAGCGTGCAACCAAAGCAGTCGGATATCGGCGATATCCAAGGAGTAAAACGTGGCACTGAGACTCGAGCAAAAGCAGGAAATAGTTGCCGAAGTCAACGAAGTTGCGGTGAAAGCCCTTTCGGCAGTGCTGGCAGATTATCGTGGTATGACGGTCACCCAGATGACGACCATGCGCAAACGCGCACGGGAGTCGGGAGTGTATTTGCGGGTCATCCGCAACACATTGGCCCGTCGTGCTGTGGAAGGTACGGAGTATGAATGCCTCAAAGAGGCGTTCACCGGCCCGACGCTGCTGGCCTTCTCGAAGGATGATCCCGGTGCTGCCGCCCGTCTGCTGAAAGACTTTGCCAAGGAGTACGAAAAGCTTCAGGTAAAGGCACTGTCGATCGGCGGCAAGCTGTTGGCTGCAAGCGATATCGATCGCTTGGCTAAGATGCCGACACGGGAGCAGGCGCTGTCCATGCTCATGGCAACACTGCAAGCGCCCATCGCCAAGCTCGCCCGCACCATGAATGAGGTGCCCGGCAAGCTGGTACGGACGATTGCTGCAATTCGTGACCAAAAACAGGCGGCAGGTTGATAGCGGTCACCCTGCGAAACCAATTACGGGTTTGGAAAGAAATCAGGAGAATTTGAATGGCACTGTCCAAAGACGAGATCCTTGAAGCGATCGCGCAGATGAGCGTGATGGAAGTTGTCGACCTCATCGCGGCAATGGAAGAGAAGTTCGGTGTAACCGCAGCTGTAGCAGTAGCCGCAGCACCTGCAGGCGGTGGTGGCGATGGTGGCGCAGCCAAGGCGGAAGAGCAGACGGAATTCACCGTCGTTCTGTCCTCCTCTGGTGACAAGAAGGTCAACGTCATCAAGGTCGTACGCGCGGTGACCGGTCTCGGTCTGAAAGAAGCGAAGGATCTGGTAGATGGCGCACCGGCCAACGTCAAGGAAGGGATCAGCAAGGCCGATGCAGAAGACATCAAGAAGCAGCTTGAGGAAGCTGGCGCCAAGGTGGAGCTGAAGTAATCCGCGCTGTTTGCGGATCGGAATGTCTGTTCCAGAACGGGCCGGTCGCGGTTCTCCGCGTACCGGTCTTGGGCCATTTCGATTGCTGGCGTTAGTCGGCAGTGATGATGGTGTAAAACTCTCAGGAGAAACGTATGGCGTATAGTTTTACCGAGAAGAAGCGTATTCGTAAGGACTTCGGCAAGTTGCCCGAAGCGATGGACCTGCCTTACCTGCTTGCGATCCAGGTGGACTCCTACGGCCAGTTCCTGCAGCTCGGGAAAGGTCCTGAGCAGCGTAAGGACGTGGGCCTTCACACCGCTTTTCGCTCGGTGTTCCCTATCGTCAGTTATTCCGGAAGTGCTGCGCTTGAGTACGTCGATTACCGGCTGGGCACACCGCCGTTCAACGTGAAGGAGTGTGTGCTCCGCGGTACAACCTATGCCGCTCCACTGCGCGTCAAGGTTCGGCTGATCATCTATGACAAGGAGTCCGCCAACAAAGCCATCAAGGATGTGAAGGAGCAGGAAGTCTACATGGGCGAGATCCCGCTCATGACTGAAAACGGCACGTTCGTTGTGAATGGCACCGAGCGCGTCGTGGTATCCCAGCTGCACCGATCACCCGGGGTATTTTTTGATCATGACCGGGGCAAGACTCATTCATCCGGGAAGCTTCTCTATTCCGCTCGGGTAATTCCTTACCGCGGCTCGTGGCTGGATTTCGAGTTTGACCCGAAGGACTGCGTGTTCGTACGGATCGATCGCCGTCGCAAACTGCCCGCTTCGATCCTGCTGCGCGCCCTTGAGTACAGCTCCGAGGACGTCCTGGATCTTTTCTTCGCCAAGAACGTCTTCTACGTTAAGGAAGACGGATTCGCGATCGATCTGATCCCGGAGCGTCTGCGCGGTGATGTGGCCACCTTCGACATCATCGATGGTAACGGCCGCGTCATCGTTGAAACCGGCAAGCGCGTCACTGCGCGTCATGTCCGTTTGCTCGAACAGAGTGGTCTCAAGACCCTGGAAGTACCACGGGACTATCTGCTTGAGCGCACCGTAGCTCGAAATCTTGTGGATCCTTCCACGGGCGAAATCATCGTGCCGTGTAACACCCCGATCACTGGAGATGTTCTCGACAAACTGAAGAAAGCCGGTGTTTCTGAAATCGAAACGATCTACACCAACGAACTGGATTGTGGCCCGTTCATTTCGGATACGCTGCGTATCGATCCGACCAACAACCGTCTCGAAGCGCTGGTTGAGATTTACCGGATGATGCGGCCTGGTGAACCGCCCACACGCGAAGCGGCGGAGAACCTGTTCAACAACCTGTTTTTCTCGTCGGAACGTTACGACCTCACCAACGTGGGTCGTATGAAGTTCAACCGGCGTCTGGGACGTGAGGAGATTCTCGGGCCTGGTACGTTGGCCCGCGAGGACATCATTGCCGTACTGCGCACGTTGATCGACATCCGTAACGGCAAAGGCACGGTTGATGACATCGACCACCTCGGCAATCGCCGCGTCCGCAGTGTTGGAGAAATGGCGGAGAACGCATTCCGTGTCGGCCTTATCCGGGTCGAACGAGCGGTGAAGGAGCGATTGAGCCTGGCAGAGAGCGAAGGACTCATGCCCCAGGATATGATCAACGCCAAGCCGGTTGCCGCTGCGATCAAGGAATTTTTCGGATCCAGTCAGCTGTCGCAGTTCATGGACCAGAACAATCCACTGTCAGAAGTCACCCATAAGCGCCGCGTGTCGGCATTGGGACCGGGTGGCCTGACGCGTGAGCGTGCTGGCTTCGAAGTTCGCGACGTGCATCCGACCCACTATGGGCGGGTGTGTCCAATCGAAACGCCGGAAGGCCCGAACATCGGCCTGATCAACAGCCTTGCAACCTATGCGCGTACCAATGAATACGGCTTCCTGGAATCTCCCTACCGCAAAGTGGTGGATGGCCGGGTAACAGACAATGTTGACTATCTGTCCGCGATCGATGAAGCAGAGTTCGTCATCGCTCAGGCCAGTGCTCCGCTCGACAGTCAGGGCCGCTTTGCTGAAGAGCTGGTGGATGTACGGCATCAGAACGAGTTTGCGAAGACCAACCGTGAAAACGTCGACTACATGGACGTTTCCCCCAAACAGGTCGTTTCTGTGGCAGCCGCGCTTATTCCGTTCCTTGAGCACGATGATGCGAACCGCGCGCTCATGGGCAGCAACATGCAGCGACAAGCCGTGCCGACGCTGCGTGCCGAAAAGCCACTGGTCGGAACGGGTCTTGAGCGTGCGGTTGCCCGCGATTCCGGTGTTTGTGCCATTGCCCTGCGTGGCGGCGTTGTCGACAGCGTTGACGCCGGCCGCATCGTGGTGCGGGTGGCTGATGCCGAAACGACGGCCGAAGGGGCTGGCGTGGATATCTACAACCTCACGAAGTTCATCCGCTCGAACCAGAACACCTGTATTAACCAGCGACCGCTGGTGAAGCCGGGTGACCTCATTGCCCGAGGCGACGTGCTTGCCGATGGTCCGTCAGTGGACAAGGGCGAACTGGCACTCGGCCAGAACATGCGCATCGCGTTCATGCCGTGGAACGGCTACAACTACGAAGACTCGATCCTCGTATCCGAACGTGTGGTGCAGGAGGATCGATTCACGAGTATCCACATCCAGGAACTCACCTGTGTGGCGCGTGATGGTCGGCTGGGTCCTGAAGAAATCACCTGTGACATCCCCAACGTGGGTGAAGGTGCGCTTTCGAAGCTGGACGAATCCGGCATCGTCTACATCGGCGCGGAAGTCCAGGCCGGTGACATCCTCGTTGGCAAGGTCACACCCAAAGGGGAAACCCAGCTGACGCCTGAAGAAAAGCTGCTTCGCGCAATCTTTGGCGAGAAGGCGTCTGATGTTAAGGACACGAGCCTCAGGGTTCCGACCAGCGTCAAGGGCACCGTCATCGACGTTCAGGTTTTCACACGTGATGGTGTGGAAAAGGACCAACGCGCCAAGGACATCGAACAGCAGCAGCTCGCGAAGGTTCGAAAGGACCTGGCAGACGAATATCGCATCGTTGAGATCGATACGTTTGAACGCCTGCGCCGCGCCCTGCTTGGTAACAAATCAGCAAGCGCGCCGACGCTGGCTCGTGGTACTGTGATCGAAGAAGCCTACCTCGCAGGTCTGCCTGCCGAAGAGTGGTTCCGGATTCGCATGGCTGACGATGCTCTGAACAACCAGCTGGATGCTGCAGAACAGCAGCTGAAAGCGAAGAAGGAAGAGCAGGAAGCCATTTTTAAGGACCAGAAAGTCAAACTGGAAAGTGGTGACGATCTGGCTCCTGGCGTCCTGAAGATCGTCAAGGTTTACCTCGCCATCAAGCGTCGCATCCAGCCTGGTGACAAGATGGCCGGGCGGCACGGCAACAAGGGCGTCATCTCGGTGATCATGCCGATCGAAGACATGCCATACGATGAAAATGGTCAGCCTGTGGACATCGTGCTCAATCCACTCGGTGTACCTAGCCGGATGAACGTTGGCCAGGTTCTCGAAGCGCACCTGGGTTGGGCGGTGAAGGGCATCGGCGAACGCATCGGACGCATGCTCGAAGCAAAAGAGCAGATCGAACGTCTGCGTGATTTCCTCGACAAGGCCTACAACGGCGCCGGCGAGCGTAAGGTCGACCTCAACAGCCTGACGGATGGCGAGATCCTCGAACTGTCCACCAACCTCAAGGCGGGCTTGCCGATCTCGACACCTGCATTCGACGGTGCGAGTGAAGACGAAATCAAACGGATGCTGGAACTGGCAGGCTTGCCGGCCTCCGGTCAAACGACGCTATACGACGGACGTACCGGTGAGAAGTTTGATCGTCCGGTGACCGTCGGCTACATGTACATGCTAAAACTCAACCATCTGGTTGATGACAAGATGCACGCACGTTCAACCGGCTCCTACAGCCTCGTCACCCAGCAACCGCTCGGCGGCAAAGCCCAGTTTGGAGGCCAGCGCTTCGGCGAGATGGAGGTGTGGGCACTGGAAGCCTACGGGGCGGCGTATACCCTGCAGGAGATGCTGACCGTCAAATCTGACGATGTCAGCGGGCGCACCAAGATGTACAAGAACATCGTTGATGGTGATTTCCGTATGGAACCGGGCATGCCTGAATCCTTCAACGTACTTGTGAAGGAAATCCGGTCGCTTGGCATCAACATCGAGCTTGAGACGGAATAAGGAGCACCTACGTGAAAGACCTTTTGAATTTGCTCAAAGCTCAAGGCAGCGTCGATGACTTCGATTCGCTGCGCATCGGTCTCTCCTCGCCGGACATGATCCGCTCATGGTCCTACGGCGAGGTCAAGAAGCCGGAGACCATCAACTATCGGACGTTCAAACCGGAGCGTGATGGGTTGTTCTGCGCGCGGATTTTCGGACCCATCAAGGACTACGAGTGCTTGTGCGGCAAGTACAAGCGCCTTAAGCACCGCGGTGTGATCTGCGAAAAGTGCGGCGTTGAAGTCACGCTGACCAAAGTCCGCCGGGAGCGGATGGGGCACATCGAACTTGCGAGCCCAGTGGCCCACATCTGGTTCCTGAAGTCGCTGCCGAGCCGAATCGGTCTGCTGCTCGACATGACGCTCCGGGATATCGAACGAGTCCTGTACTTTGAATCCTATGTCGTGATCGATCCGGGCCTCACCGACCTTGAGCTCGGACAACTGATGACGGATGAGGAGTACTACACCAAGCTCGAAGAGTATGGCGACGAGTTCGATGCGCGTATGGGCGCAGAAGCGATTCAGGAACTTCTAAAAGCGCTAGACGTCGATGCGGAAATCCTGCGGCTGCGCGAAGAGATTCCCGCCACCAATTCAGAAACCAAGATCAAGAAGCTCTCCAAACGGCTGAAGCTGATGGAGGCCTTCCAGCGTTCCGGCAACAAGCCGGAATGGATGATTATGGATGTGTTGCCGGTGCTGCCGCCGGATCTGCGTCCACTGGTGCCGCTCGATGGTGGCCGCTTTGCGACCTCCGATCTGAATGACCTTTATCGCCGCGTAATCAACCGTAACAACCGTCTTAAGCGGCTGCTCGATCTCGCTGCCCCCGACATCATCGTACGCAACGAAAAGCGCATGCTGCAGGAAGCGGTGGACGCGCTGCTCGATAATGGTCGCCGTGGACGTGCGATCACCGGTTCGAATAAGCGCCCGCTGAAATCACTTGCTGACATGATCAAAGGCAAGCAGGGCCGGTTCCGCCAGAACCTGCTAGGCAAACGGGTCGACTATTCCGGTCGCTCTGTGATCGTCGTCGGCCCGACGCTCAAGCTGCATCAGTGCGGGCTGCCCAAGAAGATGGCGCTCGAGCTGTTCAAGCCCTTCATCTTCGGCAAGCTTGAAACACGCGGCCTCGCGACGACCATCAAGGCTGCCAAGAAAATGGTTGAGCGGGAAACGGCTGAAGTCTGGGACATCCTGGCGGAAGTGATCCGCGAACACCCCGTATTGCTTAACCGCGCGCCGACGCTGCATCGACTCGGTATTCAGGCATTTGAGCCGGTGCTGATTGAAGGCAAGGCCATCCAGCTGCATCCGCTGGTGTGCACCGCCTACAACGCAGACTTCGACGGCGACCAGATGGCGGTGCATGTACCGCTGACTCTCGAAGCTCAGCTCGAAGCCCGGGCGCTCATGATGTCGACCAACAACATCCTGTCGCCGGCGAGTGGTGAACCAATCATCGTTCCGTCGCAGGACGTCGTACTCGGCGTGTACTACATGACCCGGGAGCGAATTGGTGCGAAAGGCGAAGGTCGCATGTTCGCTGACGTATCCGAGGCGCATCGCGCCTATCAGTGCGACGAAGTTGACCTGCACGCACGCGTGAAAGTACGGATGACCGAGCAGATCACCGGTGAAGACGGACGGGTAAGACCACGCTACAAGGTCTATGACACCACCGTTGGCCGCGCGCTGTTCTATGAAATCCTGCCGCGGGCGCTGCCGTTTGATCTCGTTAACAAGGTGATGGATAAGAAGTCCATAAGCCGCCTGATCAACGAGTGTTATCGCAACGTTGGTCTCAAGGACACCGTCATTTTCGCCGACCAGCTGATGTATACCGGTTTTGCGTATTCGACATCGTCGGGTGCGTCCATCGGTGTTGATGACTTCGTTATCCCCTCTGACAAAGGCGAGATCATCGGCGAAGCCAAGCGCGAAGTGGCTGAGATCGAAGCCCAGTACGCATCGGGCCTCGTCACTCAGGGTGAGAAGTACAATAAGGTCGTCGACATCTGGTCACGCGCCAATGACCTCGTTGCGCGCTCGATGATGGATGGCATTTCCAAGGAAAGATCGCGCAACACAAAGGGCGAAGAGATCGAACAGGCGTCGTTCAACAGCGTCTACATCTACGCCGATTCGGGTGCTCGCGGTTCACCGGCGCAGATTCGCCAGCTTGCGGGTATGCGCGGGCTGATGACACGTCCCGATGGCAGCATCATCGAGAACGCCATCACCGCGAACTTCCGCGAAGGACTGAACGTCAACGAGTACTTCATCTCGACGCACGGCGCACGTAAAGGTCTCGCGGATACCGCACTCAAGACCGCAAACTCGGGTTATCTGACCCGACGTCTGGTCGATGTGGCGCAGGACGTGGTGATCACTGAGCACGACTGTGGCACCCAGGCGGGACTGACGATCAGCGCCATCATTGAAGGCGGTGATGTTGTCGAACCGTTGAAGGATCGTGTCTTGGGTCGCGTGGTCGCCCAGGATGTGTTTGCGGCGGATGGCAAGACCGTCGTCATCGAACGCGGCACGATGCTCGATGAATCCATGGTGGATCGCCTCGATGCGCTCGGTGTCGATGAGATCATGGTCCGCTCTGCGATCACCTGCGATACGCAGTTCGGGGTTTGCAGCACCTGTTACGGACGTGATCTGGCGCGCGGGCATCTCGTCAACGTCGGCGAAGCCGTTGGTGTTATCGCAGCTCAGTCCATCGGCGAGCCAGGTACGCAGCTCACGATGCGCACCTTCCACATCGGTGGTGCGGCTTCGAGGGCAACTGCCGTCGATAACATTCAGGTCAAGCATGGCGGTACCGTTCGTTTGCACAATCTGAAGACGGTGCAGCGGCCAAGCGGTGAGCTGGTAGCGGTATCCCGTTCGGGCGAAATCGCTGTCGCCGATGAAGTCGGCCGTGAGCGCGAGCGATATCGTCTCCCCTATGGCGCGGTCATCTCCGTGGGCGACCACCAGAAAGTCGCAGCCGGACAAGTGATCGCGCAGTGGGACCCGCACACCCACCCAATCGTCACGGAAGTGGAAGGTCTCGTAATCCTTGATGACATGGAAGAAGGTCTGTCCGTCAATCGCCAAACGGACGAACTGACGGGTCTCACCAACATTAACGTCATGGACCCAAAAGACCGTCCCAGCGCCGGCAAGGACCTGCGACCTGCGGTGCGGCTGATCGATACGTCAAGCAAGTCCGTCATGCTGCCCGGTACAGAGATCCCAGCTCATTACCTGCTGCCCAACGACGCCATTCTCAGCCTGGAGAACGGTGACCAGGTCGGTGTGGGTGACATCATCGCCCGCATTCCGCAGCAGGGTTCGAAGAACCGCGACATCACCGGGGGTCTGCCACGGGTTGCGGATCTCTTTGAGGCACGCAAACCGAAAGAACCGGCGATCCTCGCCGAAGAAAGCGGCACGATCAGTTTCGGCAAGGAAACCAAGGGCAAACGTCGCCTGATCATCACCCCGGCGGAAGGCGATGCCGTCGAAACGCTGATTCCGAAGTGGCGCAACATCGGCGTCTACGAAGGCGAACATGTTGAACGTGGCGAGACTGTTTCCGACGGCCCGCCGAACCCGCATGACATCGTCCGCCTGAAGGGCGTTGAGGAGCTTGCCCGGTACATCATCGGCGAGATCCAGGAGGTCTATCGTCTCCAGGGCGTGAAGATCAACGACAAGCACATCGAAGTCATCGTCCGGCAGATGCTGCGCAAGGTTGAAATCGAGGATCCGGGTGAGAGCGGGCTGATTCGTGGTGAACAGCTGGAGTACTCGCAGGTTCGGGAGATCAATCAGGGTCTCGGCACAGAGAACAAGTTGTCGGCGAAGTTCCAGCGAGTCCTGCTCGGTATCACCAAGGCATCCCTGGCAACGGAGTCGTTCATTTCGGCGGCCTCCTTCCAGGAAACCACGCGTGTGCTCACCGAAGCAGCGGTAACCGGCAAGGAAGATTTCCTCCGCGGCCTGAAGGAAAACGTCGTTGTTGGCCGGCTGATTCCGGCGGGAACCGGGTTGACCTACCACAGCGAGCGCCGTCGCCGTCGCGAGGAAGAAATCGCCGGTCGCGGTCGCGAACACCAGGTCACTGCGGACGAGATCGAGCAGGCGCTGCGCGAGGAGCTCAATTCCGCGGGCTGATCTGCGGGCAGTTTTGCTGGTGCAGCCGGTCGCCGAGGATACGCCGTGGTTGCACCAGTCAAAACGCAACCAGTAGAATGCGCGCCCCCGGAAAGGGGCGTGGAAACCAGAAGGCGAGAAATAGGGAAGTTCACCGGGCGAAAGCTGGTGGACGCCGCCAGAAGATCGAATATCCGGGCCAATTTGCCCGGATGCACACGAATCATCTGGACGGGTCATCTAAAGAGAACAGGAACTATGGCGACCATCAGCCAGCTTGTACGCAAGCCGCGCAAACAGAAAGTGACCAAGAACATCGTTCCTGCCCTGCAGGGGTGTCCACAGAAACGCGGCGTGTGCACCCGGGTGTATACCACCACGCCGAAGAAGCCGAACTCGGCGCTTCGCAAGGTATGCCGGGTCAGGCTGACCAATGGTTATGAAGTCACCTCCTACATCGGTGGGGAAGGTCATAACCTGCAGGAGCACTCGGTCGTGCTGATCCGGGGTGGTCGCGTCAAGGACCTCCCGGGTGTGCGTTACCACACCATCCGCGGCACGCTCGACACCTCCGGGGTGACGTCACGCCGTCAGGGGCGATCGAAATACGGAGCCAAGCGGCCCAAGTAAGGCAACCGAGACCCCGGAACAGTTGCCGGGGTGTAAGACCAGAAACCGAAATCCATCAACTCCAGTAAGGTCCGGCTTTTTGCCGGGTAAAGACCTGAAGCGGGGAGCAGTAAATGCCAAGAAGACGTGTTGTCGCGAAACGGGAAATCCTGCCCGATCCGAAGTACCACAATCAGACCGTTGCCAAATTCATCAACCACGTCATGGTCAGTGGCAAGAAAGCGGTGGCTGAACGCATCGTCTACGGAGCGCTGACGCGGATCGAAGAGCGCGGCAACCGCACCAACGCCGTGGAGATCTTCGAGCGTGCACTCGAGAGTGTCGCGCCTTATGTGGAAGTGAAGTCCCGCCGGGTTGGCGGCGCTACCTACCAGGTTCCGGTTGAAGTCCGGGCCAGCCGGCGTCAGGCACTGGCCATGCGCTGGATCGTCGACAGTGCCCGCAAGCGTGGCGAGAAGTCGATGGCTGCCCGCCTTGCGGGCGAATTGCAGGATGCGGCCGAGGGTCGCGGTACGGCAGTGCGCAAGCGTGAAGACACGCACCGCATGGCCGAAGCCAACAAGATGTTCTCGCACTATCGGTATTGAGCGGAACTGAGCGCTAGTCAGCGCTCTGACCGCCGACGAACGTCGCCTGCACCATCATCAGTTAGTCCGAGGAGAGCACCATGGCTCGAAAAACGCCTTTGGCGCGTTACAGGAACATTGGCATCGTGGCCCACGTGGACGCGGGCAAAACTACGACATCCGAACGGGTTCTTTTCTACACCGGGCGCCTGCACAAGATCGGTGAAGTGCATGACGGCGCTGCGACAATGGACTGGATGGAACAGGAACAGGAGCGGGGTATCACCATCACCTCTGCCGCCACGACCTGCTTCTGGAAAGGCATGAGCGGCCAGTTCGATGAACACCGCATCAACATCATCGACACACCCGGACACGTCGACTTCACCATCGAAGTGGAACGATCGCTGCGGGTACTCGACGGCGCAGTGGTAGTGTTCTGCGGTACCTCTGGCGTACAGCCGCAATCGGAAACCGTGTGGCGTCAGGCCAACAAATACAGCGTTCCGCGGCTGGTCTTCGTCAACAAGATGGACCGGCAAGGCGCCAACTACCTGCGTGTGGTTGACCAGATTCGTTCACGTCTCGGCTCCGTACCGGTCCCCTTGCAACTGTCGTTGGGAGAGGAAGAGCGCTTCAAGGGTGTTATCGACCTAGTGAAGATGCAGGCGATCTTCTGGAACGAGGAAGACGAAGGTCTGACCTTCAAATACGCCGAAATCCCGGCCGATTATCAGGACTTGGCGAACGAGTGGCGGGAGAAGCTCGTCGAAGCCGCCGCCGAAGCCGATGATGCGCTGATGGAGAAATACCTCGAGGGCAACGAACTTTCCGAGGGCGAAATCAAGGCGGCCATTCGTGCGCGCACTCTGCGTGGCGAAATTGTACCGGCGCTGTGTGGCTCTGCGTTCAAGAACAAAGGCGTGCAGGCGATGCTGGATGCGGTCGTCGAGTATCTGCCCTCACCGACGGAAGTGAAGGCGATTGAAGGTGAACTCGAGAACGGAACACACGCCGAGCGACGCGTCAGTGACGATGAGCCGTTTGCGGCACTCGCATTCAAGATTGCAACGGATCCCTACGTGGGCTCCCTAACCTTCTTCCGCGTGTACTCCGGCGTGCTCAACTCTGGCGACCAGGTCTACAACTCCACCAAGAGCAAACGTGAGCGTGTCGGCCGTATGGTGCAGATGCACGCCAACCAGCGGGATGAGATCAAAGAGGTAAGGGCAGGCGACATTGCTGCTGCGATCGGCCTCAAGGACATGACCACGGGCGACACGCTCTGTGCCATGGACAACATCATCCAGCTCGAAAGGATGGAATTCCCTGAGCCGGTGATCTCGGTTGCTGTCGAACCGAAATCCACTGCGGATCAGGAAAAAATGGGCGTCGCGCTCGGCAAGCTCGCCCAGGAAGACCCTTCGTTTCGTGTGCACACCGACCAGGAGTCCGGGCAGACCATCATCTCCGGCATGGGCGAACTGCACCTCGATATCATTGTTGATCGCATGCGCCGCGAGTTTGGTGTCGAAGCCAACATTGGCAAGCCCCAGGTGGCCTATCGCGAAACCATCCGTGCCAAAGTTGAGCAGGAAGGCAAATTCGTTCGCCAGTCGGGTGGTCGTGGCCAGTATGGACATGTCTGGATCACCGTCGAGCCGCATGTCGATGAAGAAGGTGAAGCGGCGTACGAATTCGTCGACGCCATCGTCGGTGGAACCGTGCCGCGTGAATACATCCCTGCAGTCGACAAGGGAATTCGCGAACAGCTCGAAAACGGCGTTCTCGCGGGCTTCCCGCTGATTGGCGTCAAGGCGACGCTGTTCGACGGTTCATTCCACGAAGTAGACTCGTCAGAAATGGCCTTCAAGATTGCCGGTTCCATGGCGATGAAGGAAGCGGCCCTGAAGGCGCGACCAGTATTGCTCGAACCCATCATGAGCGTCGAGGTGGTGACACCGGAAGACTACATGGGCGATGTTGTGGGAGACCTCAACCGCCGGCGCGGCATCATCCTCGGCATGGATGAAGACCCTACCGGAAAGTTGATCAAGGCGGATGTGCCGCTTTCAGAGATGTTTGGATACTCCACCGACCTGCGCTCAGCGACGCAGGGTCGTGCGACTTTCACCATGGAGCCGCACCGGTATGCCGAAGTGCCTGACAACATTGCTCAGGCGATCATCAAGAAGAGCTGACCTCACCAACCCGACCGCACCAACACCTGGAGAACCTGAAGATGGGCAAAGAGAAGTTTGAGCGGAAGAAGCCGCACGTGAATGTGGGGACGATTGGCCACGTTGACCATGGGAAGACGACGCTGACGGCGGCGCTGACGAAGGTGTGCGCGGAGCAGTGGGGCGGGGAGTTCAAGGCGTTTGATCAGATTGACAATGCGCCAGAAGAGCGGGAGCGGGGTATTACGATTTCGACGTCGCACGTGGAGTACGAGAGTGCGGCACGGCACTATGCGCACGTGGACTGTCCTGGGCACGCGGACTATGTGAAGAACATGATCACGGGCGCGGCGCAGATGGATGGAGCGATTCTGGTGGTGAGCGCGGCGGACGGCCCGATGCCGCAGACACGGGAACACATTCTGCTGGCACGGCAGGTGGGTGTACCGAAGATTGTGGTGTTCATGAACAAGGCGGACATGGTTGATGACGCTGAACTTCTTGAGCTGGTGGAGATGGAAGTTCGAGAGCTTCTGGACAAGTACGAGTTTCCGGGCGATGACACGCCGATCATCATTGGCAGTGCGCTGAAGGCGCTGGAAGGCGAGAAGAGCGATCTGGGCGTTGAGTCGGTGAAGAAGCTGGTTCAGGCACTGGATGACTACATTCCGGAGCCGGATCGGCCGGTGGATTTGCCGTTTCTGATGCCGATCGAAGACGTGTTTTCGATTTCGGGACGCGGGACGGTGGTGACGGGTCGAATCAGCCGCGGGATTGTGAAGGTTGGCGATGAAGTTGAGATTGTAGGGATCCGGCCGACGACGAAGACGACGTGCACGGGTGTGGAGATGTTCCGCAAGCTTCTGGACGAAGGACGGGCGGGAGAGAACGTCGGGATTCTGCTGCGTGGCACGAAGCGTGACGATGTTGAGCGTGGACAGGTTCTGGCGAAGCCGGGATCGATCACGCCGCATACGAAGTTTGAAGCGGAAGTTTACGTTCTGTCGAAGGATGAAGGCGGTCGGCATACACCGTTCTTCAAGGGTTATCGTCCGCAGTTTTTCTTTGAGACGACTGATGTGACGGGTACGGTTGAGTTGCCGGCGGACGTTGAGATGGTGATGCCGGGTGACAACGTACGGATGAATGTTGAGCTGATCAGTCCGATTGCGATGAATGTTCAGCAGCGGTTTTCGATCCGGGAAGGCGGACGGACCGTGGGTTCTGGTGTTGTCACCACGATCATCAAGTAACAATCATCTGAAAAACAGAAGGCGCGCCGGAAGAGCCCCGGAACAGCCTCGTAAAGACCCATCGCGGATCTCCGGCTGCCCCGGGGTCCGGAAGTTCAATCGAACTTTAAGGTTGCGCGAGAAGATCGCCTACGTATAATTCGCCCTCCCTTTTTCAAGGGCGTTCTTTAACAGAAGCACAGCGCTCCACAGGTTCGGGCGCACCCCGAAGCGAGTCGGCAATTTCGATGAAATCCGTCCCGCAACGGGTGCAGTCACCCGCGAATTTACCCGTGGAAGGTCCGGTCAGACCCGGATCAGGTATGTGGTGGTCGAGGGGGATCACCAGCGGTACCGGCGCTGCGTTTCGACCGGACAGATAGGGATTGGAGCCTGAAGTGCAGAGCCAGCGGATTCGAATTCGACTTAAAGCCTTCGACCATCGACTCATCGATGTGTCGACCCGTGAGATTGTTGAGACCGCCAAGCGCACTGGCGCCCAAGTTAAAGGGCCGATCCCGCTGCCCACACGTAAAGAACGTTTCACGATCCTCATCTCTCCCCACGTCAACAAGGACGCACGGGATCAGTACGAGATCAGGACGCACAAGAGAGTGCTCGACATCGTCGAACCGACGGAAAAAACCGTTGATGCGCTGATGAAGCTCGATCTTGCAGCCGGAGTAGAGGTACAGATCAGTCTGAACTAGGCAATTCCCGGCCGTAATCGCGGCGGGAACAGAAATCGACAGGGTCCCGATAGGGGGCCAGCAACCGTGTAGAACCGCTTACTCGTGGACACGGTGTGTCGGCGAGTGGGCGGTTCGCGTCTACGCAGGGCTTCCACGCCATTGAGGCGGGACGAGTTTGACGGGGAAAGTGATGGCAATTGGCCTGGTAGGAAAAAAGAGTGGCATGACGCGCGTCTTCACGGAAGACGGGCGTTCGATCCCGGTGACCGTGATCGAAGTGCTTCCAAACCGGATTACTCAGATCAAGACCGTGGAAACGGATGGATACACCGCCGTACAGATGACTGCAGGTGAAGTCCGCCAGTCCCGGGTCAACAAACCGGCTGCAGGCCACTTTGCCAAGGCCAAGACGCTTGCCGGCAGCTCCATTCGTGAATACCGCGTCGGCGCCGTTCCGGAAAACGCAGCCGCCGGTGCCGCGCTGGATGTGAGCATTTTTGCCGCCGGACAGATGGTCGATGTGCAGGGCGTTTCCAAGGGTCGGGGTTATGCGGGCACGGTGCGTCGCTGGAACTTCAGGACCCAGGACGCCAGTCACGGCAACTCGCGCTCACACCGGGTGCCCGGTTCCATCGGTCAATGCCAGACGCCAGGCCGCGTGTTCAAGGGCAAGAAAATGACCGGCCACATGGGGAATGAAAACGTCACCGTCCAGAATCTGGAAGTCGTACGTGTGGACGCCGAGCGCAACCTGATCCTGGTCAAGGGCGCGGTTCCCGGCCCGGTGGGTGGCGATGTGTGCATTACCCCGGCTGTGAAGGCGGGCGTTGCGAAAGGAGGTGCGGCATGAACCTGAACCTCGCGGCCAACGCCGGAACCGTTGAAGTGTCCGCTACCACCTTTGACCGCGAATTCAACGAATCACTCGTCCACCAGGTTGTGGTTGCCTATATGGCCGCCGGACGCCAGGGCACCAAGGCGCAGAAGACCCGAGCCGCGGTCAGTGGCGGTGGCAAGAAGCCGTGGCGCCAGAAAGGAACGGGTCGCGCTCGCGCAGGCAGCATTCGCAGCCCGTTGTGGCGTGGCGGCGGCAAGATCTTCGCAGCTGTTCCGCGCGATCACAGCCAGAAGGTCAATCGCAAAATGTATCGCGGCGCACTGCAGTGCATCTTCTCCGAATTGATCCGCCAGGGGCGCCTGGTCATCACAGACAACTTCTCGATGGAAGCGCCAAAGACCAAGGGTCTGCTGGACAAGCTGAGCGCTCTGAATCTGAGCAGCGTCCTCATCGTCACTGAGAACGTTGACGAAAATCTCTATCTCTCGGCTCGCAATCTGAAAGACGTTGACGTCGTGGACGTTGAGAGCGTCGATCCCGTGAGTCTTATCAGTCACAACTCGGTGCTGGTCACCGTCGGTGCGCTCAAGCATATCGAGGAGAGCCTGGCATGAACCAGGAACGACTTTATACGGTGATTCGCGAACCGCACGTCTCTGAAAAAGTGTCGAAGCTGGGCGACAAGACGAATCAGTACGCGTTCAAGGTGGCGGTTGATGCCACCAAGCCGGAGATCAAGGAAGCGGTCGAGACCATCTTCAAGGTCACGGTCGTGGGTGTAACGACGGCGAACGTCAAAGGCAAGGTGAAACGCACAGTGCGTGGCCCTTCGCGCAAGAAAAACTGGAAGAAGGCCTATGTCCGGATCGCTGATGGCCAGGACATCGACTTCTTGGTGAGCGAGTAGGAATCAAGCTGATGGCTGTCGTTAAATCCAAACCCACTTCACCCGGTCGGCGATTTGTCGTTCGGGTTGTGCATCCCGACCTTCACAAGGAGGGTCCGTACAAGGCGTTGCTCGAGCCGCAGAAGCGCAACGGTGGACGAAACAACGCCGGCCGGATTACCACCCGTCATCAGGGTGGTGGTCAGAAGCAGCATTACCGCATCGTTGATTTCAAGCGGGACAAGGACGGCATTCCAGCTACGGTCGAGCGACTCGAGTACGACCCCAATCGCACCGCCAACATCGCCCTCCTCAAGTACAAGGATGGTGAACGTCGTTACATCATTGCGCCAAAGGGCGTGGTTGCAGGGGACGTGCTGGTCAGCGGTTCCGGCGCGCCGATCCGTTCCGGCAACTGCATGCCGCTGCGCAGCGTTCCGCTCGGTAGCGTGATTCATTGTGTGGAACTCAAGCCGGGTAAGGGTGCGCAGATGGTGCGCAGCGCTGGCGGCTCCTGTCAGCTGGTCGCCCGGGAAGGTGCTTACGCAACGCTGCGTCTGCGTTCCGGCGAAATGCGTCGGGTGCTGGTGGACTGCCGCGCAACCCTGGGTGAGGTGTCCAACAGCGAACACAACCTGCGATCCATCGGCAAAGCGGGCGCCAAGCGCTGGACAGGCGTACGCCCAACCGTTCGTGGTGTGGCCATGAACCCGGTTGATCACCCGCATGGTGGTGGCGAAGGCAAGACTTCCGGTGGCCGTCATCCGGTGACGCCCTGGGGTGTGCCGACCAAGGGCTACAAGACCCGCAAGAACAAGCGAACCGATCGCCTCATCGTGCGTCGGCGTTCGAAGCGTTAACGCCGGAGGAAGAGAACCATGCCGAGATCGTTGCACAAGGGACCGTTTGTCGACCTCCACCTGATGAAGAAGGTCGAAGCGGCATCCGCTACCAAGGACCGCAAGCCCATCAAGACCTGGTCACGCCGGTCGATGATCGTGCCCGACATGGTCGGGTTGACACTGTCGGTACACAACGGCAGGCAGCACGTTCCGGTGTTTGTCACCGAGGACATGGTGGGGCACAAGCTCGGAGAGTTTTCCCCAACGAGAACGTTCCGCGGTCATGCGGCGGACAAGAAGGCGAAGAAATAAGTTCGGTGACGTCAGGGTCTGAGGACCGCGGCACCGAAACGGAAAAGGTCTGGAGAAGACGATGGAAGTGAGTGCAACCGCGAAACGATTGCGACTGTCGGCGCAGAAGGCGCGCCTGGTGGTCGATCTGGTGCGCGGCAAGCCAGTGAGCGAAGCGCTCAATGTGCTGACCTTCAGCACCAAGAAAGGCGCTGACATCGTGCGCAAGGTTCTCGAATCAGCGATTGCCAATGCTGAAAACAACGAAGCGGCAGACGTGGACGATCTGGTGATCTCTGAGGTCTTCGTCAACGAAGGGTTCACGCTGAAGCGGATTCAGGCCCGTGCCAAGGGTCGGGCGGATCGCATCAGCAAGCGCACGTGCCACATCACTGTCCGGGTATCGGATCAGGTTGGGGCCTAGTAGGCGTATTAGGGGAAAAACTGCATATGGGTCAGAAAGTCAATCCAACGGGCATCCGGCTCGGGATCACCAAGAGCCACACCTCGGTGTGGTATGCCGATCGCGAGCAGTACAGCCGCTATCTGCTGAATGATCTGGAAGTCCGCGACTTCCTGCGCAAGCGTCTGGCGCAGGCGTCGATCTCCCGCATCGACATCCAGCGGTCGGCGCAGACGGCGCGTATCACGGTGCACACCGCCCGCCCGGGGATCGTCATCGGCAAAAAGGGTGAGGACGTCGAACGTCTGCGTCAGGAGCTTGAAGGACGTATGAAAGCGAAAGTCCACGTCAACATCGAAGAGATTCGCAAACCCGAGCTGGATGCATTGCTTGTCGCCCAGAACGTCGCGCAACAGCTCGAGCGCCGCGTGCAGTTTCGCCGGGCCATGAAGCGGGTGATCCAGAACGCACTGCGGCTTGGCGCTGAAGGTATCAAGGTTCGTGTTGCCGGTCGGTTGGGTGGTGCGGAAATCGCCCGTTCCGAGGTTTACCACGAAGGACGCGTGCCGCTGCATACGCTGCGTGCCGATATCGACTACGCCACCTGGGAGGCACACACCACTTACGGCGCGCTGGGCGTGAAGGTATGGATTTTCAAAGGTGAGATTCTGGGTCGGCCCCAGGAGGTTGCGGCTCAGGCCTGACGCGCAGAAGCGCAGGTGTGCTGGGCCGGGTTTGCCAAGCTGGGGTTTGCCCAGACGGGGTTTGAAGGAACAGAAAGATGTTACAGCCGAAACGAACGAAATTCAGAAAGCAGCAGAAGGGCCGCAATCGTGGTCTCGCGCAGCGTGGCAGCAAAGTCAGCTTCGGTGAGTTCGGGCTGAAGTCAGTGGCGCGTGGACGCCTGACGGCAAGACAGATCGAAGCCGCACGACGCGCCATGACCCGCAAGATCAAGCGCGGCGGGAAAATCTGGATCCGCGTGTTTCCCGACAAGCCGATCACCAAGAAGCCGCTCGAAGTGCGGCAGGGCAAGGGCAAAGGAAACGTCGAGTACTGGGTAGCGCTGATTCAACCGGGCAAGGTCCTCTACGAGATGGAGGGGGTACCGGAGGAAGTCGCGCGGGAAGCATTTGCTCTGGCAGCGGCAAAACTACCGTTCCAGACGAGTTTTGTAAGGCGCGCGGCGGCGTGACATGACGATGGTCAAGAACGGTATTGGATCGGGAGTGGTGAAGTCATGAACGTAAAGGAACTCCGCGACAAGTCGGTGACGGAGCTGAACGCTGAACTCATCCGTCTGCGCAAGGAAGACTTCGGTCTGCGCATGCAGCGGGCGAGCGGCCAGCTGGGGCAAACGCACCTTCTCAAGACCAACCGGCGTGACATCGCACAGGTGAAAACCGTGATCCGGGAGAAACAAATTGGCTGAGGCAGGCAACACGCCGGTCCAGGGCGCAGGCGCCCAGGCAAAGAACAGCAATCCGCGCACGGTGAGTGGCACGGTGGTCAGCAATCGCATGGACAAATCCATCACGGTGCTGATCGAGCGGCGCGAACGCCACCCTGTGTACGGCAAGTACGTGCGCAAGTCGAAGAAGCTGCACGCTCACGACGCGGAAAACGCCTGCAACATCGGCGATACGGTCACGGTGGTTGAATGCCGGCCGATTTCGAAAACCAAGACATGGATGCTGAAGAGCATCGACGAGCGGGCGCAGGAAGTCTGAGGGGACAGTCATGATTCAGGTCGAAACCATGCTGGATATCGCCGACAACAGCGGCGCGCGCAGAGTGCTCTGTATCAAGGTGCTCGGCGGCTCGCATCGTCGGTACGCCAGTGTTGGCGACGTCATCAAGGTCTCGGTGAAGGACGCCATTCCGCGCGCCAAGGTCAAAAAGGGCCAGGTGATGAATGCGGTGGTGGTGCGCACCAAGAAAGGTATCCGGCGTCCGGATGGTTCATTGATCCGGTTCGACCAGAACGCCGCCGTGCTGCTGAACAACCAGCAGCAGCCTGTGGGTACACGTATCTTCGGGCCCGTCACCCGTGAACTGCGTACTGAGAAGTTCATGCGGATCGTGTCGCTGGCTCCGGAAGTTCTGTGAGTACAACCATGTCGAAGATCAAGAAAAACGATGAAGTTCTGGTCATTGCCGGCCGCGACAAAGGCAAGCGGGGGCAGGTGATCCGTGTTCTCGACGATGGCCGTGCGCTCGTCCAGGGCATCAACATGGTCAAGAAGAACGAGCGCCCGAATCCGAATCTCGGCAAGCGCGGCGGCATCGTCGACCAGGAAGCACCGATCCAGTTGTCGAATCTGGCGATCTGGAATTCGGCTGCTGGCAAGGCGGACAAGATCGGCTATTCGATCGAAGACGGAAAGAAAGTGCGCGTGTACAAGTCGTCACGCGCGAAAATCGATTGAAGATCGATCAACGAGGTTCGGGAAGATGAATACCTACGAACGCTACACCACGGAGATACGACCGCAGCTCATGCAGGAGCTGGGGATCAACAACGTGATGGCGGTTCCACGACTGAAGAAAATCAGTCTCAACATGGGCGTCGGCGAAGCCGTCGGTGACCGCAAGATCCTGGATTTTGCGGTGGGCGACATGACTGCCATTGCCGGCCAGAAACCGGTGGTGACCAAGGCGCGCAAGTCGGAAGCCGGATTCAAGATCCGGGAAGGCTGGCCGGTCGGCTGCATGGTGACCCTGCGTGGCGAGCGCATGTTCGATTTCCTTGATCGCCTGATCAGTATCGCGCTGCCCCGAACACGCGACTTCCGTGGTTTGAACCCAAAAGGGTTTGACGGGCGCGGCAACTACAACATGGGCATCACCGAACAGATCATTTTTGCGGAAATCGACTACGACAAAATCGACAAGATCCGCGGCATGAACATCACTATCAACACCACCGCAGCGAGCGATGAGCAAGCGATGGCGTTGCTCAAGGCGTTCAACTTTCCGTTCAGAACATAAGCGAAGGGCGACGATACGCATGGCCAAGAAATCGATGATCGAGCGCGAAGACAAGCGCGCCCGGACCGCCGCCAAGTACGCGAAGAAGCGCACGCAGCTGAAGGCGACTGTCAACAACCGCAACCTGTCTGAAGACGAGCGCTGGGATGCCCAGCTCAAGCTGCAGGCTCTGCCGCGTGATGCGAGCCCGGTGCGTAAGCAGCGCCGTTGTGGTCTCACCGGTCGCCCGCATGGTGTTTACCGGAAATTCGGACTTGCGCGCAACAAGCTGCGAGAAGCAGCGATGCGCGGTGACATCCCCGGTCTGGTCAAGGCAAGCTGGTAACCGGGAGGAGATACAGAATGACGATGCAGGATCCGATTGCCGACATGCTCACGCGCATCCGCAATGCGCAGGGTGCTGGCCACGCCACAGTCACGATGCCCGCTTCGAAGCAAAAAAAAGCGCTGCTCGATGTGCTGGTGCGGGAAGGTTATGTGGCGAACTACACGATGAGCAGTGCTGTGAAGCCGAAACTTACGGTCACGCTGAAGTACCAGAAAGGTGGAGTGCCGGTCATCGAAGAACTGAAACGTGTGTCCCGTCCGGGGCTGCGTATCTACAAGGAGTGCACCGACCTGCCGAAGGTACGGGGTGGTCTGGGTGTTGCGATCATCAGCACCGACAAAGGCTTGTTGACGGATCGAGTCGCGCGTTCCCAGGGTGTGGGCGGCGAAGTGATCTGCACGGTATTTTGACGAGGTAGACATGTCTCGCGTAGCGAAGAAGCCGATTCCGGTACCCAACGGGGTCGAGTTCAAGGTCGAAGGGCAGGCGTTATCCGTGAAGGGTTCCAAAGGATCCCTTGGAATGACGCTGCATCCGGATGTTGAAGTGGTTCAGGATGGTGCTGCGCTGAAAGTAGCCCCGCGCACGGCTGACAAGACAGCCGACGCGATTGCCGGTACCACCCGCGCCATCCTGGCCAACATGGTTCACGGCGTAACCCAGGGGTTCCAGAAAAAGCTGGAGCTGCAGGGCGTCGGTTATCGTGCGCAGGCCCAGGGCAAGGCAGTCAATCTGCAGCTCGGATATTCACATCCGGTGCTGTACCAGCTGCCGGAAGGTATCACTGTGCAAACACCGAGCCAGACGGAAATCATCATCAGCGGTGCGGACAGACAGCGTGTCGGCCAGGTCGCGGCGGAAATCCGCGGTGTAAGACCTCCCGAACCCTACAAGGGTAAAGGCGTGCGATACGCAGGTGAGCGAGTCCGTCGGAAAGAGGCGAAGAAGAAATAATCATGCAAGAGAAAAAAGCCACCCGATTGCGCCGGGCCCGGCGCAGCCGCCTCAAAATGCGGGAGCTCGGTGCGGTTCGCCTGTCTGTGTTCCGCACACCGCGGCATATCTATGCACAACTGCTTTCTCCGGCAGGAGACCAGGTGCTGGCGCAGGCGTCCACGCTCGACAAGACCTTCGAAGGCGAAGCTACAGGCAATGTGACCGCTGCGGGCAAGGTGGGGACACTGGTGGCGGTGCGGGCGAAAGAAAAAGGCATCACCCGGGTGGCCTTTGATCGTTCCGGTTTCAAATACCACGGCCGCGTGAAGGCACTGGCTGATGCGGCCCGCGAAGCGGGATTGGAGTTCTAAATGGCGTACACCGACGAAGTCAAAGAAGAAGGTCTGGTCGAAAAACTCGTCCAGGTCAATCGTGTGGCCAAGGTGGTTCAAGGTGGTCGTATCTTCGCGTTCACAGCGCTGACCGTGGTGGGTGATGGTAAAGGTAAGGTGGGCTTTGGTCGCGGCAAGGCGCGCGAGGTGCCGGTGGCAATCCAGAAAGCAATGGAAGCTGCACGCCGCAACATGGAGAACGTCGATCTAAACGGCGGCACGATCTGGTATCCGCTCTCGGCTCGGCATGGTGCGTCGAAGGTGTTCATGCAGCCGGCTTCTGAAGGTACCGGCGTGATTGCCGGGGGTACGATGCGGGCGCTGTTCGAAGCCGCAGGTGTGCACAACGTGCTCGCCAAGTGTTACGGCTCGACGAACCCGGTGAATGTCGTGCGTGCAACGTTCAAGGCGCTGCGCAACATGCAGTCACCTGATGCCATTGCCGCCAAACGCGGACTGACAACGGAAGAAATCGGCGCGTAAACAAACCTGCGAGCCAGTGGTCTGGATCGGCGCTGATGGTTGCGACGCACAGTGAAACGATGGCCACTGACAACGCAGCGAAGGAAAAACGTTGGGATTTACAGAAATGAGTGACGCAGCAAAAGGCCGGATTCGTGTAACGCAGGTGAAGAGCACTGCGGGGCGCCTCAGGAAACACCAGGCCTGTGTGACAGGTCTTGGACTGCGGCGCATCGGCCATACCGTCGAGGTCGAGGACACACCCTCAACCCGCGGCATGATCAACAAGGTCAATTACCTCGTGAAGGTCGAAGGAGAATAAGCGTGCGCCTGAATGATTTGCATCCGGCGGAAGGCAGCAAGCGCCCGCGCCGACGTGTTGGTCGTGGTGCCGCATCAGGCTGGGGCAAGACTGCGACCCGCGGTACCAAAGGTCAGAAAGCCCGCAAGAGCGGCAACGTGCGTCCCGGCTTCGTGGGTGGTCAGTTGCCGATCCAGAAGCTGATGCCGAAGTTCGGTTTTCGTTCCGCTATGGGTATGGAGACTGCGGAAGTCCGTCTCTCCGAACTCGCGAAGGTGACCGGTGAAGTGGTGACGCTCGAAACACTGAAAGACGCCAATGTCGTGCGCAAAGACAAGAAGCGCGTGCGGATCATGTTGTCCGGGACTATCGAGCGGCCGGTGAAAGTCTCCGGCATCAAAGTAACGGCGGGTGCCAAGGCAGCTATTGAAGCGGCTGGCGGATCTGTTGAGGACTTGGTGGAAGCGCCGCGTGGCAAGTTGCAGAAGAAGGTTGTAGCGGCCGCTTGAGCCGCGATAGCAAAGGGCGAACAGCAAACCGATGGCGATGAATCCAGGACAGTTGGCGGGTGTACAAGCGGGGCTCTCCGAGCTGCGCGGCCGGCTGTTGTTCGTCCTCATAGCGCTGCTGGTCTATCGCATCGGGACTCACATCCCGGTTCCGGGTATCAATCCGGAGCGCCTCGCCCAGCTCTTCTCGCAGAATCAGGGTGGAATTCTCGAACTTTTCAACATGTTCTCGGGCGGCGCCTGGGAGCGTATGAGTATCCTGGCGCTCGGCGTCATGCCGTACATCACCTCCAGCATCATCATGAACCTGTTGTCGATGATGCATCCGCCGCTAATGCAGCTGCGAAAGGAGGGTGAATCCGGTCGACGCAAGATCACCCAGTACACCCGTTGGGGAACCCTCGGCCTCGCCATCATCCAGGGCATCTCGATGACGAGTACGCTGGCGTCGCAAGGGCTCGCCTTCACACCGGGTATCACCTTCTACGCGGTATCGATCATCACGCTGGTTACCGGTGCGATGTTCATGATGTGGCTCGGTGAACAGATTACCGAGAGAGGCGTCGGTAACGGCATCAGCATGCTGATCTTCGCGGGGATCGTGTCTGGTTTCCCGGCAGCGATTGGACAGTCGTTCGAAGCGGCACGTCAGGGTGACATCAACATCATCGCCCTCTTGGCCATTGCCGCACTGGCCGTAGTGATCGTCGGTCTGGTGGTGTTCATCGAGCGCGGTCAGCGGCGCATTACGGTCAACTATGCTCGCCAGCAGCGTGGAAGGAAGGTTTTCCAGGCTCAGCCGAGCCACCTGCCTTTCAAAGTGAATATGGCAGGTGTGATCCCGGCGATTTTTGCATCGAGCCTGTTGCTTGCGCCGGCATCGATGGCGCAGTGGTTTGGAACGAGTCCGGGTATGGCGTGGTTGCAGGAAGTGGCACTGGTGCTCTCTCCCGGACAGCCGCTCTATATCCTGATGTTTGCCGCGGGGATCATCTTTTTCAGTTTCTTCTACACCGCGATCATGATGGATCCGAAAGACATCGCGTCGAACCTGCAGCGGCAGAGTGCCTTTATTCCGGGCATCAGGCCGGGCCAGCAGACGGCGCGTTACATTGACGACGTGATCACGCGCCTGACCTGTTTCGGCGCCCTTTACGTGACACTCGTCTGTCTGTTGCCGGAGTTCATGATCGTGGCGTTCAACATCACGTTCCAGCTTGGCGGAACGGCGCTGCTGATCGTGGTAGTGGTGGCCATGGATTTCATGGCACAGGTACAGAGCCATCTGATGTCTTCGCAGTATGCGAAGCTGATGGAAAAATCGAACCTGCAGAATTACGGACGTCGGCGAACCTAGTTCGCAGGCGTCTCCCGGGCCGCGTCGAGAAGGGACTCGACACTGGTGGCGGGCAACGGGTATTGAGTGAGGTCGAAAATGAAAGTGCGTGCATCAGTCAAAAAAGTCTGCCGCAACTGCAAGATCGTGCGGCGTAACGGTTCGGTGCGGGTGATCTGCGCCGTCGAACCGCGACACAAACAACGGCAAGGTTGAAAAATGGCTCGTATTGCGGGAATTAACATACCGGACAACAAACACGCCGGTATTTCGCTGACTTATATCTACGGCATCGGCCGGACCACGGCGCTACGCATCTGTGCAGCCGCAGGGGTGCAGCCGCATGAGAAAATCGGCGAGCTGACTGAAGAGCGACTGGATGCACTGCGTACGGAGATTTCGCGGCTCACCGTTGAAGGTGATCTGCGCCGTACGGTGAACATCAACATCAAACGGTTGATGGATCTGGGCTGCTATCGCGGCATCCGGCATCGCCGCAATCTGCCCGTTCGCGGTCAGCGTACGCGGACGAATGCGCGCACGCGCAAAGGTCCACCACGACCGATTCGTCGCTAGTAGTGAGCGCAAGACCGGATCACCGGGCCCGAAGCACAAACAGGATCTGAACCGATATGGCCGAAAAGAAAAAAATCAAACGTGTGGTGACGGACGGCATCGCCCATATCCACGCGTCTTTCAACAACACGATCGTGACCATCAGCGACCGTCAGGGTAACGCGCTGTCGTGGGCGACTTCCGGGGGCTCGGGTTTCCGCGGCTCACGCAAGAGCACACCCTTCGCGGCACAGGTGGCGGCTGAGAAGGCGTCTACCGCGGCGCTGGAATACGGCATGAAAAGTGTTGATGTACGCGTCAAGGGGCCGGGGCCAGGGCGCGAATCCGCTGTGCGTGCGCTCAATGCCGCAGGT
>Ga0194119_10002790_pt1 | contig 29033 bp, 20 predicted proteins | sample TA2MahC100mmetaG_FD_148620 | JGI IMG/M metagenome (GOLD analysis project Ga0194119, IMG submission 148620) | Freshwater microbial communities from Lake Tanganyika, Tanzania - TA2015018 Mahale Deep Cast 100m | ecosystem: Environmental > Aquatic > Freshwater > Lake | place: Tanzania: Lake...
TCTTTCTGCAAAAAATTCACAACACAATACGCTAATTCCAATGCTTGACGCAGAATATGTAAAGATTAGGCATCCGTTTTTACATAAGGACTTTCACCTCAAAACCAGTAGCGACGAGTTTATTAATATGTTTAATGAATTTAGCCAAAAGGGTCTTGGGGAAAAACTAAAAAAAGAACTTGTATATTTTGCCGAAAACTATGACCCTAAATGGTTCCTTGTTTTGCAGCGTTTGAATTTAAGTGAAGTAAAGCAAACAACTTAAGTGTAACAAAATAATGCCAAATACAATAAAATTTAATTGCTAGGATGTTTGGCAACAACATGACTACCACAAATGCTAATTTCAAATACGAAGAAAATTATCCATTTATACGCGTATATAAAAATTTATTTACAAAAAAACAACTCGATTTCATCCAAAGCGCCCTGAGCAACTTTAAAGAAAGAAAAGACGGTGAGGAATATATATATTCACAATGGGATGAATGGTTTATATTTGGCAAATATGCACATGCAAAACACGCGGACTTAACGAATCAAAAAATACTAGTAAATGACGAACTCAACAAAGAAATACAAATATTTAGAACGCTACAAGATGTAACTCGGGTTGCAATGGCCCACTACATTGGCGACCATAAAATACCCCTTCCAGAAAAATCTTTTTTTACAACACCAAGCGTTGCGTATTATTTTCACGATGTAACAATAGAACCAAGACTAGATTTAACAATGAATTTTCATACTGACTACAATACTGGTGAACATTTTTGGCCTGGAGAAAAATTTTTACTAACAACAACCGTTTACCCAAACGATGATTATTTGGGTGGGGAAATAGTTTTTTTAACAGATGGAAAACAAATAGTTTACAAGCCAAAAGCGGGAGATGTAATAGTTTTTCCTTCCGGTGACCCACTTTGGCCGGGTAAGAATCCATATTTTCATGCAGTCAAGAAAACCGAAAGTGGAACAAAATGGCTGATAAGAGCATATACAAAATATATAGTTGACGAAGTTACGGAAGAGTGGAAAAACGGTGTTGAAAAATATGGAGAGGAAAAATGGAAAGAAATATCAAGACTCGAAGCAAGGCACCACAATATGCTTGTCCTAAGTTTGAACCCTGATACAAATAGGTTTGAATTAAGGGCTGGTGAAATATTTAAAAGCGTGTTTGGATTGGAGTCTGAATTATTTCTTGATGGTCTAGTAAAATATGATTGGTACACGCAAAAGGCGATAAATTAATGATTGTTCATTTTGATGACTATCAGCACAAGTCGAGCTTAACTGCGATATTTCCAGAAGATTCAGCGCTTGAATACTTGTGTTTGGGGCTTATGTCTGAGGCCGGAGAGGTTGCCGGGAAGGTAAAGAAGATAATACGTGACGACAAGTATGAAATTACAGAAGAGAGAAAGCAGCAACTTTCTAGCGAAATCGGCGATGTTCTGTGGTATTTGGCTCAACTGTCTTTGGAGCTAAACATACCGCTAAGCAGGATTGCGACAGAAAATATAGAAAAACTCAAGGACAGGGAGAAGCGTGGCAAAATATCTGGTTCTGGAGATTCTAGATAAAGTTTTTCTTGAATAAATCAGCAAGAGCATCGTTTGGTGTTTTGCCTACACCAATTTTTTTTGCTGCTTCGGATTCCCACCAAAATTTGGTAGCAGCATCATCGTCGCCATAAAGATATTCAAAATAATCCATATTCCATGTGTCTGAATTACATTCCGGTATCGCGTGCCATTTTCCGCCTTCGTATGTCCCTTGATATCGAGATTCTCGAATAACTATTGGATAAAGAGTAAGATTTTCTGATGTTCTGGTCAATGTAGTTGGTTGAGTAAAAGAAGTTCTTTCATGATAATTTCTATAAATGTGTTTATCTGCATGCTCGTCGCAAAGCGTTTTCAACCATCCTCCATCTATTGTTTTTCTTAGTTTTCCGGGAGCCCCACACAGCTCACAAACTTCGTATGATTTTTTCTCAAGGTGAATTATTTGATTGTGCATATTTCTCGTATATGCAGAATTGCTTGGATTAAAGTAATAGCGCAATCCACCAAACTTTTCTTTTATTTGAACTATTTTGTAATTTGCGTCAAAAGAAACAAGTTTTTCATGACATTCGCGCACTATCTGCGCCCATCCGTAGCCAACATCTATCCATGGATGATAGTGCTCGTCAAATCTACTTAACAAGTCAGAAAAAGATGCATCTTCCCCTATGTGGCTAAACATACGGAAATTCCGTAACTATCGTATTTTTGTGAATGTGCTGTTTCGGCGGCATATGTTTTATTGTCAACAATCGTTTTAGCCATCTGTCTGTCCCATCATATTTTGGCTGGAAACTGCTCCTGCCATGAACAGCCCTGTTATTGTCAATCAGTAGCAAATCTCCAGCTTTGAGATAAATGCTATCAATTGAAGCATTTACGGCATCCCTCATTTTGTTTAATGCATATTCTGACTCAGAATTCAAACCCTTCATTAATTCAAAATCAAATGTCATTGTCCATTTTAGGTCATGAAACTCATTTCCAATATTTATCAATACTGGTGTAGTAAGACCAAAATTGTCATTTTTGCCGTCCCTAAAACTTTCGTCTATTCCTGTTACAAAATTTGGCGATTCTAGGATTTCGATAGTTTCTTTGTCGAGCTTTTCTATTATTTCATTAACCGAGGCAATGGTTGTGGCTGCAGCTTCATCACCCCTTAGGCACAAAAGAAAAACAAATGATGGCTTATATGGGTGAAAGGCCATTTCTGTATGGAGATATAAGTTGGTTTTTGATGATGTTGATATTTGTCCATTTTCAGTTTTATGCACTGGAACAATATTTTGAATTAGTTTTCCGCCATGTTCTTGTTTGTAGCAAATAGGAAAACCACCCAATTGAGAAAACTGCATAAGTGTTTCTGTTGCTTTTGGGGTTGCTGAGTCGTCGATGAAAGGAGTTGCTGGCGTAGGTGGGACATCACCAATATCTGATATATGAAACATCACATAAGATTTTGACATGACAAAATCCTACACCGGAGCCCTCGGCGGGAATTGAACCCACGACCACCCGCTTACAAGGCGGGAGCTCTGCCACTGAGCTACAAGGGCCTTTTGGAGGAGCGGGAGGGATTTGAACCCCCGGTCCGCGCAAACGGACTCCTGTTTTCAAGACAGGTGCGATAAGCCTCTCTGCCACCGCTCCAAAATTTTTGAAAATTCTTTATTTCAATTCTTCTATCCGGGTTTTTGAGCCTGGATTCCCATATGCCCACATTCCCTCGAAGTATCTTTGGTCTGACCTGAAACCACCAGTAACGGCATGATACATTCTTGACAAATCGCAAATTACAAAATCGTGTTGCTTCCACTTATGGGTAATTCTAATTCCTGTATCAAAAAATATAATATTTGATATTATGTCACAGATTCTATTAAAGTTTGCGGACTCGGATTGGTTTGGCTTTTTTGAATCAAGGGATATAAATTCTAAATGTTTATTTGCATCGTTTGTTGGGAATATTCTTACCATTTTTATTAAGTTTAGTGTTTTGTGGTTGACTATTGGATTAATGTAAAGGCTTCCATTTGGCAAAACTCCCATTTCTGTGTATTGTGATTCATTTTTAACATCTAGAGACCTTAATGCATATTGACATTTTTCAAGAAAATCAATATCTTCTTCATTTAATTGACAAAAAACACTATGCGCATCTACGAAATATGTTTTTCCACACTCCTTATTGCAGGTAAATGTTTTCATATTCCACGAAGCACCAACAGCTGGATTTATAAAACCTATGTGTTCCATGTGCCATTCAACGAGAATTCTGTCTCTATATTTTTCATTGGTTACATCAATTGTTAGTTCGTCTATTTTATTTTTTATAGTGAATTCATGATTTTCTAGATAGTAGTTTTTGGTTTTGACTTTGCTGTTTGGATACCAACCAAAAGTATCACCCAACGCAATCATCGCTTCAAATTGTTGCTCAGCAGAAAAATCTATTCCGCGCAAAACACATACTCCAGTTTCGTCTATGGTTTGTTTTATTTTAAAAATGCTTGTGTAGAAATCATTAAATTCTGAGATGTGTATTTTGATTGTTTCGAGCATAAATGTATCCTAATTGGTCGGGATGGCAGGATTTGAACCTGCGACCTCCTGGTCCCAAACCAGGCGCACTAGCCAAGCTGTGCTACATCCCGTACTTGCTTGGGGTGGGATTTGGGCCCACACCTTCCCCAATACAATCAGGGGCTCTGAACTTAAGCTACCCGAGCGATTTCATTTGGCGCGTCGGGAGGGATTCGAACCCCCGACCAACAGATTAGAAGTCTGTTGCTCTATCCAGCTGAGCTACCGACGCCGATAAGACTCTCCTTGGTGTTGTCTCTTATCAGCTTAATCTCGCATGAGTCGGTTGTGCAATACGCTTCGCCAATTGCGTCTACGGCAAGCCCTGCGTATATTCCTGCCAGGTCAATTGGGAAAATCTTAGACTTTGCCTCTTCGTATTCCTCTTCGGATATCTGCGTATACGGCATCTGGGGATAAACATGATTTCCCATGGGCAGGAAAGAAACAGTCTTTAGCTGTCCGTCGTGCATATGAAGAATCGCTGGAATATGTTCTGATTCTTTTTCTGGGTCAAATGTTACAGTGACGGACACAGAGTTGTCCGACCAATATCTCTGGGTAACAACAGCAAGAGCAACTTTTTCAAAAACAGAAACCTCTTTTTCCGCCCTAAGAGCTTCTGTTTTTATGGGAAAAAACACGACAGATGTGGTAGTTGGTGATTCTGATGCTGGCTCAACACGATAGTTTGCCATTTTGAAAAGCTCTAGCATCGGGTCACTATTTGCAAACCTTATTGCTCTCATGAAATATTTCCCACCAGAGGCCCAGTGCACACCAGGGCTCTCTCCGGCGAGAATTGAAACAGTGCCGGAGGGTTTCACTGTTGTCATTTTTATCGATTTTCTGATGCCTAGCCATTCAGAGTATGTTTCATCATAATTTTTGACCGTTTCGTACCCCAAATTCAGCCAGTCTCTGAGTTTTGTCCATCCATTGTTGTCGGCAAAATTTGCTATTCCGGAAACTGAAGTTCCTATTCTTCTGTTTCTTTGCATAATTGCATTTGTTTCTTCCCAGTGGGTTGGAAGAAGGGTTACGGTTTTTGCATAAAGATAAGCAAATTTCAAAGTTCGTTTAAAATCTTCTAGATTCTCGTGTCGATTTAAGTATGTTTCCACCAGTGTGCAGCACTCAAATGATTCAAGACTTTGTTCCGCGCACGGGTTGTAGCCAGCAATTCTCCAGTCCTTGTTGTTCGGTGGGTCAATTAATCGCCCATATTGACGCGATACATCCATCCACACGACACCGGGTTCGCCATTGAGAACAATCCCATCTATTATTTTTGAAAAATCAGAACCGACTTTTGCCTCGACGGAATTGTTTGACATCCATGCCCAACCAGGTTTTTCCGCATCATATGAGTTTCTGTCTGGAAAGCGCTTTGCATTTTTAAGGTTGAGAAAATCTTCATCATCGATTCTGCCAATAAGCAATTCCGCAGAGCGACGCACATTTCCAGAAACGACACAAACGCCAATCATATTTCCAATATCAGCAATATCAATTCGAGTAAGTTTTTCACCGCTTCTGCCGGAAAAAAGATTAATTATGTGGTTATGAAGCTTAATTAGTGGTTCTGGACCAGCAGCCGTGCCACCAAACGTTTTAATTGGTTGCCCAGCAGGGCGAATCAGGGAATAATCAAAAATCGGAGAGAATTGCTCTGGCTTCAAATATGCGTTAATTAATTTTTCGACAGAATCAACCCACCCCTCACGACTGTCGTCCACAACTGTTACTTCCGTAGAAATTTGTGGTTCATAGATAATAAAATCTTTATCAGCACCCTTGTCATCAAAGCCAACACCAACACCAAGCATTGATGCCTCCATCAAAAATACAAATGGTTTCGCGGGATTGTGTTTTGTCATTTCCAGAGTGGAAACAAACGCACAATTCTGGAGCGCAGCGGAATTTCGTTGCTGATTCACAAGTGGGGTGCCCATCACCCACAGACCGCGACCCGGCGGAGTCCATTTGAGATTGAAAAGCCTGTCATATGCTTCTTTTGCCGACGCCTGTGCTTTGGCGTCATTCCAAGGCAGGCGGTTCATTTTCGCGTGGTCTTTCTGGAGTGAGTACATGCCGTTTATGACTCGCTCGCACACATCCACCCATGTTTCTTTTGTTCCATCTTCCTTTAATCTCGAGTATGTGCGAAGAAAAGTTATTTCACCAACAGAATTTCCAGCCGCATCCCTATAGCCAAAAGGTGGTACTTGGTTTTTGTACCCGGAAACAAAATCATCACTGAGCCTAAATGAAAAAATAGATGTCATATTTGCTCCTGACAATTAACGAGGTGGGATTGCGTGGTCTACGAGTGTAACCCAAGAACAAATACTGAAATGGTCCAGCATCAATAAAATTAATTAATGAAACCCAATTCTTTCGCTTTAAGGAGCGGTATTTGCTTACCCTTTGGATAAACAAGAATTTTTATAAAAAGATTAGGACCGACTTCACGTTGTTCAAAATAATCTTCTTCAATTAAAAACGTTTGATTTACGTCAAGACTTGAATTTGTATTATAACCCCATATCGCTATTGGGGGACCGCTTTCCCCCTTGCAATCCCCCGTTGGGTGTCCACAAACAGGACATGGACCCCTTGTCGCTCTTAAGTGTTGAACTCCGTCGATTTCTTCGCGCTCGGAATTGTTTCCAGTAAAGGCAGGGCTATTATAAAATGGTGTCATAATACATTTTACACTTTTTAATTTACATTTCTTGAACAATAAAGCCAAGCAGTGTTATTTCTTGTCTGGCGTTTTCGAGTTGGGCTTCGTTCATGTCATATATGGGGTCTTCTTTTAGCGTTTTTTGAAGCATTATCGGCCATTTGGTTTGCTTCAAATTTTTTTCTGGTTTTCTTGGATATACAAGTAAAGAGTCCCAAACAATTTTCTTACCGACATTTACAGAATAGGGGGCCGCCACCATTGATGTTGGATTTATGTGGCCATCAGAATCCACAGATGCATGGCTAACCGTTATGCATTCGCTAACCGGCATATTTTTATCAAGAAAAGCATCAGCCAAATTTGCTCCGGTGGTCTTTGCTTTATCAAATGAACAGTAACCCTCGGCTACCATGCTGAGTGAGGTTACCCACCAGTATCTTCTCAAAATTGTACACAAATCGTTACTTTGTACGAATCTTTCCTGTATATCTGCTCGAAAAAGGTCATTTCTCATTTGACAAATTATTGCGAGCCTTCCACTTTGCCAACCAAGAAAATGAGTTGCTATTTCCTCGCCGATTCCATAGTCGGCAACAGCTTGCTCTTTTGCCATTTGTGCTGAAGTAAGGGCAAGAGCCATTTTCCCAAAATCATTTACATATTCATCCATAAAAAAATACTAGAACAATAAAAAATCATGTATTGTCAAGATATGTTCAATAAATTTTTGTTACACCACCAAACGGTTACATGCACTAATGTCGAACCATGACAGAAAATAAGAAATCAACACCAAAAAAGACGACAACTTCAAAAACTGCTGCAAAAAAACCAGCCGCCAAAAAGAAGTCGTCAGCAACAAAAAAACCCGAAGCAAAAATTTCGATTAACGACTCCGCAGCGTCCCTGCGCAGCGCGTTGGGGGATTCACAGAAATCCACAAATGGCGCTGTTGTGGCGAGTACAAATGTTGGCTCGTATTCATCGAGTAGCTGGCTAAAGAAGTTTTTTAAAAAACTTCTCGGATAGCACACGGATGCTGTGGGCATCCCAGTGACAACCGAAAGAAGACAATCCCCAAGAAGAAAAGTAAAACTCGTCGAAAAAATCGGCGGGTGGGGAAAAATTGAATACATCCATCATCTTTCCTGTGGGCACTCAGAGACTCGAAAAAGGATTGCGCCGTCAAGCGAAATAGCCTGTGTTCGCTGCCTCAGGGAAGAGGCGATGAAAAAAGAAATTCGAGCACTTTCACGCGTATCCCCACTCGTCGTTGGAAATGATGATACTTTTTTTGATGACGAATTAAAAATAGAAAGAACAAGAGCAGCACTTGCCGCAAAATTTGGAGTGCCGCTTGATGCAATTGACGTAATATCTGAATACATTTCTGGAAAACTAATTATTAGAAGCGCAACCATTTATCTTTCCGCGACTGACGTAGACAAGCTTACAAAAAACAACTAGTCTGTCGCCCACACATTTGGGAGACAAAATGAACAGACAGCAAGACCAACAATTATCTGCGCGAATATCAAGAAATTTGGACTCAAATCAACTTTCCAAACCAGTTGATGCTCCACCAAGAAATGGGGCCTGTTTGGGATATGACGTTTCCATGTGGTTCCCGTATTTTGAAAAAGAAGAAGCAACCAGAGAAACTTACAAACGCTCACAAGAGAACAGCGCAAGAGCTAAAAGAATTTGCTTTTCGTGTCACGCACAAATGGAGTGTCTTGCGTACGGATTACAAAACGAATTATGGGGAATCTGGGGAGGATATACCGAAAGAGAAAGAAAATCACTTCGCAGAAGATTTGGAATCAAGCTAGTAAAGCGTGATTCAATCATCAACATTTCAGGAATGAATTTAAAGTACGAATAGCAAAATGCCAGTCTCGCCATCACAACAAACAGCCACTTTTTTATCACGGCTGAATGGTGTTCGCCAAACGAATAATGGATGGGTTGCTAGGTGCCCATGCAGAAACGACGACAATAATCCATCCCTGTCAATTGGTCAGGGAGATGACGGACGAACACTTATTACATGTCATCGTGCCATGTCTTGCAATGTAGAGCAGATTTGCAATGCGGTTGGGATGCGCGTAGCGGAACTGATGCCGAATTCTGGAGACAAGATAATCACGTTCAATCCAAATCAATCTCAATCATCGTCGGTTAAATATGAAAAAAAAGAATCTAAACCAAAATTTGTTGAATCATACGACTATGTAGATGAATTCGGAAAATTGCTCTTTCAAAAAGTTCGCTACGTTGAAGAAAATGGCAAAAAAACGTTTAGACAAAGAAAACCATCTGTTGGCGGTGGTTGGGAATATTCCCTTGGTGACACACCCAAGGTTTTGTACAATTTACCAGCAATTTTAAAAGCAAAAGAAGCAAAACAAGCAATTTGGGTTGTCGAGGGCGAAAAAGATGCCAACACCCTCAATGAGCTTGGTTTTGTGGCAACCACAATGCCTGGTGGTGCCGGAAAGTGGCTTGATATTCACACAGAAACTCTCGCTGGCGCAGTTGTGGACATTATTGCCGACAGAGACGAAATCGGAATAAATCACGCTAGGTCAATTTTGGAAAAACTCATAAAAGCCGGATGTGATGCTCAGGCGTGGATTTGTCCGTCACACAAAGACATAAGTGACCACATCAATGCTGGAAATAATTTAGCCGATATTGTTCCGCTTGAAGAAATACAAGCACCACAAAAAAATGAACAAAACGAACAAATAAATAATTCACCGGAGGAAGTTGCTCTCGGAAAACTAAAAGAATTACTAGATAGAGACGATTTAAATACAAAACAGAAACTCGCCAAAAGCAATCTCATAATTGCAACATCAACTATTTCTTTTATCCTCGATTCTGGGCGATTGGTTAGCTGGTCTGATTTTCTTGGTGAATCGGAAAAAGACACATACGATTGGGTTATTCCCGGATTGGTTGAAAGAAGTGAAAGAGTTATTGTTGTTGCCGCAGAAGGTGTCGGCAAAACCATGCTGGCACGGCAAGTTGGAATTTTGTGTGGTGCTGGGATTCATCCATTTAGCTTTCAACCAATACCAAGAGTGAGAACGCTTTCGGTTGACCTTGAAAACCCAGAAAGAATCATTAGAAGAACCTCACGCTCGGTCGCCGTTCAAGCACTTCATCAATCCCCGGGCGAACTTGATGCTTTTATTTTGACAAAGCCATCTGGAATGGATTTGCTGCAGGCGCGCGACAGGGCAATACTTGAAGAAGCCCTAGACGAAGTCAAGCCACACATGCTCATAATTGGACCCCTGTATAAGGCATTTATTGACCCAGGCGGAAGAACGTCAGAGGCAATAGCGGTAGAGGTTGCAAGATACCTTGACACGATTAGAACAATTTATAACTGTGCCCTGTGGATTGAGCACCATGCTCCGCTTGGCTCTTCTGGTTCAAGTCGAGATTTGCGTCCGTTTGGTTCTGCCGTATGGTCCAGGTGGCCAGAATTTGGAATTTCTCTACAGCCAGACCCAACCATTGTGGGAGAATATGTTTACGACATTAAGCACTTCCGTGGGGCACGAGATGAGCGGCAATGGCCACTGAAAATCAAACGCGGAAAACGCTTTCCATTTGAAGTCGTTGAATGGAATAAAGTAAGTACATGAGCGATGAGAAAAGAAATACTTCTCCGATAAAAACTGCAGAATCTGTTCACGAAAGAGATACGCGCATATTCAAATTGCGTCAAGCTGGCACATCAATTGGGGAAATAGCAAGAAGATTTGGTGTTTCAACACAAACCGTGTCCCGTTCGATATCTAGACAACTAGAAAAAATGAATCGTGAAGCCGTCCTTGCTTATCCAGAAGTATTGAGAATGGAGCTTGAAAGATTGGACAGCATGCAGCAGGCCCTATGGCCACTGACCCAGCACAGACGACAAGTAATGGACGATGGGACCGAGATTCAAATCGAACCAGATATTAAGGCAGTACAGCAAGTGCTCTCAATAATGGATAGAAGGTCAAAGCTTCTCGGCATGGAACAAACAAATGTCAACGTACAAATGGAAGCAGAAGTGAGCGGAACCGGAATGATACGAGCAACAATCGCTGGTCAACCGGGAATCGAAAAACCGGCGACAGGATTCGACCCAGAGTCAGAAGCGAAACGACTGCTTGAATTGATGGCAATCGCTGGGGTTCTGCCTGAACATACCGTAAAAGCACTAATGTCTCCAGAGGAAGAAATATTGGAAGCGGAAATAGTGGGCGACAATGAGAACGAAAATGAATAATGAAAATAACAAAAACCCAGAACTATCAAATATTCGAGTCGCAATGGATAAAGTTGCAGAAACACTTGAGCCGACAATGCCCATATCCGTGACTAGCGACGGTGGGCCAGCAGATAAGCAGGTTCTAATAAGAACCACAGATTTAGAAAGACAAAACTGGAAAGATGCTGCAACAAAAGAAGGAGAAAATCTCTCTGCCTGGATTAGAAAAAATTTAAATGAAAAAGCAAATCTAATTCTTGTTTGTCAGCATTTGAGATTAAAGGTTTATCCGTGGGCGACAGTTTGCATGGATTGTCGTCAACGCTTAACGAAATAAATATAAACAAACCCTATTTATAACGAAATGGTATTATTGCTTTAAATGTTTGATGATAAAAACACTGACGATGTTCGTCCAAAAGAGGCCAATAGCTCACCAGAAGTGAAGCTAAACCTTGCAGATAGGGCGGTGTCGTATGGTTTAGCCCGTCTTATTGATAGACCAAACATTGGTCGTGGGCGAAGAAGAAATCGAAGAATCGGCAGAGATTACGATGTGCCAACTGGCGGCATCCCCGGTACAAGAGAGCCAACCAACTCAAGACTTGACCCAGATGGAGATGGATGGTCGGGCGAGGGCACAAAAAGGCCAATATGGGTTGGGTTGCCAAAAATAGAACTGCAGAATAAACCAAAAATAAACGTCAATAAAGATTTTTATGACAATGGATACAAATTCAGGCTTAGTTCTGGTTCGGGGAGCAAAAAACTACAAATCATTAGCGACGATGACGAAAGAGTAAAAGATTTACTATCTTTAATAAAAGGCATACAAGACAAGCCAAAAGAGGAAATTACTCTTTCAAGTAAATATACGGACCAGCTTGAAAGAGGAGACGAATTAAAACGATTTCTTTTGAATCAGCGAAGATTTGTTGAATTCACAAAACCGAACGGTCAAAAGAAACTTTACATGTTGCAAAACACGAATGATGCCAACACCGTGTACGCATATGATGTTGATAAATTGAAAAATACAATAAAAGAAAAGTACCCGTTTAATGATTTTTTTGCTAGATACCTAGAGGAACCATATAGATACAAAATTCGTTCTGCGAACGCTGGGACAATGCATACTGGAAAACCCTTTGGAAACAGGGGCAAACATGCTAGAACACACTGGGAGATTGACGGAATAGAAGTAAAAAAATCTCATCGGCGTCGCGGACTTGGTTCGGCAATGTTGAAATTTCACCGTGATACATTTCCAGAATACAGGCTTGACCACTCGCCAATGCTTTCTGAAGATGGAAAAAAATTTGCTGCTGCCATGCCCGTGGAAAGACTTTCTTCTGGTGTTGTGGATAAACCTAAATACCCGAGAAAACCAACATATGGCGCATTCCTTGATGGTGCAGATGAAATATTTGGTGATGCAAAAACATGGGAAGAATTCAAAAAAATTTATGATGATACTGAGATTGTATTTCTTGATTACGAAACAACAGGTATTGATTTTGATGAGTTTAGAAAACCATTATCAAATGGAAACCCGCTTCAACTTGCTTTGGTAAAAAAGAAGGGCGATAAGATAATAGGTAAATTAGATTTGTTTATGAATCCAGAAAAACAGCTTGGTGGTTGGTCAAAAACGAATTTGAAAAATCCAGATGGAAATCCACTCACAGACGAATGGCTTTCTGGTCAAATGACAATTTCCGATGCACATAAAAAAGCAATTGAGTTTATTGGTGATAATGCAATTCTTGGCGTACAAAATGCCGCCTTTGACAAAGACGTACTAGAAGATGCACTTTACGATTCTGGTATTGATTGGAGACCAAGCGGGTATATAGACACCAGGGCGATAGCGGACATGGCCCTTCCAAGATGGACACCAGAGTCGCAAGATGGTCCATTTACGATAGTTGACGGAAATAAAGTTCCATCGAGCAGTCTTGCAAGCATAACAAAATATCTTGGAATAGACCTTGGGGATAAACATCATTATGCGCTTGACGATGCTTTGGCTGCCGGTGAGGTAATGAAGCGGATTATTGATGGAGCAATAGCAAATGACTGGTCAAAAGATGTTCTAAGTAGAAATAAAAGAATAGAAAGAATAAAAAATCAAAGAGCAAAATTTGAAAATGAAGTTAAGGCTTTTGAAAAAGCCAAAGTTGATTTTTTAAAAGGGAATCCACCAAAATCACCAACCGAAAGGCTTTCCTCGGGGGGGAGACAAAGACCAGTTATAAAAATGAAAAATAATGAAGTCGAGTCATTAAAAAATCACAGACAAAGAAAATACAAATATGGAGATGAAAGTATTCTTCATCCCGGCAAAAAGATAAAACGAGGCAGAAGAGACTGGCTTGATGGTTTAACACCTGAACAAATATCGGAATTGGTTATTCCATCGTCGGAAGACGAACATTTTCAAATGTGGGTAGACGAAAATCGCCCAAGCGCAACACCAGAGCAATTGGCAATATTAAAAAAACAGTGGAACGACTGGCGCAAAAATAACTCATGGGATATTCCGGATTATTCACAAAATGCAGTTTCCGCAATGAGAAGAAACATAAAACTTGCGCTGGAATCAAATCCTTATATGAGGTGGGCATTTGAGCATCACGGCGCTCCAATTTTTGCATTATCAAGCGCAAATGCCATCGATGCGTACGAAGGCCAACCTTCAATACGGGAGAGAATTGACGCCGTTTCAAAACTAAACAACTACAAAACTCGAGGCTATGTTAAAGCAAGACTTTCGGTTCAGCAAGACCTAGTTCTTTTTCACCCACGAGCAGCCATAGACATGCTTGCTGCCGATGGGGAACAAATACCAATGTCTCTTGGCATCCTGCATGAAATAGTCCCAGGCGATGCGCACGTAGACAAATCTCTTTCTGGAACAATCGTCCACGAATGGGCACACTGGCTTCACTATAAAGCAAAAGGCAGCCAGTTTTCTGCGAACAAGTATGGTTCTGGTGACAAAAATGACCCTCAGTATCAATTGGCTTTAGACATTGCCGAAGAATACTCTCCAAGCGTATTTGGTGATAATTCGGGAGGAAGCAATTTGGCGCCTCAACTTATCAAATTACACGAAGATGGTATTGGTATTGAAGATACTCCAGACATTCCAAGAACCACAACCGCGTATGCGCATGCATCAATGAATGAAATGATTGCCGAATCTGTAGCCATGGTTCTTCATCCAAATCAACAACTTTCTAGAAAACATTTGAATGCAAAAGCGAGAAGAGATGCGGAAATTTTACTTGGTGGCGATGGCGAAAGTTATAGGCCGTGGGAAACACATCCCGCAAAGGAAGTAGCGGTGTATAAAAAACGAATTTCACAACTAAACAAAAAAGAAAGAAAAGAAAGAATTTCTTCTGGAAAAACAGACGTTTTTGGTATAGAAAATCAAAAACTTGATAGCCCAAAATTTGAAAGAGCACCAACACAATTAGAATATGAAAAAGGAAAGTCTCCAGACCCTCGTATTGTAAACCGTGAAATCATAAGAGACCGGATTAATCTCGGTGCAGAGGAAATATCAGAATTTATATATACAGACTCATCTGGATTTAGAAAACTCGTATATGCAGCGGGCATCACATCACAAAACCTTCCTTCATATTTTTTTCCAATAGAAATCGCAAAATCCACAAATTTTGATGTTGATGAAATTGTCGAAATTTTTGAAAACGGAACAAAAACCAGACTTACAGGGTTTCGAATACCAGAGAGAACATTCTTTGTAAATATGTTTGCCTTTAATGCAATAGACGAAAATGGCCAATCGTTGGATGAAAAACAGTCAGCATTCGCTTCAGGATTTGAGCGTTCGGAAAAGGTTGATGTTGTTAATTCTTCCAAATTTTTTGGTTATAAACCGATTTCAATTCGCAGAGCTGGTTCAAATGATGCCGGTCCGCAATACCACTGGCTTGAATTTGATGCCAGAACAGAGGAGGGTCAACAAATATTAAAAGCGTTAATTATCAAAAAATTTATGGATGATTGGGCGGCATCGTCACACGCTCCGCTATCGAGATTATTAAAAATTGCCACTCAGCAACTTTTTTCCACAGAAACAGTTCGACCATTAAATGAAAAATGGAACGACACGTGGACAGATAGACAGCTTGAATTTGCGCGTTCAATAATTTCCAATTTGTACGAACTGACACAATCGTATTTTGGGTCAAAAGGAATAACTCACATAAATCTATATCGTGGTTTGTCGATTGACAATGACAAGTTGCCAAATTTAATAAACGAAGATAAATCAATTGACCTCGGAGATAATTTGTACATCACCTCGGTGGTCGGAAGCGCACTTAGTTCGTGGACTAGCGATTTGTCAGTAGCAACATACTTTTCTCAAGACACACCAACGACACCTGGAAAAGCAAAAAGAGTTCATTTAAAGCAAGTGGTTCCAGTAGGGGATGTTATTGGAATGCATCTATTTAATTTTGGAACCATGGGTGAGTCTGAATTTGTTTTGATTGGTGGAGAGAAACCATCAATTGCACATATTGTTCCCGAAGGCTCAGTGGCCCCAAATGTTTTCGTTGACCAAGGCGAATTTCCAACAGATAGAGGTTTTGATTTATTCCAAGTGAACGACGATGATGACTTCTTTGCCAACACGCACACGCTGATTGAAAAATTGGAAGCAAATGGCGACAAAGACAGTATTTCAACAGCTCAAAACCTACGAGCATTTGTTCAAAAAAGGGACGAATCGATGGACAGATTGTCGTCTGGAAGAATTGCAAGAACCAAACAAGCATTATCGCAAGCATTTAAATTTAGAATTAAAAAGTTTGATGAATCTGAAATCATGTCAGAAGACAGGGACAACCTTGACAGACTGTGGCTTGAGCGTTCAGTCGCAGAGAAATTGGACGACAAACCAATTACCGATGCGGAAAGAAAAGAGCGCGCGGATTTGTTGATTGAATTGGACCAAATATCAAAAACTGGAATTCTGACACCAGATTTTTCCGTGAACATAGCGGCAGAGATATTGCAAGACGCCTCAAGAATAATAAATATTGGACCAGGCCGTTCAATATCGGACGACATACGGTTATCAAAAGAAACAATTGACAAAAATCCAGAAGACAGGGGTCATGAGATTCCGGCAAAACGAGCGGTTGCAGAAATTCTTGCCGAATTGTCAGATGTTGACATATCTGATTTGGTTTCTCTTTTTTATTCGACAGACTCAATAGTTGAGCTTTTCCCAGAGCAATACAGAGATACACTCAAAAAAGAACTTACAAGAATGATATCAGAAACTGATAGCAAGTGGGATGTTTTTGGATTAACTGAGGAAATTACAGAAATGTCAGAAGAAACTTTTGACACAATTATGAAACAAAGAACAAAACGACCCTTTGTTTTGGGCAAAGATTTAACTCCGCAACAAAGGGCAGCATATGTAAACGCAAAAGCATTTATTCGCAATTTGGTCAAAACACTTGTTTCTGGCAAATCAACAAATGACGATGATTATAAATTTAGAGTATCACCATCAACTGGACAGGTGTACCCGGGGGACATTACAAAACTTGCGTCAGAACTTTCCAATGTAAACGCGGTAAGAAAAACTCTTCTTGGGGCATTGGTCAATAGAGCGTTTAGCGGTGGGGACTCGGCAAAACCAGAAGAACGGTTGGTCAAACTGTTTCCATCAGCAAAAGAAGTTTTAGATTTTATAAACACTGGAGACATTCTTGACCCTACATCAATTTTTCAAACACTCCCAGAAAATCAAAGAATAATAGCCCAATCAATAATGGAACAAATAGTTGATGACTTTTTGTTCGATATTGATTTTTTTGATGGAGACATCAAAGAAGGTGAAAAAACTCCCGCATGGCCATACGGCCTCATGCCAGATTATCACAAAAAAAGAATGTATGACCTTCTAACACAATACGGCGGCTTGACTGACGACGAAATGAGAATGTTGGGATACTACAGAGATAATGCTGATTTCCAAAATATTATTTCTGCAGTCGCAAAGCAAATAAACAGATTTTCGCCAAAATCAAGACAAAAAAGAAATCAATACAAAATGTTTTTGCACGGAAGCAGAATGGCTTTTGAAGATGGTGATATCAATATTGACAATGTGAGATATTACCCAGGAGACGAAAAAGAGAGCAGACAACTCAGAAAAGACCGACTTGATGATTTGAAATTTCAAGCAACATTTAAAACCAGCGGAACGTTGCCCGGCAGCCCTGAGCCAAAACTTTCGAATTTAAATGATGCCGAAAATAGGTCTGGAGCATATGCCGACCCACAAGTGCAGATGGATGCAAGGGATGCTGATTACAATATACGAAGAAGAAGAAGAAGCTATAAAAAAATACTTGATGACATATTTCATGATAGTTCCACAAAAAAAACCAAATCGACACAACGCATTCTTCGGATAACTGTCGCAGACCATGCAAAGGGTCATACTGGATACTTTTTTGAAGATGGAGAAAAACAACCACAACAGTTAAGCTTGGACCGACCTCTTTCGGCTCTCATACGTCTTCAACCTCAATTAACAAATAAACGAGTATATGAAATTGCTTTGCCAGACGATGAAGAAAAAGCTCTTCAAAAAATTGATGAATTTTTGTCAATTGAACATTTTAAATCTGGTTTATCTTTGTTGGTTGGCGAACTAAAAGAAGCCGACGAGTATTTTGGTGACCAAGACAAAAATATACAAATTAGAGATAGCGAGTCGCTTGATACTTCCAAATTGGATAGGACACGATTCAGGGACACCATTAATCAATTATCAGACACAGCTGAATTTGACATTCGCACGCCAGAGGGGCAAAAAGCGTTAAAACAAGTATTAATGTCGCAAATAGTTCAGTCGTGGGCTCAGAGCTCAAATAAGGTAGCACTTTCTTTTTTGATGCAAGAAGTTGCAGCCGAAGAATTTGGCATAAAAGGAGAAACTGCTGACCTTACTGACATTCTTGGACCATCACTGGTTAATGTTCCTGGTGTTTTCAAAGTGTTTGCACAAATGAAAGACAGTGGAGACAAGATACAGATTCCAGAAAATCAAAAAACAGTAATTCGCTTAATTCTTCGCTCCATGCGGGAGGCAACACAGGCATATTTTAAAGAAAAAGGAATTACCCACATACCGATTTACAGAGGAATGAACCTAAGGGAAAAAGATTTGCCGAAAGAGCTGATAGGGGGAGAGACCATAGAAATCGACGCAAAAATGAGACCGCTTTCTTCTTGGGCAACATCCCTCAGCTTGGCGGAACGATTCGGTGGAGCCACCGGAGGTGCTGGGTATGACACAACGGCCAGTGCTGAGCCATATCACGGAGTTGTTATAGGTGCAATGGTTCCAGTTGAGGATATTTTGGCTATTCCATTAACCGGATTCGGATGTTTAAATGAAGACGAAGTTGTTCTTATAGGTAGACCAAGAAAAGCACAAATGATACTTAACGAGAAATCATTTGTTGAAAAAATTGGCGAGCCCCAATCTGGGACGTTGAAGAAAGCTATTGATAACACAAAAAAGCGGAACGAAAACAAGAGCAAACTTTTTCGCTATAGAACTAGGTCTAATGAGAACATTGACGATGAAGATATCAAACTTGGTGAAGCGATACTCAATAATACATCCGACAGCGTTGCGAAACATCCGAACACCCGAACATTGTCGAAGAAGATAATTTGGCGAAACGCAGAACAAGATTTTTTGGAAAAACTTAGAGAAAAAGCCAATGATTTGATTGAAGAAAAATTGGGTGACTCTTTTGAGGAAAGACTCTCTTCTGGAAGAACAGACAGAAGAACAAGAATTCAACTTGATTCATCTGAAATTAAACGACGCAGCCGCGATTTTATGATGGATTATGATTCAGAACAAGATAAAGACGGCATAAGAGAAACACTCACAAAAGCATTTAAGGGTGGTTATACGGTTCGAATAAATGAATACTCCGACATAAAAGAGGGAATAAGTGTTGGAAGAAATGAACACGGAATAATACTTCGTTTTGGGGAAGGATTTGATGCGGACGGAAATCCAGAGCCGTGGCTTGTTGATATGTTTCTTAATTGGCTCAGACTTCACGGGCCAAATCTTTTTACAAAACCCAAAGAGGGGGCAACGCAGGTTGCTCTTGGTGGCTGGAAATACAATGGAAAGGTTTATCTTGACATAGTTGACATATATCCAGAAACACCAGAATTTATAGACAGGGCAGTACAGCTTGGCCTAGAAGAGGACCAAATTTCGGTAACAAAACTAAGAAGACTTTGGGAATTATTGGATGCAGGAAAAGACCCAAGTGGGCCAGATGGGGCGTTTATTATGTCCGGGGGGCGCGGTGGCAGAACAATTTCTGTAGCAACACTTAGAGAGTTTTCCAAAGAAAGAAGAAGACTTCTTGAAAGAATAGAAAAGAGCGGCTCACCGGACGTTATTCAGGTTGGCAAACCGCTGAGAATAGAGCTAAAAAATAACAGAAACATGAAAAGAATCAGAGTTGTAGATAGAAATAATACAAATCAAAAAGAATTTATACTTCTTGACTCCGCGGACGGACTTTCTGTTGTTGCGTATTCCGGAGAACAACTTGCTGATGTTATTGGTAAGTCTAAATCAAAAAATATAAACTCATTGAATTTGCGCACGCTGACAGAAACAAAACAACCAGTTGCCGCTATAAGAATAAATAGAGGATTAGAAGATGGAAAACCAGTTTTTTCTATTGTTAGAACAGAAGAAGGAAATATTGAAGGACTAGACGAAGCATTGAGAAAAATGCATGAGGAATTCAATGTCAATAAAAGAGACAAAGAAGAAAAGAGACTTTCTTCAGGACTTTCTGTTCCACTACATCCAGATACCACTTTTCCAAGTCCAACACCATACCCAGACGACGGAGCAATGCCCGGAGACGATAAACGCCTATTGAACAAAATGGTTCCAATATCCCTAATTAAACAGTTCATTGTATTTGATAGAGAGGGAGAAGATGCACTAGGCACTTATTCGGAAAATTCAATTGCTAAAATAGTAAAAGATTTGAGAAGCGGCAAAGGCATAACAACCTCACTGCAAATCAACTATGACCACCAAAAACAGTGGGCACATCTTGCCGAGGGTCACCACAGACTAATAGCTGCAGAACGGGCTGGATTAACTCATGTTCCTGTAACAATTGAAGTTTTTGACAACCCTAGTCCAGAACTTGAAGATGGTGACCCCAGCCAAAATGTTCCCAAGTTTTATATAAAAGGAGCAAAGCTCACACTAATACATCCAAAAATGTGGATGTCAGACGAAAATGACAAATACTACAAGCTTCCAAGTCGAGTGACACCAGCGGTTTTTGCAGAGCTTCAAGATGATGAAGACAGAAGATTAATGAGAGAGTGGGAAAATTCCCCGGACACGGATGCGTGGAGACTATCTTCTGGAAGAAAAAAGAAACCAATTAGAAAATCAAGCAGAAAGCAAACACCAAGAAAAACGCCACCAAGAAGAGACCCGGTCCCACCTCTTCCATCGAGAAAAAATCCGAAACCGGCGAAATTTGAGATTATTCCACCAGACGATGAAAAAATATCTCAATATCTAAGCTTATTTGGAGACGAAAACAATAAAGGCGTCTATTGGGATTTTGCAATCGGAGCAGGGATTGGACAACGTGGCGATTGGGAAAAATTCTCAGAAAGAGCAAAAAAACACATAGACCAACCATTGCTGAAAGACCCAACAAATAAAAACCTGGGAGAAAATTTAAACACCGAAACGATGCTGTCAAGGCAGTTATTTAGAAAACAAAAATTTATAAGATATACCGACGATTCTGGCAAAAATTGGAATATTGCTCTGGTTCAAGACGTGTTCGGCCGGTATGTCGCGATAGATATTGACAAAATGGAAGAAGATTATAAAAAAGCAAATATGGAGTTTTACAGCTGGGACCAAGTCATCCATTTCTATCGCGAAGGCAATAAATCAAGACAAGAAGCCAATATTTCAAGACTGGCAGTGATTGGTTTATTGGAAACAGAAAAACTTGAGCGTAAAGAACAATCTAGATGGGTTGTTGGAAATCTAGAAATACAGGCAGGACACAGATATAGGGGACTAGGAAAACAACTGTTTGATTTCCATAACGAAATTTATCCTGAATTGGAAACAGAATTTAAAGAAAAGAAACAAAAAGACCAAAAGAGATGGGTTAACAATTTTATTCGGACATACAAACCAAAACTTACAACCTACGAAAGATTAATTTCTGGAATAGATAACCTATATCCAGCAGAAGACGAGGTTTTGGAGCGCCTGCGTTCCGGGGCAACACAAGGCGACACTATACAAAAACTAAATTTTGCGATGGATGTGCTTTCAAATCCAGCTCTTTCAAGACCACTAAACAGGAGAAGCGAAAGAAGAGATGGGAGCCCAAGATACAGATTGTCATCTGGCGAACAAAAACAATCAACAATAGATGATTTGGTTGATGCACCATCTGTTAGGGAAGCAATAAAAATATTAAAAGATACTTTTGGAGAAGAGGGAGTTGTTCAAAAGTTAAAGAATTTAGCGACAATTAGAGAAAATTCAACAACTGGTACGGCCGAAATAGCACATACAAAAAATCCAGATGGAATAGACCTCAATGAAGAAGAACTTAAATTGGTTAACTCTTTGGTCGAGGCTGGAACATTATTAAAACAGGCGATAGACAAAGAAATTGAGCAAATCGCCGCATCCGAAGACAGCGACGCTATTAAGCAAATAGAAATACTTCAGGCGCAACGCGCCACAATCGAAACAAAACTTTCAAAGATTGGAATGTCCACTCTTAAAAAACTCAAAAAAGCTCAAGCAAAAGACAGGAAAGAAACATACAATTCCTCTACTAAAAAAAGCATTGCGCATGCTGTTTTTGGAGTTCCAGATACTGTTGCATTTAACCTAGCCGATGAGCCATATGGAATAGATTTTGATTTACTTCGCAGCTTGATAGATGAATATGAAGGTTCTTATACGCGACCAGATAGTTCTGAAACAGGACCTATTAAAACAGTTGATTTTGATTGGAGGGCAGATGAAAAGGGCACATTAAAGAGATTTAAAATAAGCAAAACAGAAATACGAAACCGTGGTCGCAGGAGTCATTTTTATTTGACAACAGAAAAACAGCCAAGTAGAGAATCTGATATCTATGTAGCAAGAAAAATAGAAACATCACTTCCGATGGTTAACGAAATTAATAGTTTATTGAACATCGCTTCTGGCATCGCCCATCAATATCGCACTTTTAAGGGCACATCTCGTAATTCACCAGAAGAACTCACCGACGACCTTCGACGCGATGTTTTCCTTGATATCCGCAAAAAATTTACAAGGATTACCCACTTCAGATTGGCAAGATTCCCTGATGAGTATATTGTGGGCGCATTGTCAGGGATGTCTGACGAAACGAATGATAAATTAATGCCAATCGCCGAGGCAGATGCGTCTAATTTGTTCTGGCCACTAAAATGGAAAGTCAATTCTTCGCAAGACTTGCTCAAAAGAGCAAAACAAAGGCGCACGATTACCCGAAATGATGAGTCATATGACCCAGAAAAAGACCCAACCTTAATCGGACTTGACCCCTTCAAAAAATACGACTCTCCTCCAGATTTTGCAGATGGAGGAGAGTCATATGACGAGGTATGGATTCCATCTGTTGCAAGTTCGAATTTGGCCCAACAAATGTCAAGACCGCCACACAAGTTTAGAGTTTCGCACAATCGAATTACCGGAGAAATCAAGATAGAGCTAGTGGAAACAATGGATGTGGCTCCACCAAATACGGACCCAAACATCAAGGAAATTACGGTAGACGAGGCAAAACAGTTAATTTTTAACACTCTAAATCTACAAATGAAGAGTGAATCAGGCTTTTCTGCATCTGATAGGGAAAAAATAGTTAGTGATGCCGTTATTAGGGGGCTTACATCATACAAACCACCCAAACCACCCAAAATAACGCCAATAGATGAGGAAGTAACAATTGGGGACAAAACGTTTCCTGTTGGCACGCCTTTTAGTGTTGTAGAAAGCGAAATAACCGCACTAATGGGTCAGCTTGAAAAGTTGGAACGCCAAATCTACGAAGACCAACAAAACTTCTCTGACCAGCATGCGTCTGACACTCGACGAGATATGACTATAAAAGTTCTCAAAGCCGCCGGAATTGAATTTCCAGACGAAGAAGAAGTAAAACAAATTCCGGTAGAAATTGTTAGGCTGCCAGTAAAAGCATCACTTGACGGAATGAAAAGCTTTTTGCGCGGTCATATACCCGGAGCCAGCTTTGGCCGGTATGAGTACAAGGGCACAAATAAGGAAAAATTGAAACAAGAAGTATACAAAGTACTAAGATTAATTCCAAAACAGTTTTTAACTGGTGATACCTCAATAGATTTTAGTCAAACTGGGTATGACGCGAAAGAACTCGTTGAATCAGAAAGCTATAGAAAAACTGGTCCCTTTGGCATATTTTACAGAGTTGTTGACAGAATAAATAGAGCTCATGCAACAAATGTGGGGGATGGAAAAACAATAATAACCGAATCTGAATTTCCAGAGCGTGTGTATTTTGAACAAAAACAACAACACGTAGACAAAGCAATTGAATCATGGAAATCCACTATGCTCCACGAGGCAATACATGGAGTCGAAAACTCTAATCCACCAGTCAAAATTTTAGAATGGTTGTTTTTTACAAAACGACGAAATAAAGATGAACTGAAACCACTGCAAGACATAAGCAGGGGAGCAGGCTTCAAATATGACGAAAAAGCTGTTCGGGATGAATGGGCAGAAATATACGCTGGTAAAGTATATAGAAATGGAACACCATTAGACAGTTTTGAAATAATGACAACTGGGATGCAAAACATTTTTTTCCCAAGAACAACCGGTGCAGCACTAAAAGACAAAGAACACACACAATTCGTTTTGGGAGTTCTTCTTTCTTCCACTCTTACTAAAGATAATACAAAACCAAAATCGAAACTCCCCCCACCGCCAAAAATAATTCCATGGAAACGCGATAATCCAAGACTTTCTTCTGGGCAACAAAGCGACTCAAACGAAAGAATGGATGCAGGGAATAGCTTTTTTGACGCGGCAGGAAAAAAAGCACTTACGATTGCGGAAATAAAACAAATAAACGAAGCTACAAAAAAACTTGCTGACACCGGGCTGAATTTGCAAATGTTTAAATGGAAATGGGACGGAAATGGAAAAACAAAAGCAAGAACATGGGATTCTCCACTTTTTGTAATTGGCGGAAGACCTGTCGTGATTGTGGAAGTCAATGGAGTAAATATTCCATTTTATGTTAGTTCTGGAAGCGGTGGCAAAAAAAATGTTCCAGCTGGGCGATGGTATCCATTTTTTGGTTTGTCAGATTATGACGGATGGTTTAACAAAACATCAGAAGAGGACATAAATGATTTTTACGGAATTCCGGAATTTAGGTCGATTGCTGACATATTAAACAAAACCATAACACCAAGCGATGTACCAAACGGTAAAAATACTAGATGGAATGAAGCCGAGAGAACGAGAACAAAAAAACGTCCACCGATAAAAGTGCCGCCCAGAATCGGCCTTAGTGGTTTTATAAATTTTGGAAATCGGATTCGCGGAGGAGACGAAGGGGGTAGGCCAGATGAGCTAAAAGACGAAATTCGCGAAGCAATGCACAGAGACCTGACGCCAGTGGATTACTTATACCAATTATCGGAAAATGAGCTTAAATCTCGCATTGAAAAGGTTTTAACAAAAGTAAAACAAGGAAGGAATTCAGAAAAAGCAGGATATAGAAAAAAAACAAAAGTGGTAGAGAAAGTAATAAATGATAAATCATTTACCGATTCAAACAACGAAAGAATCAGGCGTAGGGAAGTTGAAGTTTCATTTACCGATTCTAATAACAATAGATACACGGCAAAAATAATTTCAAGTGTTGAAAATCTTGATTTTGTTGAGCTCCCACCAAGAAGAGAAGCATCAATATATGTTGAAGACAAAAATGGATTGATAATTGGGCGACTTTTTGCCAAAGAAGGAAACACGGATAAAACTCTTGGCAAGTTTATTATTGCCGACATTACAGTAAATGACGAATTTCAGCGTCGTGGTCTAGGTCGAGAAATGATGCGTTTGGGAAGCAAATACAATGTTGATGGTGACCAAATAGAGCATTCAGACATGCTTTCTCCACAGGGGGCAAGATTTGCTGCTGGAACGCCAATTGAACGTCTTTCTTCTGGGAAGACAAGAGAAGATGAGATAGACGAAAACGGGCGGTTTGTGGCAACCGAGGAAACTGACAAGTTTGGTGACCAAAACTTTTTACAGAGTCAAGTACATGCGTTCACTGACCTTTCAAACGAACAAATACAACAAGCGAAAAACTCTGACAAATCGTACAATCATGGTGGGTCCGAGGCATACGAATTCCGAAAAAACTACGGGTTGGATGTTTTTGACGAAGATTATCTAAAACAAATAAAAAAATACTTAAAGATGGATACGACGTACTACAAAGAAGAAAACCCAAACGGCTTATCCAGCGTCAACTTACTGAGTGGATTGACCACGATTCGGGCTAGACAAATTCAAGTTGAACATCTTGCTAATTATTTCCGCGAAAACGATTCTTCGCCGTCCCTTATGTCGCTTTTGGCTTCACGAGTTGTCTTACATGGTGGCAGAATGGAAAACCTAATTAAAGACTTGGCAAGTACCAAGGAATTTAACAAAGATGCCAAAAATATCGCAATTCGCTCATCACGAGCTGCAAAACACTACATTTTAAAGGTTAATGATGCATTGAAAAAGGGTGAAATCAAAGAAGAGTCATTTGATGAATTGTTAAAATTTTTCGCCAAAGAATTCAAAAAACTACACAATCAAAAAGAGCGACAAAACGCCTCAAGAGTAGCGTCAAATACAAACATATTGGACAATAGATTTAACTTTGTTAGAAACCTGGTAGAGGATTTGATATTAAGCCGCGAACAAATACAGCGGCTCAATCATCCGAAATTGCCATTTGACATTTCGGCAAAAGATATTGACCGTGCGCATGTCGCAAGTGAGATGTTTCGGGGTTATCTATTGGACCCTTGGCTGTTCCTGTCTGATGGTATCTATGCAAATTTGCTCAGATATTTAATCAGCGATTCACTGACAGAAGATATAAAAAATTCAAAACCAGAGCCACCAGCTAGGCAAAAAACCATTAAACAAGCGGCGTCATTGGTGAATAGTTTTGGTTTCACCGAAGATGCAACGAGCGGTCTTATGTCAATGAATGCGATTCGCTCAATTGCGCGCGAAATATATCGCTCAACGCAAGAAACTCTTAGACGCAATGGTATTCGTTCAATTAAGCTCTATCGTGGCTCATCCAACGAGGGGTTGAGGCAAAAACTAGACTCCTCGCCAGACGGCAAAATAGTGACAGACTTGCGTCTCAGGCCAATAAGTAGTTGGACCTTTTCGGAAGAACTGGCTCACGGATTTTATGGAAACCATATTAGGTATGGCATGTACGAACCAGAAAAAGAAGACGCCAGCCGACCAAATTACAAACCGTACAAACCAGAATTGCAACAAAAAATATTTGACAATCATGTTGTATATGAAGCCGACATACCAGCAGAACAAGTGTTTTACTTGCCTCATTTTGGCGCAGAAGATGAAGTTATTGTTATCGGGCCGACAGCCAAGAAATCCAAAGTTATCCGTGGCGACTTCGCGAGGCGAAGAAATCGGCCCAAAAATAGACTTTCTTCCGGCGAGACAGAAAATAAAGAAAGAGCTGACAATGTTGATTGAAGCAAGAATTGGGGAATCTCTAGAAGTGTCAGCGTTCGGTAGTTTGGATGGAATTGAATATGAGCCAGATTTTCTAAACGAATTTGCAAAAAGCAAAACCATTCCGGAAACAATCCTGATTCTTGGTGGAACACGCAAGATTGTCACAAACCCCCTTCCTGAATCAGACTTTGAGTTGTCCCAAATAGCAATTTGGGTGATGAATGAATTCGCAAAACTTTTTGGAGTTAAGTTAACTGTAGACACATTGAAAGATGTTGATGATATTGGGTCTGAAGACGACCTGCCGGAAGACGCTGTTTATTAATATAAAATCTATATATGGCAAAATCATTTAATCTTGACGACACAGTAGAAAATGCAGACTGGATTAAGCGCGGAGCTCTTGATTTGGGCAAAATAAGAACATCTGGCGATGTTTTGGGTTTGTTGCAAATTAACAAGCCCTTAGAAGAAGTGGATGTCGACACATTGAAAAATATTATGACCTACAATTGGTATGAATCTCTTCCGATTCCAATAAAAAGAGATTTTTTAATAGCGCTGAATGAAGCAGAAGAAAAAGAAGAAGAAGAATGAGAAAGTTTAAAAATTCACCATTTCCTGCGGCGTGGGTTGAAGAATCAATAAATTCGTTTGTATCTGACGCTCCACAGGTTTTGGAAAAAACAGCGGCAATGAATTACACAAAACCAAAACTTCGAGAATCAATTAAAAATCGAATAATGGCTGGCTCAAAAGGTGGTCGACCTGGTCAGTGGTCTGCGAGAAAGGCCCAACTTGTTGCATTGGCTTATAGAAAAGCAGGTGGTGGTTATAGGGGAAAGAAAAAGAAGTCTCAACGTTCTCTGTCAAAATGGACAAGGGAAAAATGGAGAACAAGCGACGGCAAGCCAGCCAATAGACCTGGCGGAATGAGAAGATATCTTCCAGCAAAAGCATGGTCTCGACTTTCTCCAGCCCAAAGAGCTGCGACCAATAGAAAGAAAATACTTGGCAGTAGGCGTGGACAACAATTTGTTGGAAATACTCCAGCCGCAAGAAAAGCAGGAAGACGCGCAAGGGGCTCGAAGAGTAAATAATATTATGGGTAGGCAATTTGATGAAGATGACGATGAGTACGTCGAATTGATAAAGGAATATGAAAGATACATAAGAGACACCCCTGGAGCGTATGAAGATTTTGACGAATGGTTGGAGTTGGAGTACTATGGAACCAAGAAAGCAAAAAAAATTCACAAAAAACCCACAAAACGCAGAAAAGGAATTGAGGATTAAACAATGACCACAATAAGTGATAGCGCAAAACTTAATACGGTTGCCGAATTGTTTAAAATAGATGGAATTTTCAGGGAGAATGGTTTTGAGTCGAAATCAGACCTTTATACCATAATCGAACATTTTTCCACTAGAGAAAAATCAAAAAACAATGAGTCCGAAGTTGAAGATTGGGACGAAAATCCAGAGAATGAGCAAGAAGATGAGTAAAGAAAAAGAAAATGTTGAGTTTACGGTTTCCAGTCTGCCAAAGAATTTCTTTGAAATGTCTGATGATGAGCAAAAAGAATGGGTAATCAACCAACTAAAAAAAATGAACCAGCAAGATGATGGCGGTAGTCGGTCATCGAGATAGTGGGTGCTGAGGGAATCGAACCCCCGACCGGGTCGATGTAAACGAACTGCTCCACCACTGAGCTAAGCACCCGTTTTTGGAAACGGGATTAAATTTTTTGCTACTTGCGTGTTCTTTTTTGTTTTGTTTCTTCTGTTACGCCAGAGAGCAAAGCAGAAAGTTCTGCATCATAGATTTCGCTGTATTCATCCATGTGCCTGCTTTTGAGAACAAGATGGGCACGACGACGCGCCTCCTGTCGAGCCGTGTTTATTAATTGTGATTTCTCTTTTTGTTCTTGCGTGTGGCGCGGACGACCGCGTCTCATGCCTTTTTCTTTTAACTTTCCATAC
>Ga0194119_10002794_pt1 | contig 29021 bp, 22 predicted proteins | sample TA2MahC100mmetaG_FD_148620 | JGI IMG/M metagenome (GOLD analysis project Ga0194119, IMG submission 148620) | Freshwater microbial communities from Lake Tanganyika, Tanzania - TA2015018 Mahale Deep Cast 100m | ecosystem: Environmental > Aquatic > Freshwater > Lake | place: Tanzania: Lake...
ACATGGGCTCGAGGTCTACTTCGGCCAGTGCACTACAGCTAGGGCGCTCTTTTGATAGCGCCATTGATTCGGTAACGATTTTGATTAGCCCATCAGCGATCAGTTCACCGTGTAATTCGTGGGCAATCTCTTCGTCACTGGCGATGGGGCTTTTGAGCAAAGTGCGATCTAACCGCTAGTTAAAAGACGTAGCACGCGCAGGGCGCTTTGCTTTGGTGACGAATCACCAGATTGCTCGACAGCCAATATCGGGCCAATGCATGCTGGGCAACCGAAGGCACACTCGCAACCGTTTACGAGGTCGATCGCAGCTGTGATCGTGCGCCCTTGCATGTCAAAGAGCGGCTGCGAAAGCCCAATGCCGCCTGGGTAATTGTCATAAACATAGATAGTCGGGTTAAACGGAATCTTTTGATCTAGCACGTCCACCCGCTGGCCATCGTTGTCTTGAATCTGTGCACCACCGCCTGACCCAACGGTTGCAGACCAAGTAGCAGAGCTATCGCCAACCGAATGCCCAAGGTCGCGTCTTTCTGACATCGTCAACAAAGTGGCGACTGAGTGAATTGCGTAACCAGCACCTAAGAAACCGTCTAGGGCTTGCCAGCGATTCGCGAACTCGCGTTCTAAGTCGAGCGGGTCGATACGCCACCAAACTGCCGTGGTGTGAATTTCTTGGTCGGGAACTTTGATGTTGCCGTACCCGACGTTTTCGTGGGTGTAATAACGGATTTTCTTGTACCCGGGTATGTGTCTGACCAAGTGAACTTCACCAGTAGTAGCACCCCCACTTCTGCAAGGTGTGGTGGCGAATTCATCAATGACTTTGAGCTTGGTGTAGTCGATCGCATCTGTGTAGTAATCGGCGTCGGTTTTGGTTACGAAGGCCTTTCGACCCTCCCAATCGAGGCGCTCGACCTGCCAGGGTTGGGCTTGCACCATGTATATGGCGCCCTCGTAGATCGTCATGGGCGCTGATGAATAGTCGACCTCGGCAATGACGTCTTTCTTGCCGTCAGTGGTGTCGATGACGACAAAGTTGCCGTCTGCCACTGACCGCAAACTCACAGAGTTCGCGGGGTAAGAATCACTTGACCAATGCCAGAGATCGCCCTCTTGGTGAAGGACCTCTTTTTCTTGCAAGAACCGCAAGATGGGCAAAACCTCAGAGGTGCCAAAGCGTTCATTTGATTCGAAAGGCAGCTCGAACGCTGCGCACTTAACGTGCTCGGTCAAAATCAACTCTTGATCAGGGTCGATTTGGGCGTGTTCAGGGCTCGCTTGGGTAAAGAAGTTTGGGTTTCGCACGATGAACTGGTCAAGAGGGTCACTGGTTGCAACTAGGACTCCAATTGCGTCTTGATTACGTCGGCCGGCCCGTCCAAATCTTTGCCACGTGCTAGCAATCGTGCCTGGGTAGCCGTTCAATATGCAGGCGTCCAAAGAGCCAATATCTACGCCAAGCTCAAGGGCAGATGTCGCAATCACGCAGTCAATATCGCCAGCTCGCATTAACTTTTCGGTGTTGCGGCGTTCGGTCGGTAGATACCCACCTCGATACGCAAATATTCGATTTGGGCGTCGTGGGTCTGCGTCAAATGCATCCTTAAGATATTTGGTGATTACTTCGACAGCTAACCGCGTGTTAGCAAAGACTATTGATTTGAGTCCAGCCTTAGTAAACAGTTTTGCCAGTGAGGTCACTTGTGATCTTGAAGATTTACGAATTCCTAAAGCCGGGTTTACCACTGGGGGGTTCCACAAGTAGATGTGAGTGGCACCTTTGGGCGCGCCACTTTCGGTTACTGCTTTAACGGGCTCGCCAATTAAACGTTCAGCAAGCTCGCGTGGGTTTGCAATTGTGGCCGATGACATCAAGTACGTGGGCTTGACTTGATAGAATTCACAAATCCGTCTGAGCCGTCGAATGACATTAGCCATGTGAGAACCAAACACGCCTCGGTAAGTGTGTAGTTCGTCAATTACCACGAATTCAAGATTCTCGAAGAATTGTGCCCACTTGGTGTGGTGGGGTAGTACCCCTACATGCAACATGTCGGGGTTAGTGACCACGATGTCGCCTTTGGTGCGCACTGCCACTCGCGCATCTGAGGGGGTGTCGCCGTCGAAGGTGTAAGCGCGCAAGTCGAGTTTTGCGGCTTCGTTCATTTCAAGAATCTCTGCTACTTGGTCTTGCGAAAGTGCCTTGGTCGGGAACAAATAAAGCGCTTTCGATCGCTTGGTAAGTACTGATTGCATAACCGGCAGGTTGTAACAAAGAGTCTTGCCTGAGGCGGTTGGTGTGACGATGACTGTGTTTTCACCCTGGGTGGCGTGACCCCAAGCAGCTACTTGGTGGCTATAGAGCTCGGTGATTCCGCGGGAATTGAGAGCTGCGACTAAACGTGGGTCAACATCGCTGGGTATTGGCTGCAGATTTGCAGCTATCGCAGGTTTTGTGAATTGGCTGGTTATGCAGCCAGAACCAAGGTGCTCGATTTCACCGAGCAGTTGGCTGGTGGTCTGGGTGGGCAAGGTGCCTCCGTGAGGGGTTGGGGGGTTCGAACGTGTGTTCGAACGATACGCCCCACCCGCCCAGACCTTCCAACAGCGACGCGGGCCTAGCTAATGCCGAAGAGTGCCTCCAGCGGGTTCACCAAGAAGTACAAAACGAAGGCCAGCGTCACTACCCACATGACCCACGGGATCTCCTTAGCTTTGCCCTGGACGATCTTTATCACCGTCCAAGAGATGAAGCCGGCCCCGATTCCATTGGTGATCGAGTAGGTGAAGGGCATTAGCGCAATCGTCAAGAAAGCGGGAATGCCAATCGCGTAATCGCTGAAATCGATCTTGCGGATCTGCAGCATCATGAAGAACCCAACTAGAACCAAAGCCGGTGTCGCAGCTTCGAATGGCACCACCGTTACAAGTGGCGCGATGAACATCGCCACCAAGAACAGCAAGCCGGTAACTATCGCTGCGATACCCGTGCGCGCCCCGTCGGCCACACCGGTAGCACTTTCAATGTATGAAGTGTTAGACGAAGCGCTCGCAGCCCCACCGGCAACTGCTGCTAGTGAGTCGACGACCAAGATTGATTCAAGGTGCGGCACTTTGCCGTTCTTGTCCACCAAGTCGGCCTCGTTCGCAATTGCAAACGTCGTGCCCAAGGTGTCAAAGAAGTCGGTAAGCATCAGACTAAATACCGCCAACCCAGCAGCTATCGCACCTATCGCTGTGAAAGCGCCAAACAGGCTGAACTTGCCAAGTAGCTGAAAGTCTGGTGCCGCAAAAATCGTTGACGGAATAACTGGCACATTGAGCTGCCAGCCCGCAACATTTTCTTGGGTGCGACCGCCAACGGCAAATACACTTTCAACGATGATCGCGATTACCGTGGTCACGATAATGCCAATCAACAGCGCACCTTTGACTTTTCTGGCTAATAAGGCTATTGTTAGTAGCAAGCCAATTACGAAAATGAAGATTGGCCAACCACTTAGCTCACCGTTGATGCCAAATGTAATTAGTGGCGCGCCCGTTCGAACTATGCCTGCATCTACTAAACCAATCACGGTTATGAACAAACCGATACCGACGCCGATTGCGTACTTCAGGCCATCTGGAATAGCAGTAAACACTGCTTGCCGAAAACCTGTAAGTACCAATACCAATATGAGTAGGCCTTCGAGCACAACGATTCCCATGGCATCTGCCCACGTCATCTGAGGTGCAAGTGAGTAAGCCACCACCCCGTTTAGGCCAAGACCCGCGGCTACGGCTAATGGCATTCGCCCGAATACACCCATAGCGATGGTGAGAACACCAGCCACTAAGGCCGTTACAGCGGCCACTGCCGTGATTGCTACGGCAACGTCGGTCAACCCACCAACTAGCTGGCCGTTCTTGTCAGGTGCTGTGCCAATGATCAGTGGGTTCAGTACAACGATGTAAGCCATCGTTACGAAGGTGACGAAGCCACCACGAACTTCTCTTGGCCACGTCGAGCCGCGTGAGCGCAGGTTGAACCAGCGCTCGATCGGCGTTACATCTGCAGTCTTTACCCCAGCTTCAGCCACCGTTCATCTCCTCTTTGGGGAAGTTCATGGGGAAGGGCGTTTTTGGTGGGGAAAAAGTAGGCCTAATTCATCGGCAAAACGTGCGACGCGCGGTTTATATGTGAGCTTTCTATGACTTGTTCGTAATGCCTGAATTCAGAGTGGCGCTTGTGAAATTTGGGGTAAGAGTTACCCCGGGTCTCTTGTTTGGGTGGCCGCTGATGTTTGGGTGGGCGCTGAGGGGCTGGGCAGAGCCCTAGGCGATGCGTTTGCCCGCAATGCTGTCTTCGAAAATGTAAACCCTACTTGATTGCTCCCAAACTGAGACCTCGTACAAGGTGCTTTTGTGCGAGCCAGCCGACGACTACGACCGGCAGCGCCGCCAGAGTCGCTGCCGATGAAAGAACGGCCAAGAAAAAGCCTCGGCCATCGACGAAGCTCGCTAAGAATGGGGGAGTCGTTTTGGCCGTGGCCCCGGTGACCAACGTTGCAATGAAATATTCGTTCCACGCAAAGATGAAGCAAATCAGCGCGGCAGCCACAATGCCGGGGATGGTAATCGGCACGACGATTCTTACAAGTTCGCGAATTATGCCTGCCCCATCTATTCGCGCTGCCTCTGTAACTTCTTTAGGAATTTCCATGAAGAAGGACCGAAGCATCCAGATAGCTAAAGGAATGTTAATCGCAGCGTAGATTATGGCAAGTGCCCAAACATTGTCTAGGAAGCCCAAATTCTTAAGGATCAAATACAGCGGCAAAATTCCGGCCGCTACTGGTAAGAAGCGTGTTGAAATTAAGAAAAAAAGTGTGTTTTGTGATTGTTTGATTTCACGCACGCTTAACGCATAAGCGGCAGGAATACTAAGAAGCATTACCACGACGGTTGAGCCAATGCTCGCAACAACCGAGTTCCAGAGGTAGGCAAGCATTCCTCTTTGTGCCACCAGTTCGTAGCCGGCCAAGTCTGGTGAAAAAAGAAACTTTGGTGGATTTGCAGTCGCGTCAAATTCTGACTTGAACCCGTTTAAAATAGTCCAGAAGACGGGAAATATAAAAATAATAACTAGAACCCAAGTCGCGATTGTAAGCAAAACGTTGGGTCTTTGATGTCTCAAGCTCGCACCCCTCTTGTGAAAACAGAGAAAAGTGTTCTAAGAGCCAGAGTCGCTAAGACAATAGTGATGACTACGACTATGACCCCGTAAGCAGCAGCTTCGCCCACATTTAGGCCGATGAAGGCCCTTTCATAAAGCAAATATGACAAAGTTTTGGTCCCGCCGGTTCCCTTGGTAAGAATCGCAATCGGGTCAAAAACTTGCAGCAAGATGATGGTGCCAAGAAGAATAGCAATCTCAAAGTAGACGCGAAGGTGAGGCATCGTTATCAATTGAAATGTCTTCCAAGTGCTGGACCCATCTACGGCCGCAGCCTCTAAGACTTCCTGGTCTTGGCTCTGTAGACCGGCAAGCAGAATAAGCATCATAAAAGGGGTGAATTGCCATGCAAGAACGATGACGATAGAAACCATCGGGTAGTCGGTTATCCAAGCAGGTTCTGGTAACCCCAAAAGCCCTGCAAAGTAGTTGACCGCACCAATGTTCGTATCAAACATTGAGAACTTCCAAGAAAGAGCTGCTGCAGCTGGCATAACTAAAAATGGTGTGATTATGAGTGTCCGGGCCAGCGCGCGACCTTTGAATTTTCGATCCAAGAGCAGAGCAAAGAGCAGACCCAAAAGCAGTGACGAGACCACGGCCATCGTTGTCATGGTTATGGTCGCAATCAATGCTGGAATCAAGTCTCCAGAGGAGAAGACGGTGGCATAGTTTTCAAGACCCACAAACTGGCGATCTGCAGGCTTGAGCAAATTCCAATTTATGGACGAAAAGACGATGGTTAACAAAAAGGGCAGCTGAGTAAGAATGATGACGAAGATGACTGCGGGGTATAGCAGTCCCTTTAGTTTCGCTTTATCTGCAGTCTTCTTTGTAGTCGACTTGGCCTTCTGCAGGAACAGACGTACCTCCCTGAGATCTCGAGAAAACCATAGCCGTGCTGAAAAGGCTGGCACCCAGGTGGTCTACTTCTAGACACACCTGGGTGCCAGATCGCTCAAACAATAATTACCCAATTTGCATGGGGTAATTACTTCTGCGCGTCACCCGCTTTCTGGGCGATTTCTTGCCCCTTATCGAGTGCTTCCTTCACGGTTATTCGCCCAGCAACTGCATCCGCGACCAGTTGTGCCACCTGATTTCCAACATCTTGGAACTCAGGAATCGACACGTACTGAATACCGACCCACGGCTGAGGGTTTACCCCAGGTTGGTTCGGGTTGACCGAGCTCATCACTTCAAGAGTGATGGGTGCGTACGCGGCAGCAGCTTCTTTGTAGTTGGGGTTCTCGAACGTGGAAGTACGTGACCCTGGGGGTACGCGGTTCCAGTCCAAAGTTTCACCCACTAGTTGGTGATATTCCTTACTTGTCGCCCAAGTAATGAAATCAGCCGCGGCATCGACGTTTTTGGTCGTCTTTGGAATTGCCAGTGACCAAGCCCATAGCCAGCCAGAGTTTTTCGTCTTGACCACCGGGGCGTAGACATAACCCATCTTGCCCTTGACTGGTGAGTCATCTGACTCAAGTAAGCCGGCAAGGCTGGTTGCGTCGTACCACATAGCAAAGTCACCGTTCTTCATACCGTTTAGGCACTCATTGAAGCTATAGGACAGCGGGTCTTTCGGCCCGGCAGTTTCCAATAGATCTTTGTAGAAGGTGATTGCTTGGGTGAACTCGGGTGAGTTCACTCCGGCTTTCCAGTCCATGTCGTACCAGTTGCCACCAAAGGTCTGAACCATGGTGGTGAGTACGGCAAAGGACTCGCCCCAACCTGGCTTACCACGCATACAGATGCCATTGACTTTGTCGCTTTTGACCTTCTTCGCGATCTCAGCCACCTCTTGCCATGTTGGTTTGTTTGGCACGGTTAAGCCTGCTGCCTCGATGATCTCTTTGTTGTACATGAGAATCGAGGATTCACCATAGAACGGAACCGCATAGAGCTGTCCTTCGTAAGAAAGGGCGTCTCTAACTGGCTTGATGATGTCGTCAACGTCGTACTCCGGCGTTCCGACATAAGGAGTGAGATCGGTCAGCCAGCCATTGGCGGCCCATTGCGGAACTTCATATGAGCCAATCGTGACTACGTCGTACTGACCTGCACCACTTGCGATATCCGCAGTAACAGAACTACGAAGATCGCCCTCCTCCATGATTTGGAAAACGACATCTACGCCCGGGTTCTGCGCCTCGTACTCAGCTGTCAGTTGTTCCATATCTTTCATCTGTCCGTTATTAACCGTTGCTACCGTGATAGTTACCGGTGTAGCGGCTGTTTCCGTTGTGGTTGTCTCGGCTTCTTCAGCGGTATCAGTACCCCCGCCACAAGATGCTGACACGAGGGCAGCAGTAAAGAGTGCTGCTGCTGCACCCAACCACGGTGCTTTTCTTTGTCGCATTTCCCTCCTCGAAGGCGCAGCTGGTTTCATGGGATATGACGCCTTACTGCAGCCTTGAAGTGCAAACGATTCAGCAAGAGAAGATGTGCGTCAACTCAGATTTATAACGGTTTCGTAACAAAGCGCCTCACTAGTTGACTCACATCCCTGGACAACGTCAGCGCTGTGGGCGCAACTAGTCGCTGAGTAGGCGACTTAAGGCAACTTTTGTTCCGTTTTGGCGAATGTCCTCTAACCTCATGGTAAATTCGCGGACGAATCTCTGAGAATCAGCTAAATCACCGAAGAGATTTACATCTTTCAGGAAAGCTATCACCTCCGACTTGCTACGCTGAGCGAGTTGCGTCACTAAATCTTTTTGTGAGTCCAACACTTCTATCGGGGTGCCTTGCTCGTCTATGCCTTCTGCATAGCGCGCCCAACTGGCAGTAATTGCCGCTGCGAATCTAATAGAACCTTCGTGATTCAGTTGATGTTTGATTACAGGTACGAGCCACTGAGGTATTCGATCCGAAGTGTACGCACATAATCTGGAAATCGTGTCAGCTATATAAGGATTTTGAAATCGAATAATCAGATTCTTACGGTAAGAATCGATATCAAAGTTTCTGATTGATTCGAGAGTCGGCATTGCCTCCTCTTGCATATAACGAGATAACAAAGCTTGAAGTAGCTCGTCTGAGGCGGCTTCATGGACGAAGCGATAGCCCATCAAGTAGCCAAAGTAAGCGAGTGCTTGGTGACTCAAATTAAGAAGCCTTAACTTCATGAGCTCAAAAGGCATTACGTTCTTGACCATCAAACAACCCACGCGTTCAAATTCCGGTCTTCCTTGTGTGAAGTCATCTTCGATAACCCATTGAAAATAGTCTTCGCTTAGCACAGGTGCCTCATCTATCAAGCCCAAGTCATCGCGAACTTCATCACAAAAACTCTGGGTAAGAACAGGCGTTATGCCGTCAACCATAGTATTTGGAAAGCTCACGTTTTCTTCAATCCAAGGCCACAATTCGGGGTGCTTGGCGACTGTGAATTCCTGTAACATTTTCTGCAAGACCACGCCATTGTTTTGCACGTTGTCGCAAGACATGAGAGTTAAGCCAGGTAGTCCGTGTTCTTTTCGTAGTTTGAAAGCGGCGCTTAGGTAGCCGTAGACGGTCAATGGCGGGGAATCGGGCACCATTTCTTGGACTATCAAAGGGTTCTCAAAATCAAATTCACCGGTTGATGGAATCTTGTTGTATCCACCTTCGGTTATCGTGAACGAAATGACTTTTGTATTTGGCGAAACGAGAGTGTCGATGCAGGCTTGCGACCCTTCCCTTGCTAGTTGATAGTCCACTAGGCTGCCGATGAGTCGAGTTCGCGAAGTGCCATCGGTGCCCTTGTTGACTAGCGTGTAGAAGTGATCCTGAGCCCTTAGCTGCTTGCAGAGTTGTTCGTCCGACTCAAGTAATCCGATTCCGCAAACACCCCACTTGAGGGCTTCAGGGTCTTTGGGATTCAAGTTGAGAAGTTCATGTAGTGCCATTGCTTGGTGTGCCCGATGAAAGGCACCCACACCGAAATGGGCCACACCAGAAAGGATTTTTTTTGGGTTATACGTGGGGGTTTCGACATGTGAAGGCAGGGTGGCTAGCGAGTCTTGATTTAGTCGCAGCAAGCCCTCTCGGCTTTCAGTAATTTTAGGTTTAGGTGAGCCTTTTGCCGGTCGGGGAGTCCTCGAAAAGATACGTCCGGGTTGGCTTTACCTTTACCCTCGAGCCCCGTGTCAATTTTGTGTCACCTGGTACTCGCACGATTAATGAAACTGGGGCTCCGACTTCACTTGGTGTCTTTCCATAGAGGTAGGCATCAGCGCCCAGCTCTTCCACTAGGTCGATTTCCATCGGTATTCCCTCTGCGTTCACAGTGAGGTCTTCGGGGCGCATGCCCACCATCACGCTTTTAGCGTTATTCAGGTTGTTAATCGCTGACCGCTCAATGGGTATCGGAAAACCGGCCACAACTGCGTTTCCGTCAGCAATCGAACTCGAAACCAAGCTCATTGCTGGCGAGCCGATGAAGCCCGCAACAAAGGCATTACTGGGTGATTCATATAAAGCTCTTGGGGTATCTACTTGCTGTAGGACGCCATCTAGCAGCAGGGCGACTCGATCACCCATGGTCATTGCTTCTACTTGGTCGTGGGTGACGTAAACAGTCGTGACACCAAGTCGCCTTTGCAATTCGGCAATTTGGGTTCGAGTTTGTACTCTTAGCTTGGCATCTAGATTGCTTAGTGGCTCGTCCATCAAGAAGACTTGCGGTTCGCGAACGATTGCTCGACCCATCGCTACTCGCTGGCGCTGTCCGCCTGAGAGTGCCTTCGGTCTTCTGTCTAAGTAGGGCTCAAGGTCAAGAAGTTTTGCCGCGTCTTGTACTCGTTTGTTGATTTCGGACTTACTGACCTTTTGAATCTTTAGGGCAAACGCCATATTTTCTGCAACAGTCATGTGTGGGTAGAGTGCATAATTTTGAAAGACCATGGCAACATCGCGGTCTTTTGGTGCAATGCTGGTTACGTCTCGCTCACCGATTCGAATTGAGCCCCCGTCCACCGGCTCTAGGCCAGCCAGCATGCGCAACGACGTGGACTTACCGCACCCAGAGGGGCCAACCAACACCAAGAATTCGCCGTCGTTGATATGCAGATTTAGGTCATCTACAGCGGGTTGTTTAGTGCCTTCGTAGGTTCTAGTGGCGTTAACGAACTCAACTGCTGCCATTTGCTACCCCCTTGTTTACGACGTAGCCCCAGTCAACCACAGCGTGGCTGACAGTCCCCTTTTCACCGGTTATCTTGATTTTGTTAGGCCCGTCTGGCTCGATGTTGGTGACTGCTTCGGTTGAGTCAGGCCACTGGGCCACCCCTTGTACCGACTGAATTTTCACGGTCTCGTTGGCCGTGAATTCACGCACCGTCGCAATACCTTCGTTAGCCAGTGGCTTTTCTCGAGATTTGGTAACGCTGTGTGAGAAATACGAGCAGACATCTTCAAAACCAATTCGACCCAGGTGGCGTGAGTTCCATGGCGCTTGAGAGCGACCGCCATTTGAGATCCACATCAAGGTGCCAGGTAGGTCTTGAGGGTTCTTTAATGAAAACCACAAATACCCATCAAGCGTGGCGGCAGTCCATGTGAGCCCACCAGGGGAGGCCTCGTTTACGTACATGACCAAGTCTTCGTGCCCTGGCTCGGTTGGGTAGCAAGACATGTCCAACGTGCCACCGTCTGTCAGGGGAATCTCAGCTAACTTCGAAAAAACCGCCCCACTTTTAAGAATCTGTCTCTCACCCTGAGCTGGGTCACTAAATACACCCGGGTAAACACCGGCCCACCTGATGGGGCTTGAGCTGATTCGTGATCCTCCTTTGGGCATCTTCGAGAAATCGATGATGGGGTGCGTGCCAAATGACCACTCGCCCTCGACACCGCTGATGGTGAATTCTTGATAAAACGCATTGTGATCGTCTTTGACACTGACTTCTTTAGTTACTACTGGCTTGGCGCCGGTTGAGCCCTGTGCTAAGTCGGACGGGGTAATTCGCAAGATAAGTCTTTCAGCAAAGCTTTCTTCTATTTGCCAGGGGTCATTGGCTACTTCGCCGTGGTAAGGCAGATCCCCGTGTGGCCCAAAAGGCATGCACCAAAAATCACCTCGAAGAACACCTAGCAAGTCAGGGATTCCATCGAATTCACCTCGCTGCCAAGGTGATATCGAATATGGCGAAACCGTGCGCCCGTCGAGTTTGAAGTGCACCGGTGCGGTGTGGGCCGCGTGCAGAGTCGTCCAGGCTTCGACCGTGTTCGATTTGACGGACACAGATTGTTCGCCGTTTATTGCCTCTTGTGCGCTACTCATGAATCGCCGATGTTTGGCATGTCCTTATGCACATCGGGGCCGAAATATCGCAAGACCACTAACGGTTCGGTATCAGAAGTGTTTACGAACTTAACCCCGGCCGCAGCACCGTCGGCCGAGCAGAAGTACTCGTCTTCGCTTAGTTCATTAAATCGCAACAGAACCGGTGATCGCAGCGGCAAACCATTTACCGTTCCGGCCCCTTGCGTGCACAACATGCCGTAGGCACCAGGGTCTGAAATGGTGCAAGAGGCACCAGGTGCAACCGTCAGCTCTTTAGCGCTGAAGTACTGCTTGCCGTCGATAAGACCATAGACGACCCACTTGTCTACCCAGCCTTCGCCCGAGATGGCAACGATCGGCTCTAGGTAGTGATTCTGCTTGAAGTGCGGGTCGACGTTTTTGTCCCAGTCGAGTTGTTCGACGATGAAATCGATGTCTTGATGTTTGTCGGCTGGCATGTCTTTAACGAGAAGCGCCCAAGGCACTTCGCGGCCCTCAACTAATGATTGATACATGCCAAAAACATCCGAACCCCACTGCGGCTCATAGGTGCAAAAAGACCCAGGTGCGTGCAGCACCCTCGGGTCAATCAGCCAGCCGGTGCCCACTTTGAGTCGACTCGCTTGAGAGAGATCGAGAATGCCATTGTCGCCTTTGTTCCAGTTCTCTAAGCATCTACGCACGTCTTCTTTGGTAGTTCCTGGTGCAAGACCAAAAAACGTATACGGAAAGTTGTTACCGACGTTGTTGTATTGCGCAGGGAAGTAATACGACTCAGGCTTACCTTCTAGACCTACTAAAGCAGCTTGTTCGAAGTCTTGATGCATGTGATGAGGAATCGGCCCCATGTTGTCGAAGAACTTCGAATACACGGGCCACTTGCCGTAGGTACCCCACATTTGTGAGCCGATCAGCGTGGCCCCGGTTGAGGTGACTGCATCGCGCAAGGTGAATCTTTCGTTGCCAACGATGACATAAGAAAAACCCTCGTCGTGTTCGCGCCCAGCATTTGCTGCCTCAGTTGTTGAGGCAAACCACCTTTCGTCTATACCCCCACGATTTAGGCCATAGGCGTAAAGATCGTCTGGGTGTAATCGAATTCGTTTGCCAGGTTGCAAAAAAGAGCGCGGTACCCAACAAGGGGCAAGCCACAAGAGGCCCCCGTTTGCAGAAAGTTCAGCTTCGACGCTTGCCTGCACATTGCCGGTGCGAGTCTTCACATCGCTGGTCACGGTTGGTCTATTCAAGGTTGTAAGAACCTACTTGACCCATTCTCGGGCCCTTAATTCGCCTACGAACGCCTGGTAAGAGTCGATTAAGCGCGTTGCCTCGCTCGAATTAGGTTCGAACGTTCGCCCTGCGACGTGTCGCTTTGAGAGCCAGTGAGCGAGGTCGGGCCCTTGAGTGGCTGCCCATGCGATCAGTGCCGCCCCCGTCCCTGAATTTGCGCCAGGGTTGGCGATGGTGGGGCGATCAAGCACGTTGGCTCGAATCTGACACCAGGCGGGCGACTTGGCTGCACCACCACCGGTGTAGACCGCACCGGCTGAAGGGGCGCCAGCGTTGGCGAGTAACTCGTAACCAAATTTCTCGGCAAAAGCCATTCCTTCAAGTACTGCGCGGTATTCCTCGGTCTCTGTTATGCCCCTACCTGTAGCAAATTTTTCGATGTGCCGATTCTGAAAGGGAAATCTCTCACTAGTAGTGGTGGCTGGGTAGGTGACGAAGTTTGCTGGGCCATGCTCTAGGGCCTCGTGGTCAAGTTGTGCCAGGCGCCCTCGAGTGGAACCGTCACCATTTAAAAAGGGCTTAAACGCTGGCGACCCAAGATTTGAGGCACCACCACACAGCCACGTTTCTCTTGGTAGCAAATGGCTGTAAAACCCTGGGCCGTTAACGTCTCGGTCGCAGACGACTTTGGTTACCAAGGTTGTACCAATGGTCGTAGTCGCTGAGCCCATCGCCATTGAACCCGCTGCGATATGTGAAGTACAGCCGTCCGTCATACCCAAGAACACGGGCACACCGCTCTTCAGGCTTGTAGTGGTTGCTACCAAATCGCAAATGACACCAATTTGAGAACCAGGCGCTGAGATAAGTGGCAAAATCACCGATTGAGCGGCTGAAATTTCTTCTGCGTTCGTTGACCAGTCGCTGACGTCTAGTGAATACCCGGTCTTTAGGGCGTGACTCCAGTCGGTGGGTGGTTGGCGATCACCGATAAGCCATCCGTTTATCACGTCACTGGCGTGCTTTAGGTGCCGCTTCTTACCGTTCGGGGAATGGATGGCAAGTGAGAGACCTAATCGGCTGACAGGGTCATTGGCTCGCGCATCGTCGTACATGATCGCCGGTGATAGGTATTCGCCTTCGTCATCTACTGCTACGACGGTGCCTGACGTCGCTGTTACGCACACACCGCCCACTTCGATGCCGTGTTCATTGGCATAGGCGGCAACGCCTAAGAGAGCTTCTGCAACCGCCGGCACCCAGCTTCTGGGGTCTTGCTCGCTATGCAGGGGTAGGTCTCGTCTCACCCCTGGTAGCGCTTTTTCACACACGAACGTTTTTTCGCCCGCGTAGAGCAGGGTGGCACGTGCGTCTGCAGTCGCCAGGTCGATTCCTATGAAGCCACTCTTGGTTTCTGTCATTTGGTCTTTAATTCACTGAGGTAGGGCATCAAATCAGCTAGTGAATTAAGCACATGATCTGGCTCAGCTAATTGCAAAGGCGTTGGCTCGGGGGGTGCTTCACCGCGTAAGACCCAGGCAGTCTTCATGCCCATCGCTTTTGCCGGGCGTACGTCGGTGTCAAGCCTGTTGCCTACGTGCAAGACTTCACTTGGTTTAATCGATAGAGCTTCAGTTGCGACTTCGAAGATTCGGGGATCTGGCTTTTCGTAGCCAACCACACCTGAGATACCAGCAAAATCGACAAAATCTAGAACTCCGTGCTCTTGCAAGGGTCCCATGATCGACGCCGGCTGATTTGCAACCAAAGCCACCAGTAACCCGAGGCCCTTGGTCAGGCGCAAGGTTTCAAGAGCGTCTTCGTGAAGGTCTTTAGAGGTGAATACCCAATGTTTGTCGGTGGCATCTATCAGAGCCTGCTTGTGCTCTAAGCCGCCAAGAAATTCGACTGCAAGTTTGGATCGAATCGACCCTGCTTGGTTTTGCCTTACTTCGTCATAGATGCGATTGAAGTCTTCGTCTTGAATTTCTACGCCTAAGTCGGCTAGACCAAGCCTTACCGCCCGAGCGAAGACGGCATCTTGGTAGATGACACCACCGACATCGAAGGTTACGAGTTCTAAGCTCACGCCTTCTTTAAGTCATCCATCAACTGTTGACGGTGACTTTTTGCGTCTTGCCGATTGACCATGGATTGAGCACCAGCGGCCGGCATGAACTCGATACCCCCCGCCGTGAGTGCACCCAGTCGGATCCTTGAAGCTTTCACCGCCATCTGCGTGGTCGACAAAGCCTCAGAAGCGCTGTTGCCGAAAGTCGCAAGACCGTGATTTGCCAAGACCATTTGCCCTGGCGTTACACCTTTTTGTGCCAAGTATTTCTTGGTGTGTTCGTAAATCACGCAGCCAACTGCTAGGCCTGGGTCGGCGTAAGGGGTAAACAGTGGTTCTGCCCCGCACATGACAGCCTCTTCAGGAAACACCGCTCTTTCGAAGTGCTCACGTGCTTTCTTACTTGAGGCAAGCGCCACCACAGGCGTGGGGTGCGTATGCAGTGACCAGCTGACACCAAGTAAGTGAAAAGCGATTGCGTGCAGGGGGGTCTCGATGCTTGCCTTTCTCTTCTGCCCCTCAGCAGTGACCGCGTCGGCCAAAAGAGTGTTTAGTCGCGCCTCGCGTTCGGGCGTTACCCCGTTACTAAGCGCATCGTCTAGAACGTCGATCACGTTGCCAAGATCGAGCCAGACCCAGTCGTCGTTTTGGGCATTGCCCATCACCGCACCGCTGGCCTTTACGGCAAATCGGCCGGTCGCAGAATCGAAATAGGCACAGTTTCCTTCGGCGAGAATGACTAGATCAGCATCAGCTGCCCCTGCTTTGCGTGCCAGATCTGTTAGTTCTTTTGATACCAGCGTGGCAGATTCTTGGGCAGACATCTAATGCGCCCGCACTTTCTTTGATTGTTCAACTATCTGGTTATAGCGCTGCCTGACTGATTGCACTCGGCCGTCGCCAGATGGTTGGTAGCGCTTGAAGTTTGAGCTCTGCTTGACCAAATCGCGTGCTTGAGCTACGTCGGTGATCTTTCCCATCGAGATCCACTGCACGATTGCGTTGCCCATGGTCGTGGCTTCGACTGGCCCAGCAATGACTTCTCTACCCGAGACGTCAGCAGTTAGTTGACAAAGCAATTCGTTCTTCGAGCCGCCGCCCACTATGTGCACGGCCGGCATAGGCAAGCCGCTACAGCGCTCGAGTAAGTCGAAGGTATTGGCGTATTGCAATGCCAAACTCTCGAGCACGCATCGTGCGATTTGACCCACTGTCTCAGGTACGGGCTGTCTGGTTCGTTTAGCAAAATCTTGGATTCTCGCAATCATCTCGCCAGCTGGGATGAAATCTGGGTCGTCGGTATGAATGAAGGTACGCCACGGCTCAGCGCTAGACGCGGCATCAACGAGTTCGGCATAACCGTAAACCTCACCTCTTTGCTGCCAGTCGCGGCGACATTCTTGTAGTAGCCACAACCCCATGACGTTGCGCAGCAACCTGACTTTGTTGCCGTAGCCACCTTCATTGGTTAGGTCTCCGTCGCGAGTTATTTCGTTGATGACGGGTGAATCGATTTCGACACCGACCAAGCTCCAAGTGCCAGAACTGATGAACCCAGCACCAGGGGCGACGAATGGCGTAGCGACCACAGCTGCAGCTGTGTCGTGGCTGGCAGAGGCGATACAAAGAGCGTTGGCCATTCCGACTTCTTTTGCTACTTCGGGTAGCAAAGGCCCCCGAACGGTGCCAGGCTGAATAACTGGGGGCAAGAGCGAAGTCGGGATTCCTAAGTCAGAGGCCAGGGTTGTTGCCCACTCACCTGTTCGAATATCTAGCAGCCCAGATGTTGAGGCGATCGTGTACTCGGAATCCACTGAACCGCAGAGTTCGTGTTGAACGAGATCGGGTGTCATTAGCATTCGATCGATTTCTGCAAATTCTTGCGGAGTTTGAAGCACCATGGCCCTTAGCTGGAAAATCGAATTGCATTCAAGTAATTGGATTCCGGTGTCCCCATAAAGGCGTTCACGACCGACTACCGCCGAGCACTCTTCAACCATGTTCTTGGTTCTGGGGTCTCGATAACTCACAGGATCTGAAATCAACTCTGACTGCTTGTTGATCACGCCGAAATCAAGACCCCAAGTATCGACGCCAATTGAGGCAACATCACCTGATTTGGACGACAATTCTTTTAGACCAGTTTTAACCGAAGTCATGATTTCGCCAAAATTCCAGCAGCGGCGACCTAATGCGTCTTTGGTAGTTGGTGTCTCAAATCTATGCAGTTCAGTTACTTCAATTCGGTCGTCAGCTAGGTCTACGCCCATTACGCGACCTGATTCAGCACCTAGATCGACAGCAGCAACAGTGGTCATGGCATCGCCTCTATCAACGGTAACCAACCGTCTCTTGATTGTTTGGGTGAGTAGTGCCTCGAGCCTGAGAACTGCTTGACCAATTCACGCCCCTGTGCCAGAGAGCTCAAGTCGCCGTTTGCAAGCCATTGAACCAACGAATTACCCAACGCTGTTGCTTCGGTTGGCCCTGTAACCACCGGCATTTGCGTCGCATCTGCCAACCATTGGCAGACGATATCCATGCGAGATCCACCACCTACCGCCACGATTTCTTGGTACGCGGTGTTGGTCAATTCACCTAACAACCCAACCCGTTGAGCAACACGGGCAACCAGACTTTCAAGCACGCATCTGACGAACTCGGATCTGTTGCTAGGTATATCGCCCTTCACGTTTTGTCGGATTCGTTCGACCATCCCCCCTGGTGGGCCGAAGACGGGGTCGTCAGGGTTTATGTGACTCGCAAAGGCCTTAGCACCCGGCATTTCCGAAAGCAGCAGTTCGATGTCGGGCTGTTTACCCCCGTCCAACATTTCTGCTCGAATTTGCTCCAAGATCCACATACCCGTTACGTTCTTTAGAAATCTGGTGGTAGAGCCGTAGCCGATTTCGTTAGTGAAATTTGCTTCGCGTGCTGAATCCGTTAGTACTGGATGCGAGAGCTCGGTGCCGATAAGCGCCCAAGTACCGAGGTTTACGACTAAGGACGGGCGCTCTGAGTTGAAAGGCACCGCCACAAAAGCACTGCCGGTGTCGTGCGAAGCAACTGACACGAGCGGTAGCCCTTCGAGATCTTTGTCGCGCCAAGTACCTAGGCCGGTACCGGGTTGAACAACATCTGCCAGTAAATGCGACGGTAATGAAGCAGCGCTTAAGACCTCGGGTGACCAACGATGCGTTCGAGCATCGAGCATGGCGGTGTGGCTTGCGTTAGTTATTTCGCACCCGACGTAACCAGTGGCCTGGTTTGCGATTAAGTCAGGAACCAGCAATACCTTGTAGCCCTCGCTTAAGCGCTTAGAGCCCGCCTCGCCAGTTAGTTGGTAGACGGTGTTTAGGGCAATCTTTTGGATTCCCGCAATCGAGTAGTGCTTAGGCCAAGTCATTCGCGTGTAGAACTCGGCCATACCGTCGTCGTGACGAGGGTCGCGATAGGCGTAAACCGGCCCTAGTAACTGATTGTTTCCGTCTATTACGCCGTAGTCGACTGCCCAGCTATCGACACCACAAGAGACGAGGGGGTACTTCTCGCGCGCCCGCTTGAGCCCAGTGATTGTCTCGCTTAGTAGATAAGGGAAATCCCAGACGAGTCGATCGTCAACCCATTTTGCTTGATTGGCAAAGCGATGTATTTCGTCGCTGGTAATGCCCGATTCATCTAGGCCAAAAACAATTACCCGGCCGCTGGTGGCACCGAGGTCGACTGCCGCAACGTACGACAAGTCAGGGCTTAGCGCAAAAAGCCTTGGGGGACCCCGCTGTCCACGGGAACCAACAAACCGGTTGTCTTTGAAAGCGAGCCGCCGAGAAGAGCTACCGCCGCACTCGCCACATCTTCAGGGAACACTTCGCGCCCAAGCACGGTTCTTTTGGCGTAGAAGGCGCCGAGCTCGTCTTCAGCGACACCGTAAAGAGCAGCACGTTGCGCCCCCCAGCCAGAAGAAAAGATTCCAGAGCCTTGCACCACGCCATCGGGGTTGATGCCGTTGACGCGGATCCCATATTTGCCAAGTTCGGCGGCGAGGATGCGAACTTGATGGGCTTGATCGGCTTTTGCGCTGCCATAAGCGACGTTGTCTGGGCCTGCTACCACTGCGTTCTTACTTGCGATGTAAATGATGTCGCCACCCATGCCCTGCTCGACCATCACTCGAGTCGCAGCTCTAGAACACAAGAAAGAACCCCTCGGCATGATGTCGTGTTGCCTGTCCCAGTCTTCGTTGGTGGTATCTAGTAGAGATTTTGCGACTGAGATTCCGGCATTGTTGACCAAAATGTCGATTCCGCTGAATTTGAGCATGGCTGCTTCAAACGCGGCTTCAATGCTTGCCTCGTCGGTTACGTCCATATACACGGCCAACGCGTTGTCTTCGTTGGCGATTTCTTGTAAGACCTTTTCGGCAGCCGCTAGGTCGCGGTCAGCCACGCAAACGCAAGAGCCCTGTGCCGCCAATGCAAGCGCTATTGCTTTTCCTATGCCACTACCGGCGCCGGTGACCATTGCGATTCGCCCTGCCAAAGGCTTCGGTGGTGGCATGCGCTTTAACTTGGCCTCTTCAAGATCCCAGTACTCGACGCGAAATTTCTCGCTCTCTGGTATCGGTTGGTAGGTGCTAAGGGCTTCAGCCCCCCGCATGACGTTTATTGCGTTGACGTAAAACTCACCTGCGATACGCGCGGTAAATGCGTCTTTACCGTAGGTGAACATGCCGATGCCAGGTACCAAGACCACGGTTGGGTCTGAGCCGCGCATTGGCGGCGAAGTTGGTGTGGCGTATTTCTGGTAGTACTCGGCGTAGCGACGCCGATAAGTCTCGTGTTCTTTGCGCAGGCTTTCAAGCAGCTTCTCTACCGAAGTTTCACTCGGTAAGTCGAGAGTCAGCGGTCGAATCTTGGTACGTAAGAAATGATCGGGGCAAGAAGTGCCCAATTCAGCTAGTTGCAGTAGTTTTTCACGGGCGACGAAATCGAGAACAACTTCGGAATCTGTGTAATGACCCACCATTCGGGCATCGGTGCTCGCTACCCCTCGAATCGCTGGGGCAATCAGAGCGGCTTTTTCGTGCCTAACTTCTTCGCTTAAAGGCTTGAAGGTTGGGCGAATGACACCAAGTGAATCTGGCTTACCGTGCTTGGCTATGTAGTCTTCGGCCTTCTTGATGACGGCAAGACTTCGTTCTTGGCACTCTTTCGAGGTGTCAGCCCAAACTGTCAGCCCATGACCGCCAAGCACGCAGCCAATAGCCTTCGGATGTTCTTTCTGAATCTTTGCCATGTCTAGCCCAAGTTCGAACCCAGGCCTACGCCAGTCCACCCATGCCAATTCGTCCCCGAAGATCTTTTTGGTCAGTTCGCGACCGTCTTTGGCAGTAGCGATTGCAATGATCGAATCGGGGTGTAAGTGATCGACGTGCTGGGCGTTGACGAACATGTGCATTGCAGTGTCGATTGAGGGGGCAGCCCCACCGGGCCCAAAGCGACAGAAATCCCAGAGTGGGAACATTTCATCTTCGCGCTCGACACCTTGGTAAACATTGACAAGTTCGTGGCCAGCCTGAGTTCGCAATACGGCTAGGCCATTGACGGTGAGAGTTCCTAGATCGCCACCCGAACCCTTGACCCACATGACTTCTTCTTCTTTGCCAGTTGCAGGGTTGACGACCTTGCCCTTAGCCGAAGAATTACCCCCGCCGTAGTTGGTGACTTTCGGGTCGCGACCGAGGGTGTGGCAGCGTTCGATCAGATCGATTACCACTGGCGGGGTAGAACTCTTAGCGCCTGATGCGTTCATGCACCCCACCCGGCTGACTGACCCGATGCGCGAGACTCGTTTATCTCTTTTTGGTAGCCGGATTCTTCGAAAGCTTTGATCGGGTCAGCCTCGCCACCTAATTCTTGTCGAACCTCGGCAACTAGAGGCCTAACGTCGGTTGCGAAAGCGTCCATCAATATTGCGTGAGCGCCAAGAACGTCGCCTGACTCTTGGGCCGAGGTGAGCGCCGGCTGGTCAACCAAAAGTGCCTTCGCTGTGGCCTCTTGCACGTTCATGATTGATCGCATGATCGCAGGGATCTTTGGTTCGATGTTGTGACACTGATCGAGCATGTAGGCGACATCTTTTGCCAGATTGCCCGCGCTAACGATCTCAAACATGATGAGAAAGAGCTCGAACGGGTCAGCTGAACCGACCATCAAGTCATCATCGGCATAGTTTCGGTTGTTGAAATGAAACCCACCAAGGCGTTTTTGTCTGAGCAGAAACGCGACTATGTATTCGATGTTCGTGCCGGGGGCGTGGTGCCCGGTATCTACCAAGACTTGTGCTTTGGGCCCGAGTTCGAGGCAATGCACGTACGAGGTGCCCCAGTCAGGTAAGTCGGTGTGGTAGAAGGCCGGTTCAAAGAACTTGTATTCGAGCAGCATCGTCATTGATTCGGGCATCGCTTGATAGACCTGTTTTAGTGATTCAAAGACCCTGTCTTGCCGCTTAAACATCGAGTCTTGGCCTGGGTAGTTGGTTCCGTCCGGGAACCAAAGGCTTAATGCGTCGCTGCCGAGCTTCTTGGCGATTTCTACGCAGTCAATCATGTGGGTGACAGCTTTTGCTCTAGTTCGTGGGTCTGGGCTGGCGATGCTGCCTAACTTGTAGTCGTCTTCTTGAAACAGGTTTGGGTTAACAGCCCCGATGCGCAGGCCTTTTTCGTGTGCGTACTTCGCTAACGACCCGTAGTCATCGACGGAGTCCCAGGGGATGTGTACCGCCACACTGGGTGCTGAAGCCGTCAACTTATGTACGACGGCTGCATCATCTAGTTTCTCAAATGCGTTTCGGGGAACGCCCGGTTGAGCAAAGACTTTGAACCGTGTGCCTGAGTTTGCATAGCCCCACGACGGGGTCTCGATCTTCAAATTCTTCAGATAGTTCTTAACTTGGGCTTCACTCATATTCAACTCAATTCTACCGAGCAGATGCTCTTAGCTAAATTTGGGCCTTACGCTTACTAGACTTTCGTCGAGTTCTGACACATCGCTGGCACCAAGCAATTTCATGGTGTCGGTGAACTCTTTGGTGAGCATCTGCAGTGCGCGTTCGACCCCAGCTTTGCCACCAGCCATCAACCCGTAGAGGTACGCCCGGCCGATGAACACGGCGCGCGCCCCACGAGCTACTGCAGCGGCCACGTCGGCACCATTCATGGTGCCCCCGTCCACAAAGACTTCGATTTCGCTACCGACCTTTTCAACGACATCGGGGAGTAACTCAAATGGCACCTTCGCTCGATCAAGCTGTCGGCCACCATGGTTAGAAAGCAAGATGCCATCAACACCCATGTCTGCCAAAACTTTTGAGTCGGCCACGGTTTGTACGCCCTTGATAACAAGGGGCCCTTGCCATTGACTTCTTAGCCATTCCACGTCGGCGAAAGACAAAGAAGGGTCCATAACTCGTGAGAGCAGTTCTGAGACAGTCCCTTGGGTCGAACTAAAAGATGCAAAGGTGAGGGGTTCAGTGGTGAGCAAGTTGAACCACCAGTTTGGGTACTTAGCCATGTCCATCATGGTCTTGAACTTCAGCGACGGTGGAATCGTCAACCCGTTTTTGACATCTCTCAATCTTGGGCCGCCTACTGGGCAGTCCACGGTGAGAATCAACGTGTCATAGCCCATCGCCTTCGCTCGGTCGATCAGCTCTTTACCGGGCCCTCTGTCACGCCATACGTAGAGCTGAAACATCTTTCGAGTGTTAGGTGCGTTCTCGGCCACTTCTTCGATAGAGGTAGTTCCAAGAGTCGAAAGGCAGTAAGGCAAACCGAAATCGCCGGCGGCTTGGGCGACGGCCACCTCGCCTTGGTAATGCATCATGCGGGTGAAGCCGGTCGGGCCTAGCACTATTGGGAAGGCACTTTTCTTACCTAAGATCTCAACTGAGGTGTCAACGTTGGACACATCTCTTAAGACTCGCGGGTTGAATTCAATTCGTGAATAAATTTCTCTCGAGCGTTTCATTGATTCCTCGGCACCGGCAGCACCGTCGGTGTAGTCGAACACGGCCCTCGGTGTTCGTTTCTTAGCTATCGAACGAAGATCCCACAAGTTAGTTGCGGCATCTAATCGGGCTTGGTTTCTATCAAGTCGTGGCGCTCTAAACCCGATCAGCGGCAGAAAGTCTTTTGGCTTTGGGAGTTGTCGCTTTGTCATGTTTGTAGTGGCTGAATATATGGCCAAGGGTGACTCATAGGCTCAGCCTCAAACGATGCCAAATCAAGCGGAAAAAGTCTCTGACCAAGTCGTGGAATCGGTGTTGCGGCAGGCCAGCTTGATAGAGGGCGAGGCGAGTGTTTCCCCGCTGTCTGGCGGGGTATCGAGTCAGGTCTGGTTGGTTGAAAGCGTCAAAGGGCGCTTGGTAGCTAAGACACCACTTGAAAAGTTGGCTACCCCCCAAGACTGGTTTTCAGACATAAGTCGCGGGCAAGTTGAAGCTGATTCATTGCGATTGCTTCGAGAGCTAACCCCTGAGCACGTGCCACAAGTGCTGTTTTTCAACCCTGATTTACCGCTGCTGGTACTTGAAGCTGCACCCATTCACTGGCGTGACTGGCGGCACGTGTTATTGAGCGAGTCAAGCCCTGAACCCGATGCACTTGGGTTTGCTCATTTGCGGACACCTGAGTTCTCGAGCAATTTGGGCGCGAAGCTGGGGCACTTACTTGCTAATTGGCACAAGGAAACCGTCAACGTTGAAAAGTTACCTGACAGCATCAAAAGTGGCGAGCGCTTAAAGCAACTAAGGACAGACCCTTTTCATCGAGCAACGGCTGCTGTCATCGCTGACGAGGTGCTCTCTGCCAGATTGCTGCACCTAGCAGAAGAGCTTGAATCAACTCGAAAGTGCTTGGTTTACGGCGATTTCTCACCGAAAAACTTTCTTGTTGGTACTGACGGCTTGTGGGTTATAGATGCAGAAACTGCACATGTTGGCGACCCCGCCCTCGACCTGGCTTTTTTGAATGCGCACCTGAATTTGAAGGCGATACATAAACCTGAGTTGAGAGAGTCCATGCGGACGTGTCAGACGAGTTTCATGGTGACTTATCTAGAGGCACTACCTGATCAGGGGTGGCGAGATGACGTAAGCAATAGCATCTCTGCCCACACTGGGGCGATTTTGGCGGCGCGGGTGCTTGGTGTCTCTAAAGCAAATTACTTAAGCGATGCCTCACGTCAAACTGCTCTTGATAAGGCAAAGCGACTAATAGGTGACAGATCGAGTTACCGAATCGAGTAATAAATAGCGAAGGGCGGCCCTGCTTTCGCAAGACCGCCCTTCTTAGGTGTCGCTTTTAGCGACGCTAAGAGCTAGGGACTCTTAGAACTTGTACTGACTGATGTTCTTCTCAGTGAACACCAAGGCTGGGCCAAGAACGACCTCGGGGCCAAGAGCACCCTTGATCACCTTGCGCTTGTCACCTAGTGCACCACCGGGAACAGTTGAGCCGACTACGGCCTTGTTGTTCTTGAGAGGCACGAGGCCAGCTTTGATGTCAGCTGCGGCGTACACCGAGAGATAGCCCAGTGCTGGCACATCCCATAGGGCTGCCTGCGCGCCTGAACCATCTGTTACGTACGTCCTCATGTCGTTCGGAAGACCAAGACCGGTCACTTTGACCTTGCCCTTGTATTCCGGACGGCTGCTCACGAACTTCGCAGCGGCAACGATGCCGACTGAAGTCGGGGCAACGATCACCTTGACGGTTGGGTTCTTCTGAAGAAGACCCTGGGTCTCGGTGGTGGACTTGTCTGGCAAGTCATCGCCGTAAACGGTGGTGACGAGCTTCATGTCCTTGTACTTCGGGTTGCTGGCCAAGCCCTGCTTCATGAAGTCGATCCAAACGTTCTGGTTCGACGCGTCAGGGGTGGTTGACAAGATGGCGAAGTCGCCCTTGCCTCCCATCAACTCGTAGGTGCTTGCCAAAAGACCCTCGGCAATGCCCTGCGATGAGGCCTGGTTTACGAAGAGCTGGCGACCAGCCGACGAAACGTCGGAGTCCCACGTCACGACGACGACGCCACGCTTCATCGCGTTCTTCAAGGCCGGCACGAGCGCGTCTTTGTCGTTAGCTGCAACCAAGACGGCGTCATACCCCTGCTGAACGGCCGAGTTGATCAACTTGACCTGAGCAGCAGCAGTGATTTCGTTCGGGCCTAGGTACTTGCATTCGTACTTCAGCTCTTTACAAGCTTTCTGTGCACCAGTCCAAGCCACCTTGAAGTAGCCGATGTTTCCAAGTTTCGGAATCATCGCGATCTTCATGTTTGGTTCGTAGCTTTGGGCGTTTGATGCACCAGCTAGCGGAAGAACCAACATGGCGGCTGCAGCTGCACCCGCGACGAGGGTTCTCGTCAGCTTTCTAGCGATCATTCATTTCCTCCCATGATGACGTCAGCCCAATTTGGGTTGGCGTCGGCAAGTGATTTCTCACCTGTTGACCTAGGAACCTCCGGATGGTTCTTTTGGTCTTGACCCAGTAGATGAATCGACTGGGATTCTAGTTTTGGCCCCTTCTCGAAATTCTCGGGCCTGATTAAGTCGCCGGAGTGCTACAGGGATTACTACCGCCGAGATGAGCAGCACACCGGTGACCACGGTGAAGACGTTGGGCGAGATGCCTTGCAGGTTAAAGAGTGCTTCTAGAGTTCCAAACAGCAGCGCAGCACCGACTACACCCCAGATGCTGCCAATGCCACCGAAGATGCTGACCCCACCAAGCAGCACGACCGAGATCACAGCTAGCTCTAAGCCGATTGCGTTGTCCCACTGGGCAGTCGAGAAACGAAGCGTGTAGACGATGCCAGCGACACCTGACATTGTTCCGGTGAGAATGAAGAGGATCCATTTGTAAGTCGTAACTGAAATCGCCGCAAACCGAGCAGCTTCGACGTTTTGGCCGATACCGTAAACACGCCTGCCAAACGACGTCAAGTGCGCAAGAACTGCAAACAGTAATATGAAGGTGACGATCAGCGGGAATGTTCTCGGTATGAACGAAGTGCCGATGGTGTCGTAACCGAAGTTAGTCCACGCTTCGGGGTACTCAGCCACGGATTCGTTACCCAAGATGGCCGTGGCGAAGCCTCTAAACAAGGCCAAAGTCGCAATCGTCACTGCCAGTGAACCCAACGCTAACTTCGCCACCAGAAAACCGTTTAGGGCCCCGCAGAGTGCGCCAGTCAAGATGCCAAGAGCAGCCGCAACCGCGATTGGCACCCCACCGAAGTAGTAGGTGTAGCCGAAGACGACACCACTAAGCCCGACTATCGAGGCGACAGATAGATCAATTTCGCCAGAGATGATGAGCAAAGTCATTGGCATTGCAATCAACATGATTTCGCCCATGTTCGCCAGAATCGCCGAGAAGTTGAACGCGGTGCCGAATTCGGGGTTGATTGCGAAGCCGACCAACAAAACGGCAGCCAAGATTAAATAGATGGTGACGTCCCAGGTGAAACGTCTCACCGATTTTGGCTTGTCTGCACCCCTCATCAAAAGCCCCGTCATTCGCGCCACGACTGTTCTTCGACGCGATCTTCGCGGATGCGCTGAATCTTGGCTTGGCTGCGCAGGGCGAGGATTCGATCCAAACCGATTGCGGTGATCAGCAAGACACCATTTACCGCTTGCTGCCAGAAGGGGTCAACGCCAACAGCCACCAGGCCGCCTGCAATTACGCGAATCAGCAATGCCCCAAGTAATGCGCCGATGATGGTTCCTGACCCACCGAAGATGTTCACTCCACCGACCACCACCGCGGTGACCACAGCGAGCTCTTGATTTATGAAAGCCGAAGCATCTACGAAAGCGAACTGGCCGATGTAGAGCACACCTGCGATTCCTGCCATTAGACCTGACCACATGAATGCCAGCAATGTCCTTTGAAAAATGTTGATGCCAACGAGCTGTGCTGCTGGGGGGTTGCTCCCGATCGCGTAGAGATCGCGACCAACGGGTGTGTAACGCATCCACCAGGCGGCAAAAAGTGCAAACCCCAGAGTGATCCAGAAGATGATGGGAATGTCCAAAATGGTGTCGAGTCCCATGGCGATAAGCGATGGCGGTATCACATCTGGAGTGAAGCGCCCGGCATCTGAATAGAAATAGAGGATTCCTCTAACGATCGACAAGGTGCCCAAGGTGACCACCAAGCTCGGGATGTTTAAGCCCGCGACCAGAAGGCCGTTGACTGTGCCAACTAAGAGACCGATGCCGGCACCGATGGCGAATGATTGCCACAAACCCCAGCCATTTGGAACCACGATCGACAACGTGACGTAGGCAGAGAGCCCCGTTGTCGAAGCGATTGATAAGTCAATGTGGCGCGCGATTACCACTGGCGTTAGGCCGACGGCCAAGATTCCGATGACCGCCGAACCGATGAGCAGGTCGGTGAGCCCCGACCCGCCTAGGAACCGCGGGTTTACTGCCGCAGTGATGCCGATTGCTAAAGCCAGAATCAAGAACAAGCTTGCGATACGGCCATTGATCAATTTGCGAGCACGACCTGCGGTTGTCGTGGTCGGCGCCGGAACAGTTGGCCCTGACATCAGCGCTTCTTACCCGCGACAGCGACCTTTTCGCCGGTCGCTGCAAACATGATCTTTTCTTGTGTGGCCTCATTACGAGCCATTTCAGCTGTGAGGCGGCCCTCGTGCATGACGTAAATGCGGTCAGCCATCCCGAGTACTTCTGGCAACTCGGACGAGATCATGAGCACAGCCTTACCGTCAGCCGCAGATTGGCTTAGCAGTCTGTGGACTTCTGCTTTGGTCGCGACATCGATACCACGGGTCGGTTCATCAACGATTAGAACGTCGGGGTCGGTGGCGAGCCACTTAGCTAACACACTTTTTTGTTGGTTACCGCCTGAGAGGCTTTCGACTGGCGCGCGAGGGTCTGAATATTTGATTTGTAGTTTCTCTTGCCATTTCTGGGTGAGATTGATTTCTTGCTTATTTGTAATGAATCCGAGCTTTGAGAGACGGTTCAACATTTCCATTGCGACGTTGCGTGCAACTGACGAAATCATGAACAAACCTTGTTGGCGTCGATCTTCGGGTACCAGCGCTAAGCCCCGAGCCACCGAGGTCTTCGGCCGCTTAGGCGGGAGCTTCTGCCCATTCAAGATCACCTCGCCCGAGTCGTAGGGGTCTACCCCGAAAATGGCCCGGGCTACTTCTGATCGGCCACTGCCAACGAGACCAGCCAGGGCGACGATCTCGCCCTTCTTTACGTGTAGCGAGACATCTTTGAATTCAGAAGCACTGTTAAGTGATTTAACTTCTAGGGCAGTAGCCCCTACTTTGGCATCGACTTTGGGGAACATTTCTTTTAGTTCGCGACCGACCATCCATTTGATGACTTCTGAAATTGAAGTTTTGTCAATCGGGCTTTCGGCGACAGTCTCGCCATCACGCATCACGGTTACTTCACTACAAACCGCAAAAACCTCATCGAGGCGGTGACTCACGAAAACAACGCATTTGCCGCGCTCGGCCAATTTGCGCATAACCGACATCAGTCGAGCAACCTCAGAAGACGTCAGGGCGGCCGTTGGCTCGTCCATCAAAATTACGCTGGCGTCTAATGACAGGGCTTTGGCGATTTCAACGACCTGCTGGTCTGCAATTGATAGGCCTCGAGCAAGTCTTTCTGGGTTTAGGTCTACACCAAGTTCATCGAACAACTTCTTGGTTTCGTCACGTGTTTGAGCCCAGGTGATGGCAACACCTTTTCGCGGTAGACGACTTATGAAGACATTCTCAGCAAGCGATAAATCCGGGAACAACGATGGCTCTTGGTAAATAACGGTTATGCCCTGTTCCATAGCAGCGCGAGGCGAGCCTTGAATGAATGGCTTGCCATTCAATTCGACAGTCCCTGAATCAAGTCGGTGAACGCCGGCTAGAACTTTTACCAATGTCGATTTACCGGCGCCATTTTCGCCAAGCAAGGCGTGAATCTCGCCGTCACGCAGTGTCAACTTCGCGTCTTTAAGAGCTTGAACACCGCCGAATCGCTTGTTGGCATTTCGAACGAGCAAGATCTCGCCACTAGCTTTGCCCGCTGCCAATCAGCCTCACTTTTGTAGGGGTTAGGGCTCGGCCGCCGCCGGGTGCGCCCTAGAGGCGAAGGTTAACTGGGGCAAATTGGAGGTG
>Ga0194119_10002798_pt1 | contig 29012 bp, 34 predicted proteins | sample TA2MahC100mmetaG_FD_148620 | JGI IMG/M metagenome (GOLD analysis project Ga0194119, IMG submission 148620) | Freshwater microbial communities from Lake Tanganyika, Tanzania - TA2015018 Mahale Deep Cast 100m | ecosystem: Environmental > Aquatic > Freshwater > Lake | place: Tanzania: Lake...
CAAGCGCGCCAGCTACATCCGCGTGCTGATGCTGGAGCTCAACCGCATCGCCAACCACCTGCTCTGGCTGGGCCCCTTCCTGGCCGACGTGGGCGCCCAGACGCCGTTCTTCTACATCTTCCGTGAGCGGGAGATGATCTACGACCTGTGGGAAGCGGCCACCGGTCAGCGCCTGATCAACAACAACTACTTCCGCATCGGCGGTGTGGCGGCCGATCTGCCCTACGGCTGGCTGGAGAAGTGCCTCGACTTCTGCGATTGGTTCGGCCCCAAGATCGATGAATACGAGAAGCTGATCACCAACAACCCCATCTTCCGCAAGCGGATTGAGGGCCTGGGCGTGATCACCCGCGAGCAGGCCATCAACTGGAGCCTGTCCGGGCCGATGCTCCGCGCCTCCGGCGTGCCCTGGGACCTGCGCAAGGTGGATCACTACGAGTGCTACGACGACTTCGACTGGGCCGTGGCCTGGGAGACGGAGGGCGACTGCTTCGCCCGCTATCGCGTGCGCGTGCAGGAGATGCGCGAGTCGCTGAAGATCCTGCGCCAGGCCTGCGCGATGATCCCCGGCGGCCCCACCGAAAACCTGGAGGCCCGGCGTCTGGCCGAGGGCAAGGGCAGCGAGTTTGCCGGCTTCGACTACCAATACGTGGCCAAGAAGGTGGCGCCCACCTTCAAGATCCCCGAAGGCGAGCTCTACACCCGCCTGGAATCCGGCAAGGGCGAGATCGGCGTGTTCATCCAGGGCAACAACGACGTCACCCCCTGGCGCTTCAAGATCCGGGCCGCCGATCAGAACAACCTGCAGATCCTGCCCCACATCCTCAAGGGCCACAAGGTGGCCGACATCATGGCGATCCTCGGCTCGATCGACGTGATCATGGGATCGGTGGACCGCTGAGCAGCCCCGATCCCTGAACCGCTTTCTGCGCCGGCTAGAGCACGCGGGTTTCCTGCTTCCCGCCACCCTCACCGGCTACCTGTGGCTCAAGGGTGCCCACCCCCATCTGCCCGGCTGGTCGTGCCCGCTGCGGGCCTTCACCGGCGTCCCCTGCCCCACCTGCTTCCTCACCCGCGCCACCGAGCTGGCCCTGCGGGGGGACCTGGCCAGCGCCTGGCACCTGCATCCCCTCGGCCCACTGGCCGCAGCGGGGTTGCTGCTCTGGAGCCTCAGGGCCCTGCAGCAGCGGCGCCTGCTGCCCCGGCGTCCCCTGCCCTCGCCGCTCCTGGTCGCTGCAGCGGCGCTGGTGTTAGGGGTGTGGCTGGCCCGGCTGCCAGCCTGGATCGGCGCCCCCTGAGCCCATGGATCCCACCAGCTGGCTGCTGCTCTGCCGCACCGTGCGCTTCGGCGACACCGACGCCGCGGGCGTACTGCACTTTCACCAGCTGCTGCGCTGGTGCCACGAGGCCTACGAGGAGAGCCTGGAGCGCTTCGGCCTGGAGGCCACCACGATCTTTCCGAGCCCCACGGCAACCCCCGCCATCGCCCTGCCGATCGTGCACTGCCAGGCCACCTACCGGGCACCCCTGGTGGTGGGGGATCCCCTGGCGATCCGGCTCGAGCCGCGCCGGCTGGACCCCGGTGGCTTTGAGATCCGCTACCACCTGCAGCGCGGCGGCGGCGGCACCAGCCCGGCCGTGGCCGAGGCGCTCACCCGCCACCTGGCGATCGAGACGGCCAGCCGGCGCCGCTGCGGGCTGCCGGAGCCGATCCAGCGCTGGCTGGAGGCGTCGGCGGTGGGCCAGGGGATTCAGCCGCTGTAGGGCCGCCGAAACACGTAGAGGAGAGCGGCCAACTGCAGGGGCAGAAGTGCGGCCATCAGGGCCAGGGGATGGAGGCCGTCGTGGGGGATGGAGGCCGCCGAGGCGAAGCTGAGCGCGCCGGCCCCCGCCAGCAGGAGCAGCACGGGCCGGCGCACCGACGGCTCAGAACCAGTCTTTTTCAACATCCAGATACTGGGCCTGAAATTCCTCGTTGGTCTTGGTGAGGTAGATGATGCCTTCGATCAGACCGATCACGCCCATCACGAAACTGGCGATTCCACAGGTCACCACCCCGCCGGCCAGCGAGACCACCAACATGATGATGGCGGGCTTGTTGTAGCCCAGCACGAATTTATGCACACCGAAAGCACCAAGAAAGATGCCGGTGAGGCCGGCCGCCAGTTTCTTGTTGCTGATTTCGCTGTCAGAGAGCGTCGACATCGGAGCGGGAAGCGGGGGCGCCTGTTGGCGCTTCTAGCTCATCAAGCCAGGCCCGCCAACGGCTGCGTTGCCATTTCCCAAGAGACGATCGCTCCAGAGACGCACAGAACAACCAGCGGCGCGGCCGCTCCGCCGGCGCCCAGGAGGCGGTGAGCGCCGCCAGCTGCTCGAGCAGGGCGTGGGCCGCAGGGGAGGGCTGCTGCTGCGCCAGGGCAGCCGTCGGGCGCACGAGGGCCACCAGGCGCTGCCCCCAGGCCCCGTCCTCCACCGGCAGCAGCAACAGCTCCTGCAGGGGCAGGCCGGCTTCCGCGGCCTGGGCCCGCAGGCGCTCCTCGAGCCGTTCGGGGAAGACGGTCTCGCCGCCACTGTGGATGGCGCCATCCAGGCGACCGAGCAGCTCCAGGCCGCCAGGGGTGATGCGGCCGGCGTCGCCACTGCGCCACCACCCCCCGGCCAGGCCGGCCAGGGGCCGGAGCTGGCCGGCCTCCAGCCAGCCCGGACTGAGCCGGGCCGTGCGGATCTCGACGGCGGCACCGGCCGGATCAAGGCGCAGCTCCACATCGTCGAGGGGGGAGCCGCAACCGCCGACTCCAGCCAGGAACTGGGACGGGGGGAGGGCGCAGACCATGGCGGCGGTCTCGGTGGCGCCGTAGCAGGGGGCCAGGGGCAGGCCGGCGGCCCGGGCCCGCGCCGCGAGCTCCGACGGGAGCGGCGCCCCACCCACCCAGATCAGGGCGAGCTGCTGGAGCCAGGCCAGGCCCACCGGCTGCCGCATCAGGCGCTCCAGCTGGGTCGGCACCAGCGACAGCAGCGCCGGCTGGCCCCCGCTCAGGGGCAACTCGCGCAGCCGCTCGGGATCGCGCAACAGCTGGGGGTCCAGGGGCCGGTGGGGCGCCCCCCAGCAGCGGGCCCGCACCAGGGGCAACAGGCCGCTCACGTGATGCAACGGCAAGGGGTTCAGCTGCACGCAGGTCCCCGGATCAAGGCCCAGAGCGGTCAACCAGCGGCCGGTGGCAGCCGCGGAGCGCTCGAGGTGGGCCAGGGGCTGCAGGCACCAGCGCCGCCCACCCTCGCTGCCACCGCTGCCGATCACCACCCCCGCACCCCAGCGGTGCGCCAACGGCCCCAACCCCCCCGCGCCGATCGCGGCGGCCAGGGCCTGCCGATCCCGGGGGGCCGGCCCCGGCAGCGCCAGGATCTGCCCCGCGGCCCAGCCGGCCTCCAGCGCCTCCTGGGTGATGGCAGCGCCCGCGCTCATCGGCCGTCCGCGGCGGCAGCCGCCTGCCAAACCACCGCCGGGTCGGCGCTGAGCAGGGGAGAATCCTGCGGCAGCCAGCCCGGTGCCAGGCCGGGGGCGGCCGGGGTGGGGCCCTCCGCCTGCAGGACCGCCAGGTGGGCCAGCCAGCGCGCACCGATGCCCGTCTCGAAGGCGGTGCTGAGCATCAGCCCAGGCTGGCCCCGCTCCAGGGCCACCAGCAGGGGCCTCGGATCCCCCTCCTGGGACGGCCGGCGCACCTGCCAGCCCCGCCAGCTGCCGCGCCACTCGGGATGGAGCACCAGGGATTCATCGAGGGCCAGCGGCAGGCTGGGGAAGCGCTCCGTCAAGGCCATCAGGCCAGTGCGATCGTCGGCGGCGAGCGGCTGCTCCAGCCAGGCCAGGCGCGGCTCGCCCACCAGCCGCTCGGCCCAGCGGCCGGCGGTGGGCCGGTCCCAGCCCCCATTGGCATCGAGACGCAACTGGCTCCCGCTCGGCAGGCGCTGCAGCAGCAGCTCCAACAGCTGCCGCTCCCGGGCTTCCGCCGCGACGGCCACCTTCCACTTGAAGACGGGCGGGCAGCCCGCGGCGGCCACCGCGTCCATCGCGGGGAAGGCGGCGAGCGCTGCCAGGGCCGCCTCCCCGGCCGGCAGCAGCCGCGCTGGTGCCGGCGCCGGCCGCCAGCGCCTGGCGGGCAGGCCCTCCAGCTCGGCCAGGGCGGCACCAAGGGCGAAGGCCAGGGGCAGGGGCAAGGACGGCAGGAGCGACTCCAGGGCGGCCACCGTCGGCTGCGCGGTCACCGCGGGCAGGGCCCGCTCCAGGGGGCTGAGGTCCCCATCCAGCGGCGCGGCCTCACCCCAGCCCACGGCCCCCTCGGGGGTGACCAGGCGCAGCAGCCAACCTCGCTTGGTCCCCAGGCCCCCACGGGCGGTGACCAGGGGCCGCCGCAGCGGCAGCGTGAAGCGACGCCACTCCAGCTGAAGCAGGGCGGCCATCGTCAGGGCCACCAGCGGCCCAGCGCCAGACCAAGGGCCAGCCCCAGGCCATTGGCCGCCTGGAAGCGCAGCGCCAGGAACTTGCTGCCGCTGATGCGCTCGGCCCGATGGTGATGATCCCGCAGCAGCCGGATCAACTGGCGCGCCGGCGGCAGCCCCACGGCCCCGAGCAGCGCCGTGAGGGGCCAGCGCTGGCCGGCAGCGTCCCCCAGGATCGGGACCCACTGGAGGGCCAGGGTGCCGGCTACGAACCAGGGCACCAGGGCCGCGGCCCGAGCCGTGCCCAGCTGCACCACCGGGGAACGCTTGCCATGGGCGGCGTCATGCTCCACTTGGTGGAAGTGCGAGCAGAAGAGCACCAGGGTGGTGGCCAGGGCCGGGCCGCTGCCCAGGGCCAGGGCCGGGCCCCAGGGCACGGGGACAGACGGTTGGGCCGGCCCCAGGGCCAGGAGGGCGGCTGCCGTGGCCAGGGGGCCGAAGGCCAGCCAGCAGAGCGGCTCCCCCAGGCCGCGGTAGCCCAGGCGGAAGGGCGGCCCCTGGTAGAGGTAGCCCAGGGCGCAGCAGGCCAGCACCAGGGCCAGCACCGCCAGGGTGCTGCGCCAGGCCACCAGCGCGATCAGGCCCAGGCCCAGCAGCAGACAGCCATGGGCCAGCAGGCTCACCCGGTCTCGCCGGCCGGTGAGGGTGACCAGCGAGTGGGGCTTGCCCTCCGTGTCGACACCGGTCTCGGCGTCGAAGACGTCATTGGCCAGATTTTCCCAGGCCAGCAGCAGCACGGCCGCCAGCAGGAACAGCAGCAGCTGATCGGGCCGCACCGGCTCGGCGCGGCCGAAGCGCCAGCCCGCCGCCAGCAGCACCGGCATCACCGCCACGGCGTACATCGGCCACTTGATGGCCGCGCGCCAGAGCTGACGCCGGGCGTAACGGCTTGCGACGACCTCGGGCTCAGGCGCGGGGTGCAAGGTCGTTGGGCACGGAACGGCCCATACATTTGAGCAGCTCAATCGAGCAGCACGTCGTGGCAACCTCCGGGGCCGAACTGGTGCAGGCAGACGGTGGCTTTGCAGCCCTGCTCGACGCGGCCCAGGCCCAGGCCAGGGGCCTGGACGACGACGGCCTGCTCAGCCTGGCACTGCCTCTGCGGGGCGGCGATCCGCTGGCCCTGCTGCCCCAGCTGGAGCCGACCGGCGGCGACGGGTTCCGCTTCCTCTGGGATGGGACGCCGGGCCTGTGCATCGCCGCCAGCGGCCGGGCCCACAGCCTGGAACTGAGCGGCCCGCGTCGATTTGAGCTGGCCCAGCGCTTTGCCCGGCTCTGCCTGGGCCGGCTGGCCGCCGAGGGCCAGGCCGCCGGCCCACAGCAGGCCAGGCCGCGGGTGCTGCTCGCCTTCGGCTTCTTCGACGCCCCCCTGGAGGGCACGGCCGAGGCCGTACCAGGCGTGCAGGCCGTCCTCCCCCGCTGGCAGCTCAGCCGTCATGGCAGCCACAGCTGGCTGCGGCTGCAGCGCCAGCTGGGCGGCGGCATCACCGCCCGCAGCGTGGCCGAGGAACTCTGGGAGACAGCGCGACGGCTGGAAGACCTGAGCGACCTCGCCTCACCCGCCCTGCCCCCCGTGCAGGTGCTGGCACGCACCGCCTGGCAGGAGCGCTACCGCCTGGCCGTCGAGCAGGCCCTGGCCCTGGTGGAGGAGCGGCGCCTTGAGAAGCTGGTGCTGGCGGTGCGCCAGCAACTGGATCTGAGCGAGCCGGTCGATCCCCTGGCCCTGCTGGCCCCCCTGCGCCGCAGCCAGAGCGGCAGCTGCCGCTTCCTCTGGCAGCGCCAGACCGGTTCAGCCCTGCTGGGGGCCTCCCCCGAGCGCCTGCTCACGGTGCGCCAGGGCCAGCTGCGCAGCGACGCCCTGGCGGGCACCGCCCCCAGCAGCGATGGCCAGGCCCTGCTGGCCTCCAGCAAGGATCGGCTGGAGCACGAGCTGGTGGTGGAGACCATCCTGGCGGTGCTGGCCCACGCCGGCCTGCAGCCCCGCCGGCCCCGCCGGCCCCGGCTGGCCCGCCACGGCCAGCTGGTGCACCTGCACACCCCGATCACCGCCAGCATCGGCGCCCTCGATCCCCTGGCGATTGCCGCTGCCCTCCACCCCACGCCGGCCGTGGCCGGGCTGCCCCGCCGGGAGGCGAGCGGCTGGCTGCGCAGCCTCGAACCCTTCGAGCGGGGCCATTACGCCGCCCCGGTCGGCTGGATCGACAGCGCCGGTGACGCCGAACTGCGCGTGGCGATCCGCAGCGGCACCCTGCGCGGCCACCAGCTTGAACTCACGGCCGGCGCCGGATTGGTGCGCCATTCCGCCATCGACCAGGAGCTGCGGGAGGTGCAGCTGAAGCTGGGGGTCCTGCAACAGCAGCTCAATCTGCCCGTCGGCATCGGCCAGCGATGACACCGATGTCCGCCCGCGAGTCAGCCCATGCCCCCTGAGCTGGAGACACTGCTGCGGGATTGCCTGCGGGGCTCCGGCCTGTTCGCCGGGGTGACGGCGGAGCAGATCCTGGCGCTCACGCCGGAGCACGGCCGGCTGGAGGAGGGCGCTGCGCTGTTTGAGCAGGGCCAGCCGGGCGACCACGCCTTCCTGCTGCTCCAGGGGATCCTCGGGCTGCAGGCCGGTGGCCTGGAGCGCGGCAACACCTACTTCCGCAAGGTGGTGGCGGGGGAACTGGTGGGCGAATACGGCCCTCTCTGCGGCGAGCCGCGTTCCGCGTCGGCGGTCGCCCTCACGGCCATCGACTACCTGCAGCTGGATCGGGACCAGCTGCTGGGGCTGTTGCAGGCGCAGCCGGCGCTGCAGACCCGCTTCATCAGCAGCCTGGCCGAAGCGGCCTCCGTGGGCCGCCAGCCGGGCCGGGTGGCGCTCGAGACCATCGTGATTCACGACGCCAGCCCTGGCTCTACGCTCACGGCGGTCGCCCAGACCCAGCTTGCCGACGACCTGCGCCGTCTCGGCGCCGACCTCCCCGGCCTGGAGGACCTGATCGTGCACCCCCAGGGGGAAGGGGAGGGGCCCGGGGACCGGGAAGCCGACCTGCATGCCCGGCTGGTGGAGATCAGTCGCGGCGGCAGACCCCAGGTGCTGTTCAACCGGGATCCATTGGCGATCAGCCGCCGCAACCGCCTGCTGATCGACCGGCTGCTGATCCTGAGTGATGGCCAGGCCCAGGCCATCACTCCCCCCCTGGCCGTTGGGGATGACGCGCTGCTGGTGCGGCTCTGGCCCAGTCGGGACCACTGGCCCCACTCGCGGCCCTGGGCGGCCACCCACCCCTACGCCCAGGTGCTGAACCTCCAACCAGAGCTGGGGCAGCACCGCGACCGCCTCGGCAGGGCTGTCCTGCGCCGGCAGAACGTGCTCCTGCTCGGCGGTGGCGGCGCCAGGGGCTTCGCCCACATCGGGGCCCTCGCCGCCCTCGAGGACCTAGGGATCGACGACCTGGACATGGTGATGGGGGTGAGCATCGGCTCGCTGGTGGCCTCGCTCGCCGCCTTCGAACTCCCTGCCGCCGAGATCCTCGCCAACCTGGAGCGGGTGATCATCCACTCGCGGCCATACTCCTTCACCCTGCCGCGGGATTCCCTGTTCACCCTGCGCAACTCGCGAAGGGAACTGGAGCGTTTCTTCGGCGCCGCCGAGATCCAGGACAGCTGGCTGCCACTGCGCTGCTTCTCGGCGAATCTCACCACCAACCGCCTGCACACCTGGAGCACGGGGTCGATCCCCTCCGCCGTGGTCGCGAGCATGTCCGTGCCCGGCATCTTTCCGCCGGTGGTGGACACCCAGGGCCAGCTCCATGTCGATGGAGGCATCCTCAGCAACCTGCCCGTGGCGGAGGCCCGTCGCTGCAGCGACGGGCGGGTGATGGCCATCTCCCTCGACCCGGATCCCGGCGCCCCCTCAGCCCCAGGCGCAGAAGCGACAGGCGAACGCCCCTCCATCGGACGCACGATCATCAATGCCCTGATGTGCGGGTCCCACGCCGAAGGTCAGCTGCAGGAACGGCTGGCGGATCAGATCCTGCGACCGGCGATCGGCGCTATTCCCTTCCTCGACTGGAAACGCTATCGGGAGAGTTACGCCAAGGGGTATGAAGCAGCCCAGGCTGCCTTCGGCCCTGGATCCCGAAACAAAGCCACACCCCCAGCTCTCAACTGACCTAGCTTCAGGTCCCTGTCAGAAACGGTCGTCATGATCGTTCTCGATTCCTCTGCCCCAGCCCAGGGCGTGAGCCGCGAGCAGCGGCGCGCCGATCGGCTGATGACAGAAACGATTGAAGCCCGGGTGAAACCCCTGTTCGCGGTGAACACCGGCCTTGGCTGGCTGCGGTTGCTGGGGCTCTTGATTCCGTCCCTGGCCTGCCTGTGGATGTACTGGCAGGAACCCCGTCTGCTGCTAGCCCTTCCCTGGCTGCTGGTGGCCACGGCCTGCTACGCCCTGGTGATGATCAGCACCCACGACATCAGCCACGGCACCCTCCTGGGCCAGGGAGATCTGGAGCAGGCCGTGGGCTGCGTGCTCAGCTGGCCGGTGGGTTGGCCTTACCTCACCTACCGCAACCTGCACATGCTCCATCACCGCATGAACGGGATGGATCTGCGCGATCCCGAACGGCGGGAACCCACCAGTGAAGAGGCCGCCGCGGCCCACCCATTGCGGCAGTGGCACTTTCGCCATCCCTTCTGGGGCAGTGCCCTGCTGATGGGCGGCGCCCAGCTGATCGGTTCGATGTTCTGGTTCGGCTGGAAACTGCGCCACGACCACTCCCGCCTGCTGCGGGGCATGCGCCGTGACGCCGCCGGCATCCTTCTGTTGCAGGTGCTGATGTTCACCGCGGCGATCCAGCACGGAGAGCTGCTGAAGCTGCTGTTGATGCTGCTGGTGGTGGAACGGGTTGTGGGAGCGGTGATGCAGGTGCGCGGAATGATCGAACATCACGGTCTCTGGCAACCCTGCAGCACCTACGAACTCACCCAGCTGTACACCTCACGCAACATCCATGCAGGCACCCTTGTGAATGTGCTGATGGGTGGACTGCCACACCATTCCCTCCACCACGCCTACCCGTCCATCCCCTATCACAACCTTCCGGAGGCGTCCCGCATCGCCACCGGGGTGCTGGCGGAGCACGGCAAGCCCCCATTGCCGATGGTCTCCAGTTATGCCGCGGGCACAGCCCTGCTCTTCTGAATCACGGCCGATCGATCCATGCGGTCAGGACCGGCCTGCACCCCGGGGGGAGGACCGCTGCAGCAGTGCGCCCACCTTGGCGACCCACCAGCGCAGACCCACCAGCAGAAAACGCGGATCGCGAAAAAACTCAGGGGGCCTGCGCTCGATGCCATGGCCGATGAACTGCAGGACCCAGCCCAGCAGAAACAGGACCAGAGCCAGCGGCCCCAGCCAGGAGACCACCATCGTCGCCAGCGCCAGGGGCAGAGAGATGGCGATCAGCGGGATGCCCAGCAGGTGCAGCAGCTGATTCCACGGATGGGTGTGGCTGCGGCCGTACTCCTCGATCCAGGCGCTCCAGGGCCGCCCCGCCAGCATTGCGCGACTTCCGAAGCCACCACGGAACGCTAAAGCCACGGACCGTTCAGGACAAGGGCAGCCTGGCGATCACCTGGTCCGCCAGGGGGATCCCCCCCAGCCGTTCCACCTCGCGGATGCCGGTGGGGCTGGTGACGTTGATCTCACTGAGGCGACCGTCAATCACATCAATGCCCACGAAAAAGAGGCCCTCTGCCCTGAGCGCCGGGGCCAGCTCGGCGCAGATGGCCCGCTCGGCCTCACTGAGCTCGGTGGCCTGGGGCTGGCCGCCCACCGCCAGGTTGCTGCGAAATTCGCCGCCGCTCGGCACCCGGTTCACCGCCCCCAGGGGCTCGCCGTTCACCAGCAGGATGCGCTTGTCGCCGGCGGCCACCCCCGGCAGAAAGGCCTGCACCATCACCGGCAGGGTCTCCATCCCGGTGACCAGCTCCAGCAGAGCCCTCAGGCCGGGGGTGGCAGCGGAGGCGAACACCACCCCCTGACCCGCCCGGCCCCCAAGGGGCTTGAGCACCACCTCGCCATGCTCGGCGGTGAAGGCGGCCAGCTCCGCCACCCGGCTGGCCACCAGGGTGGGCGCCATCAGGTGGCTCCAGCGCAGGGCGCTGAGCTTCTCGTTCCACGCCCGCAGCGCCGCCGGCCGGTTGATCACCCGCACCCCATGGCGCTCGGCCAGCTCCAGCAGGTGGGTGGCATAGAGGTAGGCCTCGTCCACCGGCGGGTCCTTGCGCATCCACACGTGGGCAAAGCTCTCCAGCGGCAGCCGCTGGGGCTCACCCAGGGCATACCAGGGCTCACAGGTCACGGGGGTGGCGGTGACCCAGGTGCCGTGGCCGCGCCCGGCCACCGGCCCTGAGCGCTCCGCGGCGGCGAGATCTGCCAGGGTGCACACCCACACCGCCAGTCCGGCGCGCTCGGCCGCCTGCATCAGCGCCACGCTGGAATCCTTGGCGGGCTTGAGGCGATCGACCGGGTCGATCACGAACAGCTGGGGGCCCATCCCTCAGCTCACCAGCAGGGCGTCGAGCTGACCACTGCGCTCGAGGGCGTGGAGGTCGTCGCAGCCACCCACGTGCTGGCCGTTGATGAAGGTCTGGGGCAGGCTGCGGCGCCCGCCGCTCTTGGCAGCCATCGCCGCGCGGGCCGCCTCGTCGCCATCGATCGCATGCTCGATATAGGTCACGCCCTTGCGGTCCAGGAGGGCCTTGGCGCGGATGCAGAACGGGCAGGCGCGCCAGGTGTAGATCTCAACGCTCGGGGTCATCGAACTGCCTCCATCGGGGCCTTTGAGCAGGTAGGCGGATCCTAGGGGCGGTCCAGCGGCCGATCGGGGCCATTGAGTACGGTCAACCCAAGCCCACCCTTCCCGCCGTGACCGCCACCACCAGCAGCGGCCCAGCGACTGCCCCGCTGGATCTCACCGATTTCAAGCGCGACCTCTCCGAGCTCACCGACCGCCTGGGCCAAGCCCAGGACTGTCTTTGACGAAGCTGCTCTGAAAGCGCGCCAGCAGGATCTGGAGCAACTGGCCTCCCAGCCCGATTTCTGGGATGACCAGAAGGCGGCCCAGGCCAAGATGCGCCAGCTCGATGAAGTGAAGGGCCAGCTCGAGCAGCTGGCCCGCTGGCAGGCTGCGGTGGCCGATGCCGAGGCCACCGTGGAGCTCTACGGCCTCGAGCCCGACACCGACCTGCTGGCCGAATCCAACGCCGCCCTGCAGCAACTGCGCGCCGACCTCGACCGCTGGGAACTGGAACGCCTGCTCTCCGGCCCCTACGACAAGGAGGGCGCCGTGATCTCGATCAACGCCGGCGCCGGCGGCACCGACGCCCAGGACTGGGCCCTGATGCTGATGCGCATGTACACGCGCTGGGCGGAAGACCACGGCATGAAGGTGACCGTGGACGAACTCAGCGAAGGGGAAGAAGCAGGGATCAAGAGCTGCACGATCGAGATCGAGGGCCGCTACGCCTACGGCTATCTCCGCAATGAGAAGGGCACCCACCGACTGGTGCGCATCTCGCCGTTCAACGCCAACGACAAGCGCCAGACGAGCTTCGCCGGCGTGGAGGTGATGCCCAAGATCGAAGAGGAGGTGAAGCTCGACATCCCCGAGAAAGACCTGGAGATCACCACCTCCCGCTCCGGCGGCGCCGGCGGCCAGAACGTGAACAAGGTGGAAACGGCCGTGCGCATCCTGCACATCCCCACCGGCCTGTTCGTGCGCTGCACCCAGGAGCGCTCCCAGCTCCAGAACAAGGAGAAGGCGATGGCGCTGCTGATGGCCAAGCTGCTGGTGATCGCCCAGGAGCAGCGCGCCGCCGAGATCGCCGACATCCGCGGCGACATCGTGGAGGCGGCCTGGGGCAACCAGATCCGCAACTACGTCTTCCACCCGTACCAGATGGTGAAGGATCTACGCACCCAGCACGAGACCACCGACGTGCAGGGCGTGATGGACGGCGACCTCGACCCCTTCATCCAGAGCCTGCTGCACGCCGGCGTGGAGGTGGGCGGAGGGTCAGGCGATGACTGAGCCCCAGGTGCAACCGCCCGCCAGCGGCAACGCCGGTGAAAACCCCAGCTTCGTGAAGCTGGCCATGCGCAACATGGTGCGCAAGGGCCGCCAGAGCCTGTTCCACTTCGGCCTCACCGCCCTGGGCTTCCTCGGCTTCATCACCCTGATCGCCTGGCTGGGCCGGCCCCAGCTGCCGGGGGGCTGAGGTGGGGAGGAGCGACTCCAGCCCCCAGCCCCCGGGCCCGGCCGCCGCGGTCGACCTCGACCTGGCCTTCTCCGCCGTGGAGGGGCTGGAGCCGGAGTTGCTGCAGGCCGGCGGTGCCTGGCTCGATCCCCTGGCGGGAGCGGAGCTCTGGCATGGCCTGCTCAGCGCCTGGCTCGACCAGCTGGCGGGCGAGCTGCCCGAGGAGCTGCGGGCACCGGCCTACAGCCTGGGGCTAAGCCTGGTGGATGACGCCGAGATCGCCCAGCTCAACGGCGACTGGCGCGGCAAGGCCGGCCCCACCGATGTGCTGGCCTTCGCCGCCCTCGACGACGACGTCGATGGCGCGCCGGCCCTGCCACTGCCCGCCGGGGCCGGCGCCGGCGAGCCCCTGGAGCTCGGCGACATCGTGATCTCCGTGGACACCGCTGCCCGCCAGGCTCCGGAGCACGGCCACAGCCTGCAGCGGGAGCTGCTGTTCCTGGCCAGCCACGGCCTGCTGCACCTGCTGGGCTGGGACCATCCCGATGACGCCAGCCTGGCAGCGATGCTGACCCGCCAGGAGCAGCTGCTGGCTGCCGCTGGCATCTCCGGAGACCGGCAGTAGGGTGCCAACGGCGCCATCCGGACTGTGCAGCCCCTGCCAAGACCCAACGACGGCCCCCAGCCCCTGCAGCCCCTGCCGGCGGCGCCGGCCCAGCGGGGGCGGCCCAGCCGGCTGGGGGCCTGGCGGGTCGCCGGCGACCTGCCGGCCAGCTTCCGCTACGCCGCCCAGGGCCTGGCCTACGGCTTCCGCAGCCAGCGCAATTTCCGCATCCACGTGGTGACCGGTGCGGTGGTCTTCGCCTTGGGGCTTGTGCTGGGCCTGCCACCGGCCCAGCTGGCGGTGCTAGTGCTCACCGTGGCCGCGGTGCTGGTGCTCGAGCTGATCAACACCGCCACCGAGGCGGTGGTGGATCTGGCCATCGGCCGCCAGTTCCACCCCCTGGCCCGCATCGCCAAGGACTGCGCCGCCGCGGCCGTGCTGGTGGCCGCCCTGGCCTCCCTGCTGATTGCCGTGCTGCTGCTGGCACCACCCCTGGCGGCCCGCCTGGGCCTTTGAATGGGCTGATCCACCCACGCCTCTGAGGCTCCGGCCCCCTGCCGATGCTGCTCGTTCTCGACAACTACGACAGCTTCACCTTCAACCTGGTGCAGTACCTGGGGGAGCTGGCCGCCGAGCACCCCCTGGCCGCCGACCTGCGGGTGGAGCGCAACGACGCCCTCACCCTGGAGCAGATCAGGGCCCTGGCGCCCGCGGCCATCCTGATCTCCCCGGGCCCCGGCGACCCCGATCAATCGGGGGTGTGCCTGGAGGTGCTGCGGGAGCTCAGCCCCACCATCCCCACCCTGGGGGTGTGCCTGGGGCACCAGTCGATCGCCCAGGTGTACGGCGGCAAGGTGGTGCGCGCCAAGGAGCTGATGCACGGCAAGACCTCGCCCGTGCACCACAGCGGCACGGGCGTCTTCACCGGCCTGCCCGACCCGCTCACCGCCACCCGCTACCACAGCCTGATCGCCGAGCGGGAGAGCCTGCCCACCTGCCTGGAGATCACCGCCTGGCTCGACGACGGCACGATCATGGGCCTGCGTCACCGTGACCATCCCCACATCGAGGGGGTGCAGTTCCACCCCGAGAGCGTGCTCACCCAGAGCGGCCATGCCCTGCTGGCCAACTTCCTGCGCCAGGCCAGCCGCTAGGGCCCCCAGCCCCCTGGGTCAGCTGGGTTAGCGTCACGGCGACTGCCGCTCCACCATGCGCCTGCTTCCCACCCTTGGCCTGAGCGCCGCCCTGGTGGCCGGCGGACCGGCCCTGGCCGGCAGCGGCGTGAGCATCACCAGTTTTGGCCACAGCGCCCTGCTGATCCAGGGCGGCGGCGCCAGCGTGCTGGTGAACCCCTTCAAGGCCGTGGGCTGCGCCGCCGGCCTGGCCGAACCCCGCGTCAGCGCCAACGTGATCCTGGTCAGCAGCCGGCTGCTGGATGAAGGAGCACCGGTCGCCAGCGGCAAGTTTCTGGTGAATGCCGGCTCCTACCGGGTGAACGGGCTGAAGTTCGAGGGCATCAGCGGCGTGCACGACCGCGTTGGCGGCCGCCGCTTCGGCAACGCCACCCTCTGGCGCTGGGAGCAGGGCGGCCTGAGCTTCGCCCACCTCGGCGGCACCGCCGCCCAGCTCAGTCCCTCCGACAAGGTGCTGCTGGGCCGCCCCGACGTGCTGATCCTGGGCGTGGGCGGGGGCGCCAAGGTTTACGACGGCCGGGAAGCGGCGGAAATCGTGCGCGAACTCCGGCCCCGGGTGGTGATTCCGGTGCAGTACGTGAGCGGCAAGACCCCACCGAAAGACTGCGACCAGGGCAGCGTGCAACCCTTCCTCGACGCCATGGCCGGCACGCCCGTGCAGCGCCGCGGTAGCCGGATCAGCCTGCCGGGCAAGCTCAGCGGCGACGGCACCGTGATCGAGGTGATGCGCTAGGCGCTGGCCCCGGGGGTGCCCGTGGCGGTGATCCGCTGGTAGGCGCTCCAGAAATGCTGCATCTGTGCGGTGGTGCCAAGGCTCACCCGCAGGGAGCCCTCGATCAGCGGCTTGCCCGCCATGGAGCGCACCAGGATGCCGGCATCCCGCAGGCGCCGCTCCACCTCCTCAGCCGGGCTCCCGGGCCAGATCAGCAGGTAGTTGCCCCCGGCGGCGTGGTGGCGCACACCGGCGGCCTGCAGCTGCTCCAGCAGCCAGCGGCGGGCCCGCAGCACCTCGGCCACGTAGCCATCGGTGTAGGACTGATCCGCCAGGGCGGCATGGGCCGCCGTCACGGCGAAGCTGTTGATGTCGTAGGGCCCGGTGACCCGGCTGATGCGATCGATCACCGCTGGCGCACCGATGGCGAAGCCCATGCGAAGCCCCGCCAGTCCGGCGGTCTTGGCCAGGGAGCGCAGCACCACCAGGTTGGGGGTGGCGACGAAGTCGGCCAGGGGCAGCACGCTGTCGCCGGTGAAGGCCTCGTAGAGCTCATCCACCACCACCAGCGTGCCGGGCGCCGCCGCCGCCAGCTCCAGGATCGGCTCCGGGGCCAGGCGAGTGCCGGTGGGGTTGTTGGGGTTGCAGATCAGCAGCAGCCGCGGTGGGCGCTGGGCCAGCGCCGTGCGGATCTCCTCGAGGGGAAAGGCGAAATCCGGCAACCGGTAGGGGATCGCCTCGATCGCCATCCCCTGCATGCGGGCGCAGGGGGTGTAGTAGCCGAAGGTGGGACTGGTGGTGAGCAGGGTGTCGCCCCGGTCGCCGTAGGCGTGGAAGAGGGCATGGATCGCCGCATCCACTCCGTTGAACAGGCCGATCTGCTCAGGCTGCAGAACCCGCCGCAGGGGGGAGGGCGCGCCCGGCCGCGGGACCACCGAGAGGTTGGCCACCACCGCCTCCCGCAGGCCGGCGTATTCCGGATACACGGCGATCTGCTCCACCGGAATCGCCCGCAGGGCCTCCACCACCTTCGGGCTCGGCCCCACCGTGTTCTCGTTGAAATCCAGGCGCAACATCCCGCGCCGGCCCTCCAGCGGAGCGCTGTAGGCCTGGAGGCTCTCCACCTCGGGGCGGGCTTGAGGCACGGTCAACGGGAGCTCCGGTACAACCGGTGGAGCACTCACAGCAGCGTAGGCAGGCAGCCAGGGGCACCACACCTAAGCTCCGCCCCGCATCCCTCCTGAATCCCCGTCGGCCATGACCTACTGCGTGGGCTACTGGCTGAAAAGGGGTTGGTGCTGGCCTCCGATTCCCGCACCAATGCGGGGGTGGACTACATCTCCACCTACAGCAAGATGCACGTGTTCCAGCCGGGCCCGGACCGGCTGTTCGTGCTGCTGGCCGCCGGCAATCTGGCCACCACCCAGGCGGTGGTGAGCGCCATCCGCCGCGACCTCGACCAGGGCTTCGACATCAGCGAAGCCAGCCGCGGCGACCTGCGCCACTGCGACTACCTGTTCGAGGCCGCGGCCTACGTGGGGCGGGTGAGCGTGGCGGTGCAGAACCAGAACGAGGAGGAACTGCGCACCGCTGGATCCAGTTCCCAGGCCACCTTCATCCTCGGCGGCCAGATCGGCAGCGAGCCCCATGGGCTCTACCTGATCTATCCCTAGGGCAACGCGATCATGGCCACCCGCGAGACGCCCTATCTGCAGATCGGCGAGAGCAAATACGGCAAGCCCCCGCTCGACAACGTGGGCCACACCAACCTCAGCCTCGACGATGCCGCCAAGCTGTGTGTGATGTCGCAGGTGCTCACCCAGCGCTCCAATCTCACCGTGGGGCCGCCGTTCGAGCTGGCGGTGATCCCCAGCGGCAGCCTGGCGATCGAACGGCGGCTGCGCCTTGAGGCCGACGACCCGATGCTCACCGAGATGATCGACACCTGGAGCGACGCCCAGCGCGAGGCGCTCTACCGCCTGCCGGCCCTGCCCTGGCAGCAGTCATGAACCCCGCCGTCGAGGCGGGCCCATCCCCCTGGGTGTCCACCGGCCAGCTGCCCACACCGGCGGTGGTGCAGGGCCTGGTGGAGGAGGCCCACGCCCACTTCGCCTCGGTGGACCAGGGGGAGCTGGCCACCACCATCCCTGCTCTGGCGGCCGCCTCGCCGGCGAGCTTCGGCATCAGCGTGGCCGCCACCAGCGGCGCCACCTTCCACACCGGTGACTGGGCGGTGCCGTTCAGCATCCAGAGCCTCTCGAAGCCGTTCCTGTTCGCCCTGGTGTGCGAGGCGATCGGTGAGCAGCTGGCGCGCGACGCCCTGGGGGTGAACAGCACGGGACTGCCGTTCAACTCGGCGCTGGCGGTGGAACGCACCGAGGAGGGGCTCTCCAATCCGCTGGTGAATGCGGGGGCGATCGCCACCACCAGCCTGGTGCCCGGCGCAGACGCCGCGGCCCCATGGCGGTTCATCGAGGACGGCCTGTCGCGCTTTGCAGGCCGCCGCCTGGCGGTGGATGAGGCGGTATACCGCTCCGAGCAGGCCACCAATGCCGGCAACGCGGCAATCGCCAGCCAGCTGAGCGGCCGCCAGCAGCTGTGGTGCGATCCCGCCACGGCGATCGACCTCTACACCCGCCAGTGCGCCCTGCTGGTGACGGCCGAGGACCTGGCCCTGATGGCCTGCACCCTGGCCAACGGCGGCCGCCAGCCCCGCAGCGACGAGCAGGTGATCGCGCCGCTGATCTGCCGGCGGGTGCTGGCGGTGATGGTCACCGCCGGGCTGTATGAGACCTCCGGCGACTGGCTCTATCAGATCGGCCTGCCGGGCAAGAGCGGCGTATCGGGCGGGATGATCACCGTGGCGCCGGGCAAGGGGGCGCTGGCCAGCTGGTCGCCTCCGCTGGATGAGGCGGGCAACAGCGTGCGCGGCCAACTCACCGCCCAGTTTCTCTCCGAGCGGCTGGGGCTGAATCTGTTCGACTCCCGACCCCAGCCGATAGCCGACCGGCAGACCCCTAGGTTCAGCCAGTGGCTCCCGGCAGCGCGGCCACTCCTGCTGATGGAGGCTGATGGAGATCGGGGCGTTCGCCAGCTTCAACATCGCGATCATGGTGCTGGCGGCGGGCAAGCTGCTGCATCGGCGCTGCCCACCCCTGCGCGCCTTCAACATCCCGGAGCCCGTGGCCAGCGGCCTGCTGGTGAGCGGGGTGGTGGGTGGGCTGCACGCCGTGAGCGGGCTGGAGCTGAGCTTCAACCTGGCGGTGCGGGATTTCCTGCTGCTCTACTTCTTCGCCGGCATCGGCCTCAACGCCGACATCCGCACCCTGCGTCGTGGGGGCTGGCCGCTATTGATCCTGCTGGCCGCCACGCTGGTCTACATCGTGCTCCAGAACCTCACGGGGGTGGCAATGGCCGGTCTGCTGGGGCTCGATCCGCTCGTGGGGCTGCTCACCGGATCGGTGTCGCTGGTGGGGGGCCACGGCACGGCGATCGCCTGGGGGCCGCGCTTCGCCGAGCTGCATGGGGTGCCGAGCGCCGTGGAGATCGGCACGGCCAGCGCCACCTTCGGCCTGATCCTCTCGGCCCTGATGGGCGGCCCGATCGCCCGGATCCTGATCCGCCGTCTGCCCACCCCCGAGCTGCAGCCTGATGCCGAGGCCCTGCGGGATCCCATGGCGGAAACGGCCCGACCCGGGCCACCGATCACCAGCTTCCAGCTGCTGGCCACCCTGTTCTGGCTGAACGTGAGCCTGGGCCTGGGCCAACTGATCCACGATGGGCTCGAGAACCTGGGCCGCAGCCTGCCCCTGTTCGTGTGCGCCATGTTTGCGGGCATCCTCCTCACCAACACCCTGCCGCGGCTGGTGCCCATCCCCTGGCCAGCCCACAGCAAGGCCCTGGCGGTGGTGTCGGATGTGGCCTTGGGGGTGTTCCTGGCCATGTCGCTGATGAGCCTGCAGCTGTGGACGCTCCAGGGGCTGGGCGGCCCGCTGCTGCTGATCCTGGCGGTGCAGTTCCTGGTCGCCTTCGCCTATGCCCTGCTGGTGGTGTTCCGGCTGATGGGCCGCGACTACCCGGCGGCTGTGCTCTGCGCCGGCTTCGGCGGCTTCGCCCTCGGGGCCACCCCCACGGCCATGGCCAAAATGGCTGCCGTCACCCAGCGCTACGCGCCCGCGCCGAAGGCCTTCCTGATGCTGCCGCTGGTGTCGGGCTTCTTCGTGGACATCAGTAACTCGCTGATCATCCAGCGCTTCATCACCTGGTTGACCTGAACACGCCCATGGACACGCAGGCTCGAACCGAACTGCTGGCCCTGCTGCGCCAGGAGCCCCGCGGGGCGGCCAACCGCCAGGGCCCGCGGGTGCGCCAGCTGTGCCAGGAGCTGGAGCGTGCCCAGCCCGCCGACCTGGCGGCCCCCGGCGCCCTGGAGCTGCTGGAGGGGGGGTGGGAGCTGCGCTGGAGCAGCAGCCGCCAGCCCTACCTGGCGGTGGGGCCCTGGCTGGAGAACCTGCAGCTCCTGGCCCCCTCCCAGGGCCGGGGGATGAACCTGCTGCGGCTGCCGGGCCCGCTGGCACCCCTGGCGGGTATCGCGGTGGAGGCGGCGATTGCGATCAACCCCGGTACGCCGGCTGCCGGGCCTCTGCAGCGGGTGCAGGTGCGTTTCCAGCGCGGCGGCTGGCTGGGGCCGCAGGTGGGACGCGGGCGCCTGCAGCTGCTGCGCGGAGTGCAACAGGCCTTCCCGGCCTGGCTGGACATCACCGTGCTCGATCAGGACCTGCGCATCTGCCGGGGCAACGCCGGCACCCTGTTCGCCCTGGTGCGCCGACCGGATCTGCAGCTCGCCGACCTGCTGCTGCCGCTCACATCCGCTCCAGGGCCGGAATCCCCAGCAGGTTCAGACCCAGTTTGAGGGTGTCGGCGGTGAGGCGGCAGAGGGCCAGACGGGAGCTGCGGGCGGGCTCCTCGGCCTTGAGCACCGGCACCTGGTCGTAGAAGCGGTTGAACACCTGGCTGAGCTCGAACAGGTAGCTGCAGAGGCGGTTGGGCAGCAGCTCGGTTTCCACCTCGGCGATCACGCCGTCGAGCTTGAGCAGCTCGCGGATCAGGGCCCACTCCTGGGGTTCGGTGAAGGAGAGCCACCCCAGAGCCCCTGCCCCATCGCCAGCGGCAGCCAATCCGGCTCCCTCCAGATCACCACCCTTGCGGGCGATGCCGGCGATGCGCACCACCGCGTAGAGCAGATAGGGCGCTGTGTTGCCGGTGAGCGCCAGCATCCGATCAAAGCTGAACTGGTAGTTGGTGATCCGGTTGGTGGAGAGGTCGGCGTACTTCACCGCCGCCAGGCCCACGGTGGTGGCCACCTGCTGGATGAAGGCCTCGTCTTCCGTGCGCTCCTCCTCGGCCAGGCGGCGGCGCAGGTCGGCCTCGGCCCGTTCCACCGCCTCATCGAGCAGGTCGCGCAGGCGCACCGTGTCGCCGGCGCGGGTCTTGAGCTTCTTGCCGTCCTCGCCCTGCACCAGACCGAAGGGCACGTGCTCCACACTGGCGCCCTCGGGGATCCAGCCGGCGCGGCGGGCCACCTGGAACACACCGGCGAAGTGGCTGGCCTGGCCGGCGTCGGTGACGTAGATCACCCGGCCCGCGCCATCCCCCTCGGGGGCCGGCGCGAAGCGGTAGCGGATCGCGGCCAGGTCGGTGGTGGCGTAGTTGAAGCCGCCATCGCTCTTCTGCACGATCAGGGGCAACGGCTGGCCATCCTTGCCGCTCACCCCCTCGAGAAACACGCAGCCGGCGCCGTCATCGATCACCAGCAGCCCCGCGGCCTTGAGGTCGTCGACCACCGCCTGCAGGTAGGGGTTGTAAAACGATTCGCCGCGTTCGCTGAGGGCGATATCCAGCCGGTCGTAAATCCGCTGGAACTCGCGGCGGCTCTGGTCGCAGAGCAGCCCCCAGGCCTTGAGCGACAGCGGATCGCCGCCCTGCAGGTTCACCACCTCCTCGCGGGCAGTGGCCTGGAAGGTTTCATCGTCGTCGAAGCGGGCCTTGGCCTGGCGGTAGAAGGCCACCAGATCGCCGAGGTCCACGGCGTCAGCCGTGGTGAGCGCCTCGGGGGCCACCTGCTTGAGGTGGGTGATCAACATGCCGAACTGGGTGCCCCAGTCGCCTACGTGGTTGAGGCGCAGCACCGGGTGGCCGCGGAACTCCAGCACCCGCGCCAGACAGTCGCCGATGATCGTGGAGCGCAGGTGCCCCACGTGCATCTCCTTGGCGATGTTCGGGCTGGAGAAGTCCACGATCACCGGCGCCGGCAGCTGCCCCCCCGCGTCCTCGCCCGCCGTGGGCACCCCCAGGCGCGGATCCGCGAGCCGCTCGGCCACCTCGGCCGTGAGCCGCTCGGGCCGCAGGGTGAGGTTGATGAAGCCGGGGCCGGCGATCACCGGCTCCAGGCAAAGCTCGCTGAAGGCCGGATCGGCGCTGAGCTGCGCCACGATCGCCTGGGCGATCTGGCGGGGCGGCTGCCCCAGGGGCTTGGCCAGGGGCAGGGCGCCATTGGCCTGGAAGTCGCCGAATTCCGGCTTGCTGGCCGGCGCCAGCTGGGGGTCGAGGGGCTGGCCCGCCGCCTGCGCTGCCTCCGGCAGGGCCCGCTCCATCGCCGCGCGCAGCTGAGCTTCGAGGAGATGGGCGATGCGCAGCATGGGCGGGGGCGGCTCAGACCCCGATCATCCCGCGACGCCGGCCACCGCTCAGAGCAGGGAACCCTGGTGCTCCTGCGGCGCCAGGGCCGGCGCGGCTTCGGCTTGCTCTTCGGCCTCACCGGCCCGCACCTCGAGGACCTGTTCGATCACCCGGTCGGTGAGGGCATCGAAGTAGGCGGCAAGGGTGCTCTGCAGCTCCTGGAATTCGGGCCAGAGCGTTTCATTCACGAACGCCCGGCTGAGGCGGGCCATCACGGTGGTGCGGCGCTGGCCCCGGTAGCGGTAGGGGTGAATGCCGTAGCGGCGCAGCAGGGCCACGAACAGGTGGCGCGACCACTGGTCGGCCAGGGAGAAGCGGAATTCGATCGGCGGCTCCTCGGCCTCGAGCTGCCTGAGGCGGGCCTGGATGCGTTCGCGGGCGCGCTCCGCCGCCTGCCGCTCGCCCTCGCTGCCGGGCCGGGCGTGCAGGGCCTCGACGCGGCGCAGCTTCTCCACCAGCTGCTGTTCGGGGCCCGGCGGCGGCGCGCCGCGCTGGCGGGTGGGCCCGGTGTTGCTGGCGCCGGCCGTGTTCGCACCAGCAGCGTTGAAGCCGGCGGCGGTGGAGCGACGGCGGCGGCCGTTGGCGATCTCCGCGGAGGAACCAGCAGCCACGGTAGACAGCTGCCGCCGCGTGGACCGGTGAACCCGTTGGGCCCGGGTATGCAACACCCTGCCCATGAACGTGCGTGCGGGTGGAGACCACGTAGGGGCAACTCTGTGGAGGTGATCAGGGGAGCACCCATGCAGAACCCGCCGCGCCCGCCCGGGCTGATCCAGCGCTACCGGGAGGAGCTGCAAGCCCGCCACTACGCGAAGCGCACGGTGGAGAGCTACGAGCAGTGGCTGCGGCGCTTCCTGCGGTTTCACCACCGGCGCCATCCGCGGGAGATGGGCAGTGAGGAGGTGAACGCCTTTCTCACCCATCTGGCGGTGGAGGGGAACGTGAGTGCCTCCACCCAGAACCAGGCCCTGGCGGCGCTGCTCTTTCTATACCGGGAGCTGCTGGAGCGGGATCTGGATCTCGAAAGGGTGGTGCGAGCCAGACAAAAGCGACGGCTGCCTGTGGTGCTGACCCCAGGGGAGGTTCGGGCGGTGCTGGATCGGATAGATGGTGTGGAGGCGCTGGTGAGCGAAGTGTTGTACGGCAGTGGGCTGCGCTTGATGGAAGCGCTGCGGCTGCGGGTGAAGGATCTGGATTTCGAGCGCCGCGAGCTGACTGTGCGCGACGGAAAGGGCGGCAAGGACCGGCGCACGATGCTTCCCATAGGGGTAGGAGAGCGGCTGCGAGAGCAGCTGCGGAAGGTGAAACAGCTGCACGAGAAAGACCTGGCCGACGGGTACGGACGGGTGCAACTACCCGGAGCGCTCCACCGGAAATACCGTCATGCCGACAGGGAATGGAACTGGCAGTGGGTGTTCCCCCAGCACCAGCGCTGGCGCAACGACGAAACCGGCGAGCAGGGCCGGCATCACCTGGATCCGAGCCTGGTGCAAAAAGCGATTCGTCGCGCCGTGATTGCGGCAGAAATCAGGAAGCCCGCCACCTCCCACAGCTTCCGCCATTCCTTTGCCACCCATCTCCTGGAGCGGGGGCATGACATCCGCACGATTCAGGAACTGCTCGGCCACAGCGACATCCGAACCACAATGATCTACACCCACGTGCTCAACCGCGGCCCCTTCGGCATCAGCAGCCCAGCGGACACTCTGTGACACAACGTACAAATCTTAGGCGGATCCGCCTAAGATACACCGGCATTCACGCCACAACGCGGGACATCCTGCAACCAGGCCCATTTCAACCACTCCTTCCCCAATCGCCAGCGGCTTAGGCGGACAACCGAGGAACCCGAGGGGACTTAGGCGGGTCCGCCCAAATAGTTGTTAGCCTTAATGGAGAATCACTCGATGATCGTGTCCGTACACCTGCCTAAAACAGCAGGAACTAGTTTTGCGGCAACATTGGAGCGCAGTTTTGGAAGTGCGCTGTTGCGAGATTATGCCGACCTTCCAATAAATACTCCGCAATACGAGCGGAATAGATTTGCATTACAACAATGCCTTTTAAATGCTGAAAAAGACTTTCAGAGAATAAAATGTGTTCACGGACATTTTCTCCCTGTAAAGTATCTTCTTTTGTCAAGTAGGTGTGAGATTACGTTTGTTACATGGTTGAGAAGTCCTGTCGAAAGAGTCTTGTCACATTACCATTTCTGGCAACGGAGTTTTAATCCATTGACGAACTCCCCGCCTTTGCACCGAAAGATGATGGAGGAAAAATGGTCGTTAGAGAGATTCTGCTTAGGTCCAGAAGTTAGAAATCTATATTCTCAGTTTTTATATGGATTCCCACTAGAGTATTTCTCATTCATTGGCATTACCGAGTTCTATGATGAAGACTTCGCGTTTTTCATGAATTATTTTATGGATTCATCCATTGAGCCAGAAAGGCTTAATGTTGGCAGCGCTTCAGCAAATGGCTATCAAATATCGGAATCACTGAGAAATGATATAGAGCAGTATCACTCAAAGGATATGAGTCTATACCATAGAGCCTTGGAAATACGGCTAACAAGTCGCTCCACCTGACCGCAACTCCGCTACGCTCCATTGCGGCAGGTGAGCTTTATCGTTAGCCATCAGATAATGGAGCGAAGAATGAATTCAAGGAATGGCGAAGCATGTTGTTCTCATAGAACAGCTTCCCCATTATGGGCAGCATACGTGCGGATGGTTACGACCTTGGCGTGCTTGATGATTTGTGCAGGCTGCAATGCCACCGCCGCGAAAAATGGGCATCCAGACGCAAATCCGGAACAGGAATTCACCAAAACGCTCCCCTATGAAGGTATCGAGCGAACCTATCACATTCATCTGCCACCAGATTTCAGCAAGGACAAGCCAGCCCCATTGGTGTTGGCTCTGCACGGAGGCGGTGGTACGGGTCTGAAATTTGATCAAGGCACCTCGCAAGGTACTCTCTCAGCGGCAGCGGATAAGCGAGGCGTGGTTCTGGTTTTTCCAGAGGGCATCAACAAGCAGTGGTGCGATGGCCGTACCGAGATGCTCAAAACTGAAAGGGCCTGCGATGATGTTGGATTCATCTCTAAAATAATTGACGTAATGGTGAAGGATTTCGGCGTTGATCCCAAACGTGTCTACGCCACGGGCATCTCAAACGGAGGTTTTATGTCAGTGCGTCTGGCCATGGATCTGTCCGATAAAATCGTGGCCGTGGCACCCGTAACGGCGCAACTTTCAAATGCACTCAAGGACAAGATACCGAAGCTGCCAGTTTCTATCATGATTGTTAACGGTACGAAGGATCCGCTCGTTCCTTTCGACGGTGGGGACATACGATTATTTTGGTTCAGCCGGAGTCGCGGCGAAATTCTTTCCACGGCCTCGTCCATTGAACATTTTGTCCGTCACAATGCCTGCGACACAACTCCGCAAAGGATCAAGCTTCAAGACAAGGACCCGGACGATGGGACAACTGTGGAGATCGAGAAATTTACAGGCGGTAAGGACGGGACCGAGGTTATCCTGGTGAAGGTCATCGGCGGCGGGCACACTTGGCCGGGTGGCAAGCAATACCTGAATCCAAGGAGAATAGGTTTAGTCAGTCGAGATATCAACGCCAGCGACTTGATTCTTGACTTCTTTCTAAAACATCGAAGATGAGATGTCTTTGTCGATAGCAGGGACAAGTGTGATGTCATATAACATCATGGCTAACAACCGCATCAACTCGGACTGGCAATTCCGCTGCGCTCCGTTGCCAGCCGGTTATGCGAAGCGTTAGCCCTTCAGCTGCGCAAGCCTTTCGTTGTCACAAAGCCGCAGTATTTAACTCTGCAATCAGAGCCACGTCAGTGACACGATCTTGCTCGTACGACGGAGACACCGATGGACACACCAAAGCGGGATATGTGACGAGGGCTTCATGACTGCGATTCCCGGAAAAGATCAGCGACATGCCACACCAACCTAAGCTGCGACTGAGCCGACTCCAGTCCCACAGCCCTTAACTCGGCACATCACCATGAACCATCGTCTGACCACCGCCTGTAGCGCTCTGGTATTGCCCCTCCTGGTTACGTCAACAGGTGCTGCAATGGCCGATAGCTTACCTATGCGCATCAACAGCAATATGAGCGAACAACAGGTGTTGAATGCCCAGCAAGGCTGGTGCAACGGCCTGCTGGCGATCAGCAAGGCTTATGCCACAGGGGGTTTTTGCGGCGGCCGAGACAACGGCAAGCAGGATCCTCGATCAGGCCTATGGCTATCAGTACGGAGCCGTTGCCTTCAAACCCACGCTCACTCAGCATCCGCAAACCTTCCGGGGCACCAAGGCTGGCGCGCTTACCTATTTCGTTGGCGGTAATCCAAGTTTTCCCAACGACAAGGGATTTGCCATCAAGCCCTGGCAGAAGTGCGCTATCCGCAATCAGGTGATTCAGTTGCATGGCGATCTGGCCATCACTATGGGCAATGTTGATCTCATCGACAGCAGCGGCAAGCTGACTACCGTGGACAAAACGTGGGCATTCATGAGGGAGCCGGACGAAGAAGTCCGCATCGTGCTGCATCACTCCTCGCTACCCTTCACCGCGAAGTGACCCCCGGCAGCACAGCCTGAGCTCCTGGGGCAAAGCTATCCAGCTCATGCCCCAGGTATTCGAAATGCTGGGGTTACGTTCACCGACTCCACCCGCTGCGCTCCAATCCAAGGCGTTGCTAATTCCTTGTCTCAATTGACACCAGTCAGACGCTTCACAAGCAGTTCCCAATGGTAAAGACCTACTGTGTGTGTTGGCTAAGAGGCTAACATCATCATTCACCCGACCCGGCGTGGAGAAATCGCCTTGTCAAAAGATGATGCGGGCGGGTGATGATGGGCGCCGGCGCCTGAGTGCTTCCGGGTTAGACTGCCGTAATGAGCGATCGCCGGCATGCTGTCGATTTCGATTCCACCTACTTCGCCCAACGCGCCCGCGCCGGGCAGCTCTTCACGCCCGAGCAAGCGTTTCGGCATGCTTATGAGACTCGGCTCTGGCGCGGTGCCGAGTCTGTCTCTGGGACTGGCTCAGCTCTTCCACAGACGCAGCGACTTCGCGACTCGCTTCCCGATCTGATTCGGCGATGGGAGGTCCGCTCTCTGCTCGACCTGCCGTGCGGAGACGGACATTGGATGGCCAAAGTGCCGCTTGAAGGCGTCGCATATCTGGGCGCTGACCTCTTGCCCGAGGTGATCAGGGAGGCCAAGGCGCTTGGGAGCGCAGCCAACAGGCAGTTCACCGTGCTCAACTTGCTACAGGATGAGCTCCCACCCGCGGACCTTCTGCTGTGCCGAGACTGCCTGGTGCACTTTGCTTTTGACGACATCTGGCAGGCCTTGGCCAGGATTCAACGCGCCGGCGTTCGCTATCTCCTGACGACGACCTTTCCCCAGGAGTCAGCCAATCTCGATATCGTGACTGGCGACTGGCGGCCGTTGAACCTGATGGCAGAACCCTTCGCCTTTCCTGCTCCGCTCGAGCTGCTGGAGGAAGGCTGCACCGAGAATGCCGGCCAGTTTGCGGATAAGAGCCTCGCTCTGTGGCGGGTTGCCGATCTTCCAGCTCCCAATGAGCACCGCATAACTACCGCATGAAGCTGACAGGGCGCGGCCATCGGTTTTCTCGGCCGACAGACCCACCAACCACGGCAGGCGCTGCCTTGCCGCGCTATCCGCATCCCTGCAGCTTATGCGGGGTCGTTATGCATTACGAGGTAACCGTTAGGAATTATGTTGCTAATTAAAGCTAAGGTAGGCATTTCAAAAGTTCATGGACTTGGCCTATTCGCGCAAGAATTTATCCCAAAGGGCAAAGTCACCTGGAAATTCCAAGAAGGATTTGACGTGGTAATAGAGCATGAGATGCTGCATCAACTATCTGAACCAGCCAGACTCCAGGTAATACATTACGCGGAATACTTCCCGGATAAGAATGTCTTCGTCCTCTCTTCCGATGATGATCGTTTTGCCAATCATTCGGATAATCCAAATGTAGGTCCAGATAATGACGGGGGGGGGTTATTGCGCTTGCTGATATCAAAGAGGGCGAGGAGATTACATGCGATTACCGTCAGGTCATCATGCTCGGATTTACTCCATGATCGCGCTTTATGTTATGGCCATTGCCATAGTAACTGTCGTAGGAGATTACTTTCTAAAGCTTGCGAGTCAGGAGGCATCTTCGTTCTCCAATAAGTGGTTTTTCATAGGTTTCATCGCTTATGCAGCGTGCGCGTTTGGGTGGGTAATTGTGATGCGTCACATAAAGCTCGCCACTATTGGCGTTGTCTATTCAATATCAACGATTCTGCTTCTGACCGCGCTTGGCACTATCGTGTTTGGGGAAACCCTCAATAAGCATGAGATTGCCGGAATTTCATTGGCACTAGTTTCGGTCATTTTGCTTTCTAGATTTGGTGGGTAGTCCATGCATAACAAACCGGTAAAGAGCGGCAAAAGTATGTCGTCATGCCTTTTGCAAAAGGCGCAAAAGCCACGCCAACATACTTTCGCGCCTTACCAGGGGCGTTCGACTGACTACATCCAACTGGCATTATCTCCTGCGCTGCCTGTGCATTATTGAGCGGATCGTCTTGCATGGGCTAGCGTGGTGTCAAGACCCTCCAATAATCATGATTCGCAAGCCCATTCAAGACTTCTTTTTGTTTCTTGTTGGTGGCGCCATTTTCACGGCGGGAATATTCCTGTTGACCAATCAGGTGATGGTTAACTCAGGGTTCCGTGGCATGGGGTGGGGTAGAAGTTATGGCGGCGGCATGGGGCCATCGTTTGGCGGGGTATTTTCTTTTGGCACTGGCCAAGGTTTTGGATTATGAATGATTCCCTTTGGCGTGGGAGTAGCACTTCTCCTGGCCGATGCTTACAGAAGAGTCGGCTGGTTTCTTGTATGGGCATCCTCAGCTGCGGTAGGTGCTGGAGTGCTTCAGAGTCTACTTTTTAG
>Ga0194119_10002799_pt1 | contig 29006 bp, 22 predicted proteins | sample TA2MahC100mmetaG_FD_148620 | JGI IMG/M metagenome (GOLD analysis project Ga0194119, IMG submission 148620) | Freshwater microbial communities from Lake Tanganyika, Tanzania - TA2015018 Mahale Deep Cast 100m | ecosystem: Environmental > Aquatic > Freshwater > Lake | place: Tanzania: Lake...
AGCTAATATTTGTCTACCGTCCGCAATTCCTCCGGCGGCAATTACTGGAATACTAAGTTCGTCAACTAATTGAGGAATTAAACACATCGTTGTGATTTCATCAATACCATTATGACCGCCGGCTTCTACACCTTCACCAACTACTGCATCACAACCAACACTTTCTGCTTTAAGTCCATATTTAAGTGAAGGAACAACATGAACAACTTTAATGCAATTTTTTTTAAACTGTTCGATGTATTTACCAGGATGACCAGCAGATGAAAAAACAATTTTAATATTTTCCTCAATTACAACATCAATTAACTCTTGCGCATCTTTACGAAGCAAAGGAATATTCACTCCAAAAGGATTATCTGTTGCAATTCTGCATTTTCCAATATGTTCGTGCAAGAGATCGGGTTTCATTGACCCGGCTCCAATTAATCCGAGTCCTCCGCAGTTAGAAACAGCACTAGCAAGTTTCCATCCGCTTACCCAAACCATACCAGCTTGAATGATTGGATATTTTATTCCAAATAGTTTGGTTATTCTGTTATTGATTTCCATTTTAAGTAGTATTTGATTTACTTAAATATAATCTAATTTGATAAAGGATACCCTATTAATTAAATTGGCTTCGCAAAAAATTAAGTTAAGGTTCTATTGAGAGCAATAATACCAGCGGCTGGATTCGGAACAAGATTAAAACCGCACACATATTCACTTCCTAAAGTATTACTTAATGTTGGCGGCAAGCCAATACTTGGTCACATTCTTGATAAGTTATTAGAAGAGAAAATAACTAAAGCAACATTTGTAATTGGATATCTTGGCGAAAGAATTATTGAGTATGTCAATAAAAATTATCCGGAAATTAAAGCCGAATTTGTAAATCAAAACGAGTTACTAGGTTTAGGGCACGCTGTTTATATAGCCTCATCAACAATTGATGATGAAGAAATATTTATCATACTTGGCGATACAATTTTTGACGTTAATTTAGATAAAGTATTCAAAGCAAAAAAAACTTCATTGGGAGTTAAAGAAGTTGAAGATCCTTCTCGGTTTGGTGTTGCTGTTTGTGAAAATGGAAGAATAAAAAAACTGATTGAAAAACCGAAAGAAAATGTTTCAAATTTAGCTTTAGTTGGTTTGTACTACATTGCAAATTCAAAATTACTAGTTGAATGTCTTGATGAACTGATTAAGAAAAACATCCGTACGCGAAATGAATATCAACTTACAGACGCACTTCAGCTTATGATTGAAAAAGGAGAAAACATTACAACTTTTCCGGTTGAAGGCTGGTACGACTGCGGGAAGCCGGAAACACTTCTTTCAACAAATCAATTTTTGCTTTCAAAAAGTGGAACTAATAGAACCCTTGAAGGAGTATTGATCAATCATCCAGTATTTATTTCTGAAAAAGCTGTTGTAAAAAATTCTGTGATTGGTCCATTCACAACCATTGCTTCAAACTGTACGGTTATTGATTCTGTTATTGTTAATTCCATTGTTAGTCCGGGTGCCGTTGTAGAAAAATCGATGCTCGATACATCGATTATCGGAAGCGACGCAGTTGTTAAAGGAAATTTTAAAAAGATTAATGCTGGTGATTCATCAGAAATAGAATTTCATTAAATAAATAAGAGGAATAAATGTCTTACCTTTTTACTTCTGAATCGGTTTCGGAAGGGCATCCGGATAAAGTCTGCGATCAAATTTCAGACGGTGTATTAGATGCTATTTTAAAAGAAGATCCTTCTGCTCGCGTAGCATGCGAAACTTTTGTAACAACCGGTCTTGTTGTAGTAGGAGGTGAAATTACTACCAATGCATATGTTGATATTGAAAAAGTTGTCCGTTCGACAATAAAAAATATTGGCTATACAAAAGCTGAATATAAATTTGATGCTGAATCTTGCGGAGTTCTTAATTGTATTCATGCTCAGTCGAGAGATATCGCTATGGGTGTTGATAAAGGAGGAGCCGGTGATCAAGGATTAATGTTCGGTTTTGCGTGTGATCAAACACCTGAACTAATGCCGATGCCGATTGTATATTCTCATAAACTTGTTAAAAAACTTTCTGACCTTAGAAAGAAAAATCCAGAATTACTGCCGTATCTTAGACCGGATGCTAAATCGCAAGTTACAATTGAATACAATGAAAAAAATAATCCGTTAAGAGTTGATACTATTGTTATTTCCACTCAACATGACGGCGGAGTTAAACAGAAAAAAATTAAAGAAGATTTAATTGAACATGTAATCAAAAAAGTTATTCCTGAAAAATATTTAGATTCAAAAACAAAATATCATGTAAATCCAACCGGCAATTTCGAAATTGGCGGACCACATGGTGACAGTGGATTAACCGGCAGAAAAATTATTGTCGATACATATGGAGGATGGGCTCCACACGGTGGTGGTGCTTTCTCTGGAAAAGATCCTTCGAAAGTTGATCGAAGTGCAACATATGCTGCGAGACATATTGCAAAAAATGTTGTTGCTGCAAAACTTGCCAAAGAATGTTTGGTTCAGGTCGCCTATGCAATTGGGGTTGCAGAACCAATTTCAGTTTTCGTAGATACAAAAGGAACCGGAAAAATTTCGGATAAAGAATTAGGAAAGTTTGTTAAAAAGGAAGTTGATTTAACACCCAAAGGAATAATTGAAAAATTAAAGTTGCGCAGACCAATTTATCAAAAGACAGCTGCATACGGACATTTTGGAAGAAACGAAAAAGATTTTACATGGGAAGAACTTGATCTTGTTCCACTATTTAAAAAATTAGCATAAAAAGAAAAGGAGATTATCGTAATCATGGATTTTAAACCTGGTAAATATAAAGTTAGAAATATAAAATTGGCTGCAGAAGGAAGAAAAAAAATTGAATGGGCAGAATCACGAATGCCCGTTTTGATGGCACTTAGAAAAAAGTATTCGAAAACTAAACCACTAAAGGGATATAAAATAGCTGGATGCCTTCACGTTACTAAAGAAACCGCAGTTTTGATAGAAACATTAAAAGAAGCCGGTGCAAAGGTTGCATGGAGCGGATGTAATCCATTATCAACACAAGATGAAATTTCTGCCGCATTGGCAAAAAATGGAATTGAAATTTATGCTTGGCACGGACAGAATGTAAAAGAGTTTTACTGGTCAATCGAACAAACATTAAAGATGAAACCTAATTTAACTTTGGATGATGGCGCTGATTTAATTTTCACTGTTCATAATAAATTTAGAAAGTTAGCTGAGAATATAATTGGCGGAACAGAAGAGACCACAACCGGCGTACATAGACTTCGTGCAATGGCTGCTGCGAGAAAATTACTTTATCCGGTTATTGCTGTTAATGATGCAGAAACAAAATGGGACTTTGATAATGTTTATGGAACCGGGCAATCATCAATTGATGGAATTTTGAGAGCAACTTCTGTTTTGCTTGCCGGGAAGAATTTTGTTGTTGCTGGTTACGGGCATTGCGGAAAAGGCTGTGCAATTAGAGCTGATGGATTGGGTGCAAATGTAATTGTAACAGAGGTTAAGCCAACTGCTGCTTTAAAAGCAACACTCGATGGTTTTGTTGTTATGCCGATGGATCAAGCAGCCAAAATTGGGGATATCTTTATTACAGCTACTGGTGTGAAAGATATTATAGTTAATAAGCATTTCCAATCTATGAAAGATGGTGCAATTGTTTGCAACACTGGTCACTATGATTGCGAAATTAACATTCCTCATTTAGCAAAACTTAGTAATTCAAAAAGAACTGTTAGACCAAATAACGAAGAATACACACTAAAGAATGGGAATAGAGTTTATTTATTAGCAAAGGGCAGACTAGTAAATCTTGCTGCAGCTGAAGGTCATCCTTCAGAAGTAATGGACATGTCGTTCGCTAATCAATTTATGTCGCAGTTAAGATTGGTTGATTATGATAAAAAGAAAATTAAATTAAAACCGGAAGTTATAGATATTCCGATTGAACAAGATCAGGAAATTGCCGGAATAAAATTGATAACGATGGGCTATAAAATTGACAAACTTACTAAAGAGCAGATTACTTACATGAATGATTACAGTGCTGGTACATAATTAAAATAAAATATGTTTGTAGGAAAGAAAGTTCCGTTAGCTGACGGGACTTTTTTTTATGAATTCGTTAAAGAAATATTTGATGACGGAATATTAAAAGTAAATTCTTTCTTTTTATTTTTAAGTAAACTTATTAACGAGTTTAATAAAGTCCTTATATCTGAAGGTTTGCTTAAGTAAGCATCGCAGCCGGCATTTAAAGCATTAATTCTATCGCGGTTAAAAGCATGTGCAGTGAAACAAAAGACTGGAATCTCTGCGAATTTAGGATCGTTCTTAATTTCTTTTGTTAATTCGAGGCCATTCTTTTGCCCCTTAATAGATATGTCCATCATTATTAAATCATAACTTTTACTATTTATTAATTCGTAGAATGTTTCGGCAGAATCACAAGAATCAACAACAAAATATTTTTGCAAATAAACTTCTAAGAATTTTTGATTATCAACATCATCTTCAACAATTAAAAGACTGGGTTTCTTTAATTCAGCGTTCCCCATTTTCTGTCTCCATTTAAAATTACTGTAAATGTCGAGCCCCACCCATACTCGCTGTTAACTTTTATTTTTGCTCTGTTTATATCGATAAATTGTTTTACTAATGCTAATCCTAATCCAGTTCCATCGAAAGATCTTGTATAACTCATATCGGCTTGAGAAAAGGGTGTAAATAATTTTGGCTGATATTCTTTTGGAATTCCAATTCCGGTATCTGTAATATCAATGCAAACATTTGAATTCTCAGGGTAAATTTTTATATCGACATTACCGTTTTCAGTGTATTTAATTGCATTATCAATCAAGTTAGAAAATATTTGACCTATTGAATAATGGTCTGCAGTTACAACAGCATCACCTTTCACTTTAGAGGAAAGTGAAAGCTTAATCCGTTTTTGCTCGGCATATGATCGATATTCATTCAATAAATTTTTGAGCATATTAAAGAGATCAACCTTTTCATATCTAACTTCATATTTGCCGGTTTGTAACTGGGACATATTAAGCATAAGATCAAATGTTCTGTATAATCTTTTGCTATTGTTAATTATGGGAATAATATAGTCATCAAATTCATTTGATTTTTCTGAAAGCTCATTTCTTAATATTTCACTGTAACCATTAATGACATTTAGCGGCGATCGGATTTCATGTGATATTTGAGATAAGAAAAATTCCTTAAGCTTTTTAGATTCTTCTGCTTTTACTAAAGCATCTTTCAAATCTCGTTCAGATTTTTTTAAGTCCGTGATATCTCTTCCATAAACTTGGCAGAATTTAAATTTAGAAACTCCATCCATAATAAACTGATAATAACTTTCGCCAAGCAATGTAGTATGGTTAATTACTTTGTTGCTTAAAATAATATCATGAAGATCAAAACTTTTAACGAACGGCAGAATTATTTCAACTTGCTCGCCAACCAATATTTTGTGCGGAAATAATTTATGTGCCGAATTATTAGCCAATAGAATTTTCCCTTTTTCATCAAATCTAAAGATTGGATCGGGTGATAATTCTGTGAACAATGCCATTAATTCTGCTTGCTGCAGTTTTAGATTCTCTTGCTCTTGCAAGTGCTTTTTCTTCATTGGAATAATTATATAGCGGTAATAGACAAACGTTACCACTATAATTATGATTATCAATACTAGAGAAAATAACAGCGGATTCTCGGCACTAAAAAGCGAGACGGGCGTTATCTTCTCGATTGATTGAAAAGAAGAGTCCAAAGAAGATCTGGGCGATACTTGTAATAATAAAGAAAGCAGTTGCATCTGCAAACCCAATTAATACGTTGAAAAATTTTGAAATAATAGTTAATTGATAAAAAATAAGCATCAAATAGAAAATCAATATCTTTTTGTCAAAGACATATGATACTGCAAATGTTTTAATAAAAATTGCAAGTATCAGTAATTGTATTGCTAAAAGAACTATATATTTCTGTGTATTAGTTGTCGGTAAGAAAAAAACAATAAATATGAATAAGAACCCAAAGATTAAGATATATTTTTGTTCGTTGATTACTTTTTTGTCAAGTAATGATATTACTAACAAATAACTAACAGAAATGTTATACTCGATTGGAAGATTAATTTTAAATAATGTACTTGTTAGCAAAACAATTGGATCAGTTAAAGCTAATAAAAGAAAATAAAAGAATACTTTAGTGCCAAATTGTTTAAATGGAGGTAATAACCAAACAGCAATACTCGAAAAAAAAAGTATTTTTGAAATCTCAACAATATTCATCAAAATCTAATTAATCATATAAACAAATAGGAGGACATACAAGTGACATCTCAAGAACATTTTCTCCATCACTAACTGTTGCAACACCCGAAGCTGAAGCTGCAACACTTACTACTTTTCCAAAAGCGTTTCCTGAAGCTCCTCTTATTTCAAAAGAAAAAACTTTAGATTTTGAATTATTTACAAAATCCTCAACAACCTTTTTACTGAAAGCGTATGCAACATCAAAGTCAGCAGTAATACCAGCCACTGTACTATATTTTTTATTTTTTGCGGCTTGACCATTGATAACATGAACATTCCCGTTCTTTACATAAAAAAGAACGTAGTTACTAGAATGCTTAAGTGCGAATTTTACATCGCTTTTACTAAAATTATAACTTTTAGCAACACCACCAAATAATTGGTCGGCTTCAACTTTTGTGAAGACTTTACCAATTAGCCCGTACTTTCCTTGCGCATAAATTTGTTGACTGCCAAGAAGAAGTACTATAAAAAAGAGACAAAAAAGTAGAACAAGTTTTTTCATTGTACACCTCAATGATATATAATTGATTTTAAAATTTATACTTTGGGCCGCAAATCTGACTTCAATATATTTAGAAAATTCAAAAAAAGTCAAATAAATTTTATATGAATATAAACTAAAAGACTCCATCAATTTTTAGTCCACAATCCGGGCAATTTCCATTTTTAATAAGATTGAATTCCACAGAATGCCAGTCTCTGCCTATCAGTTTTTTACTGCACCCAGGACAAAAAGTAGTATGTCCTTCAGAATCGTGTATATTACCAACATAACAGTATTTGACACCCATTGAAACAGCTAATTTCTTTGCGTTTTTTAGGGTTTTTTCAGGAGTTCGCGGCTTATCTTTCATTTTGAAATCTGGATGGAATGCTGTAAAATGGATCGGGACGTTATCTCCTAAGTTTTCAAGAATCCAATTTATCATTTTTTTAGTTTCTTCCGGGCTATCATTTTCACCCGGAATCATAAGATTTGTGATTTCAATCCAAACGGACGTTTCATCTTTTAACCACTTTAGAGTTTCAAGAATATTTTCAAGATGGGAGAAAGTTAATTTATGATAGAATGTTTCTGTGAATGCTTTTAGGTCCACATTTGCTGCATCAATATATTTGAAAACATCCTTCCTTGCTTCTTTATCAATATATCCGGCAGTTACCATTACATTTTTTATTTTTTCTTCTTTAGCAATTTTCGAAATATCTATAACATACTCACCAAAAATAATTGGGTCGTTGTATGTAAAAGCTATCGACGGAGTATTGTAATGTCTTGCTAGAGCAACTACTTCTTCGGGAGTTGCATAAATAGAATTAGTGGAATCTAACTTTGCTTTACTGGTTACCCAATTTTGACAAAACTTACATCCTAAATTGCACCCAGCTGTACCGAAGCTGAGTATTTCTGTCCCCGGAAGAAAATGATTTAGTGGTTTCTTTTCAATTGGATCAATTGCAAAGCCGGTTGGTCTTCCATAACCAATAGAATATAACTTTCCATCTATGTTTTTTCGAATATAACAGAAACCAGCTTGATTTTTCCCAATTGTACAGTAACGCGGACAAAGAGTGCATAGTAACTTTCCATTATCGGCTTGTTCCCACCATTTAGCGAGATAGTATTTTTCTTTTGCATCTTCCATCTTTGTTATTAAGTATTGGAGTTTACATTTAATCAACTTTTATTTACACGATAAAACTATTTTCCATCGTATGTTTTCATTTTTTCTTTTTCTTAGTTTTTGGTTGATTGGGTGTGGAATTATTTTTTTTAGGAGTTGATGGCTTCAACTTTTTTCTCATACTATTTAATTCTTTTTCAACTTCGCTAAAAACAGTTTTGTTTTGAAATTTTCCATTCTTCAATTTTTTACCGGCACGGATACCAGTTAATATTTCAATAGCTTCTTCAACTTTTATTACTGGATAAATATGGAATTGTTTTTTTACTACAGCTTCTAGTACTTCATCTTTCAGCATAAGGTCTTTTACATTTTGCATTGGAATAATAACTCCTTGAGTGCCGTTCAATCCTCTTGAAGAACAAATATCAAAAAATCCTTCAATTTTTTCATTCACACCACCAATTGGCTGAATTTCTCCTTTTTGATTTATTGAGCCCGTGATAGCTAAAGATTGTTTTATTGGAATATTTGAAAAGGATGAAAACAATGCGCAGATTTCTGTAATCGAGGCGCTATCTCCATCTATCATACCGTATCCTTGTTCGAAAACTAAACTGGCGGAAAATGAAAGTGGAATATTTCTTCCAAAAGTTTCTCTAAAATAACCGGTTATTATTAGAACGCCTTTATTGTGAGTGTTGCCGCTCAACCCAGCTTCTCTTTCAACGTTAATAATATTTCCGCTGCCAAGTGAGACAGATGCAGTAATTCTTGTAGGTTTTCCGAAACTAAGCGGACCGCTTTGATAAACAGCTAATCCATTTACTGTTCCAACTCTTGAGCCGGAAGTATCGATTAAAATGGTTCCTTCATTAATAAGCTCTGTGACTTTGGATTCATACAAACCGTGTCTTTCTTTCCACGAAATAAATGCGTTATCAACATGATAATCTGTAACGTGTTTTTCTCCTCCATTTTTTGCCCAGAAACATGCTTCTCTTGTCAGGTCAGCAATGTATGCAAATCTTGTTGTAAGTTTATTTTTTTCGCCGGCGTACCGGGCGCCATATTCAACAATTTTAGCAATAGCAGATTTATCAAACTCAAGTAATTTTTCTGTTTCAATTAATTTTTTAATAATCATAGCATATTCATTTAATGCTTGATCAGTGCGTTTCATTTCATAATCGAAGTCAGCTTTTACTTTGAATATTTTGTTGAAATCATCTTCATAAGAAGAAAGAATTGAATAGATATTATTATTCCCAATCAGAATTATTTTTGCATCGATATTAATTGGTTCAGGTTTTAAAACGCTCGGAGAAAATTGAAAAAGGTTTGCAAGTTCCTGAATTTCCAACTGCCCGTATAACAAAACTCGTTTCAGTGTTTTCCAAACACCAGGCTCACTAAATGAATCAAGAGCATTGATTACCAAAAAACCTCCATTGGCACGCAGTAAAGAACCGGCTTTTATTTTTGTAAAATCTGCATACCAGCCGCCGCGTCCGTCACTATATTTCTCAATTGTGCCGAAAAGATTGCTGTACGTTGGCGATGTTTCAATTATTACTGGTTGGTCTTTCACTTCAGAATTATCAAGAATAACATTTACTTCGTATTCTCTTAAGTAATCAATTACAATTCCAGTTGGCGTTTCTTCTTGAGCTGGTTTTTGACCTTTAAACACATCAAGATTTGAAAGAATGTTTTGATGAACTTGCTCTAAGAATTCCTTTACTTTTCCATTTTTATATTTTTTCTTCAAGTTGCCAATTGCAACAGAAACAATATCTTTTACAAATTCACTTTCTAAGTGAATAACTTTTTCTTGATAATCTTGAGTTAATTTTAAACTTTCCATAAAGAGCGTTTGAAGTTCTTCCTGATAAGAAGAATACTTTGCGGAAATCTCTTCAGCTTTTTCTTTTGTTATCTTTTCTGTTTTTATTAGGTCGTCTAGTTGCCGCATGAATACTGGTTGTTCATCAACAACTGCTAAAATTTCGGGACGTACAAGCTCACCAACCTTAACTTGTCCTAATGTGAAATTATCTTTACGCAATCGATCTTCAAATTGATTCATCATTTTTTGCTGAGTTTTTCCGTATTCGGCAAGCAAGTGTTTTTTCTTTGATGCAAACGGATCAGTAGTTAAAACGTGAGGAATTTTTTCTTGAAGGAAATGAATTGCACGGTTTAAATCTTTTTTGAAGTGACATGCTTTTCCAACCTGAAATACCAGTAATAGCGGCCGATCTTGATCTTTGAAATTATTTACATAAGCATAATCATAAAGTTCCGTTGAGTCTGGAGCGATTGATTCGAGCACCATTTTAATTGTAGTGAATTTACCAGTGCCCGAAAGTCCAGTAACAAATATGTTGTATCCGGGACTTTTTAGTTCAACTCCTATTTGCAATGCTTTAAGAGCGCGCTCTTGACCAACGATTCCTTCAATCGGTTTTACAGTTTTAGTCGTATCGAACTCAAATATTTCCGGATCACATTTCCATCTTAAGTCTTCGGGTTTTAATTCTACCGGTTTACGAGCTTTGAGAAGTGCCATTTTCAAATTCCTAAAATGATGTTGAGGAATACATTAACTAAAATAATATAAAAATGAAAGAAATGTGAACCACAAATTCTATTTGTCATATGCATTTTAAAATGATAATGATAAATATGTAAATGATAAAATAACGTTGTAATTTTAATTGTCGCTTTTTCTGGAAAACTTTCCCAGACGCTATGCGTTTTGGGTGAAGTATATTTTAAATGAGGATCATCATTTCATTAAGGAGGCTTATACCATTTTTCATTAATAATGATGAGTTTTAATTAAATGAACGAAACAGATAATTTGCTTTTAGAAAAACTAATATCTCTTGATAGTCTGAAACAAAAAATTCAGAATAATGAATTTATTAACAAAAAAATTTTTGTTTCACCTTTTGCCGGATCTTTAAGACAATTGATTGTTTCCTCTATTTCAAAAATTGAAAATCATATTTTAATGCTTTGCCCGTCAGTTCAAAATATTAATGAAACTAAAGTTGAACTCAGCATTTTAGGATTAGAAGATTTTATTGTGAGTGCGGATGATTTTACAACCGATACACTTCAAGAACGCTTAACTGATTTAGCAAATAGGGAAAAATGTATTTTGATTTCCACCTATAATCTGCTGACGAAAAAAATTCCTTCGAGAAATGAAATTGAAAAAAACACTACTAAAATTGAAATTGGCAATAATTTGGGCTATGATGAATTAATAGAGTATTTAAATTCCATTAATTACAATAGCGGCAAATTTGTAGATTCTCCGGGAATGTATTCTATTCGCGGATCAATTATTGATTTTTGGTCTTTCAGCGAAAAGATTCCGGCAAGATTAGAATACGATGGAGATTTTATAGAATCAATTCGCCACTTTGATCCTGAGAATCAAAGATCACTCAATAATATTGAATCTGTTTCTATTGCATCATCAATTGAAAATGATGAAAGTGAATTCACCGGTTCTATATTCGATTATTTTGAGAACCCATTAATTTTTGCTGAACAATTCGAATTAGAAAATATTTTCCATCCTGACTTCGAGATATTAGAACAAAGTTTTGTTGAAGAAGAAATTGATGATGAATTAAAAGAAGAACTTTTTGAAGAACAAGAGAAAGAACAAGCTGCCGAACAAGTTCAAAACAAAAATATTGAATTAAGCGACCAAGAAAAACTTTTTGAAAAAAAAGCTCGATGGATTATAGAACTGCCGTTAGGAAATTATGAAACAAAGCTAGACCTTAATTTATTAGATTCTCCATCAATCAATTCGAACTATGAAACTCTTTTCAATTTAATCATAGAATATTGCAGTAAAGATTATGACGTAATTATAGCCGTGGAAAACGAACTGCAGCAGAAACGACTCACAGAATTACTTTCAGAATTCAGATTTGAACTTGCCGAGCTGATTGAAAAATCAAAGTTGAGAATCATTATCATTCCAATTAAAAGCGGATTCATTTCAAAAAATGATAAGCTTTTGGTTTTAACAGACTATCATATATTTAACAAACCTTATAGAACGAAACTTTCATCTAGGTATAACAGAAAAAAATCGCGGACCAAAGATTTTTCATCAATAAACAAAGGTGATTTTGTAGTTCATGAAAATTTTGGCATTGGTAAATATGTTGGATTAGAGACAATAAAAATTGGTCAAGTTGATCAAGAATCAATAAAAATTATTTATGCTGAAGGAGGAGTAGTTTATGTTAATCTAAATTACTTATCGCTAGTCAAAAAGTTTTCATCTAAAGAAAACGCTGAACCAAAACTTTCAGTACTTGGCGGTAATGAATGGAAATCAACTAAGAAAAAAGTTAAATCGAAAATAAAAGATGCAGCGAGAGAATTAATTTCACTCTATGCAAAACGTAAATCTGCAAAAGGAATTTCATTTAGTCATGATTCAATTTGGCAGAAAGAATTAGAAGCTTCATTTTTATATGAAGATACGCCCGATCAGACAAAAGTTACTGAAGAAGTAAAGCAAGATATGGAGAGTGAAAACCCGATGGATCGATTAGTGTGCGGAGATGTTGGATTCGGGAAAACAGAAATAGCTGTCCGTGCAGCATTCAAAGCAATTAACGAAAGTAAACAAGTTGCCATGCTTGTTCCAACCACAATATTAGCAGAGCAGCACTTTAATACTTTTAAAGACCGGTTAGCGCAATTTCCGGTACGAGTTGAAGCGTTATCAAGATTTCAATCAAAATCAGAGCAATCAGAAATAATTAAAAAATTAGAAAAAGGCGAAGTGGACTTTGTAGTTGGCACTCATCGACTTCTTTCAAATGATATCAGGTTTAGAGATTTGGGTTTATTGATTGTTGACGAGGAACATCGATTTGGGGTAATGGCAAAAGAAAAATTACGTTCATTAAGAACTAATGTAGACACACTTTCATTAACCGCAACTCCAATTCCAAGAACACTTAATTTGTCATTGCTTGGCGCAAGAGATTTATCAATCATTGCCACACCTCCGCCGAACCGTCAGCCAATTTATACTAAAGTTGACACTTTTAATATTCATCGAGTTCGAGATTGGATCTTAAATGAGATTAAAAGAAACGGACAAATTTATTATGTTCACGACCGAGTACAATCAATTGATAAAATAACTTCTTATTTAAAAAAACATATTCCGGAAATAAATATTGCAATAGCACATGGGCAGATGAAGCCGGCACAACTTGAAAAAGTTATTTATGATTTTTTGAATAAAAAATATCAGATGCTCGTTTCTACAAAAATAATTGAATCTGGAATTGATATTCCAAATGTGAACACTATTATAGTGAATCGTGCTGACCGATTTGGTTTAGCAGAACTGCATCAATTACGCGGAAGAGTGGGGCGGTCTGATAGACAAGCATATGCCTATTTTCTTGTTCCATCTCTAAATTCTGTTACTAAGAAAGCTGTTAAGCGTCTTCAGGCAATTGAAGAATATACTGACTTGGGTGAAGGATTTAGTATTTCCATGCGAGATCTTGAAATCCGCGGAGCCGGTAATTTGCTTGGAACTGAACAAAGTGGTTTTATCGATTCTGTGGGATTTGATCTCTATATGAAATTGCTTGATGAAGCTGTTGAAGAAATAAAATCGGAAGAGTTTAAAGACTTATTTAATAATCTTCCAAAACATACAGATCGAGCAGAAACAACGATAGACACCTTTTATGAAATAGGAATTCCAAAAGAATACATGCCGGATCAATCCGATAGATTAAGTTTTTATACTGCACTCTTCACAATGTTGAAAGCCGAAGAAGCTGATGAGCTTAAGGAAGAAATGAAAGATCGATTTGGGAAAATACCATTAATGTTAGAAAGACTTGTTGAGACAGCAATTCTTAGGTACTTCGCTTCATATGCATTAATCGAAAGAGTTATAATCCAAAAAGAAAGAACAGTGGTTATACTTCCAAAAGGGGATAAAGAAGATTTTTACAAGAATCAGTTTATAAGTCTACTCGATTTCATTAATAAAAATCATTCTAAAGAAATAAAATTTGTTCAAGATAAAGAAAATCTAAAACTGGAAATTCAAACAAAAGGATTAACATTAGACAGCATTATTGTTTTTCTAAAAGAATTCTTTATGAAAGTGAAAAATGTAATTTCAAACAAAGTTACTATTAGTTAAATTGATTTTGAATTTAATTGGAGTTCAGCATGGGAAGGTTATTTAAGTGGTTTTTAATGCTGTTATTTATTGCTTTAATTGCCTTACAGTTTGTTGAAGTTGAACGAACAAATCCTCCAGTTACGGGAGATTTAAAAGCCCCAGCAGAAGTAAAAAAAATTTTCAAAAAATCTTGTTATGACTGCCATTCAAATGAAACAGAGTGGCCTTGGTACAGCCACGTTGCTCCGGTATCTTGGTTAATTATCGATGATGTTAATGTTGGAAGAAAACAATTAAATTTTTCTGAATGGGAAAGACTTGCAAGCAGAAAAAGAAATGAATTGAAAAAAGAGATTTGGAATGAGATTAATAAAGGGAACATGCCATTGAAAATTTACACATATGTTCATCCGGCTTCAACTTTGGATTTAACTCAAAAAAATATAATTAAACATTGGGCTTCAGGTACAAGAGTTTGGGATTAATAATATTGTTGGATCAGTTAAATTTCTAAATCAATCTATCTTTAAATCTTCTGCTCATCTGAATTTTTTCACCATTTTTGAGAAGTACTACATAATCACCATGAGACCATGGCTGCATCTCTTTAATTTGTTCAATATTGACAATGTATGAGCGGTGAATTCGTGCAAACTTTTGTGGATCAAGTGATTCTTCCGTGTTGTTCATCGTTTCGCGAACTAAATATTTTCCTTTGTCCGTATGAAGTTCAATATATTTTTCCTCTGCGCTTACGTAAATTATTTCATTCACATTAATGAAGAAATATTTTGAGCCGATATTTACCATGAACCGATCAAGATATTTTTTCTCTTTTTTTATTTCTTCAATCAGCAGTTTGTAATCATTACCTAGTTTATTTTTTGAATGAATATGTTCAATTGCTCGGTCAAATGATTTTTTGAATCGGTTTTTATCGAAAGGTTTTAATAAATAATCAACGGCATTAATTTCAAATGCGTTTATAGCATATTGGTCGTATGCTGTTATGAAAACGACCGGCGGCATGATATCTATACCAACATTTTGTATTACAGTAAATCCATCAAATCCCGGCATTTGAATATCCAACAAAACTAAATCTGGTTTTTCAGATTTTATTTTATCAATCGCTTCTTTTCCGTTTTCAGCTTCGATAATCGTAACATTTTTTTGAAGCTCTTTAAGAAAAGAAATCACTTTTCTTCTTGATGGTTGTTCATCGTCTGCAACTAATATTTTTAATTTTTCATTCATTTTCTTTTTTATATGGAATTGAAATATTAATTACTAATCCTCCTTCTGGAAGATTTTCCCAATTAAACTCATAATCAGATCCATATAGTTTCTCAAGTCGTTCAACCGTGTTTGATAAACCAACTCCTTTTTTCAAAATATTTCCATCATTTTTATTTATGCCCGGCCCATTGTCTTTTACTTGCAGAAGTAGTTTTTCATTTTCTCGTTTTATAGCGATAGAAATTTTGGTTGATCTTAAATTTTCCATACCATATTTAATTGAGTTTTCAACTAACGGCTGGAATAAAAAATTTGGAACGACAGCATTTTCGAGTTTCTTCTCTATATTAATTTTGACTTCTAACTTATCTTTGAAGCGTGACTTCATTATTTCGATGTAGAGATTCAGTATTTCAATTTCATGTTTTAGTTTATTTTCTCCTTTTCCAGAACTTTTTAAAGTGATTCTTAAAAGATCACTCAAGTTTGCAATCATTTTATCAGCTGTTTCTAAATCATCATACATTGTAGAAGAAATCATATTTAGAGTGTTGAAAAGAAAATGAGGATTGAGCTGCATCTTTAATGCTTCGAGCCGGGTTTTGGTTAAAAGCTCTTCAAGTTTTGCTGTTCTTATTTTTTGTTCTTCTTTTTCTTTATTCATTTTTATTACAATATAAATAGCATAAACAACCCAAAAAATTATGAATTGCTTTAAGTATTCCATTACTATTCTGAATGGAATGTATCCATAATCATATGTTCCAAAATCTAGAGCCGGATAAATTATTGACCGAGAAATGTACATCATCGACGTGTGCGTTAAACCAACTGCAACTGTGAAGAGTAAATAAAACGGCAACCGATTTAAAATATTGTGTTTATATAATGGATATCTTTTAAAGAATGCAAGAATAGCCGGAATTAATAACCAAAATGTGTAAACGCCGGTCAGTTCATCTATCAAAGGAAAAATTATGATGTAAAAAATTTCTTGTGGAGTCAGTTTATTGTAATTATCTGCAATTTCAGCAGTAACATTTATTGCAGCACTCGTTAAGCCCATTACTGTAGCAATGGCAAAACAAATAAAGAAAATTTTTAGCTTACTTTGTTTTTCAAATAAATACATATTCTATGCTGAATGTTGATTGTAATTTATTAATTCACACACAAAATATCTGTCATTTCTTAAATAAAATATAATCTCTTGGTGTGAATGGGATTATAATAGGTATAAAAGGGAGTCATTGTGTGTGTATATAATTTCATTTAACATAAGCTTGAAATTAGTTTTAGTTTGATTTGCTCTTCAATGAACATGATTTCCACTTCGTACCCATTTTTTCGCCGTTCGTGACAAACCACAATTATTAATGTAACTAATAAGATAACTTTGCCCTCACAATAAACATTAAAAAGGAAAGATACTATGGAAACAACAAACAGAAGATATGACATAGATTGGCTGAGAGTCCTAGCATTCTATTTATTGATTTTTTATCACGTTGGAATGGTTTTCGTGCCGTGGGAATTTCATATAAAAAATTCCACAACAGCAGAATGGTTCGAAACATGGATGGCATTTTTAAGTCAGTGGCGCTTGCCTCTGTTATTTCTTATTTCTGGAATAGTGGTTTATTACTCACTTGGTAAAAGAACGAGTGGAAAATTTCTTCTCGAAAGAGCTAAAAGATTATTTATACCGCTTATTTTTGGAATGTTAGTAATAGTTCCTCCTCAAATTTATTTTGAAAGAATTTCTAATGGCGTTCAATTTGCAAACTATTGGGAATTCTGGAAAACTGTGTTCAATTTTGTACCATATCCAATGGGTGGAAGTTTAAGCTGGCATCATCTCTGGTATGTACTTTACATTTTTGTTTATTCGTTCTTTGCACTTCCAATATTTCTCTTTTTAAGAAGTGATAAATCAATCACAATAAAAAATAGAATAAGCGGATTTGTTAAAAGTAATCCAAACACGATTTATTTGATTATTATCCCATTGCTATTGTTTTATTATCTACTCGTCCGAAAATTTCCAACTTCGCATGCATTAATTGATGATTGGTATAATCACAGCATTTCGTTTACAGTTTTTCTGTTTGGATTTTTGATTGCATCGATAGATGGTTTTTGGGATGCTATAACTTTAAAACGAAAACAATCGCTTATAATGGCAGCAATACCATCTGCAATTTTGATTTTATTTGTTTGGGGACCGACTTTCGAAATTCCATTCGAAGAAGCCGATTGGTTTATTTATCTGTATGGAATATTTAAGTGGACATTTATTACATCCTGGCTTCTTGCAATTCTTGGTTATGCTAAAATTTTCTTAAACAAACCGAGTAAAGTTATTTCTTATGCAAACGAATCAGTTTATCCGCTCTACATTCTTCATCAAACAGTTATGATTGTATTTGGCTATTACATAATTCAATGGAACTGGGGAATCGTTCCTAAATTTTTCTTGCTGGTAGTTCTAACCTTTGGAGCAAGTTTTCTTATCTATGAAATAATTGTTAAGCGTTTTAGTGCAACAAGATTTTTATTTGGAATTAAGCCGCTTGAAAGAAGAATTAAATCGTTCGAAACAAGAACTAAAATTATACAACTCGAAAATCAATAAACAAAAAGGCAAACAATGAAAAAGTATTTCCAATCTTCATTAGTTTTATTTATTCTGTTTAATGTTGCCCTTTTATTCGGTCAAACAAGTCAAAGTTCAAATTCAGAAACATTACTTTCCGATAATACAACAGTTCAACATGTTTCTAGACCAGCTATGATATTTACACCAATTCAAAATCAAGTTGCCGGATTAATTGGTTTTACAAGCGGATTATATCTTAACAATTCTTTTTATGTGGGGCTTTCAGGTTATGCAAATCTAACTCACTCAAAAGTTAATTCCGGAATGTTAGGTGTGGAAATCGAAAACACAATTAATCCTGAAAATCTTGTACATTTTGGTTACAGTCTTTTCGCTGGCATCGGATTCGTAAAAGATTACCAACAGAAAAATGGTTTGCTGGATGATTTCTTAAATATATTTGGAACACAATTCTATTTTGCTCAGCCAAGTGTATTATTAGAAATTAATTTCGATTCATTCACTCGCATAGCAATTGGTGCGGGCTATCGTTTTGTTGCCGGCTTGAATGAAATGAACAAAGATATTTCCATTTCTAAACTTCAAAATCGCGATTTGAATAACCTTACTTTCTTCATCAACCTAAAAACAATTTATTTTTAACAGCACAAAGTATTAAGATGAGGAGGTTATTCATTACCTCCTTTTATCGTCTTGAACTTCTTTTTATTAGACCCCGTTATCTCTCTTAATAGAATTGAATACAATTAATTCTTAAATTTGTATCCGTTCTTGTAATATTACTTATCAAAAGACAAGTAGAAAGTTAAAGGAAATTCAATGAACGATACTAATAATAATGGTCAACCACTCCTTGATGAAATTGAAATTCGCGAATGGCTTGAATCACTTGAATATGTGCTTCAATCCGGCGGCCCTGATAAAGTAAAAGATTTGTTGCATAATCTCAGCGCTTATGCTCATGAGTCTGGAGTTGATTTACCGTTTACAGCAAACACTCCATATATAAACACAATTCCAAAAGAACAGCAGCCGCCATTCCCGGGTGGTAGAGAAATTGAGCGACGAATAAAAAGTTTGATTCGCTGGAATGCAATGGCTATGGTTGTTCGTGCAAACAAAGAAGAAGCTGGAATAGGCGGACATATTTCAACTTATGCATCTGCGGCAACATTGTATGAAATTGGATTCAATCATTTCTTTCGCGGTAAAGATGGAAATCATGACGGAGATATAATTTATTTTCAAGGTCACGCCTCTCCGGGTATTTATGCGCGCGCCTTCCTCGAAGGAAGAATTTCAAAAGAACAGTTAGAAAACTTTAGAAGAGAATTAAAACCAGGCGGCGGACTTTCATCTTATCCGCATCCTTGGCTTATGCCAGATTTTTGGGAATTTCCAACAGTATCTATGGGACTTGGTCCTATACAAGCAATTTACCAGGCACGTTTTGCAAGATACCTTGAAGACCGCAGTTTGAAAAAACCAAGCAATCAAAAAGTCTGGGCTTTCCTTGGCGATGGCGAAACAGATGAACCCGAAGCACTTGGAGCGATTTCACTTGCAGCACGAGAAAAACTTGATAATTTAATTTTTGTAATCAATTGTAATTTACAGAGGCTTGATGGACCGGTACGTGGCAATGGAAATATTGTTCAAGAACTTGAAGCAAGTTTTCGCGGTGCTGGCTGGAATGTTTTAAAAGTTATTTGGGGCAGCGATTGGGATGCTTTATTAGAACAAGATAATAACGGAATCCTTTTAAAAAGAATGAATGAAGTAATTGATGGTGAATCTCAGAATTACATTGTTCATGACGGAAAATATATTCGTGAAAATTTCTTCGGTAAATATCCCGAGCTTCTAAGGTTGGTTGAAAAGTACAGCGACGAACAATTGATGAAAATGAAACGGGGCGGACATGATCCTGAAAAAGTCTTTTCCGCTTATAAATTTGCAATTGAACATAAAGGCGCACCGACTGTATTACTTGCAAAAACAGTAAAAGGTTACGGACTAGGAGAAGCCGGTGAAGGAAAAAATATTACCCATCAGCAAAAGAAATTAAACGAAGATGAACTTAAAGAATTTAGAACACGCTTTGCTATTCCATTAAGCGACGAAGAAGTTGTTAAAGCTCCTTTTTATAGACCAGAAGAAGATTCTGCCGAAATAAAATATCTGAAAGAGAGAAGGAAAATTCTTGGTGGTTATGTTCCCAAGAGAGTTGTAAAAACATCTCCGCTTAAAACTCCATCAGAAGAATTGTTTAAAGAATTTTATGAGGGAACTGAAGGAAGAGAAGTATCCACAACAATGGTTTTTGTAAGAATACTTAGTAAACTTTTGCGCGATAAAGAGATTGGTCATTTAATTGTTCCAATCGTTCCCGATGAAGCACGTACTTTTGGAATGGAGGCGCTGTTCCGTCAAGTTGGAATTTATTCTCACCCCGGTCAATTGTATGAACCAGTCGACAAAGATAGTTTGCTTTATTATAAAGAAGCTAAGAACGGACAAATATTGGAAGAGGGAATAACTGAAGCTGGCTCAATGTCATCATTTATTGCTGCTGGAACTGCTTATGCAACACAAGGAGTTAATACAATTCCTTTCTTTACATTGTATTCAATGTTTGGAATGCAAAGAGTTGGAGATTTGGTTTGGGCTGCAGCAGATATGAGAACAAAAGGATTTATTCTTGGTGCAACAGCCGGTAGAACAACTCTAGCCGGTGAAGGTTTGCAGCATCAAGATGGTAATTCTCATTTACTTGCTTACCCGGTTCCTAATCTTATTTCTTATGATCCGGCGTTTGCGTATGAGTTAGCTGTAATCATTCGAGATGGAATTTATCGTATGTATGAAATGCGTGAAGATGTATTCTATTATATTACTATAATGAATGAAAATTATGTACAACCAGAAATTCCAACCTCTAAGAATATTAAAGATGGAATTTTGAAAGGGCTATATAAATTTAAAAAGAGTGATTTGAAGAATGCAAAAGAGAAAGTCCAATTACTTGGCAGCGGAACAATTTTGAATGAAGTAATCAAAGCATCTCAGACACTTGAAGAAAAATATGGCGTAGCAGCAGATGTTTGGAGTGTAACTAGTTATAAAAATCTGCATCTAGATGCACAAGAAATAGAAAGATGGAATATGTTGAATCCAGACAAAGAGGCAAAACTTCCATTCGTTGCTGAAATAACAAAAGGTGAAAGTGGAGTATTTGTTGCTGCTTCGGATTATGTGCAGCTTTCGACAGATGCAATTGCTAAATGGTTTCCAAGTCCACTACATTCACTCGGCACATTTGGATTTGGAAGAAGCGAAGGAAGAACATCATTACGTGATTTCTTTGAAGTTGATGCAAAACATATTGCATATGCATCTCTATATTCATTAATGAAGGAAGGTAAATTAAAATCTGAGGTAGTAAAGAAAGCACAAAAAGAATTAGGAATAAATCCGGATAAATTAAATCCGGCAAAAGCTTAAAAAATTTAACGGATGAAAAATGATTGTAGATTTTAGATTACCGCATCTTGGCGATGGAATTAATTCTGCAGATGTAATAAAAGTAAATGTAAAAATTGGTGATAAGGTTTCTGTTGATCAAGTTGTAGTTGAGATTGAAACAGATAAAGCAACAGTTGAAGTTCCTTCTGATCTAGCCGGAATTGTAAAAGAAATTTTTGTTAAAGAGGGAAGTAAAGCCAAAGTAGGTGAGCCCTTAATTTCTGTTGAGGTAAGCGAGCAGTCGTCGGAAAATAGTGGTCAGTTATCAGTTGCCGGCGATCAATCATTTGAGGAAAAAAATGAATCTGAACCACCATTACAAACAAATCAACAAAAAATAACCGAAAAACCACCGACCAAATCACCTATCACCGATCACCGATCATCAAAAGGTGTTTATGAATTTAAAATTCCGGAGCTTGGAGAAAATATTACAAGCGCACAAGTTTCAAAAGTAATAGTAAAAACCGGAGATAAAGTTTTTGCTGATCAAATAATTTTGGAAATTGAAACAGACAAAGCGACAGTTGAAGTTCCGACTGAAATAGGAGGAATTGTAAAAGAAGTAAATGTAAAAGATGGTGATAAAGTTTCTGTTGGAACGATAGCTTTATTAATTGAGAATGGCGAATGGAGAATTGAGAATGAGAAAAAAATAGATTCGGCAAAAATTACTAGTGATATAACTTTACAAACCGAGAAGGATAATTCCTTTCAACTCGCAATTCACAATTCTCAATTCTCAATTCCAAAAGATCACACACACTTGCCTCAAGCAGTTGTTGTTCCAAGAAACATTAACAAGGTTGTTGTTCCAGCAGCTCCATCCGTACGCAGATTTGCTCGTGAAATAGGAATTGAGATTTCAAATATAACTGGAACTGGAAATCATGAACGCATTTCAATTGAAGATATAAAAGCATATGCGAAAAAATTAAATCAGCAGTTGCAGAAAGGTGAAGTAATTGGCGGAGTTGCATTTCCAAAAGAAACTTTGCCAGATTTTTCTAAATGGGGAGAAGTTGAACATCAGCCGATGAGTAACATTCGTAGAAAAACTGCAGAACATTTAAGTTTTGCATGGGCTACGATTCCTCATGTTACACAATTTGATAAAGCGGACATTACAGAATTAGAAAATTTACGCAAGCAGTTCGGGAAAAAAGTCGAAGAAGCCGGCGGAAAACTAACAGTAACCGGAATTCTATTAAAAGTAATTGCTTCTGCAATGAAAGTATTTCCGCAATTCAACTCATCTGTAGATATGGAAAGAAGTGAAGTGATTTACAAAAAATATATTAACATTGGAATTGCGGTTGATACAGACAGAGGTTTGCTTGTACCGGTTATTCGTGATGTTGACAAGAAAAATATTACAGAACTCTCTGTTGAGTTAAATGAGATAAGCAAAAAAGCACGAGATAAAAAATTATCGCTAGAAGAAATGCAAGGTGGATGTTTTACTATTTCCAATCTCGGCGGTATTGGCGGAACATATTTTACTCCAATTGTAAACTCACCAGAAGTTGCAATCCTTGGTGTCTCACGTGCTGAATTTGAGCAAGTTTATATTAATGGTGATTTCAAACCAAGGTTGATGTTGCCTCTTTCTCTTTCTTATGATCACAGAATTATTGATGGCGCAGACGGAATTAGATTTTTAAGATGGGTAATTAATGCTCTTGAAAATCCATTCTTGCTCAGTCTAGAAGGTTAGCAAATTTGAGGCTGTTTCAAAAACAACATATTGTCATATAGAGTCCCTATTCATCTGAACGAAACATCTCTATTTATTTTTTGTTAAACCCTTCATTCGCCTGAGGTGGATTCAGGGTGACAAAGATGGACTGATGAGACTACTTCTAACAATTATCTCTCACAATTACGCGAATCATTTTCAATACGCAAAAACAATTCTTGACAGATAATTTTATTATTTGTTTTTTGTATATGGTATTCCAAAAGGTTTTGATATTGAAAAGATACAGTAACAAAACACCCGAAGACGTAAATAAAATAGTTACCACCGAGATCATCCTTCGAGCAATTAAATTAAGCAGAAAAAAGAATAGGCAGATTTTTATCAGTGTTACAACGGTAGGCAAAGGTACAGAGATTTTGCAAATGGTCTGGCTTGACAATTTTAAACCGGAACTAATTTTTATTGGTTATAATATTTTACTCGGTGCATTTACTAGATTAACAGTCCATGTTTATGAAGGATCTGATAAGTTCCATTACGGGATTATTGAGATTGGCAGCAACTGTAAATTTGGCGCCGGAACTGGAATGGGTCCAATCAAATTGGAAGATAATGTATGAACACTGCCCGTAATAACTCTTTCGCCTTATTTTTCTGCATTGAAAAGCGGCTCGATTATTGGTTGGAATCCGCCTAATGTTAAAGAAGCAAAGATAGAAGAATAATTCCTGAACAATAAAATATTTTATGGCACATATAACATTACGCTCGGCTTATCAAAATCTTGAAGATAGACTAAATCGTTTTCCGCAAGGAGCTCCGCCATCCGAAGCGCTTTATAAGATTTTAAAAATGTTATTCTCCGAAAAAGAAGCTGAATTTGTTTCGCTTCTGCCAATAAAACCATTCGATTCAAAGTTAGCTTCACGTTTAACAAAGAAATCATTAGCAGAAACAGAACGAATGTTGGACGATCTTTCTTCACGTGGAATTTTACTTGATGCTGAGTTGAATGGGATCAAACAATATACTCTTCCGCCTCCAATGGCGGGCTTCTTCGAATTTTCCATGATGAGATTACGAAACGATATTGATCAAAAAGTTCTTGCCGAATTATTCTATCAATACTTAAATGTGGAAGAGGACTTTATCAAACAACTTTTTACTAATGGCGAAACTCAACTTGGAAGAACTTTTGTGAATGAAGAGGCAATTGAAAATATAAAACTGGAAGTTCTCGATTACGAAAAAGCAAGTGAGGTTATTAAAACTGCAAGCCATATTGGAATTGGTATTTGCTATTGCCGACACAAAATGGAACACATTGGTAAAGCGTGCAAGGCACCTATGGATATTTGTATGACTTTTAATGGAGTAGCGGATTCTTTGATACGCCATAACATTGCACGTAAAGTGGATGTTATAGAAGGAATGGATTTTCTTCATAAAGCGTACGAAAATAACCTTGTTCAGTTTGGAGAAAATGTGCAGCAAAGGGTGAGTTTCATTTGCAATTGCTGCGGTTGCTGCTGTGAAGCAATGCTTGCAGCTAAAAGATTTGCATCACTTCATCCAATTCATACAACAAATTTTTTACCGCGTATAAATGAAAGTGAATGCAACGGCTGCGCAAAATGTGTTGATGTTTGTCCGGTTGAGGCAATGGCACTTGTTTCTGCAAACGATCCTGAAAAGAAGAAAAAGAAAAAAGCAAAACTTGATGAAGAAATTTGTCTTGGATGTGGAGTATGTGTACGCGTTTGCAAAAACAATTCTATTGAAATGCATGAAAGGGAAGTTAGGGTAATTACCCCGGTTAATTCAGCGCACAGAACCGTGATGATGGCAATTGAAAGAGGGAAGCTGCAAAACCTCATTTTTGATAATCATGCTTTTTTGAATCATAGAGCAATGGCGGCAATTTTGGGTGTGATTTTAAAGCTACCGCCATTAAAACAAGTTCTTGCAAGCAAACAAATAAAATCTAATTACCTCGGATTTGTTTTATCCAGGTACAGTAAAAACTAATTTTATTTCATCAGCACCATCTTCTTGGATTCTTTGTAACCGTTGCATTGAAGTCTATAAATATAAACTCCGGAGGAGAGAGAAGAATTAATAGTGAAAAGTGCCGAGTGTTTTCCAGCCGATTGATATTCATTTACAAGTGTTTCGATTTCTCTTCCAAGAAGATCATAAACCTTCAAAGTAACAAAACCGTTTACTGATAACTGATAATCGATAACTGTAGTTGGATTAAATGGATTTGGATAGTTTTGAAATAATTGATACTTCGATGGCAATAAATTAAACCCCTCAACATTTGTAGCAATTAACTGATTATAGGATAAATATTCAGATTGATAAACTTCTTTTGAAGTTAGGTTTTGAATAAATACTACAATTCCCAACTGGTTTTTATTCCATTCATTATTAATAATAACATTTTCAGAAATAATTATTGATTGATTCTGAGTTATAAAAAAACTTTTTCCGCTTGCATTTGGAAACATTTTTCGCACAACATTTTTGTGAGGATTTATTCCATTCCTACCTTGATAATTTACTGTTTCGACAACAACAAAAAAAATTGACAAGTTATTATTTTGAATAGTACTGGTTTGTTTTACCATCGCATTTACTGTTAAATTATTTCCAGATGACGAACCGGAAAGCTTTAATTCAAACGAGGTAAGCTGGGAACCAATAGAATTCAATACGGTTGCCCAGCCAGCATAATTATTATTTTGAACTTGCCCGTTAAATATTCCACGAGGTGTTGAAGAAACAGCACCATAAAAATTGTTTCGGACCGCTGGATCAATTGTGTTATCTTGATTTAACTTATCATCTGAATATGGAAAAGTCATGTGATAATACATATAAACAATATTATCTTTGAACTGGCCGCTTTGTAAATATGAGTCGAGAGCAGCGTGTGCAGATGGGCACAAGACACAATGTGAATTTGTCTGGATTTCAACCAGCGCTTTTTTCGATTGAGCAAATATATTCGAAAGTGATATAATCAATATCACGAGAATCATTTGTGTTTTCATTTTTTTCCTTTCAGATATTACTTATGATTGAAAATCTAAATCCTTCGAAAGGCTGTATGTAACGGCAGACTCCATTTGTACAGACTTGTCCACCTCTATCTTGACCGTATGCTAGTGTCACAGTATTAGTGCTGTTTAGTCTGAAAGATGATTCGATTGTAAACCAACTTTTTCTGCGCGATAAATCATAATTGTTGTTTGTAAATTCGTAACGAAGAGAAAAAGTAATTTTAGACCAAAATGAATTTATCAGCGTGAAAAGAGTGTTATAATAATTGTGTTGATTTGCGTTGTAATTATCGAATACTTTTTCAATTTCAACTTGCCCCTCAAACGAATAAACTTTACTTAAGGAATTATTAATTTGAAATGCAGTAATTGTTGAAATTACTTCATGACTGAAATTAGGAGCATATTCATTGTAAATTATTTTTTTTCTATTTGCCAAAACTGTTTTAATCCACATTGTATCATCTATATAATGCTCAAGTTCGCCGAAAAGTTCATAATAAGGGGAATGTTTTTTATCTAATGAGGGGTAAAAATTTGCCGCTCTTTCTTTTTTAATAAAATCAAAACTACTTGAATTGAATTCGTAATAATTGCGCCGACTAGCTAGGCTTGCATTGAGATTTAAAGAAGTCTGTTCATTGATAGGATAAAATACTTCAATTTGAAATCCAACCTCATCATTAAAATCAATTTCGTGAATTGCTCTTGTTAATAAAGTATATGTGTGTTCTTTCATTACAATTGGAGCATTTTGAAATGGCAGCATTCTTGTCATTCGACTAAAATCATTCCTTTCGAATGGACCTTTCTCATCAAACGCGTAATTTTTATAATCGAGTGTTATTCCAATATCAGGACTGTTAAACGAAAACGCACCATAAATTGCTGAACCGGAAGAATTTTTGCCGGAAGAAAGCTCTTTTGTTTTTTTGTTAGCTATATCAAATGAAAAGGTAAAGTTAGAAAAAGTATAATTGAAATAAAATGATGAAAGAAAAATTTCAGCATCAAAATGCTGATTAACAATTTCAAATCCGCTGTTCGAATTTAGAAATACAAAGCCCAATTTGAAATTATCCACAACATAGTATTCGATATTGCCCACAAGCAATTTGTGTTTTTCAACACGTTTTATCGCCAGAGAATCTTCAAAATTAAGTGTTCCAGAAATTATTGTTGCTGAAAATTTATCATTTTTAAACTTTGCATTTATCCCATCCATCCATGTATCATAACCTAATCCTCTTGATTCAAATAAATTCATTGCAAGCCCTTTTCCAAAGAGCTGAGAGAATGTCCCGATTCTTCCATAAATATTTTCTCCTTCGTATTCAACAAATTTTCTTTTGAGCCCTTTGTATTTTAATCCAATTTCAGGAGGATTATCATACAATAATCTTATACCAGCATTAATATTAAAAGGCAGCTGTATTCTTGCATCAGTTAGATTTTCAAAGTATTTAAAATTGTTTTCAACTGTTCCAAGAAATCTTTTTCCTTCACCATATCGCAGAACATTTGACACAAATGGAATGACTTGAGAAAAAATTTCTGATGAAAAGATAAATATTGAAATTGCAATCAATAATTTTATGCGCATGTTAATTAAGAAGTTTTAAGATTTCGTTTTCTAATCTATCTTCATCACCGGGTAGGTATCCGGTATGTTTGAATACAATATTGCCATCAGTATTGAATAAAATTGAATATGGCATTACTTGTCCGCTAAACTTGTTGAATATTTCGCTGTTTGTATCGAGTACGATTGGATATTTCAATTCTTGAGAAGAAACAAATGACTTTACTTTTGCAACACTTTTAGGTGAGTCTAAATTAAATCCAATTATTGTTAATCCTTTTTCAGAATATTTATCGTACAAAGCTTTCAAGTGTTTCATTTCAGCTTTGCATGGTTGGCACCAGGTAGCCCAAAAATTTATTAATACTGGTCCGTTTTTTACTAGTTCCATTAATTGTATGTCTTCCCCATCAATAGTTTTTGATTTAATATTTATTTGTGCTGATAAAATCAGATTCATTATTACTAATAAAAATATTACTCTTGCAGTTACTTTCATGTTGCTTCCTTAATTTTAATTTCAATTTACGATAATTAATAACGTAAGAAAATATATTTTCCGAGACACCTTTATATAAAGACTTGGATGACCATTATAATTGCAACATAATTTGATAGGCTTATATACATTTCAAAAGTAAAAAAATTATAAGTTGTTTTCGTTTTTATTTTTTGATGTCACATCTCAAAATCTTTGGTAATGGCTTGTCAATAAAAACAGAATTAGCAGTAATTGGGGGCGGACTCGGGGGCTATGCTGCAGCTTTTCTTGCAGCAGATTTAGGGTAGCAAGTTACTTTAATTGATTTAGAAAAAAATCCTGATTTTTGAATCATAGAGCAATGGCGGCAATTTTGGGTGTGATTTTAAAACTACCGCCATTAAAACAAGTTCTTGCAAGCAAACAAATAAAATCTAATTACCTCGGATTTGTTTTATCCAGGTACAGTAAAAACTAATTTTATTTCATCAGTACCATCTTCTTGGATTCTTTGTAACCGTTGTATTGAAGTCTATAAATATAAACTCCGGAGGAGAGAGAAGAATTAATAGTGAAATGCGCCGAGTGTTTTCCA
>Ga0194119_10002805_pt1 | contig 28997 bp, 29 predicted proteins | sample TA2MahC100mmetaG_FD_148620 | JGI IMG/M metagenome (GOLD analysis project Ga0194119, IMG submission 148620) | Freshwater microbial communities from Lake Tanganyika, Tanzania - TA2015018 Mahale Deep Cast 100m | ecosystem: Environmental > Aquatic > Freshwater > Lake | place: Tanzania: Lake...
CCGGCCCGCGAGGCGCCGCGCAAGCGATTGAATTTCATCCTGGAATCGCGCGCCGATTATCTATTCCGCTTCATTAAGAAAAAGGTCGAGGAGTGCGGCATGGAGCGCCGTCTTCTGGAAGGCATTCTGCTAACCGGCGGCGGCGCGTGCCTTAATGGCATGTGCGATGTCGCAGAGCTTGTCCTGAACTGTCAATCGCGCAACGGCCTCGCCGTGGGCATCGAAAATTGGCCCGGCCCGCTGAACGATCCGCGCTGGACCACTGTGGCAGGTCTGGCGATGTACAGTGGACGATTGAAAGAGCAGCGTTACCAAAAACGAACCTCGCCGGGCTTCTTGAGCCTGCTGATGTCGAGGTAAGGAAAGAGTCATGAGCGATCTGAAATTCGAAATCCAAGAAGAAAATCAAGCGGGAACGCGCATCAAGGTCATCGGCGTGGGCGGCGGCGGCTGCAATGCCGTGGCCCGGATGCTGAATGCCGGCCTCACGGGCGTCGAGTTTTATGTCGTGAACACCGACGTGCAGGCGCTGAACGTTTCGCCGGTCGCCAACAAGATCGCCATCGGTGGGAAATTGACCAACGGTTTGGGAGCCGGTTCCGATCCGGAGCGGGGCAGGCAGGCCGCGCTGGACGATACCAACAGGCTCGTCGAAATTCTGGAAGAAGCCGACATGGTGTTTCTCACCTCCGGACTAGGCGGCGGCACCGGAACCGGCGCCACGCCCGTGGTGGCCTCGCTGGCGAAGGAGTTGGGCGCGCTGACGGTCGCTGTCGTTACGATGCCGTTCAAGTTCGAAGGTCCCAAGCGCATCCGCCAGGCTGAGCGCGGGCTGGCCGATCTGGCCGCCACCGTCGATACGGTCATCTCGATTCCAAACGACCGCCTGATGAAGATCGCGCCCAAGGGCACCAGCTTTCTCGACGCCTTCAAAATGGCCGACGATGTACTGCGCCAAGCCGTGCAAGGCATCTCGGAAATCATGCTGACTCCCGGAGTTATCAATCGCGACTTCTCCGACATCAAGGCCATCATGTCCGGCATGGGCCACGCCATGATGGGTACGGCGACGGCCAAAGGCGAGAGTGCTGCAGTGGACGCCGCACGCGCCGCCATTAGTTCCCCGTTGTTGGAAGAGCACGGAGTGGAAGGAGCGCGCGGACTTCTCATCAATGTTGCGGGTTCCTCTTCGTTGACGCTCGACCAGTTTGCCGAGGCGTGCTCTCTGATTTTTGAGGCGGCCAAGAACGATGAGGTCCAGATGAGCTACGGCCTGGTGCACGACGAAAAGCTCAAGGACGAAGTCAAGGTCACCGTCATCGCCACAGGGTTCTCCCGCGATTCGTTGCCCGTATCCGCGGCGCCTGTCAAGGCGGCGATCCTTCCCGCCGCCCCGCCCGAACCCGTCGTGAGCATGCCGGCCGTGGAGCCGGAGCCAGTCGCGCTGGATCCGATTGTCGAAGAGCCGGCCACTGTGGAATTCCTGGAACCGCCCCCTCCGCCGCCCGCGCCGCAGCAGCCCGCTGCCGATGCCGATCCCTTCGACGATGTCGATACACCGGCCTTCTTGCGGCGGGAGCGCCGCCTTTTTAACTAACCGTGGCCTGCCGGATCATCCGCAACAACTCCTCCTCCTCGTCCAGAGCGATGCCGATTGGCAGGTAGTGAATCGTTAGCGGCATCAACTGGCTCACCGCGTCATCCGGCAGATTCATAGCGTCCTTTTCGGTTGTCAGCAGATGCGTCGCGCCTGCCTGCATCGCGTGGTGGCGCAAGCGCCGCAGGTCTGTCGGACGGTACTGATGATGATCTCCGAACGCCCACCGGTAACAAGGTTCGACGTCGAGTTTTCGCAGCGTCGCCCAAAACGACGCTGGATTGCCGAGCCCGCAAAACGCGGCCGCGGGCCCGTCTGGCCGTCGCGGTTTCCACTCCTCCGGCACCACGTGCGACGAAAAGACTGGCAGGTCCGGATGGATCGCTTGAATACGCCGCCGCAATTCGCGGTACTCGCGCCCGCGTTGCACGCGCGTCAGCACAACCGCATGGGCGCGCCGCAGGCCGGCCGGGTCTTCTCGCAGCCGGCCCAATGGAAAGACCGCGCCGCCCGCGAATGGATCTTGCGCGTCCAGCAGCACCAGGTCGAAGTCCCGGTGCAGCCTCCGGTGCTGGAATCCGTCGTCCAGCAGGATCACGCGCGATCCCGTCAGGCGCTGACCCGCCGCGTGTCGATTCGCGCCGATGGCCACATCGGCGATTCCGGCGCGGACGAAGATCTGCGCCTCGTCGCCCGTATCCCGCACGGAGGCCTGCTCACCGGCCCGCACAACCGTGACCGGATCGGGTGACAGCCGCTTGTAACCGCGCGTTAAAATCCCCGGCATCGCCAGCCGGCGGGCCAGATGCAGCACCATGGGCGTCTTGCCCGTGCCGCCCATTGCCAATCCACCCACGCATAGCACCGGCACGTGCAGGCGGCGGCATTCGGCCTGCTGCTTTTCCAGGTTTCGATGGGACGCCCAGCGCCAAACGCGGGCAAGCGGCGTGAACGCCACCCGCAATAGGAAGGGCGTCAGCGGTCGCGGCCAACTGGACTCCAGCGTTTCGATCGCCGCCCGGCAGGCGATCTCCGCCGCCCCGCGTCTCGATTCGGCCAGCCGCCGCGCTCGCTCGCCGATGTCGCCCGGCTCGGCCAGTAACGCTGCGATCGCTGGCGCCAGCGCGGCGGCGCCGGGAATCCGGTGCAGCGCGCCGGCCGCGGTGAACTCGTCAGCGATCTGCGCGAAGTTCTGCATGTGCGGCCCGGCGATCACCGGCTTGCCGAAAAACGCCGGCTCCAGGATGTTGTGGCCCCCGCGCCGCACCAGCGTGCCGCCCATGAACACCACATCGGCGTAAGGGAACAATCCGCTCAATTCGCCGAGCGTGTCCAGCAGCAGCACGCCCGGTTTGGGCACTGCGCCAAGCTGACTGCGCCGAACGAAGGGAATGCCTCGCCGCGCCAGCTTCTCCGCGGCGCTTTGAAAACGCTCTGTCCGGCGCGGCACGTGAATCCACAGCAGTTCCTGGTGCGTCCGCGCTAGGGACTCGAAAGCGTCCAGCGTCAATTCGTCCTCGTCGAAATCGCTCCCGTCAATGCCGGGCATCGTCGACGCGGCGATCACCGTTTGGCGCGCGCCGTGTTGTTCCAGCCATTCGTGCAGGTCCCCCGCCAGACTCGCCGCACCGGGTTCAAAATCATATTTCAAATTGCGGCCCAGGTACAGCCGCGCCGCCGGCGCGCCAAGCTCCAGGTACCGCTCGCGGTCCTGCTCGCTCTGCGCATAAATCGCATCCGGCAGCGCCAACACAGGCTCGAAGAACCACCGCATGCGCCGGTACTTTGGCAGAGCGTGATCGGAAATACGCGCGTTGATCACCAGCAGCCCCGCCCCGGATCGCTTCGCCTCCCGCCACAGGTTCGGCCAGATTTCAGTCTCCATCACCACCAGCAGCGCCGGCTGGATCGTACGCAATACCCGGCGAACCGGGAAACAGAAATCCAGGGGCGTGTAGAAGACGCCGTCGCAGTGCTTCGTCAACTTCTCCACCGCCAGCGCGTGGCCCGTTACCGTGGTCACCGAAACGTAGATCGGTGTATCGGGCAACCGCTCGCGCAACGCGCGAATCAGTGTCACGGCGCTCAGGACCTCTCCGACCGACACCGCGTGCAACCAGATCCCTCCCGGCGACGTCACCTGAAAGGGCAGGCCTCCCATCCGTTCGTTCAGGGACATCAACCATTGCCTGCTCCGCGTGCTCCTCCACAACAGATACAGTAGGAGGAGCGGAAACCCAAGGATCTGTATCAGGCGGTAAAGGAAGAAAATGAAAGCCGGCAAGCTCCGAATCCTACTCTTGAGTGTACTGGTGGCCGTGGGCGCCGGCAAGAAAACGCCGTTCAAGCCCGAGCCGATGGAGTCTTATGCCAACCGGCAGACCGCCCAAAAGCTCACGATCGCCGCGAAGGCGTTCGACGAAGCGGACGACGCCAAGAACGCGTTCGGCAAGTTGAATCCCTACGAACACGGCGTGCTGCCGGTCCTGGTCGTCATTCGCAACGACGGACCAACCGCGATCAAGCTCGACGGCATGCAGGCAATCTACATGGCGCCGCGAAGCCGCAAAGTCGAAGCCACGCCGGCGCAGGACGTGATGTTTCTGCAGGGCGGTGCGAGGCCGAAGCTCTCCGCCTCGCCCGTCGGCGGCATGCGCATCAAAGTGCCGAAAAGCAAACTGAGAGATGAAGTCATCTTGGAGCGTTCCTTCTCCGCAAAAATGCTCCCGCCCGGCGACACGGCCCACGGCTTCGTCTATTTCCAAACCGGCCACACCGGCGGAACGTCTCTCTATCTGGCCGGCATGACGGAGGCGGGCACCGGCAAGGCACTGCTCTTCTTTGAGATTCCGCTCGATTAGCCGCCGCGCGGCCTTTGCGGCCGCGGCTCTGCTCGCCGCTTGGGCGCTTACCGGGCTCTCCCGCCACACGCCCCTCGGTTTCGGGCTAACGTCGCTCGGTGTCGCGGCGGCGCTGCTTGTGCTCGCGCCCCGCGACAAACCGTAGCCTACTGCTTCTTTACAGCGGGTTTCGGGGCGGCCGGCGCCGCCTTAGGCACAGGCGCGGCCTTCTTGACAGCGGCGGGCTTCGCGGCGGCCGGGTCTGGCACGATCTGAATCACAACCCGCGACATCTTCACCGGCACATTCGGGTTGTTTCCAGGGCCCTGCGGCAACCGCGCAATCTTCGGAACCAGATCCTGCCCTTCCAACACCTGACCAAAGATCGTGTGGCGGCCGTCCAGCCACGGCGTCGGCTTTTCGGTGATGAAGAACTGGCTCGACCCGGTACCTGGGCCGGCATTCGCCATCGCCACGCGGCCCGGCTGATCGAACCGCAGCGACGGATGGAACTCGTCGACAATGGCGTCGGTCCCGCCCGTCCCGTTGCCCAGCGGGTCGCCGCCTTGAATCATGAAATCGGGAATCACACGATGAAACGTCAGCCCCGTATACAGCGGCCGCCTGACGCGGGCGTTCGTTTTCGGGTCTGTCCATGCCTTGCGCCCCTGCGCCAGGTCGATAAAATTCTGTACCGTGACCGGCGATTCCTTGTCGAAAAACTGGAACGTGATATTGCCCAGCGGCTGCGTCCCGTGCGTGATCGTGAGGATCGCGTACTTTCCGGGAGGACGCGCAGGCAATACCGGTTTGGCCGGCGCCGCGGCCGTCGGTTTGGCGGCCGTTACGGCCTTCGGCTTCGCGGAGGTGGTGGTGGGCTTTGCGGCGGCCGGTTTCGGCGCGGCGGGCGGAGTCTGCGCCTGAACGAGACTCAATGCGATAGAAACGAAACAAAGGGAACGTGCGAGCATCACTAGCCAGCATAAACTGAAAGGCATACGCCATGCATTTCCTCCGATTGCTGTTGCTCGCGGCCCTGGCGCTTCCGGCCCGGACGGTTTCGATTCGCCTGCTGGTCACAACCGACCTGCACGGTAACATCTACCCGTACGACTACTTCACCACTGAGACCGTTAATCGCGGCCTGGCCAAACTCGCTACGCTGATCCAGGCCGAGCGTAAGGAATTCCCCAGCGCCCTGCTGATCGACTGTGGCGACACTATTCAGGGCACGCCGCTTGAAAGCGCGTACCAACTCGCGTTCGCCGCCGGCAAGACAAGCCTGCCCGATCCGATGATGGCGGCCATGAACGCACTCTCCTTCGACGCCATGACCCTCGGCAACCACGAACTGAATTTCGGGCTTCGCAATCTCGCCGCCGCCCGTTCGCACGCCAGGTTCCCTTGGCTCAGTGCCAATACGCGCCTCTCGCCCGGCTCCGCGGCCAAGCCGTTTGCGCCGTACATCGTCAAGGAGATCGACGGAGTCCGCGTGGCCATCGTCGGTATCACCACGCCGTCGATTCCGCTCTGGGAAAAGCCGGAGAACTACAAGGGCTATCGCTTTCTGGGCGGCGAGGATGCCGCGCGCGAAGCCGTGAAAGCCGCGCGGGAGAAGGACAAGGCCGATGTCGTTGTCATCGCCTCGCACGCCGGGCTCGATCGTGACCTGCGCACCGGCAAGACGTTTCCGAATATCGTGCCCGGCGAGAATATGGTCTGGAACATCGCAACCGGTGTTTCCGGCGTCGACGCCGTGGTCTTCGGCCACACCCATCGCACGCTCGTCAATCAATCCATTGGTGATGTCGCCCTGCTGCAGCCGCAAAACTGGGGCGGCTCGCTCGGCCGGCTGGATATCACCGTCGAGGGCGCTCCGGGCGCCTGGAAGGTCACCGGTAAACGCGGCATGCTGATTCCAGTTCGCCCCGATACACCGGCAGACCCCGCCATTCTTGCCCTCGCCAAGCCGTACCATGACGCCGCAGAGAAGGAGCTGATGGTTCCTGTCGCCGCGTCTCCCGTCGACATGGACGGCGCCTTCGCACGCGACGCCGACACCGCGCTCATCGATGCGATTCAGGAAGTGCAACTCCACTACGCCAAGGCCGAGGTCAGCTTCGCCGCCGCGTTCAATCTCAATATGCGCATTCGCAAGGGGCCAATGACCGTGCGCGAACTCTCGGCCCTCTACGTCTACGACAATGAACTCTATGCCATCGAAGGCGACGGCCGCATGGTGAAGGACGCGCTCGAGAACGCCGCCCGTTACTACGCGCCCTGCCCCGCCGAAGGGTGCAAAGGCAAGCCCCGCACCAACTCCGCCGTCATCGGCTTCAACTACGACATGGCGCAGGGCGTCGAGTACGAAATCGATCCGGCCCGCCCCGAAGGCGACCGCGTCCGCAATCTGAGGTACCAGGGCCGGCCCTTGGCCATGGATCGAAAACTCCGCATCGCCGTGAACAACTACCGGTATGGCGGCAGCGCCGGCTACGGAATGTTCTCCGGCGCGAAAATTCTCTGGCAATCGAACCAGCCGATTCGCGATCTGATGGTCGAATACTACACGCGCAAGAAGACACTCCCTTCCGCCGCCGACGGTAACTGGCGCGTCGTCCTGCGTTAGCCGTCCTGTTCACGCCCCGTTACTGCCCCCCACCGCCTTTCCCAATTTATGATGCCGGTACGCATCCTGCAGCGCCCGGTACAACAAATTCCCCACACGCTTGGCGCCCGCCGGCAGCGGATGAATCAGGTCCGCTCCCACCAACCGGGGCGTCGCGGTGTACCACCGGCCCATCGTCCCCGCGCCGCCCATCGCCTCGAATGTGTTGAAGAACGCCACCCCATTCGCCCGCGCCGTTTTCTGTTCAATCTGTACCAGCCGCGCCATCGCCGGTATCGTCCCGATCTCGCCTGTGGGCAGCCGGTCGCCCCGGTCCATCGGGCTCATCACCAGGATCGACGCCTCCGGCGTCGCAGCCTTTACGCGTTGAATTGTTCGCGTCAACTCTTTCTCCACCACCGCCTCCACGTAGGCCGGAAACGCGCTCTCGTTGGTCCCGTAGTTGATCACCACAAGATTCGGTCTCGTGTGACGCAATTGATCGGCCCAGTGCGTCTCGTCCAGGCTTTTTGAGACCAGTGTGATCGCCGCGCCGTTCACGCCGAGCGAACTGTACTCCACTCCTGGCGGCTCCTTTCCTAGTCGCACGCCGTAGAGCCGCACGTGCCCGCCCGTCACACGCAGGCTCAACTCCCGAAAGCCGCCCTGCACGTCTAGCGTCCGGAAACTGGAGGTCGCCACGGGCGACATGGTGTCGATCGTCCCGATTTCGACGCCGCCGGCCGCAACCGTGAATGTTCCGCCCTCCGGTTGCGAATAGTAGTAAACGTCGACGCTCGTATGGCTCGCGTCCCGCATCGTAATGTAGCTCGCCGCCCCCGCCCAGCCTCGAAAACTCACCGCGCCCAGCCCATACTGGCCATCGCGTAACTCGGCCAGGTTCGCCGGTTCCATCTTCCATCCGGACGCGCGTATCGCCGTCACGCCACGGTGTCCATACCAGGCCCACGGCTTCGCGGCCAGCACGAAACCGTGCCCGGCGTCGCCAAACTCTTTTTGGAATAGCTCGCGGACATCGGCCGTGATCAGGTCGCCCGTCGTCGGCGAATCTCCATAGTGCAGGACCCGCGCCACCGCCCCTGGCCGCTTTCTCTCCACGTCGTAGAGAGCGTCGAAAAACCGCCCCAAATGGCCGGCCTCGTCGATCAACGGCCGCGTGGCCGGGCCCTGCTTCGACTTCGGTTTCGGCGGCGGTTCCGGCTCCGCCGCCGGGGCGCTCGTGCGGAATTCGGTCACTCGCGGCGCCGCCGTCCAGTCGAAAACCCGGTAGCCCAACATCGCCGGAACAAACTCAGGCACCAGTAGCAGAGCGCCGAGGGCGCCAATGGTCAGTGCGGGTTTGCGCGGCAGTGGCATCGTTTAGAATTTCGTGTAAATGAACGGCGCGGCGCCCGTTGCGGCCACGTAGCGAATCGCCATGGCCAGCAGCAACAGCGCCGCTGCCTGCGCATAGAAAGGTGCGGACGCGAAGCGTTCCCTCGGCGCGTCCAGCCAGCCTTTCGGCGCGTAGTGTCCGGCCAGCGCGATTCCCAGGATCAGCCAGATTCCATTCGAAATGTTGTCCCATCCCATTGACAACGATCCGATTCGCTCCACCACCAGCCACGCATTGTCCCAACTGCTGGCACGAAAGAAAATCCATCCGAAGCAAACGAACTGAACCGTAACAAAAACGCGGATCCACCGCGGTGTGCGCGGTTCCGCCCGTCCGCGCCGGCTCTGGAAATAGCGGGAGACCGCCTGGCCCGCCCCGTGCAGCAGTCCCCAGAACGCGAACGTCCAGCTCGCGCCGTGCCACAGGCCGCCGATCACCATCGTCACGATCAGGTTCACGTACGGCATGACCGCGTGCCGCTTGGCCGGCAGCGAAAAGAACAGGTAATCGCGCAGCCAATTGGAAAGCGAAATATGCCAGCGCCGCCAAAAATCGCTCACATTGGCCGCCAGGTACGGCTGATTGAAATTCGCCGGCAGCCGGATGCCCAGCAAAAGTGCCGAACCCAGCGCCACATCGGTATATCCCGAAAAATCGTAGTAGAGCTGCAAGGCATACGCGTACACGGCCACGAGCGTCTCCGTGCCCGTGTAGAGGGCGGGGAAGTCGAATACGCGATTGACAAGGTTCTCCGCCAAATAGTCGGCCACCAGAAACTTTTTCAATGCGCCAAGCCCGATCAGGAAGAACCCGCGTCCGGCGTCCGCGTCCGTCAGCCCTGGCGCCGGCCTCTCCATCTGTTTCAGTAGGTCGTCGACGCGCGTGATCGGCCCAGCCAGGATCGTCGGAAAGAATGAGACGGCCGTCAGGTGAGCCAAGTAGCTATTGCCCGGTCGCGCATCTTTCCGGTAAATATCCAGTGTGTAGGTCAAAGCCTGGAAGCAGTAGAAAGAAAGCCCAAGCGGCAGCGCCCAGGAACCGGTTGAGAACTTCAGCACGGCCAGCAGCCCGATATTCAGCGCGATCGACGCACCGGCCAGCAGCCGCGGGTAGGCCGAACCCGGCAGCGCCCGCCCGATCCAGTAATCTGCGCTTGACGCCAGCGGGACAATCGCCAGGTATCTCAAATCCCACCGCGCGTAGAAAAAGTAGTTTGCGAATAGGACAACAGCCAGACCCGCCGCCCTCCATCGGGAGAGCGGCCAGTACAGGAAAAAAATAGCGGCGAGAAAGAGAAAGTAGGCGGAGCTCGTTAGGAGCATTGCAACCGGCGGATGAACCTCTATTCTATCGAACCTGGTTCTTCGTGCCCCGGATCCGGTTCAAAATCCGGTTCGCCACCCGGGCCGGATAATTCGTCGTGTTCCGCGGATCGGCCACCAGGGCGGTCAATTCCGATTCAAAGATCTTCGCGCCCTCTCCCAGCCGGTCCACGGCGTTGCCGGCCTCCAGCCGGATTGTCTCCTCCGTGTGGGCCAGCGCCGATTTCATCACTGCCGCCGCCTTGGCGTCGGTCCCCGCGCGCAGGCATGCCATCGCCGACGCCACGCGCACGCTCGGCGATGGATCGTCCAACAGGTCCGCCCGCTCGTTCCGGTTCGCGCACAGCGTCGCGCCCCAATACCGCATCGCGGGCTCCGCGTGGCGCAGCGCCGCCCGCTGCGCCGCAGGCTCGGTCGATGACGCCACTGCGCGCAACTCGCCCAGCAGCCTCTCCCGCCCCGGCTGCCGCAGAATCGCATGCCGGTTGCCCAGCTTCTTCTCTTCCGCGATCACCTCGCCCTCGGGAAACAACCCCAGGTCCTGCACCTCGTCCTGCCACGCCGCGTGCGCTTTGCGCATCCGCTCGAGCACCGGCCGCAGCTTCGGGTCGCCCGCCAGATTGTTCCCTTCGTGGGGATCGCGCTCGGCGTCGTAAAGCTCTTCCATCGGTTTGCTATCGGCCAGGAATCGCGCCGCGGCCGGCGTCAGCTTTCCCTCGCCATTCAGCCGCCGCAGGTCCTCCATGATCGGCGAACCCTCCGCCGTATTCATGTACTGGTAGTAGGGCTTGAAATACTGGTAGTTGCGAATGTAGCGATACCGTTTGTCGCGCGTGGCCCGGATCGTCTCGTAGCGTTCGTCCATGCGGTCGTGGCAGGAGTAGATATACTCTCGCGGCTTTGTCAGGTTCGGTCCCAAAAACGCACGGCCCTGAAAATGTTTCGGTGTCGCCACCCCTGCCAGATTCAACACCGTCGGCGCCAGGTCCAGAAAACTAACCATCTGATCGTCCACGGAGCCGTCTTTTCCCTGACTCTTCACCCGCCACTTGGGCGGGATATGCACAACGAGCGGCACGTGGGCGCCGGACTCGTAATTCCAGCGTTTCGCGCGTGGCAGGCCGGTCCCGTGGTCGCCCCAAATAAAGATGATCGTGTCGTCGAGCAGCTTGTCTTCTTCCAACTGTTTCAGCAGCCGGCCCGCCTCATGGTCGAACTCCATCACAGTGTCGTAAAAATTCGCCATCTGCTCGCGCACCGCCGGCGTGTCCGGCCAGTACGGCGGCAGTTGAACCTTCGCTGGATCCACGCGCCGCTCTTTGGGTACGTGCGGAATCACCTCCAAATGCTCCGCGCCCGTCCGCCGGATCTGGCTTTCGTGCGTCATCGTGAAGTTGAACACGGAAAAGAACGGTTTGCCCGCTGGGCGCGCGCGCCAATGCGCCTTGTTGGAGTTGATGTCCCATGCGTCCTTCGGCACGCGAAAGTTGTAGTCGGTCTTTACGTTGTTGGTCGCGAAGTACCCGCTATCCCGCAAATAGCTGGGGAAGCAGCGGACAAACTCGGGCCGCCGTATATCGCAGCGCATGTACTGGGAGCCGATGGATGCCGGATACATGCCTGTAATAATTCCCGACCGCGTCGGCGCGCAGACCCCGGCCACGGAATAGCAGTGCGTATACCGCACGCCGCGCCTCGCCACGCTGTCGATGTTGGGTGTCCACGCCAGCGGATCGCCGTAGCACGAAAACGCGTATGGACTAGTGTCCTCGCAGGAGATCCATAGGATATTTGGCCGAGCCGCGCCCTGGGCGGCGGCAGCGGATACGGCGAGGAACTGGCGGCGATTCATGAATTTCCTCAAGCTTAACGCGCCCCAGCCGATAGAGTTTTCGAGATGGCATTCCGGCCCGATACCTCCCAGGCAGCGTTACCCCCGCCGCTGCCTCCGTGCATCGAACCCGGGCTGCAGATTCTGGTTGTCGACCATCCCGCCTCGGTCCTCTCCGGTATCGCCAGGATCTTGCGGGACGATGGCTACGGCGTCGAATCGGTCCACAACGCCGGCGCGGTGCTGGAGCACCTGCGGGAGAAGCACATCGAACTAATACTTCTCAATGAGTCTTTGCCGGGCGTAAGCGGGCTCGATCTGCTTCGTCTGCTTCGCGCGGTCTGGACCCCGGCGCAGTTGCCCGTTGTCCTCGCCGTCGACTGCGTCGATGCCTCGGTGGAGCAGATCGCACTGGACGCGGGTGCCAACGATTGCATCGACGTGTCGGACAAACCGGACCGCGGCGTCGCCCGTGTGCGGTCCCAACTCCGGCAGCGCTCGGCCGGCTCGGCGGCCTTGGAGAATGCCGAGAGGTTCCGCCGCGCGACGGCCGGCTCGGTCGATGTCGTGTGGGAGTGGAATCTGGCCACTGGCCGCTGCTGGTTTTCTGCCGAATGGAGCCGCCTTTCGGGCCGCCCCGGCATCGGACCGCAGCTCCTCGAAGAGTGGCTCGCGCTGATTCATCCGGAAGACGCCGCGGGTGTCGCGCAATCGCTGGAGCTATTGCGGCGCGATCCCAATCTCGGCGAATTTGGACTCGAATACAGGCTCATCGCCGAAGACCGTATGGAGCGCTGGGTCTACTGCCGCGCCAACGTCGAGAGGGATCGCGATGGCAAGCTGCTGCGCCTCACAGGCCTGCAAACCGACGTGACCCGTAACAAATGCGTCGATTGGCTGACGCAGCTTCCGAACCGCGACAGCGTAGCCAGCCAGATCGACCGCATGCTGTTCGCCCCGGAATCGGAAAACTTCGCCGTCTTGATGATCGATGTTGATCGCTTCCGGCTGATCAATGAGAGCCTCGGTGCGGCGGCCGGCGATCGGATCCTGCGCGATGTCGCCTTGAGGCTTGAGCGGGCCGTGCGCACATTCTCGGCCGGAACCCGCCGCGACGATATTTTGGCCCGTCTCCAAGGGGATACCTACCTCATCGTCCTTCGCGGCGTCGGGTCGGCGGAGAGTGTCCACGCCATCGCCGAACGCCTTCAGTTCCATCTGCATCGCCCTTTTCCGATCGCCGCGCGCGAGATTCGCCTCTCCGCCTCCATCGGCGTCGCTCTGCGCGGCCCGGAGTCTGTCTCCGCGTCCGAACTGCTTCGCGACGCCGAATTCGCCCTCCGGCAGGCCAAAAACCTGGGTCAGGCGCGCGCCGTGCTCTTCGACGCCGGGATGCGCCGCGATGCCATGCTGCGGCTGGAACTGGAATTGGACCTGCAGCATGCCATCGCCAGAGAGCAATTGGAGCTTCACTATCAGCCCAAGCTCGACCTGAGCACAGGCCGCCTCGCCGGCTTTGAAGCGCTGCTGCGCTGGCGGCATCCGGTCCACGGTCTCATCTCTCCGCTTCGCTTCATACCCATTGCCGAGGAGACCGGCCTCATCCTTCCCATCGGCTGGTGGGCTTTGGAAACGTCTGCCAAACAGTTAGCCGAATGGCGTAACAAGTACCCGGAGCTGGACCTGCAACTCTCCGCTAATCTCTCGGTGAAACAATTCTTCGATAAGGGTATCGCCCAGCGGGCCGCCGAACTCATCACCTCGCTCCAGCTGCCCCCCCAGTGCTTCTTCCTCGAAGTTACCGAAAGCGTCCTCATCGGAGAAATCAACGCCGCCGCCTCGACGCTGCATCGCTTGCACGACGCCGGCGTAGGGTTGATGATCGACGATTTTGGCACAGGTTACTCGTGCCTGAACTACCTCGCCACCTTGCCCTTCGACGCGCTCAAGATCGACCGCTCCTTCGTCTCGCAAATGGGTGGAGACGACAACTGCAACGAAGTCGTCAAGACCGTAGTCTCGTTGGCACGCACGCTGAAAATGGAGACCATCGCCGAAGGCATCGAGACCGACGCGCAATGGGAATACCTTAAACAGGCCGGCTGCGACTTCGGTCAGGGCTTCTTATTTTCCAAGCCCGTTCCCGTCGCGGAGGCGGCTGCGCTGCTCGAACTCGCTCACCGGCCGGCGTAGTTCTTCTCGTAGAACTCGCGGTAGGCGCCGCTCCGTACGTTGGCGATCCACTGCGGGTTGTCCCGGTACCAGTTCACCGTCGCCGCCAGCCCGGCCTCAAACTCCATGGCCGGCTTCCAACCCGTCTCCCGCTTCACCTTGTCGCTCGTGATAGCGTAGCGCCGGTCGTGCCCAGGCCGGTCGGCCACATACTTGATCAACTCCGGGCCGCGGCCCGTGGCCTCCAGAATTCGCCTCACCACGTCGAGGTTCGGCAGCGCCCGGCTGCCGCCGATATTGTAGACCTCTCCCGCCCGGCCCTTGTGCAGTACCGCTTCGATCGCCGAACAATGGTCGTCCACGTACAGCCAATCGCGGATCTGCTGCCCGTCGCCGTATACCGGCAGCTCCTTGCCCTCCAGCGCATTGGCGATCATTAGCGGTATCAGCTTCTCGGGAAACTGGTAGGGTCCGTAGTTGTTCGAAGCCCGCGTCACGCTGATATTCATCTTGTACGTCTTGGCGTAGGAAAGCGCCAGCAGGTCGCTGCCCGCCTTACTCGCCGAATACGGACTGGCTGTCACCAGCGGGTAGCTCTCGTCGGCGTCGTGCGGCTCGTCGATCGAGCCGTAGACCTCGTCGGTCGAAACATGAACGAAGCGCGGCGTCCCGTGCCGGCGCGCCGCCTCCAACAACGTGAAAGTGCCGTGCACGTTGGTCCGGACCACCGGTTCGGGCGAGAGTATGCTGCGATCCACGTGCGATTCGGCCGCGAAATGCACCACCGCGTCCGGCCGGAACGACGCGAACACGCGCTCCACTTCCTCGGCGTCCGCGATATCCACCCGCTCCAGCGAATAGCGCGCATCCCCGGCCGCTCCCGGCAGGTTTTCCAGGTTCCCGGCATAGGTCAGCTTATCGGCGTTGCACAACGCCGTGTACGTGTTTCCGCGCAGTGTCCGCCGAAGAAATGCGGAGCCGATAAATCCCGCGCCGCCCGTCACTAGCAATCTCATCTTTACTCAACACCCCAATCGAAGTCGCTAAAATCTCATGATACACTCGCCTCGCATCATGAAGCTTCACAACTGGAATCAAATCGCCGTCGAGGTCATGAACCCCGAGTTTCAGCGCCGCGTCGTCCACACCGATAGAATGACCATCGCCCGGCTGGAGTTGAAAAAAGGCGGCGTCGTTCCCCTGCATCATCACGAGAACGAGCAGGTTTCCATCGTCTTCTCAGGCCTCCTCAAGTTTCTCTCCGAGGGCCGCGAAATCCTGGTCGCCGCCGGAGAAACGCTGCAAATCCCGTCCAACGTCCCGCACCGCGTCGAAGTGCTGGAGGACTCCGTGGTCATGGATCTCTTCGCGCCGCCCCGCGCCGACTGGCTCTCCGGCAACGACGCCTACCTTCGCCACTCTCCCCCGCAGGGTACTTGAAACCGGAAAAATCGCTAGCAGCGCCAAGCGGAAAATGTTCCCGCGAAGCGGATGGGCAAAAAGACTCGCTTGGTCCGGCAAAATTTGAGATAGGCTAGCCGAATGACCCGCCGCGAACTCGCCAAGTCCGCTCTATGCTCCGCCGTAGCCGCGTCCGCGCCCGCCCATGCGGCACAGCGCCCGAACACAGGTGCAAAGCCCAACATTGTCCTGATCCTCGCCGACAATCTCGGTTATGGCGAACTCGGCGTCTACGGCGGCGGTATCCTGCGAGGCGCTGCGACTCCCCGCATCGACGATCTCGCAAGCAAAGGCATGCGGCTGTTGAATTTCAACGTCGAGGCACAATGCACGCCCTCCCGCTCGGCTCTGATGACAGGCCGTTTCGCGATTCGGTCCGGCACGCACACCGTACCGCACGGAGGTGCGCCGGAAGGGCTGACACTTTGGGAAGTCACCTTGGCGCAACTCCTTTCCGCGCAAGGCTACGCCACCGGAACCTGGGGCAAATGGCATCTCGGAAGCACGGAAGCGCGGTTCCCAACCAATCGCGGTTTCGATGAGTGGTACGGCATTCCGCGCTCCTATACGGAAGCTCTCTGGCCGGCCGTGAACGACAGCCGTTCGCTCTGGCCGTCGGTTGGATCGAAGCAAGGCTGGGATCCTGCCCTTGTCCCGGCGGAGCACATCTATGAGGCGCGCAAAGGCGAAAAGGCCCGGCACGCCGCTGACCTGGACGTGGACCAACGCCGGAATATGGACAGCGAAATCGCCAAACGCGCAATTTCGTTCATCAAGACGAACGCGAGCGCTGGCAAGCCCTTCTTCGCCTATGTGTCGTTCTCGTTGGTTCACATGCCCACATTGCCGCACGCGGATTTCGCCGGCAAAACAGGAAACGGCGATTGGGCCGATTGCCTGACCGAGTTGGACCACCGGACCGGCCAGATTCTCGACGCAGTCAAACAAGCGGGTGTGGAAGACAACACGATCGTCATATTCACGAGCGACAACGGCCCGGAGGCTACGCACCCTTGGCAAGGCGACAGCGGACCGTGGCGTGGCACCTACTTCACGGCTATGGAGGCCTCGCTGCGCGCGCCGTTTATCATCCGGTGGCCGGGCAAGATTCCTGCTGGCGGTGTGAGCAATGAGATCGTCCATATAGCCGACCTGTTCACGACGCTCGCCCGCGCCGGAAACGCGGAGGTTCCGAAGGACCGCCCCATCGATGGCGTCGATCAACTGCCGTTTTTCCTCGGCAAACAGGAAAAATCGAACCGGGAAGGCTTCGTCGCCTACGTATCGGACCGTCTGCATGCCGTCAAATGGCGGAATTGGAAGATGCACATGATCTGGCAGGTAAATATGTATGACCCGCCCCAGACGCTGCCGCTCCCGAAAATCGTCAACCTGCTCGCGGATCGGAAAGAGGAGCGGGACGTTCGATCGCACAACAGTTGGGTAAATTATCCAATGACAAAGATCCGCGGTGAATTCGAGGAGAGCTTGAAACGGTATCCGCCGATCGCCAAGGGGACGCCCGACCCGTACTCTCCCCCGCGTTAGGCCGCGTCTCCGTTCTCCAACCAGTACCGCCGGCCGTTTCTCTATCTGGACCCCAAAAAGGAAAGGACGCTCAGTACGATGCAGAGCGGCGAAAACAAGCGTGTGTCCCAATACGCGAACGGTGTCCCTCGCACGCGCTTGAAGAATCCCGCGTAGCGAAATTCCCCTACCGCCCGCAATAGGAAAATCACCGCCATCCCGCGCAGCAGCATGGATTGGAAAGGCGCGAGCAGTTGCCCGGTCGCGATCGCGGCGCCGGTTAGCAGCAGCAGGGCCACCGCGGACGTTCCCCAAGGCCCGGGCTTGAACAACGCCGGTCCGCTGGGAGCCGATGGGACTGCGGCGCCAACGCCCCAACTCCCTCCCGCCGCCCAGTAGAAATGTATCGCCGCAAGAGCTGCGAAAATGCCTGCCAGCGCTAATCGGGCCGCGATGTCCATGTCCGGATCAATCCCAGAATAGCGCCCATGAGTTTGGTCAAAGAGTCATAGGCCGCAACAGCAGAAGGCGCGGTCCCAGTCGGCGTTCGGGAACGCGACCGGACCGGAGTCAAATAGAATAAAGAGCGTACGCCATGTTCCGCCGTTCAAGCATCGTTGCAAGCGCAAGTTTGCTTCTGGCTGCGTGTTCGATTCATGATGCGAAGCCCGGCACGGGGAGAAAAATGGCTGACCCATTCATCGGTACGTGGGAGCTGGATCCGGCGGCACTGAATTACGCGTCCGGGCAACCGGGAAAGCGAGCCACCTATATCATCGAGGCGCTCCCTGCCGGTGGCTTGCGGTTCATTCTCAACGGCGAGGATGCGGAGGGCCGGCCGGTAAAGTTCCAATATGGAGGTCCGCTCGACGGGAGCAGCCAGGCGTTGCCCGGAGGCGTGGCGTTGATCCTTCGGCGTGTAGACGCGCGTTCCATCGAAAGTATCTTACAGCGCGACGGCAAAGTCCTTGACCGCTGGATGCGGGAGTTCTCCGCCGATGGGCAGTCGATCAAAATGACACAATTCGTCAAGGACGCGGACGGCCGGGATGCCCGCAATCTGAGCGTCTACCGCCGCGTGCAACGTTAGAACCCGGCTCGACGCCACGGGAACACGCGTCACGGCGGTCCCGTGGCAATCCAAGTCGTAAGCGGGCCGGAACTCTTGCTACTTACGCGTCTCGCTGTAGACGAATCCTTTCGACTTCTGAGCCTCGTGGCAGGAGTGGCATGCTGTCGCGGCGTTCGCCCCCACGGCACGGTCCACCTCACTGTCGCCCTTGAAGCCCTCATAGCCCCAACCGCCGGTCGCGGCAAACCGTTTCGAGTTGCGGTGCATCACGCCGACTACCTTGCGCTGTCCTTCGACGACGGCACCGCCCCCTCGCTTCGCCTCGAGGAGATCGAACACGATCACTGACCCGTCGGCCCACTGCCCGGTTCTGTAGCCTGCCATCGCCTTCGGATTCCCGTAGATGTGGTGGATGCCACCAAACGCAGCATGCAGGGGATGCCCCTCTTCAATGACCATCGATTTCACGTGATTCCAGCCCCGGTATCCCTTCGGGTACGGAACGTCGGCGGCCAGGCAGCCCCACGCTGCCAATAGCGTCAAGCAAGAGGTACGGAATGGGTGTCTCATAGTATCGACTCGATACTAACCTAGGCCGGCTCGCTCCGTCAACTGTTTTTGATGCCATACTAACCATGCATGCTGCCGCAACTTCTCGCTCGGTTCGCAACTTTCGTAGGGGGAAAGCTGCGCCGCGCCGGAGCTCGCCACTCGCTCAACTCTGCACAGATGAATGCGCTCGTCTACCTGGCGCAGGCTAATCGCTATTCGAACACCCCGGCTGCCGTTGCGGAGTTTCTCGGGCTTACCAAGGGCACCGTTTCACAAACCCTCCTCGCCCTCGAACGGGGAAAATGGCTGGAGCGCATACCGGACCGGCGCGACCGGCGCGTCGTCCGGCTCCAACTCACTCGCAACGCACAGCGCCTCATCGCCAACTTCGAGACCTCACTTGTCGAAGGCATGCCCGCCGGCCAGCGCAGCCACCTCGAGCAGTCTCTCTCCGCCTGTATTCAATCCCTCCAGCACTCGCCGTCCCCGCGCGCTTTCGGAGTCTGCCGGACCTGCCGCAGTTTCCAGATCGAAGGGCCTTCGATCTTTCGTTGCGGTCTCACCAAGGAGCCCTTGCCCGCCGCCCAGATACTCAAACTCTGCCGCGAGCACACCGTGCCGGAGCCGGCGTAAGGAACGCTGTTAGGGCTTCGACGGTTTGCGCTCGCTGATCGTGGGTTCCATTCCCTTGGCTCTGAACACCGCCGAAGCGGAAGGCCCGGCAAGAAAGCGGATGAAAGCCGCCGCGGCTTGAGTCTCCTTCGAGACCGCCGGGATCGCGGCGGCAAACGAGAACTCTGCCGGATTCTGCAACTCCGCCGGCAGCCAACCGGCAAACTGAACGCGCGGTTCAGCGTAAAATTCCATCGGCTGTGTCATGCCAAGCTCGACTTCGCCATTTGCGATGAGCGCGGGCGTGAACTGTCCCGGCGGAGGAAATTTCGTTTTCCGCCTCATTTCTTCAGTGATCCCGAGGCGTTCGAACACTCGCTGAAGGTGATTTCCTGAGAGCCCGCCTCGCGCGGGGTTGGGGTAGCTGATCGACTTGGCCGCCAGCAGCGTGTCCCTCAACGCTTCGACGGTGCCGATCGCAGGCTTAGGCGCTCCGGCGCGCACCGCCATTCCAACGCCGGAGCGCGCGAAATCGACTGCGCTATTCGCGGCGACCTTCTTCTGCAACAGCAGATCCTCTATTTGTGGGCGGTTTAGTATCGTCACATCCGCGAACTCGCCCGCCTGAATGCGCCTTTTCACCTGCATGACCGTGTGGTAATCGATGCTGACCTTGTGTCCTGACGCCCTGGTAAATTCCTCTGCAATGCCATCGAGGACCCCAGTGAAAACGTCGGCGCTCACAACCTTGATGTCTGCGGCAGCGATGCGGCCGGCCTGCAATGAGATCATCAGGGCGATTGAGAATTTGGTTGAGGCGATCCGCATCCGGCGGCTACCGGATCTTCCACGCGCCAAGGCCTGTCTTTCGGTCATTTCCCAGCGACACTCCTGCCTGGTCTCGGTTGGTCCTTTTCAGCCAGTGGGCTTCATTGTAACCCTACTGGCCAAACGCCAGCGAGTTGAGCGGCTCCGTTCCAACGCCTCCATTCCAACGGCACTCGCGGCGAGCATCTAAGTCGCCAACTCCGGGATGGTCGGCTATCCTTCCACTACTCTTCTGGGGAGCCTGCAGACTCTCTGGCCAAACCCCAGATTTGAAAAGTAGTGGAAGAGTAGCGCGTGATTCGGGATGGATAGCTCTACACATCGCGACTACTCGTTCCTTGTCGGCAACCGCGTCGAGTTCGCGCGACTGCAGAGCGCTGTCGATTCTCCCCTGCAAAGGACCTATCTGGCAAGAGGAGCCGCCTTCGTAGTTCACAACGGGCAATTGCAAGACACCACTCCCGGCCAAACCATCCGCGCGCGGTAGTCCGCTACATCGCGGATGTGTAAACCTCCATACAAGTGCGGCCAAATCCAGGCTTCCTGCGCTTATAGCAGCTTCCACTTCGTTCGCGTGTAGGCAATCCGGAATCCTTGCCGTTCGGCGTTGCGCTGCGACTGGCTGCCCGCCTCAGCCACCATCATCGCCAGATCGCAGCCCATCTCGCGGGCATGCCGCATCCGGGCCCGTAGCAGCCCGGCCTGCAAACCCCGCCGTCGAAATTCGGGGACCGTGGCAGATCCGGCAAACAGAGCCACACCGTCGTGCCAGCACAAGGCTCCCGCAGCGGCGGGCACTCCGTCCCACTCCGCCAGGAAACAGGCGCTCCGCTCGCGTGCAAATGCAACTTGCCCGAAGCCGCGTAGAAACTCGAACAAAGCGGGCGCTTCTTGTGCCCAGCCGCGAGCGGACACGTCGGCCCAGAGGTCCGCCTCTTCCACGTTGGCCACCCGCACCGTTGCACGATCTCCATCGGCCGGAGCGCCGCCCGGTTCGCTGACTGGTTGGTACAACGCACTGCTGATTTCAACGGGCCGGTAGCCGCGCTCGCACAGCAGGTTTGCCGTAACCAGACCCGCCAGCGGAGTGACCTCGTGAAACACCGATGCGCCTTTGTCGCGAAAATACCGTTCGATCTCCTCCATCGCTGTTGCGAGGGGTGTTTCGAATACGCCCAATCCGAAAGTCTGTGTGACCGGGGAGTCCGGGCCGTCGTAAACGAGATACGCGCCAGCGCATTCCCGCCAGTCAGACCCGCAGTCGGGAAATAACCGGCGGCGTGCCATTGCGAACTGGGCTGCCGCGTCGCCCTCGGCGCGTTCCAATCGCCGGGCCAGGGCTAGGTCCGCCAAGACCATAGAGTTGTCCTTCACGTGCGAACCTCCTGGTGGCTCATCGTTGCGAAGCATCGACATGCGAAGTTGATTGTGATTTGGCCTGACCGGTTTCTAAAGAAACGATCAACGCCAATTGCGACCGAAGAGTCATCCGTGTACCAGCCGAAGGCGCCAGCATCCATCACTCTTCCTCTCCGTTGGCGGACCGCTGGGCTCGCAACGGCTAATCAGGCCATTCTGATCTGGGGATCCCGCTCCCGTCAATGATCGATCTCATTGTTCCCAATGGCAACAAGCGACCCCGGTGGTATGCGACGATCACTTGCTTTCCGCTGGAAGCATTGCGCCATTTTTGGTGACTGCCTGATTGACCCGCCATCGCGAAGCCGTGTCGCTTCAAGACCCTGACAACCTGATCCGCAGTCAATCTCGGCGTGCCATGTTCACCCAATCGTGACCTCGGAGAGTTTGGCGCTGCTTGGCAAGGCGATATCGGCCGGGGCGAGGTATAGCCGGATCGCCTCTTCGATGTTGATTCTCGCCTCATCTTCGGTTGTGCCCGCCGAAGCGCATCCGGGAAGTTCCGGGCAAACAGCCGAGTAGCTGGCGGTATCCGGATCGAACTCAAGCACAACACGAAACGTCATGCCTCATTGTAGCGCCGTCATGCCTCATTGTAGCGCCGCGGCATTGTTTTTCAGGCAGCCGTAACCGCGCAATCCGATAAAGAATGATAACGCCGATTGCGACCGCGATCCTTCGGGGGCGGCGCGGCTGGTACGAAGCTCTGCGGGGTTCCAGTTCGCCGGAACAAATGCGACTTTCGGCGAGTCAATCCCGCGTATGCCGCCTTTGGCGGCAGGATACTTGGCGGCAGAACCCGTGACAGATCGTCCAGTTTCCGATACTGTGAAGAGGGAGGTGCCCAATGGCAACAGCATCACTTGATTGGTCGCAATGTCCTGCCGTGGAAAGTGTCCCTGGGCGCGTGAGCGGAGCGTGGGTGTTCAAGGACACCCGGTTGCCGGTGGCGACGATTTTTGAAAACCTGGAAGCTGGATCACCCATTGAAGAGATCATGGAACAGTTCCGCGTCTCGCGGGAGCAGATAAACGCGGTGCTCGACTTCGCCGCCCGCAGCCTTCAAATACCGCCCGTGGAAGACGTTGCTCTGAACGATGCGCATTCTCTTTGATCACGGCACGCCGAGTGGTATCGCCGCCGCTCTTGAGGGTCACGTGGTCACCGAAGCGATAGATCGTGGTTGGGGTCGGATTTCAAATGGGGAGTTGCTCAGAGTGGCCGAGGAAGCTGGTTTCGAGCTGCTATTGACGACGGACAAGAACCTCCGCTATCAGCAGAACCTGACCAACCGAAAAATCGCGGTCGTGGTCTTGAGCAACTCGACATGGCGTTTTGTTCGCCCTCATCTTGACCGGGTTTGTTCAGTGGTGAACGCCGCGAACTCCGGCAGCTATGCCGAAGTGGAAATCCCGCTTCCACCGAAGAAATCGTTCACGCGATCTTAAGCTTTCAAGGGCGGATTCGAGTCTCGTCCGCTACCGCAAAACGTGATCGCAACCGCGTGGACACATCCTTTTGGTACCCGCCTGGTTTCAGTGAGGGGGGGGTGGCCTGCGCGACTTTAGGGGTTCTGTCTCGGCGGCCCGTGCGCGAGTTCGGCAATTTCAGCGGAGACAAGCTCGCCCAGTTCCGGATCGGCGTGGTTGATCTCACCTATTAAGCTTTGAAGGACGCCACCAAATGAGCGCCACAGTTGATCCGATTCAAGCCGCCCGATCAAAGTTGCAAGCAAAGGTCCGGTGACCGATTTCGGCAATTCGTCCATTCCACGGCCATGCAGAGCTGGCAGTCCCAAACGCAGGCAAGCCAGCGCAAGAGTGTAATCCCGGACAGCACTGATCATGTGTTCGGCCTGCCAGAGTTTACTTCGCAAGATGCAGCTTCGAGCATGCAAACCATGAAGCCAAGCGAGTCCAATGATGTCGCGTGGGTTCGGTGCAGGAAAGGGCTTTAGCGGATTTGCTTCCCCAAAGGCAAGACTGAATGCTGGGCCAAGCGGGCGGAATTCGGATCGCTCTACAAAAGCCAAGTCCACCTGCAGGCCGCCCGGCAGGAAAAACACGCGATAGGTCCAGGCACCGGCCCGAACGTCATGGTGGTGAAGTGCCCCCTTTGCATGCATAAATTTCGAAAAGTCCGCCAGGACGGCACTCATCTCATCAGCCTTTTCTACGCCGAAAGCTAGATCGATGTCGGACCAACGATCCTCTCGGTCGGTTGTGGCTGAACCGGTGATAGCGGCACCGCTCAGGCGTGCGTCTTGCCTTGCGAAGTCAAGCAGGCTTGACTTCAGTTGGGATCGCCATTCGACTGTAAATTGTGCCACGCCTCCCATCCTATTGCGAAAGAGGTCGGGCCGGAGGATGGCACTCACAGGTGAGTGCTTCAGTACGCCTCTGCATGAGGATGCGTGCGTTTAGGGTTCCAGCGGGTTCTGTTGCGCCTCGAGAGATTGGCGAAGGGTAATGCAACCCGTTTCGGTACAACGTTCCCCGTGACGACCCGTTCAATACTTACCAAGTGCAGTGAATCCTACCCGGCCCGTCCAAGTCCACTCGTTAAGGACTACACGACACCCTCACCCCTTGCCTCACAGCTTTCTTCCGTTGCTGGTCACCATCACGGCGGCCGGGCTCATCACCGCGGTGCGCACCTCACGGCCCCTGTCGACAACCACAATCCGCAGTTCGAGCGGCGGAGCGCCCTGGTTGATCAAGGTCATGGTGCCCGTGCAGTCGTCTTTGAGAGTGTAGGTTCCGGTGCTTGGCCGGTCGGGATTCAAGCCGCTGGTCCCACCGTGAATGTTGTCGACCTGCGTGAGGTTCCCGTGTCCGTCGAAGGTGGTGATCGCGATGCCGATCATGGCTTCCAGCGGGGCCGGAGGCGGGCCGGATGGCCTTGTGCCACTGATGGTAAAGCCGTACCGGCCGTTATGAACTCCGGCGCGGGGACAAGCTCGTGCGGCTTGAACGAATGCCCATGGACTTGCTCGTTCTGCTTGTCGAAAAACGCGGCGAACTCGTCAGCCGCGAAGAGATTGTGGCCAGCCTCTGGGGCAAGGACGCTTTCGTGGACGGGGACAGCGGCGTCAATACGGCTGTCCGTAAAATCCGTCAGGCGCTCCGTGACACCATTGAGGAGCCCAAGTTCCTGCAAACGGTCACAGGAAAGGGATACCGGTTCCTGGCCCCGGTTTCCGGGGAAGGTGAGAATGGTGTGTCGGGTTCTCCACCCAGCGCGCCGGCCGCTGCCCCGTTGCCCACTCCGCCACCGGTTTCGCGGTGGATCAGCCGGCGCGGGCTTTTCGGTGGCCTGGGTTCAGCCGCCGTCGTCTCCGCAGGCTACCTGGTTTTGACTCGCCGCTCCGTTTCGACCTTGGCCGTGCTCCCCTTTGAGAATCTTACCGGCGACCAACGGCAGGATTACTTCACCGATGGCTTGGTGGAAGAGACCATCGCTGTCGTCGGTGCGATGAACCCAGGCCGGCTCAGAGTAATTGCACGGACTTCGACTGCGACCTACCGGCAACGGACAAAGAACGTCTCGGAGATTGGCCGAGAACTGGGTGCCGACTATCTGCTGGAGGGAAGTGTCCGGCGCGAGGGCCAGCGAGTTCGCGTAACGGTCAAACTGATACGGGTCTCTGACCAAGTCCAAATCTGGGCTGAAAACTTGGACCGTGAAGGTTCCGCCGTAATCCAGGTTCAGGACGAACTCGGCAAGGCGATTGCTGGACAAATCCAAGGGGAGCTGGGCGGGCGGGATTTGTTGGGGAGGCCGGCCGACGGACAGGGTCCGGCCCTGCGTCAGACGCGCAACCTGGAAGCTTACGAATGGTATCTACTGGGCCGGCATTTTTCGGCGCGGCCGTCGGCGGCTTCAAATCTAAAAGCAGTCGAGTACTACCATGCGGCCATTGCACGTGACCCGGGATACGCCCTGGCGTGGGCCGGCCTCGCTTACGCGCTGGCCAGTCAACCGATTGCAGGGGACGGTGCGACCGGGAAATTCCGGACGGACGCGTTGCATGCCGCCAATGAGGCCCTTCGCCTCAATGAGCACCTGGCTGAGGGGTATGTTGCGGCCGGAAGAATCGACTTCTGGATGGAATGGGATTGGACGAGGGCGAAGCGCAGGCTGAGCCGCGCCATCGAGTTGAACTCGAATTCTGCCGACGCCTACCGGATGTATGCCCATGTGCTTTCGAACTCCGGCGCCCATGCTGAGGCGGAGCAGGCGATAGCCAAAGCGCAGCAATTGGATCCACTGTCCGCGATGATTACCGCCATGCGCGCCCAGTTCCGGATTTTTGCAGGGAGCTACCAGGAGGCAAGGGCTCATGCAGAGAAGTCCATCGCGATCGATCCTGAGTTCTGGATCCCCCATGTGGTCATGGGCAAAGTGGAGGAACGCCTTGGCAACGCACAGTCCGCCATCAAATCCCTCGATCATGCCTACCGGCTATCCAGGGGAAACACGGAACCGCTGTCGATCAAGGGCTATGTGCTCGCCCGCATGGGACGGCGGGCTGAGGCGGAACAAGTGCGGCGCGAACTGGAGCAGGGCGGGCTTTCCCGTTTCGTGCCGCCGTACAACATCGCCCTTGTTTGTGCGGGGCTCGGCGATCGCGAGGCCGCGTTGCAATGGCTCGAAAGAGCTTATGCCGCTAGAGACGTTCACATGGCCTTCCTGCCAGTGGATCCGAAATGGGCGGAATTGCGGGGGTGGGAGGCGTTTGAGAGTTTGCAGCGGCGTCGTAAATTCGCCCAGCCCCGTGGGTAGGACTTCAGTCTTAGCATTGTGTCGCTGACCCAACTCCAACTTGGCGAAGTTCTCGGGTGCACCAAAGCGAGGTCTCAAAGATAGAGAATCGCGACGACATGTGTGTCAGCACCCTGATCGAGTATGTCGAGGCTCTTGGTGGCCATCTCGAAATCCGCGCCGTATTCCCCGATCATGAGGTCCGCATAGCCAGTTCGAGGATGTGAATCGGTAGTGGCCATTGACGGCTGAATGCCGACGCTCGCAGTGTGCTCGTGCCTGCGGCTACCATCTGGCGGAAAATCCTCACGCGGCGGTCTAGCGTAGCCACTCAGCGCCCTCGCACCCATGAGAGCATCATCTACTCTCAAATTCAATCGCCCATGAATCTGGTCTACGCGCCTCATTCCTTCGGCGCTCGCGAGAAGTGACCCACTTGTGCTCGTTTAAAGTTGACCACCGTCAAATCAGCATTTGCGGCGTTTACACCCCGGTGGACGGGAGGTCATTATCATCCGCGCCGAAGGCGCGCTCTGAGCAATGTGTGATTATCTTCATGGCGATGCGCAGGCGCGCTGGAACCGTGGGCATGGGACAAGACTGTTCGGGTCTGCTCGCTCCACCACGCACAGGAGTTCCGGCCGGCCAAGAATCGCTGGGTCAGTTTTGGCAAGCAAACCCGGGTCACTTCTCGCGAGTGCCGAAGCCTCATTTGTCACTTTCAAGATTGTTTGGCATAGATCGTCAACATTATTTGGCATAGCTGGCCTTCCTGTGGTTGGCTCTGGCCAGTAGCCGGGAAACCGTCGCCGGATGGACTTTGAAGAGCCGGGCGGCATCGGCGGCGCTCTTGTCGCCCTTGGTGACCATCTTCCGAATCTCCGATTGCTGCTCGTCGGAGAGTTTCGGACGGCGGCCACCGATCCGGCCTTCTTCCCGAGCCGCGTCCAGCCCGGCTTTGGTCCGTTCGCGCAGCATGGCCCGTTCGAACTCCGCGAACGCTCCCACCATCTGCATCATCATTCGGCCCGCCGGAGTCGTGGTGTCGATCGCTTCGGTTAAACTTCGGAATCCCGCCGAGGCCTCGCCAAGACGTTCCATGATTGTGAGCACGTCGCGAAGAGAGCGGGACAGCCGGTCGAGCTTCCAGACGACAAGCACGTCGCCCTTGCGAAGCTGGTCGAGCAGCTTGTGTAGTTCGGGCCGGTCCCATCGTCCTCCAGAAGCCTTCTCACGAAAGATCCGCTCACATCCAGCAGCCTTCAAAGCCGCCACGTGCGTGGCGGTTTCCTGATCGTTGGTTGAGACGCGAGCGTAGCCGATGAGCATTGCAATAATCTATTGCCATTAGCTTATATTAGGCAATACCTTTGTGCAACACGTTTATCCACAGAAACGGGGCATCGGCGGAACGTTGCAGAAACATTCGTTTACGCAACCGCCGAGTACGGAGCAGCGACGGGTACCAGTTGAAGTGCACAAATGCGACATATCGTTACTTGTTGCTGGGAAGACGTGAAGAGGCATGCACTTTTATTGGTACACTGTACCTAGAAAGGTGCAGTCCTTGGCAGATCCCACACGCCAGAAGATTCCGCTGGTCTTCTACCGTACCGCAGCCGGAGCGGAGCCAGTGAGGGAGTGGCTGAAAAGTCTGCAGCAGAGTGATCGCCACGTGATCGGCATGGATCTACTGAGGGCGCAATGGCGCTGGCCGGTGGGAATGCCCCTGTGTCGGCCCATGCGCGATGGCCTGTGGGAAGTTCGAACGGATCTGCCCACGAACCGGACCGCGCGGGTGCTGATTTGCGTTCAGAGCAGCCGTCTGGTCGCTCTGCATGGGTTCATCAAGAAAGCGAAGACCACGCCGAACCAAGATTTAGAACTGGCGCGGAAGCGCCAGAGGGAGGTACAGCAATGAGCAAGAAGCATCTCGGATCGAGCATTGATGACTTTCTCAAGGAGGAAGGTGTTTTTGAAGAGGCCCAGGCCCAAGCCGTAAAAGAAGTGGTTGCCTGGCAACTCGCCGAGGCGATGAAGAGGCAGAACATCTCCAAAAACAAGATGGCCACACTCCTCAGAACCAGCCGCACCCAAGTAGACCGGCTTCTCGATCCACGGAATGACATTACCCTCGGCAGCCTGCAGCGTGCCGCTGCCATGGTAGGCCGGCGTGTCATGATCGAGTTGGTTTGACGTCATCGCGGCCGGATCTCATCTGGGGCAATCCTCAGGCGGCCTTCGCTCGTACTGCGCGTCGCCCAGTCCCGGAAACGTTCGAGATTGCGACTTTTGTGGAGCCTGAGCGGGGCGCGCTTTCTCGAATCTCAGCTGTCGTAGACGATGCTGCCGTACTTTCCGTTCATGTAGTCGTTGTGCGCTTCCTGGATGTCGTCTCGCGAGCTCATCACAAAGGGACCATGCGCCACATAGGGCTCCGTATATTTCTCGCCACCAAATACGAGGAATTCCGCCTCTACTTCCATGGTGTTGGCAAATTCGATCGAGCTCCCTCCATCATCGAACCCGATCAGATCGCCAGCGTGACAGGCTTGGCCGTTGATGGTGAGGTCCTGTTGCGGAAGAAACGCGGCGTATTCCCACGAGTTCTCGGCCGGCAGGTCGATCTTCTTTCCCGGCTTCAACCGAATGTGAAATAGAAACTGCTTGCTGTACGCCGGAATTTTCGATTCCTGCCCGTCGTACTCACCTGCGATCAATTTCAGCGTACCTGCATCACCCGCCAACGGCAAAACGGCCAAATCTTGGGCTTGAAGGGCCAAATAGGCGGGGTCTTCCTTCTTGTTTTTCGCCGGCAGGTTGATCCAGAACTGGAACCCATGCATGAGCTTGCCGCCAGTCCGGGTGTCAGGGCCTGGCGCTTCGTTGTTGTCAAGGGCAGACCAAAAGTTTCCCATCAGGGCGGAGCAAAAGGGGACCACTGTGGGCGAAGGTAAAGAGGACAAATCTCACGATATGGGGGCGGCTGTAGCGTA
>Ga0194119_10002806_pt1 | contig 28992 bp, 26 predicted proteins | sample TA2MahC100mmetaG_FD_148620 | JGI IMG/M metagenome (GOLD analysis project Ga0194119, IMG submission 148620) | Freshwater microbial communities from Lake Tanganyika, Tanzania - TA2015018 Mahale Deep Cast 100m | ecosystem: Environmental > Aquatic > Freshwater > Lake | place: Tanzania: Lake...
CTCTTGGGCTTTGTTGATAACGCAGGTTTTTCATAGGCTGGTAAGTTGCGCTCCAGTGAGCGCTCTTGCCAGCTTGTTCATGTCATCTACCTTAAACTGCCTTGTTCAATCTAAAGGCGGAATGCACCAATGTCGTACGTCTCGATTTAGGAGGGATCTTCACCTCAGCGCCGAATCAAACGGAAGAATTTCTGGTTCGCCTCGGCACGTTTTGAAAAAAACAGCCGCCCATCGCTTGTCCTTGGTTGCGCCGTTTCATCTTTCCAGGACGTATTTACGCTAAGAGAGTCACTGCTCTGGAGCACGAAACCGGTCGCGTCCGCCGGCCAGGAAACTTCGAGTAAACCTTGTTGATCTATACGGAGCGACAGCGGAGGCGGTGTCGTCGAGGGCGGGGTTCCTATCGTAAACGGGTCTCGCGTTCGTCCAGCGCCGGACTGGGTGATGACCGTGATTGGGCCTGTCACCGCTTTCGTCGGTACGAAAGCAAACATGCGAGTCGCGGAGAATTCGAGAAATGACGCAGGCGTTCTATGGAAGGTAACGCTGACAACGTCGCGCAGGTTTTTCCCGAGCAGCTCGATGAGAGTGCCCGGACTGGCGCTCTGAGGAGAAAAAGAATCGATGACCGGCGCCATTGGATTCACGACGGTAAAATCATTCGTGCTCGTCACCGTCCCCGTCGGGGTTGTGACCGTAACTGGGCCCGAGATGGCGTGCGCAGGCACGACAGCCGTCAGCGGGCGAAACAACGCGTTTGTAAAAACGGCTTCAACGCCGTTGAAAGTAACCGCCGTGACGTCCCGCAAGAATTGTCCGCGAATTTCGACGATTGCTCCGGGGGCGCTGCTGTCCGGTGTAAGACTCGTAATCACGGGCGGCGGGCCAGCCGTCACAGTGAAGATTTCCGTGCTCGTGTGAGTTCCCGCCGCGGTGACGGCCGTAATCGGTCCGCTCGTTGCATTGAACGGGACCGTTGCCCGAAGAGTTCCACCAACGGCGAGGAAAGAGGCGTTCGCGCCGTTGAACCTGACGGCGGTGACGCGATCAAGATAGGATCCCTTGATTTCCACAGAACTTCCCGGTTCGCCGCGATTAGGAACGAAACCAGTTACAACAGGTGGCGCGGCTTGAACGACTGTGAAAATCATGCTCGGCGAATGCGTGCCTCCGCGAGTCGCAACGGTAATGGGACCGCTCGTCGCCGTTGCGGGCACAACAGCTCGCAAGACGCCCGCGAGGATATTGAATGATGCTTCGACTCCATTAAACTTTACCGAGGTCACACTGGTCAGATTGGCGCCCTGAATCTCTACCGACATGCCGACATCACCTTGAACGGGCGAAAAGCTCGTGACTGTCGGCGGTGGCGTCGCGGCCACGGTGAATACTTCAGTTGTCGTGTTCGTTCCGTCAGGCGTCTTCACCGTGATTGGACCGGTCCTGGCGTTGATGGGAGCCGTGGCTAAGAGCAAATCGGCCAGCGGAGAGAATGTCGCCTCCACGCCGTTAAACTGGACTGAAGTAGCTGTTGCGAGGTTGGTCCCTTTGATCTGAACGGAAGTCCCGGGTTCGCCTTGACTGGGAGTGAAACTAACAATGATGGGCGGCTGGCCGCGGATCACGGTAAAATGATTCGTGCTAGTCGTTTTGCCTTCGGCTGCATAAACGGTGATGGGGCCGCTGACGACATTCGTGGGCACAATCGCAATGCCATTCGTTCCCGAATCAAACGATGAAAAGCTGGCATCCACTCCGCTAAAGAGCACAGTCGTGACGCCGATAAGATTCGTTCCCGAAATGGTGACGCGCGTGCCGGGTGTTCCCGAATCGGGCGAAAAGCCGAAGATGCGCGGCGGCCCGGCAGGAACTGGATCAGCGGCTTGAGAGATAAAGTAAAGGTTGCTTGCAAATAGCAACCATCCACCAAATGCCAGGAGACTTCTCATCGCAACACCTTAACGATTGAGTTTCGCTTGTCTATCATAGGCCAAGTTTGCGATTCCTCAAAAAAATCCAAAAGAAAAATTTTGCCGGCTCGTGCGACAGCATTTCGGAGCGCGGACAGCCTTGTCCGCGCATCCTGTGAACTTTGCTCAAACCGCGCGGACAAGGCTGTCCGCGCTCCGTCCAGTTCTTGGGCCCAATGCGCGAAAATGTGTTTTCGAGAAATCCTTCCGCTGCGCGTCACCAGTTCCTAGTTGTGCGCAACGGGCGAAGCCGATACCGTCCGAGCACAAACCAACTGAATTACAAACGTTCCATGGCTTATGACGAGCCCAGTTTTTCGATCTCTGTTCATCTTCGCGCTGGCCGCTGCACAACAAATCCAATCTGCTGAGCCAATACCACTGTGGCCCGAGGGCGCTCCCGGTGCACTCGGTAACGAAGCGAAGGATATTCCGACATTGACGCCGCACCTCCCGGAACCCGCAAGCGCGAGCGGCGCTGCAATTGTGATTTGTCCGGGAGGCGGCTATGGCGGGTTAGCCAACCATGAGGGGCACGATTACGCCGTGTGGCTTAATCAGAATGGCATTGCCGGTTTTGTCCTGAAATATCGGCTTGGATCGGCTGGCTACCGCCACCCGCGAATGCTCGAAGATGTCGCGCGCGCGATTCGATTTGTCCGCGCGAAAGCCGCCGATTGGAAAGTTGATGCCAGGCGTGTTGGTGTCATGGGTTCGTCCGCGGGAGGACACTTGGCGTCAACCATCCTGACCCACTTTGATGCTGGCAAACCAGACGCTGCAGATCTCATCGAGCGCCAGAGTTCGCGGCCGGATTTGGGAATTCTTTGTTACGCAGTGATCACAATGGGCAAACATACCCACCAAGGATCCAAGAATAATCTGCTTGGCAAAGATCCGGCGCCAGAGTTGGCGCAATTCCTTTCCAACGAACTTCGGGTCACCGCGCAAACCCCGCCGACATTTCTTTGGCATACGCTCGAAGATACAGCCGTGCCTGTGGAAAACAGCCTGGACTTCGCGGCAGCGCTGCGCAAAGCCGGCGTTCCTTTTGACCTTCATGTCTATCAAAAAGGCCGTCATGGAATCGGCCTCGCTGACAAACCGCCCTTCAAGAATTCACATCCCTGGGCGAGCGATTGCCTGTTCTGGTTAACGCAGCAGGGATTCGCGAAGTGAACGCTAACCAACCACCTTCCTGGAGCGGCGTCTCGGGAAAGCGCCACCTCAAACTAACTAACCAAATCTAAATCTAAACAATCCAATCCAAGTTCACGGCGCGTTTTCGAGACGCCGCTCCAGCGCAAGCCACTCACAGGTCCGCCGTCTTTTTAAAGGGCAGGCCACGCTCGCCGTTGAACAATTTGCGGAGACGCTTGTCGCTGGAGCTGTCAAGGCGGCGGATAATTTGGGGAGCGACGCGATTGCCCGTCTCGCGGCGCGCGCGGCGGCCTTTGAGCCAGTCATTCCACGAAATTGGGCGATCTTTAGGAATGATAGGGACTGGATGTTCCGAGTTCATTGGCAACTTCATCAACAACTGATTCGAGCACCGGAAGGATACGATATTCAGGCCGTTCAGCAAGCCTGCGGACCTCCTGCCAATCGAGTTCGACCTGTCGCGAGAGTCCAACGGCAATCAGCTTTCGCGCGCAGGCATCGGCTGTTTGGTCACGGTGAGGATAAACAGAAATTAGAAGGCGCTCGACGAGGAGATCTTCCGGGCTAACCAAACGAACGAGCCCGTAAGGCGCCTCGATCTCGTCAAATGGCGTGCGCGCCAGGGTTTCAACTTCACCGAGAATGTCCACATATTCACCGGCAACTTGCCAGTTGCGTGGACCACCGCGGGCGTCCAGTTGCCCCATCAGCTCCTGTCGCGTCCGCACATCCAGCCTGACCGGCGAGACGAGACACATGTCGATATCCCCCGAAACGTAAGCGCCTTCCGTGTAAAATTCGATGGCGGAACCGCCCACAACGACGAGCTCGATGCCGCGTTCGCGGAATACGGTGGAGACAAGACTGGCGAGTTTGAGATGCTTGATCGTTTGGTCCGTCTCGGCGGTGATGTCGGCGAGGGCGCGTTGGATTTGATCAGGGTTCATGAAGTCCGTGTTGGGCTGTGTATTTCAACCACCAATGTGGCCGATTTTCAATCACCTTATAGTTTTAGTTTCAATTAGCGGTGATCTTCGGGCTTGCCGGTCGGTCCAAAGCGCACCGAATGGAATCGGGTGTGCGTTCAAACGCACAGTTCTCCGCAACGTTTCTTTCTGTAAGTGTGGGAGGCTGACATTCCCAGAGACGCTGTGTGTGCGGATAAGATATTGACGGCAAGATGGTCGCTCTTTAGACTCCCACACATCGCCGAAACCCATACCAAGCATACAAAAATCCGTTTATGAAAAAGATATTATTCGCGTTAAGCCGGCACTTGGGAACGCCCAACCTTTCTTCGCGTGCATTCACCCTCATCGAGTTGTTGGTCGTCATCGCCATCATCGCGATTCTCGCTGGAATGCTGCTTCCAGCCCTCGCGAAGTCGAAAGCCAAGGCGCAGGCCATCATTTGCCTGAGCAACAACAAGCAACTGGGCCTTGCTTATGTCATTTATGCGGATGACAACAACGACAAACTCTGCGGCAACCTCGATGGTGGAGAAGCTCAAACCGCTTCGAACTCGAACCGTACCTGGTGCGTCGGCTGGCTGGATTCGGGCCGCGGCACGCCGTCGGGCGCGAACACGAACATCAACTTCCTAATGCATTCGCAGCTCGGCAAGTACAGCCAATCACCCGGCATTTACAAGTGCCCAGCCGACAAGAGCAAAGATAACGGCGGACGCGGAGCGCCGCGTGTGCGCTCGGTTTCGATGAATGCTTACTTGGGCGAACGCGGCGGCCCGTTCTCGGGTGGTTACCGCCAATTCAAGAAATACAGTGAAATCCAGGTTCCATCGCCGGTGAACACATGGGTCTTCGTCGAGGAACGCGAGGACAGCATCAACGACGGTTGGTTTGCTGTGGACATGGATAACTTCGATCCCGCAAGGCCAGCCGCGAGCCGCTGGGTGGATTGGCCGTCCAGCTATCACAATGGGTCCTGCGCTTTTTCCTTTGCCGACGGTCATGGCGAGCACAGGAAATGGAAAGACATTCGAACCATGCCGAAGATCGGACGCATTGGCACTGCTTCGCCAAACAATCCAGATGTGGAGTGGACACAACTGCGCACCTCCTCGAAGATTACCAACCCGACGCGCACTCAGTAGCCGCGGGCGCCTTGCCCATTTCAAGCAAAATGGTTCGCCTCTGCGCGAACCATTTTTGCTTTTGGGTCCTGAACGTTCAATCCAACCGCCTCCTTCCCTGGAATTTGATCCCAATCTTTCTCTAATTCTAATCTGAAGACAAACGTTTCACGTGACAGATTGCCTCCGAGCAGACATCGGCTCCGACTTGTGCTTTTCACATGTGCGCTCGTTGCTGTCACGATTTTCCTGATTGTTCACTTTCGAACGCCGCCTCCACCCATTCCCGAACCGCCGGACCTTGCCGTGCTCGAACCGCAATTGCGCGAGTACATTTCGCAGCAACTTGCGTGGGCGCAACAAAAGCCACGCGATGCCTCGCGGCACGCTGCGCTCGGCATGGTTTACGCGGTCAATGGTCTTTGGGCGATCGCGCGGCAAGCATTTCAGAGTGCCGCTCAACTGGACCCCAACGATCCTTTGTCCGCCATGTATCTCGGTGTGGCTGCGCAGGAATTGGGCGAGACGGAAGAGGCGACCACGGTCTTCGGGAACTTAACAAAGCGTTTTCCAGATTTTGCTCCTGGGTTCTACCGGCTTGGTAACGCGCTCCTGCGCAGCGGCAACTTGGACGAAGCAAAGAACGCGTTTGTGCGACTGACTGAATTGGCGCCGCGCGAGTGGCGTGGCTGGGCTGGCCTGGGAGAAATTCTGCTGCGCCAAGGCCAGTACGCTGAAGCGGCGCAACGGCTCGAAAAGGCAGTGGATCTCGATCGCGCAGCCAAGAATGCGCACAGCCTGCTTGGTCAGGCTTACCGTTCCCTCGGACGCGTGGAGGACGCCGAAATCGAATTGAACCTGGGCCGGAATGCCATCAACTTCCCGATGCCCGACGACTGGTCTAAGGACGCGTCGCGGCACATGAAGCTCTTGCAGGATCAAAATCAATTGGCGAATGATTACTGTGAAGAAGGCCAGCCGCTCAAAGCTGTGGAAGTCCTCGCCAAAGCTTGGTCGTATTATCCCGATAATATCAGCTTGATAAATCAATTAGCCATCACGCTGAACCGCTCACAGCAGCCGAATAAGGCGCGGCTCATCGTGCGACGCGCTCTGGAGAAGGATCAGAATTATGTTCCCGCGCTCATCACCGCCGCGCTCATCGAAGGACAGCTTGGCCAAAATGAGCAAGCATTGGCGACGGCCGAGCGCGCCATTGCTCTCGCGCCAAAGCTGGCACAACCACATATCGCCAAAGCAAACGCCCTTCTCGGTCTGGAACGTGATCAAGAAGCATTGGCCGCTCTCGAGGCCGCCCGTGCCGCCGATCCTCAAAATTCCGAGATCCATCTCGAGATCGGCGACGTCCTCTGGCGCAACTTGAATCGGCCGCGGGAAGCCAAACCGCAGTACGAAGCAGCACGGCAGCTTGATGCGGTTTCGGTGCGCGCTCATATGCGCCTGGCGGAACTGCATGCGCAACTCGGTGAAACTGGCGAAGCGAAAAAGGTGTTGGGCCGGCTGAGGCGCATTGCTCCGAACCACCCTGCCTTAGACGCTTTCGAGCGGAAACTTGAGAAGCCAAAATGACCGCTAGCAGCCCAGACCTCTGCAACGGGTTAGGTGTGCGGCGGCGAATCCCAGCGCCACCGTGCGCCTTGGGTCTGACTGTGATTCTCATACTGAGTGCCTGTCGCAAACCCGCAAACGACTTGCCTTCGGCGCCGACGGCGGCAACCAATTCTTTATCGGCGCCCGCACCTTGGTTCGAAGAAGTCGCGGCGCAGGCTGGTCTGACGTTTCGACACAGCTCCGGTCACGCTAAACGCTTTTATATGCCAGAGATGGTGACCGGTGGAGTTGGATTGCTCGATTTTGACGCCGACGGATTGCTGGATGTCTTTTGCGTCAATGGTGGTTCGCTTGATCCAGGCGCCACTAATCGGCCAGGCCATAAGCTCTACCGGAACCTCGGCCACTGGAAGTTTGAGGACGTCACGGAACGCGCAGGTGTCGGCGGCTACGGCGAATACGGGATGGGTTGTGCTTGTGGGGACTTCAATAATGACGGGCGCGTCGATCTCTATATCAGCCATTTGACGGGCGGTCTGCTGTTTCGCAACGATGGTCACGCGCGGGGCGGACGCATTTTCACGAATGTGACGCGCGAGGCCGGAATAACGGGCGATTCCTGGGGCACGAGCGCCGCGTGGTTTGACTATGATCGCGACGGCCATCTCGACTTGATCGTTGCGAATTATCTTCGCTGGTCGCGTGAGACTGAACTGAATTGTTTTTCGCGTGGCGGCCTTCCCGATTATTGCTCTCCGCTCAACTACAAAGCGCCCGCCATGACGACGCTCTACCATAATCGCGGTAATGGCACGTTCGAGAATGTTACTCTGGCTGCCGGCCTCGACAAAGCGTATGGAAACGGCCTCGGCGCTGCCTGCGCGGATTTCAATCGCGATGGACTCCTGGACATTTTCATCGCAAACGACGGCGTACCCAACCAACTCTGGATCAATCAAGGCAATGGCAGATTCCAAGATGAAGCATTATTACGCGGTTGCGCTGTCAATCTCGTCGGCATGCCACGCGCGGGAATGGGTGTCGCCGTCGTGGACCTTCGGCAACGGGGAGCACTCGACCTTTTTGTCACGCATCTGGTCGGTGAGGGAAATGGTCTTTTCGTCAATACGGAAGGCTACTTCGTCGATGCCGTCATGGCTAAAGGCCCAGGCGCGCCCAGCCGTCCCTACACCGGATTCGGCGTCGGCTTTGCGGACTTCAATAACGACGGAGAACTTGATCTCTATATTGCCAACGGGCGCGTGAAATATGGTGTCCAAGACCTTGATCCAAGCGACCCGTACGCAGAACCGAATGCGCTGCTCCGCGGCTTGGGCAACGGCGAATTCGAAGAACTCAAACCTCTCGGTGGGACACAACCGGTCTTACTCTCTTCGAGTCGCGGCACAGCGTTTGGCGATTTGGACAATAACGGCGCGATTGATGCCGTTGTAGTCAACCGTGATGGTCCGGCTCATTTGCTTCGCAATGTTGCGCCGCAACGCGGCCACTGGATCATCTTCCGAGTGATCGATTCACAAGGGCGCGATGCGATCAATGCCAGTGTCCGCCTCGAACTGGACGGCCGCGTGCAATTTCGAGAAGTGATGCCGAATCAGGGATACTGTTCCAGCAACGATCCCCGAATTCACTTTGGGTTAGGCCGCCGAGAAAAAATTGATCGCCTGATCGTGCGCTGGGTAAAGGGAGATGAAGAAGCCTTCGGTCCGTTTGAAGCTGACCGTGCTCTTGAGATTCGCCAAGGTCGAGGGCAGAAAGTTCAAGGGGTATTCGGTTACTAAAGCAATGCCCTCGCCTCGCCAGTCAAGTCAAAGATGACTATTGCCCCCGGAACAGGTGTGTACTAACATCCGGGGACTATGAAAACCTCCACCTCCACTTCCACTTATGCAGCCTTTCTATTCTCATTGCTGGTCGCTTCGTTAGTCATGGGATGCGGCGGGGGCGGCGGCTCGGACGTGAAGGTGGATGTCCAAGCTCAGATTCAGAATCTCAAAAGTCCGGATACCGAAACGCGCATCAATGCGTGTGCCGCGTTAGCCCAGGCCGGACAGGGCGCCGCTCCAGCGGTTTCGACGCTAATCCCTCTGCTGAAGGACTCGGACGGGATGGTCCGCCGTTTAGCGGCGCACGCGCTGGGGCAGGTTGGCCCCAAGGCGAAAGAGGCCGTTCCGGCGCTCAAGGAAGCGGCGAAGGACCGCGACCCCACTGTCGCAACAGAAGCCATTGGCGCCATTCAGGGGATCGACCCGTCCGCCGCAGCCGGTCTGAAGGCGATGCCCAACGTGACGAATTAGACGAATTTAGCTTGCGAATCGCAATCATCGAATCGGTGGGCTCTTGAATGTTATCAACTCCCTTTTTATTTTGTTTGCGCTAACACCTTAATCCATGAGCTCAATGAACCTTTCAATCTCCAAAGCCAACCGTCAACTACCGCGGTCTGACGCGATCAAAGCCCAGCGCGGATTTACCCTAATTGAACTTCTTGTCGTCATCGCCATCATCGCCATCCTTGCGGGAATGCTTTTGCCGGCCCTTGCGAAGGCGAAGACCAAAGCGCAGGGCATCCTTTGCCTGAGCAACGGCAAACAACTGATGCTGGGTTGGGCGCTTTATTCTGGCGATAACCAAGAGAAAATCTGCCCATCGACAGGGTTGGGAGGGTTGGTATCCACCCATAGTGCGACCAAAAACTATCCGCTAAACCAATGGTGCATGGGGACAATGCACACCTCGCCAGGTTGGACCAATACCATCTTGATCACGGATTCGCTGCTGTATAATTATGTGAATTCATTGGGGGTTTACAAATGCCCCGCCGACAGAGCGACGACGAGAAGCCCATTTGGTACAGGAGGGGGGATTCCCAAGGTCCGCAGCAACTCGATGAGTTGCTTCATGAATCCCCTTCCCGGAGAGACTCGCGCCATGGGTAGGACGTATCGCAAGCAAGGGGATTTCGTTCTCGGACCTTCAATGACGTGGGTGACGATTGATGAGAATCCGGCCTCGATCAATGACGGGTGGTTTGTGCATGAGTCAAAGACCTCGTACGTGGACTATCCGGCTTCCTACCACAACGGTGCAGGCGGCCTCTCGTTTGCGGACGGCCACTCAGAGATCAGAAAATGGAAGTCGCCCACCATCATCACTTACGGTCGACCGAGGACCAGCTCGAATGCAACCTTGGATAAGAACGACGCCACTTGGCTATACGAGCGGACAACGGACTTCACTGTGCGATGGAACTAGGGGTCTGTTGCATAAATAACCGGGAACGCTGGCAAAGCTGCCGCGCCGAACAGCTTTGCCTGTCAGTTCAGCAGTTCGGCAAACCAACGTTCAACCAGGTTCATCCAACTCGTACTTGTCGGAATGAAGTGCGCCTTAAATCGCGGATTGCGTCCCAGCCAGCGCCGTGATTAATACGGGCTAGCCGGGATATCTTTAGTTATTTGTGCAACACTACACTAACGGCCCGGCATAAAGCCGCCCATTCGCGCCATCATCTTTTGCATCTTGCCCATCTTCTTCATCATTTGCTGCATCTGACCGAAGCGATTGAGCAGACTGTTCAATTCGGTGACTGTCACGCCGCTTCCTTTGGCAATGCGCAGCCGGCGTTTCGCATTTAAGATTTGCGGATGGCGGCGCTCCTGGAGGGTCATAGCGCAGATCATGCCTTCCATGCGCTTGAATTCACGCTCGCCCTTGGTCAAGTCCTCGCTTTTTATCATCTCTGAACCGCCCGGCAGCATGCGAACGATGCTTTCCAGCGAACCCATCTTTTTCATCTGCCGCAACTGATCGAGAAAATCTTCCAGCGTGAATTGGCCCTTGCGCATTTTTTCTTCCATGCGCTTGGCTTCATCTAAATCGACCGCTTCCGCCGCGCGTTCGACAAGGCTCACCACGTCGCCCATACCCAGGATACGCGAAGCCATCCGTTCGGGATGAAACGGTTCAAAATCTTCCGGCTTTTCACCAACGCCTACAAACTTGATTGGTTTGCCAGTCACAGTTTTCATGCTCAATGCCGCGCCGCCGCGAGCGTCACCATCGAGCTTGGTGAGAATCGTCCCGGTAATGTTCAGGGCTTGATCGAAATGGGTCGCGACGTTCACTGCCTCCTGGCCGGTAGCTGCGTCGAGCACGAGCAGAATCTCCTGCGGCTTGACCAGATCGCGCAACCGAACCAATTCCTGGACGAGCGGTTGATCGATTTGCAACCGTCCCGCGGTATCGAAAATGAGCGTGTTCCGCTGATTCGACCCGGCGAATTCGATGGCTTCACGCGCGATCTTCAGGACGTCCGTTTCTCCTTTGCGAATGAATGACGGCAGGTCGAGTTGCTGGCCGAGCGTTTGGAGTTGGTCCATGGCCGCCGGACGATAAACGTCGCAGGCGACCAACAGCGGGGCGCGCCCGTGTTTATGGAGCAGGCGAGCCAGCTTTCCAGCGGACGTGGTTTTGCCCGAGCCGTGCAGACCGACGAGCATCAGGCAGCTTGGGTTGCCGCTGAGTTCCAAACCCGCATTGGCGGAACCAAGCAGATTGACCAGTTCATCGTGAATGATCTTGATGATTTGCTGGCCAGGCTGAATGCTTTGGATGACTTTTTGGCCAATCGCTTGTTCTTTGACGCGTTCGATAAAGTCGCGAGCGACCTTGAAATTGACATCGGCATCCAGCAAGGCGAGCCGGACTTCGCGTAAAGATTCGCTGACGTTGGACTCGGAGATTTTTCCAAGGCCGCGCAGATTTTTGAAGACGTTTTGCAGCTTGCCGGTTAAGGAATCGAACATATTTTTATACGGTAGAACAAGCGGTGCGGGTTGACAAGGTGGGGTCTTTGGCTTAATCGTCACCCGGCTCGAATCGGGAGTTCGCTCTGGTAGGATACCCAAGTGGCCAACGGGGGCAGACTGTAAATCTGCTGGCTCACGCCTTCGCTGGTTCGAATCCAGCTCCTACCACCACTTTCTTTCACAGCGATAAACAAGGGTTTTAGCCTTATTATAATCGGGTTTTGTCACAATTCCCTGATTCCATGTGATGCGCTTTGATGCGCTTGGCGTCTTTTCCCGACTTCTCCAAAATGATGCTCGAAAGTCATACATAAGGCGTACAAGCCAAAAGCCCGCTCCGTCGGTTCTTTTACTGCGAGTCGCCTTTCCGAAGGTCGCTCCGCTCGACTGTGCGCGAAAACGGGGCATCCGTGGGCGCGTGATGTGATGGGTCCGGGCGCAGAAAAATGGGAGAGATGCTGGCGGCGACCGGAGAGCGAGCGGTGCTGATCGGGCCGGGAGGAAAGGAAAGTTAGATAGTTCCCGCAAGGCGCCATCTAATCCATCGCCGACTTTAACAAGAAGGAGAGTGCCCAGGCCAATCCATAGGGAAGGTATTCCGCGTCTTTGCCCATGATAATCGTGTGCATAGAGTTGCCTTCACAGCTTGCCGATGGGGGAGGCCCGGCCCAGACCGGCGCGGCGCGGCTTTTCCCCGCTGTTCTGGCCGAGGTTAACAGGCGCCCACCGCTACGCTGCCGCTTCCAACACAACTTCGGGATGGCGGGCAGCCACGCGCAGCAGCACTCGCGCGGCCCCGCTCGGCGTGCGCGTGCCTTGCTCCCAATGGTGAAGCGTGCGGACACTGATTCCGAGCAACCGGGCGAACTTAGGCTGCGAGAGACCGAGCTTTTGGCGAGTGGCGGCGATGCTTGTCTCCGAAGCCAATTCTTGAGCGCGGCGGAATGCTTTGGGGTCTATCGAACGTCGGACGAAGCCGCCCTTCCCATCAGGTTTCAATTCCCACACGCGGGCCGGAGCGGCCTTCCCACTCTGGATGGCGTCGATCTCACGGTGAATCCGTTGAATCAGTCTCTTAGTCATAGTCCAATCTCACGGATGACAGTCTTCATTTCATCGGCACTGAGGTATTCACGCTCGTTCTTCGCGTAGAGGCGAGCCAGGATGATCTGGCCCTGCGCGGTCCGCCAATAGTAGATCACCCGCGCTCCGCCCCGTTTGCCACGTCCCTTGGCCGCCCAGCGGATTTTGCGGAGTCCTTTGCCCCCCGAAATGAGGTTTCCGGCCTCCGGGCGCTTGACGAGTTGAATCTGCAAATCCATAAACGACTCGTCGTCGAGCAGCCGGCGTGTGAAGGCTGGCAGTTCGACAAAGACCACGGCAGGAAACATACCCCTCTGGAGTAGGGTGTCAACGAAGCGGTTTAAGCGTCCGCAAATCAGAGTTCAGCGATGGGGCCTTTTGCGGCTTGGTCTGAGAGCAAAGCCAAGATTGCAGCCTTCTTCTCTACATTGTTTCCGCGCCACTGTCGGGGCGATTAGGCGAGGCAAGAATAGCGGTCCACGCCTGGCTAATCGGCAGCGGCGGGTTCTGTTCATCTTGCAGCTTGACTAGCTCCGCCTTTCGGCCTTCAAGTTTCCTGGCGATGGATTCCAACGCCGCAGCTTCGTCCGCAACAAGGAAGGGAGCCATGATCTTCTGCCTGGCTTCGTTAACGGCAAATGGCTCGTCCGCCGCGTCCAATGGATAATCCAAACGAGGTTCTGACCGGTGACGAGTAAGCGAAGCTAAACCGCGAACTGAATCCGTAGTTTGGGTAGGCGCCGTAACGATGAAAGCGTGGGTAAAAGCTGTCATGCACGATCGGATAATAGTAGGAACGGTGAGGTCTGCGGTAATAGTACGAAGGGTAGGCGGGAGCGACATAACACGCGCTGTACGCCGGATAGTACGTGTAAATAGGATAATTGACGGCATTGACGGCGCAGCTGGGTTGCCCGGCGACGTAATAGTTGTGGGTGACGGGGGGAGTTGCGACGCTCGCTGGCGCACTCTGCGCGTAGCCAGCTGTTGATGATGGGGCGGTCTGCTGCTGTTGTTGCGTGATGCGGTTTTGTGCGTCCTTCGACGCTTGCGCGAGCTGGGCTCGGACCTCGCCCCCGCGCCGAATCATTGCTGTGACAATTTGCGAGGGAACACCGAGTTCGTGCAGGTAGATAATCTCCTCAGCCGTCGGATAAAAGGGAATGTTCGAGGATTGAATGTAGCTCTCAATGACCGGCGCTTCGACACCGCCCTCGACCATCTTGACGATTTCAGCCAGGCCAGCCGACAGTCGGGCAGGCTTCACCGTTTTTTTCGCTTCTGTTTTGGTTGCGTCGGCTGTTCTCGTGCTTGTTTCAGGTGGTTTAACATCACTCGCGCCGTCCTGCTGGACGACAGGGGAAGAAGGCGCTTCTTCTTTGGGTGGCACGTTCGCGTTTTGTGCAGCGGGGAACGATATCCAGGTGACCATCAACGTGGTTATGGACAAGGCGGGAAGCGCTCGAATTTTCATAGAATCACAAGCGGTTAATTCGTCCAACAAGTGAACGTGTTTCACTGGTGTTAACTTAGGCCTTGCCCTCGCCTTTCTCAAGCTCGAAGAAAGCGTTGGAAATGGTCGAGGATTCGCGCTCGACTCGCGCTTCCTCACATCCAACAATCGAGATCATGTCTTTCGTTAGCCATCTGGAATGCGCAAATTGCGGGACGAAATACGACGCGACGCAGATTCATAATCTCTGCACGGCCTGCCAGCGTCCGCTTTGGGTGCGGTATGATCTTGATGCTTTGAAGAAATCATTCAGCAAGCGGTCACTCTTTGGCCGGCCCCCTACTCTGTGGCGTTATTTGGAAATGCTTCCAATCCGGGACCCAGGCGAGATCGTTTCGCTGACGGAAACCATCACGCCAATTCTGGAAGCCAAGCGTCTGGCGGTCGAGTTCGGCGTGAAACATCTCTACGTCAAAGATGAAAGCCGGCTCCCGACTGGGAGTTTTAAATCGCGCGGGATGGCCATGGCCATTTCAAAGGCCAAAGAATTTGGCATTACGCGAGTCGCGGTGCCGACCGCGGGCAATGCCGGCGGTGCTCTCGCCGCGTACGCCGCGCGCGCGGGCATGGAGGCTTATGTGTTTATGCCGGAGGACACGCCCTCGATCAACCGGAAGGAATGCTGCCTTGGCGGAGCGAAAACGTTTCTGGTCAACGGCCTTATTACAGATTGCGGCCGCATTGTGGGTGAAGGCAAAAAGATCAAGGACTGGTTCGATGTTTCCACCCTCAAAGAGCCTTATCGCATCGAAGGCAAAAAGACGATGGGCCTGGAATTGGCTGAACAATTTGAGTGGGAATTGCCCGATGTGATCCTCTACCCGACGGGCGGCGGCACAGGCTTGATTGGTATGTGGAAAGCCTTTGCAGAACTGGCAAGCCTTGGCTGGCTGAAGTCGCCGAAGAAGCCCAAAATGATCTCATGTCAGAGCGATGGCTGCGCACCGATTGCGACGGCTTTTGCGAAGGGCGACCGATTTGCCAAGAAATTTGAAAATGCCGCGACGCTTGCAAGCGGTCTTCGGGTGCCGGCGGCAGTGGGTGACTTCATGATTCTCGATGCCGTGCGCGCTAGCGGTGGTGTCGCACTGGCCACGCCAGAAGCTGACATTCCCAAATGGATGCAACTGGCTTCAGCAAAAGAGGGAATTGCTTTCTGCCCCGAAACGGCCGTTTGCCTCAGCGCGTTGGACACCTTGCTCAAAGATGGAACAATCAAGGCCAGCGACCGAATTCTGCTCTTCAACACCGGCGCCGCGCAGAAGTACCCGGAAGCCATCAACGAGCAATTCGTGCGGCTTGATATCAACAAGCCCATCGACTGGGCAGCGCTTTAAGCCGTAAGTATGCAGTCACCGCCGCCCCTCTCCCTAAGCTATGGACATCCTCATTTCTGAAGACTTGGCTGTTTCCGGCATCCAATGGCTCGAAAAAAAATATGGTGTCACGCGTGATGGAACGCTTTGGAAGGACCCGACCCGGCTCAAAGCCGCCATTGCCGAAGCGCGTGCCCTTATGGTGCGAAACCAAACGCAGGTAACCGCCGATTTGCTCGCTCTGGCGCCAAAGTTAATGGCGGTTGGCCGCTTGGGTGTGGGACTCGACAACATCGATGTGCAGGCTGCTTCTAAGCTCGGCATCGTTGTCATTGCGCCTCTGGATGCCAACGCTGTCAGCGTGGCCGAACTCACGATGGGATTTCTGCTCGCGCTCGCGCGCAAGATTCCGCAGGCGGATCGCTCGACGAAGTCGGGAAAATGGGACCGGCAAAGTGGAATGGGGATTGAGGTTTCGGGCAAAACACTTGCCATTTGCGGTTTTGGGCGGATCGGGCGTCTTGTCGCGGCGCGGGCGGCCGCGTTCGGCATGCACCTAAAGGTGTTTGATCCATTTGTGAAAGCGGACGCGCCGACGTTGATCGAGAACGGAGCGAAGCTTGCGGACACGATTGATGAAGCTATAGCCGACGCTGAATTTGTCACAACGCACTCGCCTCTCACGCCGGAAACGCGCCACATGTTCAATGCTCGGACGTTTGGGATCATGAAACGCGGCTCATTCTTTATTAATACTTCCCGCGGGGGTGTCGTGGACGAACTGGCGTTGCTCGACGCGCTGCGACGCGGTCATCTCGGTGGCGCCGCGCTCGATGTTCGCGAAATAGAGCCACCGACTGTGATGATAGGATTCGAGCTGATGGACAATGTCATCCTGGCGCCGCACGTCGGAGCGGCCACTGCGGAAGCGCAAACGCGGACGTTTGAAACCGTGGCTGCGGATATTGACCGAGTGCTCTCCGGTTGGCCTGCCTCCAACAGCGTCAACTTCGCGTCTCCGCGACGCCCCTCCCCATGAAACTGCGCCTCATTCGTAGGACAGCGCGTCCCGCCTGTCCAGGTGCACCTGAACGTTCGGGCGGAATTTTTTTGTCGTCGATTCCTCGCGAAAATACTTTTGTAATTCCCCTCAAGGGACGAATCGCGATTCCGCAAAAGTGCGCATCTCAGCTTTTTCGGAGCGCGGAATTTATTCCGCAGGAGTTCCGTGCGGTCCGGTAGCCTGTCAGGCGTCAAGTTCAGAAGATCAATAGGTTAAGAAGAATCGCAAACATCCCATAGGCGTGAGCACTTTCTTTTTTGTTGCGTGTGAAGCGCATTTCTGTATCCTGGCCATATATATGGCTCGGATACATCCCACCCGACGCCGTTCCACTCTGGCGCTGCGCCAACGCAAGGCCGCCTTGCTCGGTCAAGTCGCCGTTCACTCCGATCTGATGCGCGCTTCCTTCGTCGAACGTTACGGCCAATGCGGCAAGCCCAATTGCCGCTGCCATCAAGGAGAAAAGCACGGCCCGTTTTTTTATCTCACGCAATGTCTGGCCGTCGGAAAGATGAAAAAGTTTTTGCTCAAGACTCCCGAACAACAACAGCGCGCTCGCCAGGGCATCGCTCATTTCAATGAGCTCTACGACGCCTTGGAAGAACTCTCGCAAATCAACAGTGAATTGCTCCGGCGCGGCGAATCTTTGGTGGAGCAAAACCGGTGAATCGAATCCGCCAGTTCTGGCATTACGCCCGTAAAATCTTCGATCTGCCCCGCCATCTTCGCTCGGTCCGCGATGAGCGGGTCGATCCGCTTGTCCCCACGGGGGCCGTGACGGCGACGTTGTTTCTGGGCGCCTTGCTCCGACGCCCCTCTTTTCTGCAGATTCAGGCCGATAGCCAGCGTCCGGGCTGGCAGCGGTTGATCGACTATGCGGGTCCCCTAAACGATGAGTGCCTGGCCTATGTGTCCGAGCGCTATCGCTTGGAGGACTTGCGCGCCGTGTTGGTTTGGGTCAACCAGAGCTTCAAGCGAAACAAAGTCTTTGAGTCGGCCAAGATTGACGGTTTGCTGGTCGTGGAGATCGACGCCAACGAGCAGTTCAAAAGCCGCAGTCGTTGCTGTGAACATTGCCGCCAGCGCACCGTGAAAATCAAAGACGCCGCCGGCCAAGAGCAAGAGGTGACCGAGTATTACCATTACCAAGTTTACGCACACCTCCACGGACCGGACTTCAGCACGGTCCTGGATCTGGAAACCATTGGGCCAGGCGAGGAGGAAGCGCCAGCGGCGGTGCGCATGCTGGGTCGAATGCGGCGCAACTATGGTCCTCGGTTTTTCGATGTGGTCACCTTAGATGCCTGGTATGCGAAGGGTCCGACGATCAAGAGCATTCAAAAGCTGGGCTGGGCGCCGGTGGCGGTCCTCAAACAAGAACGTTATGAAGTCTATCAGGAAGCCACCGTCTTGGCGCAAGCTCAGCCGGCGTTGCCCTTTGCCTGGGAAGACCGCCAGGTCGAATTGAAAGAGGTGCGCGATCTGCCCTTTACCGACGAGGCCATCGGGCCGGTCCGAGTGGTCTGCGCGGAGGAGAAATGGGAGGAAGTCCAGCGCCAAGGACCCTCACGGGTGCGCGTGGCCAAACAGAGCCATTGGCGTTGGCTCTCGACGGAGGAATTGGACGGCTACTCCCAGAAAACGATTTGGCGCATTGGCCATCACCGTTGAGGAGTGGAAAATCACCCCTTCAATGAATTGACGCAGTTCTATCACTTGGAACATTGTCCGCATCATCATCCGGTAGCCATTGTCGCTTGGCTGCTGATCCTTGTCCTGGCCTTCGTGCTCTTCGGATGGTTTGTGCAGGTGCATGGCAAGCTCTGGCGCCAAGGCCGCCGAACGTTGCAAGATATCGCCTCGGAACTATTCGAAGCGCTAGCCCGCTGGGAAGAAATAGAACCGCTTTGGAGTGGGTGAACCCTCCCCGCGGATTTGCCTTTGTGCTGAGCGTTCCTTGAAATTCGGCGGAAACAAAGCAGGCCAACGAGCCCAGGGGAATTGTCGTCTCGAAATGCTGGCGGTCTGAGCGCTCTCGCTGCTAAGGAACTCAGACCGCTAAAAAATTCGTCGGCAGTGCCCTAAAGCTCGAAATCTACGGCATGGTACGGAATTGCTGGGTGAGATAGTCTGGCTTGGCACGATGATTGTATGTGAGGTAATCTTGCGCCATGAAAGAAACGACCATCGCGCTCGAGAGCGCCAGTCCCGGCTTGGCCGAATTGGTCGCGCGTGCGCGGCGCGAACACACCACTTTCGTGGTTCTCGATGCTGCCGTGCCGGTGGCGCGCCTGGTGCCGGCTAACGTGCCGCGTTGCACCGGCGCAGAACTCGCTCGCGCGCTGGACACCACGAAGCTCTCATCTGAGGAAGCCCGCGCGTGGGCGGAGGATCTCCGGCAATCCCGCGCCGCTTTGAGGGCGCCCGAAGACAAATGGCAGTAATCCTCGATACGGATGTCATCATCCGGGGCGAGAAGGGCACGTTTGATCTCCACGGATGGCTTGCCAGTCACGCGTCCGAGGAAATCGAAATCGCAGCCATCACGGTCGCCGAGTTGTGGCATGGCGTCGAGCGTGCCACGCCCGACCACCGCGCGCGGCGTCAGGCGTATTTGGAAATCGTGCTGAACGTGCTGCCAGTCCTCGCTTACACGGATGAGATTGCCCGTGAGCACGCACGGATTTGGGCCGAATTGGAAACAGCAGGAAAGATGACCGGTTACTATGACCTGATTGTGGCAGCGACAGCCCGTCATCGAGGGAGCCAGCTCGCCACCTTTAACCGGCGTCACTTCGAGCACGTGCGGGGATTGAACCTGGTGTCGCTCTGAAATCAGAAGTGTCTGGCTAATGGTTTCATCCTCGGTTTTCGTGTTAGAGCTTGAAGCCTCAAGGAGCGTCTGCGGTTTCTCGTGCGCGGCGAGCAGCCTCTCCAACCGCGCGCGCAATGAGGGATCGCCGTAGCAAACGCCGTCAAGAAACGCCGCGCGGTCGGCCAAAGGCTTCGCCAGCGCCGCAGCCAACAATTCTTCTTCGCGACTGCGATTCAAAGGTTAGTCAGAGCTTGTCGTTCGCCAAAAACACTTCGCCGATGTCTCCACGTCCCAGCAGGGAACCAATTTCGAACTGCCAATACGCTCTGCCGGGGTCAACGAGTCGGATTGAACCAGACTCGATCAACCTTGGCAATTCCAGGGACCAAATCGGGCGAGCCGAACGGAAAGCACCATTAGTCCGATGCTTTCTCAAACTCGCGGGTAAACGCCGATGTGTTGAAGCGCTTGGCGTTGGCGGACGCTATTCGCACCGGAAATCTGCTCGCGCGCCGACTTCACGACGCAACCCCGGACTGATCAACGGGTCAGTCCCACACATTGACACTACCGTCTCCCCCGCCCGCCGCTCCTCCATTACCCGCTTAAACTGCCAACGCCCGGCGGCGCTGTCATTGGGCAGCCGCACTGACTCCCGCTCTCGTGAGGTTGAACCTTCAGCCTGTAACCCCACGGTGGTTCGTGCTAAAACAAGTCCGATGACAACGCGCGCATCTGACTTGTCGCCCGCCCCAGCCAGCTTATCGCCGAACACTTCGCGTTGCAGTGGGCCACCTACCTCGGCGCCAGCGATTCACCGGACTTTCCCACCACGCCCGGCGCCTATCAGAGCGTCAAGGGCGCCGGGAGGGATGCCTTGATGGTGCGGCTGCGGGCCGACTGCACCGGACTGCTCTACAGCACCTTCATCGGCGGCGCGGCGGATGAGGATGGCCGCAGTGGTTACCTCACGGCGAGACTGAAGTCGCCACAAACCTACAGTTAGATGCGTCTGCCCTGGATTTCAGTGTTTGCTTTGCCACCGTTTCGTCTTAAAACACCGAAATGAACCTCAAGCTCAGTCTTCTCGTGACTCTCGTTCTCTCGGCCGCGCTCGGCATCCACGGCCAGAACCGTCCCGCAAATCCGGTTGAACGTGATCCGCCGCCGCAACGCGAGCGTCCCGCCGGCACTCCCGCCCGCCCGTCGCCGGGCACTCCGGGACCGTGGGACAACGATGTGCTCGTCGTTCGGTTCAATGCGGAGGGACAGGCGCTCCGGCTCGCCACGTTCGAACGCGCCGGCGTGCCGACCCTGGCCCGGCTCAAAGACGGACGCCTCATCGCCGCCCACCAGTATTTTCCATCCGACAGCGACGCGGACTTTGACAAGGTCGCTGTCCGTTTCTCCAGCGACGAAGGCCAGTCATGGACCGCGCCCGATGTCATTCGCCTGACCGGTTTGCCCGACGGAATGCGGTTTCCGTTCGATCCGACGCTGGTCCCTTTGCCCGACGACCGGGTGCGTCTTTACTTCACTTCGCTGCGCGGCCGCCAATTCGACCAAGACGTGCCGGCCATCTTCTCGGCGATCTCCTCGAACGGGGTGGACTTTGCTTTTGAACCAGGCAAACGCTTCGGGGTCGAGGGCCAGATCGTCATCGACTGCGCGGTGACGCTTCACGACGGCGTGTTTCACCTTTACGCGCCGAACAACGGACCGCAGCGCCGCCGCGGCGAAGGTCCTCCGCGGGCGGAGGAACGTCCGCCGGACGGTGTCGGCTACCACGCCACCAGCCAGGACGGGTTGAACTTCACCCGGGCTGCGGACGTGAACATCGAAGGCCGGCGGCGCTGGCTGGGCAACGTCGTGTCTGATGGAAAACGGATGACGTTTGTTGGCACCGGAGAACCCGGCCAGCCTCGGCCGGATCAGGGCGGGCTACGCCGCGGCGGCGTGTGGATGGCCACGAGCCAAGACGGACAAACTTGGAAGCTGATTTCAGCCCCGCCTATCCCCGGCGCTGATCCCGGCGTCGTGACCGCGCGCGACGGCGGCTGGATCGTTGCCGCAACCGGCTCGCCGCGCCCGGGGACCCCGAGTGCTGAGCGGGTCCGCGCGGATCGGCCCGGTCAGATCGGTCCGGCTCCGGAAAGACCCCAGCCACCGGGACAGTTTGAGCGTGATCCCGCTCGACTCCAGGCGGGACGGGACCGGGGCGATCGAGGCCCACTTCCGCCTCGGGAACTCGCACCGCAAGATGCGCCCTGGCCGATTGCCACCCCATTCAATGAACTCGCGGCACGAATTGTCCGCGGCCAGGCCTCGGCCAGTGACAAAGCCGACTTGAAAAAACTCGTGGCTCATCTCAAGGAGAGCGGGCGCGGTCCGTGGTACGACGAAGTGCGCGTCGCGACCTCGTCCGATGGCGTGAATTTCACCGACACCCGGCAGACGGTCCTCCGCCAAGCGTCGGTTCCCGAGGCGGTCGTCGATGGGCAAGGAAATGTGTGGATCTTCTACGTGGACTCGGACCTGGATCGGCTGCTCGAGCAGGTTGAGCGGGGCGGGAAATTCTCCACCGGCCTCACTGGAATCGGCGGCCTGCGCGCCGCGAAGTCCGCCGATGGCGTCCGCTTCGAACCCGCGGAGATCGAAATCGCAGGCGCCCTGGCCGGCGAGATTGTTGACCCCGACATCGTCGTGGCCGCGGACGGGACCTATCAACTTTACTACCTCGGCGTGCCCGCGGAGGAACTGGCGTCAGACACACCGGACCCGGCGCGCGCCCCCGGCCCGCACCGCTTCTACCTCGCCACTTCGCGCGACCTCGTCCACTGGAAACAAGAAGGGGTGGCGTGGACCGGGCCCTTCGGTGGCGCGGACCCGGCCGTCTATCGGCTCGACGCGAAGACGTGGTTCATCATCGGCGGCGGCACGGGCCGCTCCGAAGACGGCGGGAAGACCTTTCAGCCAATGCGAATGAGCACGGGCCGATGGGGTCAGCCCGATGTGATCGCGGTCGAGGGCGGCTTCCGGCTCTTCTACTCGACACCCAACGGCATCCTGAGCGCCTTCTCGAAAGACGGGGTGAACTGGCGGGAGGAGGAAGGCGTTCGCGCCCGCGGTGGCGCCGATCCGAGCGTGGTGCGCATGAAGGACGGATCGTGGCGCATGTACTACAAGGTGGGCGGGCGGACGGTTGGAGTTCCGGCTTCAGCCGGCCAGCGCTCGGGAAGTCCTGGACGCCGCGAATTCGCCGACGCGCTGCCGCCCGAAGGCGGAACTCCGAGCCTGCGGAGCGGCGATGGGCCTTGGAATCATCGCATGCTGCTCGCCACGTCGCAGGACGGACTCGCCTGGACAATCGGGAGCCAAGTCGTGGCCGAGCGCGCCTCGGTGCCGGAGCTTTTTGCGGGACCGGAAGGGCGGCCGATTCTGTTGTTCGTGGACGCGAGCGGACAGCAACGCGGCGGGTTGGGCGCGATGGTTCAAAACGCCGATGGTTCGTGGTCGCGCCGGGAAACGAACTTGCGCGGCGCCGACCCGAACGTGGTTCGGCTTAAGGACGGAACGTATCGCGGCTACACCAAAGAAAGGGACGGCGCCATCATCGTCTTCGGCTCGCGCGACGGACTGCAATGGGAACGGCTCGGCGACGCCTTCCGGGATGAACGCTACCGCAACTCGACCGACTCGGATGTCTTCGAGACGCCGGACGGCTGGGTGGCCTTGATCTCGCTCGGGCCGCGCCTGCTCCGCTGCACTTCAAAAGACGGGCTCAAGTTTACAACCGACGGCGAGATTCTCGACTTCGGCGGCTCGGTCTCGGACACGGTCAAGGTCGAAGGCGGTTGGCGCACGTTTTTCCATTTGAACGCCAGCCCTCGCACTGGCGGCAAAATGCTCATTCGCTCGGCGTTCACCGCGGATGGCAAGACCTGGAAGGTCGAACCGGGCGACCGGGCGGTTGCACCATCGACTGGCCCGGCGCGACTGGGCGTTGCTGATCCGGCGCCGCTGCAACTGGCGGACGGCACCTGGCTCATGGCCCTCAAGTCGTTCATCGAAGGCGGTGCGGTGGGAGCCCCCGCTCCAGCCGGTCAGCGCTTAGGTACTCCAGGGCGCCAAGGACGCGCGGGCGCGCCGCCGCCTCAAGGCGGACCTCCGAACGCTCGCTCGGCTGACCAGCGCGGACGGGTTCGGGTCGAGCAGATCGACTCGAAATACGCCGTGGCGAAAGGCGCGAAGCCCGGCTCGTTCGTCACCGGGCAGGACGCGGATTTGATGCTCGGCGGGTTTGGTTTCAACAAGTCCGGCGGCGCGCTGATCTTTAATCATCCCACCGGCCTCGCCACGGACGGCAAAGCGTTGCTGATGACCGACCGCTGGAACAACCGAGTGCTGATCTGGACCTCTGCCCCGTCGAAAAACACGCCGCCCGATCTCGTGCTCGGCCAGCCGGACTTCACGCAGAACCAGCCCGGCGCGGGCAAGCATCAGTTGAACTGGCCGGGCAACGTGACCATCACGCCCGATGGCAAACGCATCGCCGTCACCGACACGAGCAACGATCGTATTCGGATTTGGAATTCGTTTCCCACGAAGAATGGTCAGCCGGCGGACCTCGTGCTCGACTTGCCGCAACTCTCCGGCGGAGCACCGGCCTCCGGTCCGGCGGGCCCCGGCAACGATAGGGAGCGCCGATTTCCAAATCGGCCCGGGAGCGAGTCACCTCGCAATGACGGCCCGCGCGCCGATTCCCCGGAGCGCCGAGCATCGCTCGGCCAGAACGACCCGGCGCCATCGGGCCGAGCAATGCTCGGTGCTCCGAACTCAAACTTTCGCCCGCAGGTCGGGCGCGGCATTCAGCGCTTCAGTTGGCCGTGGGGCGTGTGGACCGATGGCACGAAGCTCGCCGTCGTCGCCACGCACGGGAGCGCGGTGCTGATTTGGAATTCGTTCCCATCGCGCGACAACCAGCCGCCCGACCTCGTCCTGCGTCCGGATGGCGCGGGCACGCCGCGCAACGTCACGAGCGACGGCAAAACGTTCTTCGCCGTGGGCGACCACAACTACGGCGACAACTCGCGCCCGGCCACGATGGTTTGGAATTCCTTCCCCACGTCGTCATCGCAGCAACCCGACTGGACGTGGCGCGAGTGGGTGAAGGGTTCGTTCACGCCGAACGGCGGCGTCGCCCTCGCAGGCATTCAATCCATCTACCTGTTCAACAAGCCGCCGCGCGACGCGAACACCGATGCCGACGTGGTGCTGCGCCCGACGACGTATCGCAACGGCGACGGGCCAGACGCCGTCGTGGCGAACGGCCGGCTCTACGTCTGCACCTACAACGGCAACCACATTCTCGGCTGGAATGCGCTGCCCACGCGCGACAACCAGCCGGCGGACTTCGCCGTCGGCAGCGACCGCACCGACCAGGACACTTGGGCGGAAAACCACTTCATCCAGAACCCGGCGGTGGCCACGGATGGCAAGAGCCTCTTCATCTCGTCGGACTTCGACCGCAAGATGTTCGTCTGGCGCAACCTGCCCGACGTAAGCGCCGCGCGCCCGGACTTCATCTATCATCTGCCCGACGGCCCATGGGACAACGCCGCGAGCGGCACGACCCTCGCGCTCGCCGGCCGCGACACGGTCTGCATCTGGCGGAAACTGCCGCTGAACGGCGAGTTGCCCGACGTGACGCTGCGCGGGCGCATCGGCAGCGTCGAGTTGCGCGAGTTGACCGGCGTGGCGGTGGACGCGCGGCACTTCTATCTCGCGGACCGGCAGGCGAACCGCATCTACGTCTGGGACGGCATCCCCAATGCGGACAGCGAACCGAAACTGACGCTCGAAGCATCGAACCCCGGCCGGCTCAACAGCGACGGGAATTATCTTTGCGCCGCACCGTTCGAGGGTCAGGAAATCCGCGTGTGGCCGGTGAAGGAACTCGGCACGGACAACCGCCCGTTCGGCATCGGCGGCGCGGGAGTGTTCAACCTGCCTGGCGACGCGCTGGCGGCGGAGGGCAAGTTCTTCGTGGCTGACCGCAGCAACCATCGCGTGCAAGTGTGGGACCGCGTCGAGGACGCGCTCGCGGGCACGCCTGCCAACGCATCCCTCGGTGCGGCGGACGAAAGGGATCGCAGCGCCGGCCTCAGTCGCAGCAAGCTCTTCATGCCCGGCTCCGTGGCGTGGGGCGGCGGTTATCTGTGGGTGGGTGAGTTCAAGTTCAGCACGCGCATCCTGCGCTTCAGCCCGTCGGCGAACGCGGCGGCGCAGCGCACGACGGTCACGCGGAGCGAGCCACCGGTCAACCCGGGCACTGCTCCGCAACCCGGCGCCGGCCCCGCCTCGCCGCGCACGAACCAGCCCGGCCCGTGGGACAACGACGTGCTCGTGCAGCGCCTCGGTCCCGGCCAGCCGCAGCCGCTCGCGACCTTCCCGCGCGCGGGCGTGCCGACGCTCGCGCGGCTGGCGGACGGGCGGCTCATCGCGGCCTTCCAGCATTTTCCGTCGGACAACAACCGCAACTTCGACCGCGTGGCCGTCTGCTTCTCCAGCGACGAGGGGCGCACCTGGACCAAGCCGGAGCCGATCACGGTTACCGGCATGGAGGCGGGACTCGCGCGGCCCTTCGATCCGACGCTGGTGCCGCTGCCGAATGGGCGCGTGCGGATCTACTTCACCTCCAACCGCAGCCCGGACTTCGCGCGCAGCGTGCCGGCGATTTACTCGGCGGTCGGGAAGGACGGCGTGAACTACGAGTTCGAGCCCGGCGTGCGGTTTGCACTTGAAGGGCGCGTCGTGATTGACTGCGCGGCGGCGCTGCACGGCGGCGTGTTCCACCTCATCGTGCCGGACAACGGCACGCCGGAGCAAATGCGCGCGAACCAGCAGCGCCGCGAGCCGCCGCGGGGCGGCGTTGGCTATCACGCCGTGAGCAAGGACGGGCTGAAGTTCGAGCGCGTCGCGGACGTGACGATGCCCGGCCAGAACCGCTGGCTTGGCAACCTGCAAAGCGATGGCGGGCGGCTGGCATTCTTCGGCACCGGCGCAGGGCCGTGGCCGGTCACGAGCACGGACGGCGCAAAGTGGGAATCGGTTGCGGGTTCGCCACGAGTCCCGGGCGCGGACCCCGGCGCCGTGAAACTCAAAGACGGCGCGTGGCTTGTTGCCGTCACCAGCCCGCCGCGCGCCGGCACGGCGACGGCGGGGCAGCGCGCGCAACCGCCGCAGGGCCAGCCGGGGCCGGGGCCGCGCGGCCCGCAGTCCTTTGACGCACCCACGCGGCCGGATGGCACGCTTGATCTCGCGATGCTCTGGAGCCGGGGCCGCGCCGTCGGCAAAGGCCCGGTGCGTTTCACCCACTCACCGATGCACGTGGAGGACATTCAGACCATCGTGCCCTACGGCCTGATGGTGGGTGGACACGTCTGCCCGATTGACCACGGCTATTTCTATCCCAAGCCGCTGAAGCCCGGTGGCGAACACTTCGATGTGCTTGCGCCGGCGGATGGATTCATTGTGGTCATCGGCCATCGCACGCAGCTTGCCGGCTCGACCGAACGCGGGCGCGAATACGACGACTACGCGCTGACCATCGAGCACAGCGGGACGTTCTACACGCAGTTCGATCTGCTCACGTCGCTGGACAAATCCGTGCTCGGCCAACTCGACGCCTCCGCGCGCGAGCGTTTCGCGCGCAAGCAAATGGGGCCGCCCGTGCAGACGCGCATCGCGGTGAAGGCCGGGCAGGTCATCGGCAAAGTCGGCGGGCGCTCGCTCGATTTTGGCGTGGTGAACACGGAGGTGAAACTCGCCGGCTTCCTCACGCCCAAGCTCTACGGCCATTACGCGTGGCGCGTTCACATCGTAGACCCGTTCGACTTCTTCGACGAGCCGCTCAAGGCGCAACTGCTCGCGCTGAACGTGCGCAAGGTGAAGCCGTTCTTCGGCAAGATTGATCACGACGTGGACGGCCGCCTCATCGGCAACTGGTTCCGCGAAGGCAGCGGCGGTTATCCCGGCGACCGCTCCGACCCGCGCGGCTATTGGATGGGCCACCTCGCCATCGTTCCGCACCATCTCGACCCGACGAAGGTCGTCGTGAGCATCGGCGACTTCGGCGGACGGCCCGCGCAGTATTGGGTGAAAGGCAACAAGCCCGACCCGGCGCAGATCAGCGAGAAGGACGGCGTGGTGAAATACGAACTGATCTGGGGCCAGCTCGGCAACAACGGCCAGCGCCAGTTGCGCCACGACGCCGACACGGTGCAAGGCGTCGTGCTCGCGCAGGTGTTGCCAAATCGCAAGTTGAAGTTCGAGGCGTTTCCCGGCAAGAGCGGCGCTGAGGTCAAAGGCTTCAGCAGTGCGGCAGAAGTTTATGAACGCTAAACCCTTCTTGGTTCTGCTTGCTCTTTCATGCGTTGCTTCCACTTCTGCGCAAGACTCTGCTTCGTCCGGGCGCGGTGCCGCTGCTTCATTGAACCAACTCTGGAGCCGAGGCAAAGCAAGCGGCAGCGGGCCAATGCGGTTGAGGACGTTTCCGCTGCGTGTCGAGGACATCCAGGCGGTCATCCCAATGGGCATGATGGTTCATGGCCACGTGACGCCGAGCGACCACTTGAGTTTGCAGCCCAAGGACCGCAATGCGCCGAGTGACCGCTACGAAGTGCTCGCGCCCGCGGACGGTTTCATCGTGGACATCCACCGGCCGCCGTCGGGCAATCCCGATCCGGGCGTGCGCAGTTACAGTGGAGACTTTCGCATTGTGATTGAACACTCCGCGACGGTTTACACGTGGTTCGGACTGATTGACCGGCTGGACGAAAGCCTCGTGAAAGCGGCGGGCGGAATGCCGCCAGCCGGGCTGCCGGTGGGTGTGCGCATCCCGGTGAAGGCTGGGCAGGTCATCGGCCGCACGGGCGGCGGGCACGGCGTGGATTTCACCATCATCAACACCGAGGCCACGTTCAAGGGCTTCATCAACCCGGCGCAGTTTCGGCACCGCGACCCGTGGAAGCCCCATGTGACAGATCCGTTCCCATTCATCGACGAACCGCTTCGTTCGAAGCTGCTCGCATTGAACCCGCGCAAAGCCGAGCCGCGCGGCGGGCGGATTGATTACGACGTGGACGGCTCGCTCGCCGGCAACTGGTATCGCGAAGGGAGCGGCGGTTACGCGGGGATGAATCGGCGGATGGATTATTGGGTGGGCCACCTGGCGTTTGCGTATCATCACATTGATCCAACGAAGATCGTGGTGAGCATCGACGATTTCGAGGGCAGGCCGCGGCAATTCTGGATCAAAGGCAACGCGCCTGATCCCGCGAAAGTCGGGGAGAAGGACGGCGTGGTGAAATGCGAACTCATTTGGGGCCAGATCAACAACTCCGGCCAGCCATTCGATGGCATCCCGGCCACGGTGCAGGGCGTCGCGCTCACGCAAGTGTTGCCGAACCGGAAGCTGAAGTTCGAGGCGTTCCCCGGAATGACCGGCGCGGACGTCAACAGCTTCACGAGCGCAGCGAGGATTTATGAGAGGTGATGCGTGCCTCGTCGTGATT